>Ga0066255_1002610_pt1 | contig 10483 bp, 6 predicted proteins | sample ThiBiot_750_biof_FD_71148 | JGI IMG/M metagenome (GOLD analysis project Ga0066255, IMG submission 71148) | Wastewater bioreactor microbial communities from Cape Town, South Africa - Thiocy_expt_750_biof (version 2) | ecosystem: Engineered > Bioreactor > Thiocyanate-remediating > Anaerobic-Aerobic... | reverse complement strand
GCGGATGTCGAGATCGTGCGATGCGAGTTGGAAGCCCGCACCGAGGTTGTCCAGCGACTGTAGCACCTTCAGGCGGCGCTCCGCCTGCGCGGTGATCTTGTGCGTGGACGGCAGGGTGAACAGCGCATAGGCGCGCAGCTTCGAGCGGCCGACGCGCCCGCGCAACTGATAAAGCTGCGCGAGACCGAACATGTCGGCGCGATGCACGATCAGCGTGTTCGCGGACGGAATGTCGAGACCGGATTCCACGATGGTGGTCGACAGCAGCACGTCGTACTTGCCGTCATAGAACGCGGACATGATGTCCTCGATCACGGTCGGCGGCATCTGGCCGTGCGCGACCGCGACCTTCATCTCCGGCACATGCTTGTCGAGAAAATCCTTCACCTCGGCGAGATATTCGATGCGCGGCACGACATAGAACGCCTGTCCGCCACGATAGCGCTCGCGCAGCAGCGCCTCGCGGATCATCAGCGGATCGTGCGGCGCGACGAAGGTGCGCACCGCCAGACGATCGACCGGCGGCGACGCGATGATCGAGAGTTCGCGCACGCCCGTCAGCGCCAGTTGCAATGTGCGCGGGATCGGCGTTGCCGAGAGCGTCAGCACATGGATTTCGGCGCGAAGCTGCTTCAGCCGTTCCTTGTGCGAGACGCCGAAGTGCTGTTCCTCGTCCACGATCAGAAGCCCGAGGTCCTTGAACTTGATGCTCTTGCCGAGCAGCGCATGGGTGCCGACGATGATGTCGATCTTGCCCTCCGCAAGATCCTTCTTTACCAGCGTCATCTGCTTGGGCGCGACCAGACGCGAGGCCTGCGCCACATTCACCGGGAAGCCCTTGAAGCGTTCGGTGAAGGTCTTCGTATGCTGACGCGCCAAGAGCGTGGTCGGCACCACGACCGCCACCTGCTTGCCATCCAGCGCGACCGCGAACGCCGCGCGCAGCGCCACTTCCGTCTTGCCGAAACCGACATCGCCGCAGACCAGCCGATCCATCGGGCGTCCCAGATCGAGGTCATGCAACGCGGCGTTGATCGCGCCGAGCTGGTCCTCGGTCTCGTCATAGGGGAAACGCGCGCAGAATTCGTCGTAGGTGCCCTGATGGATCGGGAATTTCGGCGCCTCGTGGACGTGGCGCTCGGCGGCGATCTTGATCAGTTCGCCCGCGATCTCGCGGATGCGGTTCTTGAGCTTGGCCTTGCGCGCCTGCCATCCGCCGCCCCCTAACCTGTCGAGTTCGACATGGGTCTGGTCGGAGCCGTAGCGCGACAGAAGCTCGATGTTCTCGACCGGCAGGAACAGCTTTGTCTCGTTGGCATAGTGCAGTTCGAGACAGTCATGCGGCGCGCCGCCGACCTGCAGCGTCTGCAACCCGACGAAACGGCCGATGCCGTGCTCGACATGAACGACGATGTCGCCGGTGGCCAGCGACGTCACTTCAGAGATGAAGTTCTCCAGCTTGCGGCTGGCCTTGCGCGGCCGCACCAGCCGATCGCCAAGGATGTCCTGCTCGGTGATGAGTGCGATGCTCTCGGTCTCGAAACCGGACTCGAGGCCGATCACCGCCAGCATGGTTTCGTTGCGCGGCGTCGCCTGCACCGCGCGCCACGAATTCACGCTGGTGATGTTGAGCAGCTTGTGGTCCTTCAGCATCGAGGCCATGCGGTCGCGCGAGCCTTCGCTCCACAGCGCGACGACGACCTTCCGGCGCGCAGCCTGCAGGCCGTTGATATGCGCCACCACGCTCTCGAACACGTTGACCTTGGCGTCGCCGCGTTCCGGCGCGAAGTCGCGGCCCTGCCGCGCATCGATGTCGATCACGCCTTCGCCATCCGGCAGCGCGAATGGCGTCAGCCGCGCCAGCGCGACGTCGGACAGATGCTGCGTCCATTCGCTGTCGGTGAGATACAGCCGGTCGGGCGGCAGCGGCTTGTAGATCGCGCCGCCGCCGGGCGTATCCAGCGCCTCGCGGCGCGCCTCGTAATAGTCGCCGATCTGGGTGAAGCGCTCGCGCGCGGCATCCTCAGCCTGATGCTCCAGCACCACGGGCGAGCCGTCGAGATAATCGAACAGCGTGTCCATCCGCTCCTGGAACAGCGGTAGCCAGTGCTCCATGCCGGGATGGCGGCGGCCTTCGCTCACTGCTTCATAAAGCATGTCGTCGCGGTCCGGCGCGCCGAACTGCGCCACGTATCCCATGCGGAAGCGCTTGATGGTTTCGGTGACAAGCTGGAATTCCGACACCGGGACCAGATCGAGCCCGCGCATGTCCAGCAGCGTGCGCTGGGATTCGGCGTCAAAGGTGCGGATCGATTCCAGCGTGTCACCGAAGAAGTCGAGGCGCACCGGCTGGTCGAGCCCCGCCGGAAACAGATCGAGGATGCCGCCGCGCACGGCATATTCGCCCGGCTCGCGCACGGTCGACGTGCGGTTGTAGCCGTTATGCTCCAGCCATGCCGCGATGTTGTCCATCGGCACGCGGTGGCTGGGGACGAGTGACAGCGCTTGCGCCGCGACCACTTCGCGCGCGGGCACGCGCTGGACGATGGCGTTCACGGTGGTCAGCACGATCAGCGCCTTCTCGCTGCCCTTGAGCCGCGAGAGCTTCGCCAGCGTGGTGAGGCGTTGCGCCAGAATGCCGCCATGGGGCGAGACGCGGTCATAGGGCTGGCAGTCCCATGCCGGAAACTGCAGCACGCCCAAATCGGGCGCAAAGAACTCCAGCGCCCGCGCAAGCTGCGCCATGCGCGGCCCGTCGCGGCATACTACGACGAGGCTGACCGCGGGCGCGTCCTTCTTCGCCGCGACCGCCCGCGCGAGGTCCGAGATCACAAGGCCTTCCGCGCCCTCGGCCACATTGGCGAGGGTCAGCGCGTGGCCGGGCCGCAGCGCCTGCGCCGGAGATTTGGCCGACGTCTTCATGCCCGATGGCCCGAATCCAGAAACTGCTTGATCCGAACAAAAATGCCGTTGGCATAGGCGGGCTCAAGCAGCGCAGCGCCGCTGAAGGCCGCGTAGAGATCCACGTCCTGCAATTCGATCAGGCGTTCGAGATCGGCGACGTCATCCTCGCTCAGATCGGCAATGCTCGCATCCGCGAAGCCGCCGAGGATCATGTCCATCTCGCGCGTGCCGCGATGCCAGCAGCGAAACAGCAGGCGTTTGCGCCGGTCATCGAGTCCATCGCTCGATCGTGTTGTTCCCGTCATGTCCGGCGCCCTTTCCAACGCAAAAAGCCCGGACGCTGCCGGGAAGGCTGATATAGCCATCGCGAGGGTGGATGTCAGCATTTCTCTCGCCTTGCATTCGGGATATGCAAAAGCGGCGACAAGGTTGCCATTTGAGTCGATCAGAATGCGTCCGCCCCTGCTCAATCCGCTGTTCGCACCCGTTACGAGCCTCGCCGGCGTCGGGCCGAAACAGGACAAGCTGTTCCGCTATCTGCTCGACCGCAGCGAAACGCCGCGGCTGGTGGACCTGCTGCTGCATCTGCCGACCAATGTGATCGATCGCCGCGCGCGGCCGACAGTCCGCGAGGCCATGGAGCTGATCGGACAGGTGGTGACGCTGGAAGTCACCATCGACCGGCATCGGCCCGCGCCGCCCGGACGGTCCCGCGCGCCCTATCTGGTCTATGCAAGCGACGAGACCGGCGATGTGATCCTGACCTTCTTCCGCGCCAAGAAGGACTACATCGAAAAGCTGCTGCCGGTGGGCGAGACGCGTTTCGTCTCCGGCACCGCGCAGATCTTCGACGGCACCTTGCAGATCGTGCATCCGGATCGTGTGGTCGATGCCGAAGGCCTCGCCAAGCTGCCGCAGATCGATACGGTCTATCCGCTCACCGAAGGCCTCGCCATCGGCGCGATCCGCCGCGCCATGACGCAGGCGCTTGCCAAGCTGCCCGGCCTGCCGGAATGGATCAGTCCCGAAGTGCTGCGGCGCTGTTCGTTTCCGCCGGTTGCCGAAGCGCTGCATCGTGTTCACGAGCCGCGCGAACTCACCGACATCCTGCCGCAGAACCCGTTCTGGTCGCGCCTCGCCTTCGACGAACTCTTGGCTGGGCAACTGGCGCTGGCGCTGGTGCGCGCGCAGCTCCGCCGCCCGGCGGGTGAGCGCAATGCGGGCGACGGACATTTGCGTCACAAGATCATCGACGCGCTGCCCTACGCACTGACGCCATCGCAGCAGCAGGCCGCGAAAGCCATCGCCGACGACCTCAACCAGCCGCTGCGGATGCTGCGCCTGCTGCAGGGCGACGTCGGCTCCGGCAAGACCGTGGTGGCGCTGCTCGCTGCGGCCGCCGTCGCGGAAACCGGCAAGCAGGCGGCCTTGATGGCGCCGACCGAAATCCTCGCCCGCCAGCACATCAAGACGATTGCGCCGCTGGCAGAACGTGCCGGGATGCAGGTCGCGATCTTGACCGGCCGCGAGAAAGGCAAGGAACGCCGCGAAATTGTCGAAAAGCTCGCAAACGGCGAGATCGATCTTCTGGTCGGCACCCATGCGCTGATCCAGGACGATGTGGTGTTCAAGGCGCTCGCGCTGGCCATCGTCGACGAACAGCACCGCTTCGGCGTGCGCGAACGCCTTGCGCTGACCGAGAAAGGCGATGCGGTGGACGTGCTGGTGCTGAGCGCCACGCCGATCCCGCGCACGCTGGTGCTCACTTACTTTGGCGACATGGACATTTCCGAACTGCGCGAGAAGCCCGCGGGCCGCCAGCCGATCGACACCCGCGCCGTACCCAAGAGCCGCATCGGAGAGATCGTGGACGGCCTCACGCGGGCGCTCGACGCAGGCAAGCGCGCTTACTGGATCTGCCCTCTGGTGGAAGAAACCGACTCTGAGGATCACGCCCATCTTACCAACGCGACCAAGCGCTTCGAGACGCTGCAAAGGCGCTTCGGCGAGCGGGTCGGCCTGGTCCATGGCCAGATGAAGGGCGCGGAGAAGGATCGCGTCATGGCGCAGTTCGCCGCGGGCGAGATTCAGTTGCTGGTGGCGACGACGGTGGTGGAAGTCGGCGTCGATGTCCCGCAGGCCACCATCATGGTGATCGAGAATGCCGAGCGGTTCGGCCTTGCGCAATTACACCAGCTGCGCGGCCGCATCGGGCGCGGCTCGGAGGCTTCAACCTGTCTCCTGCTCTATCATGAACCGCTGGGCGAAATGTCCGCAGCGCGGCTGAAGGTGATCCGCGAGACCACGGACGGCTTCCGCATTGCGGAGGAAGACCTGCGGCTGCGCGGCGAAGGCGAAGTGCTCGGCACCCGTCAGAGCGGCCTGCCCGGCTATCGCATCGCGCGGCCCGAGGTGCATGCGCAACTGATCGCGCAGGCCCGAGACGAGGCGGTGCGGATCATGCAGGACAATCCGAAACTGAAGGGCGAGCGCGGCGACGCGCTGCGCTGCCTGCTGAATCTCTATGAGCGGGACGAAGCCATCCCGCTGATTGGGGCGGGATAAGATATTCCAGCCTAGGCTGCCGCCGAGATGACGTGCGCCTGAATTTTGGCAGAAACCTTCCCGCTCCCGTGCTTGCTCGCAATCGCAGCTTCGGCGCGGTCTGTCGCTGTTCCTAGCTTGCCAGCGTCTCTGGTCTGAATTTCGTCGCGCAAAAGCGTTCCCTGGCAATAAGCAACAGCCGGAATGCGCGGCGAAGAAGCATGGCTCTGTTCAGCCTTCGTCTCAATCGCCACACGGGAAAAACCCGCCTTCGCCAGATCGCCGCGGATCAGCACCGGATCGTGATAGCCGTGCGGCGTGCGCGCCAGAAACCGCGGTGGATCATCCGGAAACATCTGTGCGAGCGTGTTCGTCACATCATCTGCAAACACATTCTCTTCGATGCAATCCCACACGCTGAACAGAAAGTATCCTTCGGGTTTGAGAACCCTTTTGGCTTCGCGATAGGCCGATGGGCGATCGGGAAAAAACATCGCGCCGAACTGGCAACAGATAACATCGAAGCTCGCATCCTCGAACGGCAGTTTCATCGCATCAGCCTGGCGCCATGTGATGCGGCTGTTGGGAGGTTGCCGGGACGCTGCGTAGTCGAGCATCGGCTGATTGAGGTCGGTCACGACATAGCGCGCGTTGGACAGGAGGAGCGGCGCCAATGCACGGGTCACGACGCCGGTGCCCGCAGCGATTTCCAGAACGGCGACCGGCGACAAGGCAGCGACCCGCTGCGCGAGATCGGCGGCGTAAGGTTCAAAAATCAGCGGGACCATATAGTGGTCGTAATTTTCCGGAACTGAGCCGGCGAACACCCTGTCGGAATCCAGCATCGACACCTCCGCAGCCTGTTACGGCCGTGAGGCTAGCACGTCGCTTAGCGCCATGGACCATTTTTGGCCGCAAGGACGTCACACGTATTCGTGTCGGGCTCAGTCCACCTTCGCGTTATCCTGCGCTTGCGGGGCACCCGCCCCGCGCGCGGCATTGGCCATTTCGGCCAGCGCATTCGCTTTCTTCTGCGCATCGCCGCCGGGCTGCACCACACCCGCCGACATGATTAGCGTCGCGGCTTCCTCGGCGTTCATGTCGATCTCGATGATCTTCGATTTCGGCACGTAGAAGAAAAAGCCCGTGGTCGGATTCGGCGCGCACGGCAGGAACACCGAGATGAACTCCTCCTCGCCCGGCAGCTTGGTCGCGACCTCGACGTTCGGCGGCTGGGAGATCAGCACGATCGACCACATGCCGGGCGAAGGAAACTCGACAAGGCCGACGCGGCGGAAGCTGGAGCCGTTGCCCGAGAACAGCGTCTCGAACACCTGCTTGAGGCCGCGATAGATCGCGCGCACCACCGGCATCCGGCCAAGCAGCGCCTCGCCGAGTTCGACCAGCGTCCGTCCGATCAGGTTGGCGGCGAGGAAGCCGAGGAAGGTCAGCGCGAACACCGCGACGATCAGGCCGGAGCCCGGCAGTCCGAACGGCAGATAGGTTTCCGGACGATAGGCGATCGGCACGAACGGCCGCACGATGCCGTCCACCCAGGTCACGAACCACCATGTCAGGTAGATCGTAATCGCGATGGGGCCTGCGATAATTAGCCCGGTCAGGAAATAGTTGCGCAGCCGCGCCATCAGGCCGCGCGGCGGATCGGGCGGCAAAGGCGGCAAGCCGGCGGGGCTCAGATTGGGCGTGATCTCATTCATCGGGAAAGCGGGCCGTCCTCAAGCGGAATGTGCGAATACTATCGCAAATCGTTGCGACATCACTGTATCAGACTTTTCCGGACGTGAGCGACCCCCGCTGCGACCGATTGTCAGTTCGGCTGTTTATTCGACGGTCACGGACTTTGCGAGGTTCCGCGGCTGGTCCACGTCCGTGCCCATCACCACGGCCGTATGATAGGCCAGAAGCTGGACCGGAATGGCGTAAACCAGTGGCGTCACGGTGGCCGGCATGTCGGGCAGCGTAATCGTCACAAGGGATTAGACGGTGGCGTCCTTCGCCCCCTGCGCGTCGGTCATCAGGATGATCCGCCCGCCCCGCGCCGCCACTTCCTGCATGTTGGAGACGGTCTTCTCGAACACGCGGTCGTAGGGCGCGATCACCACCACCGGCATCTTCTCGTCGATCAGCGCAATGGGGCCGTGCTTGAGTTCGCCGGCGGCATAGGCTTCCGCGTGGATGTAGGAGATTTCCTTGAGCTTGAGCGCGCCTTCCAGGGCCAACGGGAAATTGGTGCCACGGCCGAGATAAAGCACGTCCGTGCTCTTGGCGATGTCGCGCGCCAGCTTTTCGATCTGCGGCTCCAGCGCCAGCGCCTCGGTCATCAGGCGTGGCACCTCGATCAGCGCATGGACGAGCTTGGATTCGTCCTCCTGCGAGAGCTCGCCGCGCGCCCGGCCCGCCGCAACCACCAGCGCGGCCAGCGTCGTCAACTGGCAGGTGAATGCCTTGGTCGAAGCGACGCCGATCTCGGGACCCGCCAGCGTCGGCAGCACCGTCTCGCTTTCGCGCGCGATGGTGGACGTCGGCACGTTGACGACCGCAACGGTGTGCAGGCCCTGCGATTTGGCATAGCGCAACGCCGCCAGCGTGTCGGCAGTCTCGCCCGACTGCGAGATGACGATGGCCAAATCGCCCTTACGCAGCGGCGCTTCGCGGTAACGGAATTCGGACGCGACATCGAGTTCGACCGGCAGCCGCGCCAGCCGCTCGAACCAGTACTTCGCGACAAAGCCCGCATAGCTCGCTGTGCCGCAAACGGTGATCGAGACGCGCTGAATGTCCTTGAAGTCGAACGGCAGCTTCACCGGCATCGCCACCTTCTCGGTGGCCATGTCGACATAATGCGCCAGCGTATGGCCGACGACTTCGGGCTGCTCGTGAATTTCCTTCGCCATGAAGTGGCGGTAGTTGGCCTTGTCGACCAGCGCGCTTGCGGTGCTGTGCCGGACGATCTCGCGTTCAACGACGGCGTTCTTGTCGTCGTACACCGTGGCGTCGCTGCGCGACAGCACAACCCAGTCGCCGTCATCGAGATAGCTGATCGTATCGGTGAATGGCCCGAGCGCTATGGCGTCCGAGCCGAGATACATCTCGCCTTCGCCGTAGCCGACCGCGAGCGGCGAGCCTTTACGCGCGCCGATCATCAGGTTGTCTTCGCCCTCGAAGATGAAAGCCAGCGCGAACGCACCGTGCAGCAGCGGCAGCGTCGCCTTCACCGCATCGACCGGCTTCATGCCCTTGGCGAGAAACGAATTGACCAGATGCGCGACCACCTCGGTATCGGTTTCGCTGGAAAACGTCGCGCCTTCCGATTCAAGCTTCGCGCGCAGTTCGCGGAAATTCTCGATGATGCCGTTATGCACCACAGCCACGCGATCGGTCGCATGGGGATGCGCATTTGTTTCGGTCGGCTTGCCGTGGGTGGCCCAGCGCGTGTGACCGATGCCGATGTGACCTTCCAGCGGCGACGTCTTCAGCACCGCTTCCAGATTCTTCAGCTTGCCCTTGGCACGGCGGCGGTCGAGCTGCACGCCTTCCAACGTGGCGACGCCGGCGGAGTCGTATCCGCGATATTCAAGCCGCTTGAGGGAGTCGACCAGTTGCTCCGCAACCGGGCCTTTCCCAAGAATTCCGACAATTCCGCACATGCGGTTCGCTATCTCCAGTCCGCCCCAATGCGGCCTTATGTAACCAGTGTGGTGGTTCGCAAGGCCGCAGCCTGCTTGCAGCACATGCCGTTGCGGCCTTGCGAACCAAAACCACACTGGAATTATATTTGCCAGTGTCCTTTTGAATCCGAAGTTCGCTACGGAGCGTGCTGCAAAATGACGCGAACTTCGGATTCAGGACACTGGGAATAACACAATCCCGCCTCAACAATTGTTGCGGATTGAAACAGGGTAAAGCGTTAACGAATTCAGGCTGATAGGCGAAGGTGCCTTACTTCGGCCCTTTGGGTTTCCGGTTGAGCATTTTCATCTCGCGGAATCGCCTGGCCCAGCCTTCGCGAAGCGACACGGGACTGCGCTCCACCACGAGCGCATCGTCGGGCACGTCCTTGCTGATCACCGACCCCGAGCCGACATAAGCCCCTGCGCCGATCTTCACCGGCGCGACCAGCGACGAGTTCGATCCGACGAACGCGCCCGCGCCGATCTCGGTGCGGTGCTTGTCGAAGCCGTCGTAGTTGCAGGTGATGGTGCCCGCGCCGATGTTCGCATTCGCGCCGATATGCGTATCGCCGATATAAGTCAGGTGATTGACCTTCACGCCCGTTTCGAGATCCGCCGCTTTGGTTTCGACGAAATTGCCGATGCGCACGCCCTCGCCCAGCACCGTGCCCGGCCGCAGCCGTGCGTATGGACCGATGGATGCGTTCTTGCCGATGCGCGCTCCGACAATGTTCGAGAACGAATGAATCACCGCACCATCCTCGATCGCAACGCCCACGCCGATCACCACGAATGGTTCGATGGTCACGTCCTTGCCGAAGATCGTGTCAGCGGAAAGGAAAACCGTTTCCGGCGCAATCAATGTGACGCCTGCATCAAGCGCCGCCTGCCGCAGCCTGCGCTGCATCACCTGTTCGGCTTCGGCCAGTTGCGCCTTTGTGTTGATCCCGCGCACTTCATCCTCGTCGGTTTCGATCACGGCCGCGCGCAACCCCAGTTCATGCACAATCGCGACGGCATCTGTCAGATAGTACTCGCCCTTGCTGTTGCCATTGCCGATGCGGTCGAGAATTTTCAGCGCGGCCTTTCCGGCGAAGGCCATCACGCCTGCGTTGCAGAGCGTGACGGCACGTTCCGCTTCGCTGGCGTCGGCCTGTTCGCGAATGGCCACAAGCTGGTCCTTTTCCACCAGCAAGCGGCCGTAGCCTGTGGGATCAGCGGCGCGGAATCCCAGAACCGCCAGCGCCGCGCCATCCTTCAGCGCCGCACGCAAACGCGTGAAGGTATCCGCATTGATCAAGGGCGTATCGCCGAACGGGATCAGGATGTCGTCAATCAGCGGG
>Ga0066255_1002602_pt1 | contig 10524 bp, 4 predicted proteins | sample ThiBiot_750_biof_FD_71148 | JGI IMG/M metagenome (GOLD analysis project Ga0066255, IMG submission 71148) | Wastewater bioreactor microbial communities from Cape Town, South Africa - Thiocy_expt_750_biof (version 2) | ecosystem: Engineered > Bioreactor > Thiocyanate-remediating > Anaerobic-Aerobic... | reverse complement strand
CAGTCACCAGGCGCCGATACAGCGGCCAGCTCGCGAAGCCGATGATCAGCGCGGCCAGGATGGGGACGACGAAGCCGCGGAAGAAATAGACGCCGGCAGCCAGCAGTAGAAGCAGCAGGCCCCGTGCAATCAGCGGCGCATGGAGAACGGAAGGCATTCGGGAATTCTGTCAGACCCTCCGCGGGGGCCTCCTCCGAATCACCTTGCGGTTCGCTCTACTTGGCGGCGACCGCCGGCAGCGTCGGCGGCACGGTCAACAACGCCGGCTTCGGCGCCGACCCGAGCCAGAACCGCATCGGCGCCATCTCGCTGCCCCTGGGCGTGGCCGCCACCGGCTACCTGTTCGGCGAGCGGGGCGGGGTGCTGCTCGGCTTCGTCTATGCCGACGCCAACAACAACGGCGCCAAGGACCCGGGCGAGGACGGCATTCCCGGCGTTCGCGTCGCCCTCTACGACGCCGCCGCCACCCTCAACGGCGACGCCGCCTTCTGCAATCCGCCGGCCCGCTGCGCCACCACCGACGCCGCCGGCGCCTTCCGCTTCGACGGCGTTCCCCCCGGCACCTACAAGCTGTGGGAGAACCAGAACGACGTGAACCTGATCGTCGACGCCGGCGGCAAGCCGCGCTATACCGACGGCAAGGAAAGCGCCGGCGTCGCCGGCGGCACGGTCAACAACAGCTACTTCGGCAGCCAGGCCGCCTACAACGCCATCGGCGCCATCGCGATCACCCCCGACGTGCTGTCGGCCAACGCCGGCAACGTCGGCGGCTACCTGTTCGGCGAAGTGCCGCGCCAGGCCACCCCCGGGGTGCTCAAGCCGCCCATCGTCAGCGGCTACGTCTATTTCGACAGCAGCCACAATCGCACCCGCCCCAGCGACGCTCTGCCCGACGAACGGGTCAAGGGCTGGGTGGTCAGCTTCACCGCGGCCCGCAGCGACGGCAGCAGCGAAGTGATCTGCCAGGTCAGCACCGACGACAAGGGCTTCTATCGCTTCGACAACCTGGTTTGCGGAGAAAAGTATCCGAAGTGGGCCAACGGCCTGCCGACCACCGGCGCCTCCGCCGGCGGCGCGGTGACCTACGGCGCCTTCACCATCTCCTTCGGCAGCCCGGGGGGCAACGGCTTCAACACCCGGCCCCAGTCCGGCGGCGACGCCGGCGTCACCACCGCGGTTCCGGGGCAGATCACCAACATCACCCTCAAGCCGGGGGACGAGGTGGCCGAGCAGAACCTGCCCCTGGACCCCTCCGGCGTGATCTACGACGCCGAGACCCGGGCGCCCGTCGCCGGCGCCACCGTCGAAATCCTGGACCCGTCCGGCGCCCAGGTGCCGCCGGCCTGTCTGGTTTCCGGGCAGAACCCGGTGACTACCGCGGCCAACGGCTACTACGAGTTCCTGCTGCTCGGCGGCGCCGGCTGTCCCGGCTCGGGCACCTACCGCCTGCGTATCGTCAGCGCCCCGGCCCGCTACAAGACCACCGCGTCGACCCTGGTGCCGCCCTGTCCGGGCACCCTGTCGGTGACGGCCCTGCCCAACCCGGCCGTGGTCCATAACAGCGCCAGCGCTCCGGGGCTGGCGGCGCCCCTGGCCGCCGCCGTGGCGGGCGCCTGCCCGGCCAGTTCGGCGGGCATCGCCTCCGGCGCCGGCTCCACCCAGTACTACTACGGCTTCGCCCTGGACTTCGCGGCGCCCTCGGGCAACGTGGTGAACAACCACATCCCGCTGGATCCGATGCAGGCCGGCGATCTGGTGGTGACCAAGACCACCCCCATGGTCAACGTCGCCAAGGGCGATCTGGTGCCCTACACCGTCAGCGTGCGCAACAACCTGGCCGAGGCCAAGGTGGTGGACGTGTGGGACCGCATGCCGCCGGGCTTCAAGTACCGCACCGGTTCCGCCACCCGGGAGCTGCGCGGCGGCGCCCGCCAGCCCGCCGAGCCGGCCGTGGCCGGGCGCGACCTGACCTGGCGCAGCCAGACCCTGGGCGGCAACCAGACCTACGACTACCGCCTGGTGCTGGTGATCGGCGCCGGCGTCGGCGAGGGCGAGTACGTGAACCAGGCCTGGGCGCTCGTCTCCGGCAGCGCCATCGCCTCCAACGTGGCCTCGGCCACGGTGCGCCTGATTCCCGATCCGACCTTCGACTGCTCGGACATCATCGGGAAGGTGTTCGACGACAGGAACGCGAACGGCTACCAGGACCAGGGGGAGCCGGGGATTCCGAACGTGCGGGTCGTCACCGCGCGCGGGCTGCTCGTCACCACGGACGCGGAAGGCCGTTTCCACGTCGCCTGCGCGGCGATCCCGCAGGCGGACCGGGGCAGCAACTTTGTGATGAAGCTGGACGAGCGGACGCTGCCGTCGGGCTACCGGGTGACGACCGAGAACCCGCGCGACGTGCGGGTGACGCGCGGCAAGATGGTCAAGCTCAACTTCGGCGCGACGGTGCACAAGGTCTTCCGCCTCGAAGTGGATGGCCGCGCCTTCGTCCCGGCGGCCGCGACCCTGGCCCCCGAATGGGAAAAAGGGCTGGGCGAACTGCTCCGGCAGCTGCGCGAGCGGCCCAGCACCCTGCGCATCGCCTACCGCCTGGGCGGCGACGGCCGGGAACTGGCCGTCGACCGGCTGGCTGAGCTGACCCGCCGCGTCAAGGCCGGCTACGCCGACCTGAGCGCCAAGGACAAGGAGGCGGAGCGCGAGGCGCCGCCGCTCCTCATCGAAACGGAAACCCTCGGCAATGCCGTGCAGGGGGGCCGGTAATGAGATCCCGGAAAATGAAGATCAAACGTTCCGTCGCCGCCACCCTGGCGGCCCTGTCCGCCCTTTGCACCCTGGGCGGCGCCGGCGCCGCCTGGAGCCGGGAAAACAATCCCATCGACGAGCGTCGGCAAGAGGAAGGGGACGAATCCGCCTACCCCCTGCCTGCCGGCCTCACCCGGAACGAGGCGCAGGCCATGCGCAGCGCCTTCGCCGGCCTGCCCCGGCGGGCTCCCGACGGCCAGGAGACCCTGAGCGAAAGCGCCGTCGGCGCCCTGTTCGAGCCCGGCTCGGCCAATCTCACCCCGGCCGCCCGGGCCGCCCTGGAGCGGCTGGCCCGGCGCTACGCCGGCAAGCCCGGCCTGCGCCTGGCGGTGGCCGGGCATACCGACGGCCGCGGTCTGTCCGCCCAGACCCGGCGCTACTTCAAGGACAACCGGAGCATTGCCGAGGCCCGTGCCCTGGCTGCGGCCGATTTCCTGCGCCGCCAGCTGGGACTGCCGGTCGGCGACGTGGCCATGGCGGGGCGGGGCGACGGCGAGCCGGTGGCGAGCAACGCCACGCCCGAGGGCATGGCGCGCAATCGCCGCGTGGTGCTCTCGGTCTGGTTCGATCCCCGGCCGGCGCAGGTACCCCCGGCTCCATCGCAACCCCACTCCCAATCCTCGCCCGCGCCGGCCGCGCCCGCGGCGCCGCTTCCGTCCTCCGCCGCGGAAAACGCCGCGACCCCGGGCAAGCGCATCGACAACGGCCGGGTGGAAGTGCGCCCGGTACCGCCGCCGGGCGAAGTGCAGCCGGAAGGTTTTTCCTACCCGCTGCCCTCCGGAGTAACGCTGGAAGAAGCCCGGACGATGCGTGCCGCCGCCGCCACGCTGCCGGCGCGCGGCGCCCGGCAGCAGGAAACCCTGAGCGAGAGCGGCGTCGGCGCCCTGTTCGAATCGGGCAAGGCCGACCTGCGCCCGGCCGCCCGGGAAGCCCTCGTCAGCCTGGCCCGGCGCTACGCCGGCAAGCCCGGGCTGCGCCTGTCGGTGGTGGGCCACACCGACAACCAGCGCCTCTCGGCACCGACCAGGCGCCTGTTCTCCGACAACCAGGGCCTGTCGGAAGCCCGGGCTCTGGCGGTGGCGAATCTCCTGCGCCGCGAACTGAACCTGCCGGCGCAAGCGGCGGCGATCAGCGGCAAGGGCGAGACCTCCCCGGTGGCGAGCAACGCCACGCCCGAGGGCATGGCACGCAACCGCCGGGTGGAAATCGGCATCTGGTACGAGGACGCGGCTCAACAGGCCGCTGCCCCGGTGGCGGCGCCGGCCGTGCCCGCGGTGTCGTGCGCGCCGCAGACCGGCGACGCAGACCTGCCGTTCCGGATCACGGTGGACGGCGAAGACGTGAGCGGCGCCCCGGTCAACGAAGCGGACCGCCAGCGCTGCACCGACGTCGCGCTGGAGCGGGCCGACATCCAGGTGAAATACGACGATCTGGCGGCCAAGCCGGCCCTCAACGTCTGGCCGGACAAGGATCTGGTGCTGCGCGGCGCGGAAGCGGTATTCCGTGGCTGGAGCAACTACCAGTTCTGGGTGAAGCGGGCCGAGGTGCGCATCTTCCGCAGGGGGCAGCGTCCCGACGCCGCTCCGCTGGCCGTCGTTCCCTTCGCATGGGAGCGGCCGGTCGCCTGGAAGGTACCGGCCGAAGGCAACGACGAATACGCCTATCTGCTGCGGGTCTACGACGAGCAGGGCCGCTTCGACGAAACGGCGCTCAAGGCGCTGAACGTGGCGAGCCACCCGCGTCCGGTAAACGACCTGTCAACGCCGGAACGGGAAGCCATGACCGGCTGGGGCGAGAACGCCCTGATGGTCAGCAACATCCCGGTGCGCGGCGGCACCGTCAGCATCAGCGGCCGCCGGATCCAGCCCGGCCAGACGGTCAAGGCCATGGGCCTGCCCGCCCCGGTGGATGGCAACGGCCGCTTCGTGCTGCGCCAGATCCTCCCCTCCGGCCCCCATTCGGTGGACGTCCAGGTCGTCGAGGCCGACGGCCGCAGCGCCAGCTTCCGGCGCAACCTCTACATCCCCGACAGCGATTGGTTCTACATCGCGGTGGGGGATCTGACGCTGGGCAACAACACGGTGCGCGGCCCGGCGGCGCTGGTGAGCAACGACACCCAGCACTACCAGCAGGAAAGCTACGTCGATGGCCGGGGTGCCTTCTATTTGAAAGGCAAGGTCAAGGGCGAGTGGCTGCTGACGGCCGCCGCCGACACGCGGGAACAGCCGCTGAAGGACCTGTTCAGCAACTTCTCGGCGAAGGACCCGCGCTACCTGCTGCGCAATATCGACCCGGACGCCTACTACCCGGTGTACGGCGACGACAGCACGACGGTGGACGACGCGCCGACCCAGGGCAAGTTCTACGTGCGGCTGGAGAAGGGCGACTCGCAGGTGCTGTGGGGCAACTTCCGCAGCCAGTGGAACGGTTCCGAACTGATCCAGTACTCGCGCGGCCTGTACGGCGCCCGGGGTGTCTACCGCTCGGAAGAGGCCACCGGCTTCGGCGAGCGGCGCAGCAACGTCGAAGCCTTCGCCGCCGATCCGGGAACGATCGGTACTCGGGACGAATTCCGCGGCACCGGCGGCTCGCTCTATTACCTGCGCCACCAGGATCTGACCCGGGGATCGGAACGGATCTGGGTCGAAGTGCGCGACAAGGATTCGGGCCTGGTGCTCGAGCGCAAGCAGCTGACGCCGGCGCAGGACTACGAGATCAACTACCTGCAGGGCCGCATCATGCTGCGCGAGCTGCTGCCTTCGACTGCCGGCGGGAGCAGCCTGTTCTACACCAGCGGCCTGTCCGGCAACCCGCTCTATCTGGTCACGACCTACGAGTACGTGCCGGGCATCACCGCGGTGAGCAATCTCGCCACCGGCCTCCAGGCCAATCACTGGGTGAACGACTACCTGCGCCTCGGCCTGACCAGCTACCACCAGGGCGAAAGCGGCAACGACCAGAGCCTCAAGGGCGTGGACGTGACCGTGCGCTTGGCGCCCGGCACGCGGATCAAGGCCGAAGTGGCCCGCTCCTCGGGCAGCGGCGGCGTCAGCACCACTTCCATCGACGGCGGCTTCGGCTTTGCCAACCAGAACAGCGGCCCGGCGCGGGACGCCACGGCGGCCCGCGTGGAAGCGAGCGTCGATCTGGCCGAGGTAAGCGAAGACGGCAAGGGCAAGGTCAGCGCCTACGTGCAGGATCGTCAGCGCGGCTTCTCCGGCCCGGGCCAGATCGCCCTCAACGGCGAGGCCGTGCGCCAGGCCGGCGTGCGCGCCGCGATCCCGGTGGGCGAATCCCTGGAAGTGCAGGTCAAGGCCGACGACCGCAAGGCCGATACCCAGGACTACCGCAACGCCGAGGCCGCCGTGCGCGTCGCCGCCAGCGACGAATGGGCCGTCACCGTCGGCGTCCGCCAGGACGAGCGCGTCACGCGCATCGCCAATGCCAGCCCGATCCTGTCGCAGAACGGCACCCGCACCGATCTGCTTTCCCGGGTCGACTACCGGCCCAACAAGGACGACGGTCAGCCCGGCGAAAAGGAAGACTGGGCAGCCTACGCCTTCGTCCAGGGCACCGCGGCCCGCTCCGGCAACCGGGACGAGAACGACCGGGCAGGCCTCGGCGGCAGCTGGCGCGTGAACGACCGGATCAAGCTCAACGCCGAAGCCTCGGACGGCAGCATGGGAGCGGGCGGTCTGGTCGGCGCCGACTACCGCATCTCGGACCGGAGCAACGCCTACCTGAATTACCGGATGGAAACGGAAAGTCCCGACGTCGCCTACCGGGGGCGCTACGGCAGCTGGATCAGCGGCAGCGACTACCGGGTGAGCGACGAGATGCGGGTGTTCGGCCAGACGCGGACGACCAGCGGCGCCGGTCCGCAGAGCCTGACCCAGGCTTTCGGCGTGGATCTGGCGCCGAACGACCGGTGGACCTACGGCGGCAAGGTGGAGTTCGGCAAGATCAGCGACCCGCTGGCCGGCGATCTGGAACGCCGCGCGCTGGGCATCAACATGGGCTACAAGGAGAAGGGCACCAAGTACGCCGGCGCCCTGGAGTTCCGTTCCGACGACACCTCAAGCGGCGGCGCCCGCCGCACCTGGCTGATGCGCAACACCTTCGGCCAGCAGCTGGACCGCGCCTGGCGGCTGCTCGGCAAGTTCAACATCTCGCGCAGCAGCAACAGCCAGGGCGCCTTCTACGACGGCGATTTCCACGAGATCGTCGCCGGCGCGGCCTACCGGCCGGTGGACAACGACCGCTGGAACACGCTGGTGAAGTACACCAACTTCTACAACCTGCCTTCACCGGGGCAGCTGACCACCACGGGCACCACGGTGGACTACGCGCAGAAGAGCCAGGTCTTCTCGGTCGATACGATCTGGGACGCTCGCCCCTGGCTGTCCCTGGGGGTGAAGTACGGCCTGCGCATCGGCGAACTGAAGAACGGCAAGGCGGACGGCGAGTGGTATTCGAGCCGCGCCGACCTCGTCGTGCTGCGCGCCGACTGGCACTGGATCCGCGAGTGGGACGTCGTGACCGAACTGCGCAACCTGCGCGCCAGGGAAGCGCAGGACGCGAAGGCCGGCGCGCTGCTGGCGGCGTATCGCCACCTCGGGCAGAACGTGAAGGTGGGGGCGGGCTACAACTTCACCACCTACTCGGACGACCTGACCAACCTGTCGTACCGCAGCCGCGGCTGGTTCCTCAACATCCTCAGCACCCTCTGAGGCACGCCGGCGATACGCCACAGCCCGGAGCCGCGCGCGGCCCCGGGCTTTTTTTTCGCGGCCGGCGCGGCGTGCGGGCCGCAAATGAAGTGCGTCCGGCGGGGATTTTGTTGGATAATTCGGCCGGCAATTCGCCTGCCCTGCGAAAAATACCCAATTCAGTCGCGGGAAAACGGAATTTTCAAGAAAAAACATGGGCCGATCCGGCACCGGATTCTATGATTTCCGGACCGGAAGAGGGCGCGCTTTGCACGCTTTTCAGCCTTCGTGTTTTCATCGTTTTTCGCGCGGAATCGTCGATTTTCGGGCGAATCCAGCATATATCCTGCCTATCCATTCAGATCGCCTGCCGTGAAACCGATCGTCCAGCCTTCCTCTTCCTTCTTCGCTCCGGCCGTCCGCCGTGCAGGTAGCCGTCTTCTCCTCGCGCTTTCCGTCCTCGCGCTGCCGCTGGTCGCCGCCGCCGCCAGCGATCCGATGCCGGGAAGGCTGACCGAACCGATCTGCGTGCGCACATAGAGGCGCGTCTGCGGGGTGCGGACGATCGGTGCGTCAGTGTCAGTGATCGTGATCCATGGCGAATTGGCCTCGCGCTCGCCGATCGCCAGCGACACTTTGGTGGAGAGGAGCCCCGGAACGCCCGCCGCGAGATCCAGATCGACCTGACGCTTGCCGGTGGCGATCTGGAGCATCTCGCGAACGAGCGCATAGCTATCGGCCTCGATCGGGCGCGAGGGATCGGTCTTGGTCTCGCCGGAGAGCGGACCGAGGTCGATGATCTTGGAGAGCTGCACGGTGACCGGCGGCACGCGCGCGGCGATTCCGCGCAGCGCCGATTGGGCGCTCGAGTTGCCCGTCGCCGCCGCCAGGGCATTGAGCGCCTTGGGCAGGCTGACATTGGTGGCAAGCGTCTCGCCAAAGGTCAGGCCCTGGAGACTGGCCTGGGTGCGCAGCGCGTCGATGAAGGCAAGGAGGTCCACATCCGCGGTCACCAGCCCCTGCGCGTCCATCACGTTGAGGTTCAGCTCGGTCCCGGCGAGTCCCGAAAGCAATTGGCCGGGCAATCCACCGCTCACCGATGCCAGACGCGAGCCGATCGAAAAGGAAGCGAGGTCCACCCGCGCCGCCGTTGCCGTCACCGACACGCGCGCCGTGGGGCGTCCGGTAAGGAACTTGCCGAAGAACAACGGCACGTCCCGGCCCATGACGAGGCGGACGGCGTTGCCGTCGCCGGACGCGACGAAACGCGCGGCCGGTGCCACGGTGCTGTCGGCGGAATAGGTGCCGCGTTCCAGCTTCTCGATGTTCGCGTCGCTCGCCTGGTTCGCCGCCATTGCCTGGCGCGCCGCGGCATCCGCCGACTGGCTGTTCGCCGCACTCAGCGCCGCCGCGTCCGCAACACCTTGCAGCCGCCTCTTCTCCAGATAGAGCGAGCCGGTATCCACCGCGAACGCCGCCGATCCCGCCAGCATCACGAACCCGCCGGCGAAGAGCATGGTGACATTGCCGCCACGATCGACCCTGAAGCGGCGAAGGAAGGACCGGATGGCCATGGCGCACCTCATGGGGCGGTGAGCGTCACGGTCGAGCTGCGCTCGATCACCTTGCTGGGCAGCGGCACCAGCTTGATCGAAAGCAGCGGATCGTTCGACGCGTCATAGGAGAGGTGGACCGTCAGGGTGCGCCCATCATCGTCGATCAGCGTGTCCATGCGCTCGGGCTTGAGCGTGCCGGTCTTGCGCAGATTGGCATCCAGCGCGGTGCGCGCCAGAGCGGCGCGTTCATTGGGGTCCAGCCCGCCGACCGCCGCACGCGCCGCCTCGTTCGCTGCCTGCTGCACGCTGTTGGCGCAGAGGAACCAGCCACCATAGGTGACGATCCCGCAGATCAGCATCAGAAGGATCGGCAGCGAGAAGGCCATCTCGATCGCGGCCGCACCGCGCCGTTCGCGCCACAGCCCGCGGCCGGCGCGGAGCGGCTTCTCGGCCAGGGAAGGCGAACGCGAACACATGCGCGATTCTTCGCACAGGAGAGCTTCCAAATCGCTCGCACGCCTGCCGGCACGATATCCGGATTTTCAGTAAACCTTGGCCGCGAAGGCACGAACCCAGAGCCGCCCGGATCGGGACGATCCCCTTGATTTTTCACACCATTTTCGACCTAGGCGGTCTTGATTTACGTTAACTTTGTTGTATTCTACATGTCAAACTGAAATTGAGCAAATTACGCAATTCTCGAATCTACTGCGGTCGCAACGTAAAAAACTGCCGTCGTCCCGAAAACGTTCGAGAGCATTCAATTATGCAACGCTCATCAGTGCAGACTGTTTCATCAGCTGAACTTACGCGCAATTTCGCATATTGGCAGGACCGCGCCATGCACGGCCCCGTCACGATCACCTATCACGGACGTCCACGCTACGTGCTGCTGGCAGCCGAGAGCTGGGATGCCGAGCATGCGATCGGCGAACGGGACGGCACGCATCGCGAACTCGAATATCAGTTCCTCGTCGAGCATATGGACGGCGGGCTGCTGGTGATCGATCCCGAGTTGAAGGTCACCGATGCGTCGAGTGCCGCCGCGCTGATCCTGGGGCGCACACCCCCTGCGCTGATCGGTTCGCCGATCACCGATGCTCTGCCCGCTTCCACGCACGCCACCATGCTTTCCAGCCTGCGGCACGTGCTGCGCAGCGGCGAGCAATCCCAGTTCGATCTTGCGCTCGACGAGGAGAGCGGCACGCGGCTGCGCATCCGCGCCTTTCCGTGGGTGGAGGGCGTCGCGCTGCTGGTACGGGTCAGCTATGAGGGCGACGAGGAAGCCCGGCTGGCCGAGCAGACAGCGCTGGAAAAGGCCCGCGCGGCGCATGGCCGGATCGAAGTGATCCGCCTGACGGTGCGCGGCACGGTTACGATGGTCGAGGCCGAGTTTGCCCGGATGGTCGGGCTGGCGCGGGAACGCATCCAGGGGCTCCGCTTCGTCGACC
>Ga0066255_1002157_pt1 | contig 10533 bp, 11 predicted proteins | sample ThiBiot_750_biof_FD_71148 | JGI IMG/M metagenome (GOLD analysis project Ga0066255, IMG submission 71148) | Wastewater bioreactor microbial communities from Cape Town, South Africa - Thiocy_expt_750_biof (version 2) | ecosystem: Engineered > Bioreactor > Thiocyanate-remediating >... | reverse complement strand
CGGCCCAGTCCCGGCGGTTCGGCCCGCGCCGACGTCCTGACGACCCTCGGCCTCGCCGTCGCCGGCGTGCCCCTGATCCTGGCGTTGGCCGTCGCTGTGGCGGTGGTCATGTGGTTCGTCATCCAGCGCACGCGCGGCGGTCGCGCGCTGCGTGCGGCGGGCTCCGACCCCGTGAAAGCCAACCGCATGGGCGTACGGGTGCCGCGGACGCGGCTGCTCGCGTCGGTCGCGGCGGGTCTGCTCGCGGCTCTGGCCGGACTCGCGGTGTACTCGCGATCGGGGATCGGCGACGCCAACGCGGCCCAGGCGCTGACCCTCACCTCCGTCACGGCGGTCGTGATCGCCGGCGCCAGCATCTTCGGCGGCTCGGGCTCGGCTCTCGCCGTCGCGGCGGCGGGACTGCTCCTGCAGACGGTGACGAGTTCTCTGGCGTTCCTGTCGCTCGGCCTGTCGTGGCAGTACTGGATCCAGGGTGCCTTCGTGCTGTTCGCCGCCGTCGTCCCGCTCGTCATGGTGCTCGTGCGCCGCGGTCGCTCACCGGGGGTGCGGGGCGGCTGATCCGCCGCGCGCCCGCATCCCCATCGGAACCCCTCTGACCTCAGGAAGGCCGTCATGAAGAACACCGGAACCACGGGCACCAACGGCGTCGACTGGGAGGCCCGCGTCGACTTCGACCGCCTCCGCGACGACCGACTCGCACGCGTGAAGGCGGAGCTCGAACGCTCGGATCTCGGAGCCGTGCTCGCGTTCGACTTCTCCAACATCCGCTACATGACCGCCACCCACATCGGCACGTGGGCGATGGACAAGCTGATCCGCTTCAGCCTCCTCACCCGCAACACCGATCCGATCTCGTGGGACTTCGGCTCCGCGGCGAAGCACCACGCGCTCTACAACCCGTGGCTCGATGTGACGTCGTCCGAGATGGATGCCGATCCCCACGCGCCGCACGAGGGCACCAAGCGTCCGCGGCTGGAGTCGGGGGCGCGGGCGGGCATCTCGACGCTCCGCGGCGCCTTCCCGCCGGATGCCGGGATCGCCGAGGAGGTCGCGCGCAAGATCAAGCGCGAGCTGGAGAAGTTCGGGGTCGCCGACCAGCCGCTCGGCGTCGACGTGATCGAGCTCCCGATCCTCTTCGCGCTGCAGAAGGTCGGCATCCAGGTCGTCGACGGGCAGCAGGTGTTCATGGAGGCCCGGCGCATCAAGACCGGGGACGAGATCCGCCTGCTCACGCAGGCGGCCTCGATGGTCGACGCGGCGTACGAGGAGCTGTACCGGTTCCTGCGTCCCGGTGTCCGCGAGAACGAGGCCGTGGGCCTGGTCGCCAAGACGCTGTACGACCTCGGGTCGGAGTACGTCGAGGGCGTCAACGCGATCTCGGGCGAGCGCTGCTCTCCGCACCCGCACGTGTTCTCGGACCGTCTGATCCGCCCGGGCGACCCGGCGTTCTTCGACATCCTGCACAGCTGGAACGGCTACCGCACCTGCTACTACCGTACGTTCGCGGTGGGTTCGGCGAGCACGAAGCAGAAGGATGCCTATACCCGGGCGCGCGAGTACATGGACCGGGCGATCGCCCTCGTCCGCCCCGGCGCGACGACCGCCGACATCGTGTCGGTGTGGCCGACGGCGCAGGAGTTCGGCTTCGCGGACGAGGAGGCGGCGTTCGCCCTGCAGTACGGCCACGGGGTCGGCCTGTCGATCTGGGAGAAGCCGATCTTCTCGCGGCTGGTCTCGTTCGACCACCCGGAGGAGCTCAAGGAGGGCATGGTGTTCGCCCTCGAGACGTACTGGCCCTCCGCGGACGGCTGGGGCGCGGCGCGCATCGAGGAGGAGGTCGTCGTCACCGCGACCGGGTGCGAGGTCATCACGAAGTTCCCCGCCGAGGAGCTGCTCATCGCGGGGCCCCGCTACATCGCGGTCGGCGGCCCGCTGAACAACCAGCGCGACTCGCAGTCGCACCTGAACACGACGTGGGGCCGCGGGGAGGCGTGATGGCGTCGGTCGGTTTCCTCGGCCTCGGCTCGATGGGGGCGGCGCTGGCTCGCCGCCTCGTCGACGCCGGGCACCGTGTCCATGTCTGGAACCGTTCGCCCGGCGCGGCGGACGAGCTCGTCGCCGCCGGGGCCGTGGCGTGTGCGACGCCCGCGGAGGCGCTCGCGCACCCGGTGTCGTTCTCGATGCTCGCCGACGACACCGCGGCGCTCTCGGTCCTGGATGCCGCGTCCGTGGCATCCGCGTCGGGCGGGGTGCACGTGAACATGGCGTCGATCAGCCCCGCGGGGGCGGGGGAGCTGCAGCGCCGGTTCGCGGCGGCGGGGGCGCGCTACGTCGCCGCTCCCGTGCTCGGGCGGCCCACGGTTGCGGCGGAGGGCAAGCTCAACGTCCTCGTCGCGGGCGCGCCCGACGACGTCACCGAGGTCGAGCCGTTCCTGCAGCTGTTCGCCGCGCGCCTGTGGCCGCTCGGTGAGGAGCCGTCGACCGCGAACGCCGTGAAGATCGCGGTGAACTACGACATCATCCACGCGATCCAGGCGATCGGCGAGTCCGTCGCCCTCGTCGAAGCGCGCGGCGTCGATCCCGGCCTGTTCGTCGAGATCCTCACGTCGACGCTGTTCGCCGGGGTCGTGTACAGCGGCTACGGCGGGATGATCGCGCGGCAGGCGTACGACCCGCCCGGGTTCGACGTGGCCCTCGGCTACAAGGATCTGCGGCTGAGCGCCGAGATCGCGGGCGAGACGGGCACGCATCTGCCGACGCTCGCGGCTCTCACCGCCGTGTTCGAGCGGGCGCTGGCCGAGCCGGCTCTCGCCCGCCTCGACTGGGGTGCGGCGGCCGAAGTCACCCGGCGGGGACTCCTCCCGGGCTCCGAGAACGAACGAGAGGGAGGTGCGGCATGAGCCGCAGGTATCTGGTGGTCGGGGGCACGTCCGGTATCGGGCGGGAGATCGTCGCGTCGCTCGCCGCCGACGGTCACGAGGTCACGCTCACGGGTCGTGATGCTGTCGCCGCGGAGGCGATCGCCCGGGAGATCGGGCCGAACGTGCGGGGCATCGCGGTCGACATCTCCGAGCCGGACGACATCGCGCCCGCGCTCGCCGACGTGGGCGAACTCGACGGCCTCGTCCTCGCCGCGATCGAACGCGACGCCAACACGGTGCGCGACTACGACATCGCCCGCGCCCGGCGCCTCGTGACCCTCAAACTCGTGGGGTACACCGAGACCGTGCACACGCTGCTCGATCGGCTCGTGCCCCAGCGCTCGACCGGCATCGTGCTGTTCGGCGGCCGCGCGAAGGACGCGCCGTACCCCGGATCGGTCACGGTCTCGACGATCAACGGCGGAGTCGAGGGGCTGACCACCGCGCTCGCCCTCGAACTCGCGCCGCTGCGCGTGAACGCGCTGCATCCGGGCATCATCGGCGACAGCCCGTTCTGGGCCGGGAAGCCCGCGGGCGTCCTCGAGGGCTACTCGTCGCGCACCCCCGGCGGCGAGCTGGCGACGATGAACGACGTGGTGGATGCCACGCGGTTCCTGCTCCACAACGAGGGCGTCTCGGCGACCAACCTCTACGTCGACCGGGGCTGGCGCATCACCTGACCGGGCGCTCACCCCACGGCGGCGCCATCCCCGAAGATCTCGGGATGCCGCTCCAGCTCGATGCGCGTGCGCCGGATGTGCCGCTCGAGCACGTGGGCGGCCTCCTCGGCGTCGCCGCGGCGGAGCGCCGCGACGAGGAGCCGGTGATCGAGGTGCGCGGTGCCGTCGTGGCGGGCGTGGGCCGCGGCGACGAAGGCCCGGCGGTAGTGATGCGTTCGGTTCCACAAACCCACGACCGTGTCGCCGAGCATCACGGTGCGCGCGGGCGCATAGGTGGCGAAGTGGAACTCCCGGTCGTGGCGCAGGAAGTCCTCGGCATCCGCGTTCTCCATGCGTGCGGCGAGGTCGTCGAGGGCGTCCAGGTCGTCGGGGGAGAGCAGCGGCGCGCTCATCCCGAGGAGCACCGGCTCGATGCGCTCGCGCACGAGGTACAGCTCCTCGCACTCGGCGAGGGTCAGGCGCGACACCCACGCGCCCGAGTTGGCGACGAGCGTCACGAGTCCCTCGGCTTCGAGGATGCGGAGCGCCTCGCGCACGGGGATACGGCTCGTGGTGTGCCGCGCCGCGAGATCCTCCTGCCGGATGCGTGTCCCGGGCGGATGGATGCCGCGGAGGATCTCGTCGCGCAGTGTGTCGGCGATCCCGGTGCCGGCGCGGCCGTGGTCGCGGGTCGCGGGCAGCAGGTCGGTCATTCGGCGGGCCTCGCGGGGTGCCACAGCACCGTCTCGGCGTCGCGTTCGTAGGCCTTGCCGTCGGGGAAGCTGACCAGCTCGAACTGCATGCCCCACGGGGCGCGGAAGTAGATCCAGCGTTGACCGGTGGAAGCCGCGCCGCTCACCACCGGTTCGCCCATGACGTCGACGCCGTGCGCGCGGAGGTGGGCGACCGCGGCATCCAGGTCGTCGACATAGAGCGCGAGGTGGTGTCCGCCGATATCGCTGTTGCGCGGGGGAGGAGCCTGCCCGTCGGCGGCGTCGTACGCGAAGACCTCGAGGTTCGTGCCGTTGCCGAGGCGGTAGAAGCGGATCTCGCGGATCGCGGTCCGCGGGTGCACACCGAGCTGCCGTGTCATCCAGTCGCCCTCGCCACTGCGACCGGGGAGCGTGTACACCGGCACGGCGCCGAGGACATCGACGAGGAACGTCTCGGCCTCGTCGAGATCAGGAACGGTGAAGCCGATGTGGTCGCTGCCGCGCAGTCCCGGAAGTCCCATGTCGCATCCTCCATTGGATCCATTGACGCCGCAGAAGGCGCCTCTCGACAGTATCTCGCGGCATGAACGCCTTGTATTGGAGACAATCCAATCGTACAGTGTGAGCGAACGACCTGTATAGGTGGACGCAACGACGCGTGAGGAGCGACATGGCCAAGCGGAAACGGCTGAACACCGGAGTCGAGTGGGTGCAGTTGGAGACGACAGCCGCCGACTGGAAGGCGGCCGACCCCGAACTGCTCGGGACGATGCTCGGTCAGCTGCATCTCATCCGGGCCTTCGAGGAGGCGGTGCTCGACCTCGCCGGTGCCGGCTTGGTGCACGGTCCCGCGCACTCCAGCATCGGCCAGGAGGGCGGCGCGGTCGGCTCGATCGTGTCCCTTCGACCCGCGGATGCCGTGAACGGATCGCACCGCGGACACCACCAGTTCCTCGCCAAGACGCTCGCCTTCGTCTCCGGCGGTGCTCTCGATCCCACGGCCCTCGTGACGCCCGACGTCCAGACGCTGCTCGATCGCACGCTCGCCGAGATCCTCGGCCTCGCGTCCGGTTTCTCGGGCGGCCGCGGCGGCTCGATGCACCTGCAGTGGCTGGAGGCCGGCGCGCTGGGGACGAACGCGATCGTCGGCGGCGGTGCGCCGCTCGCGACCGGCCACGCCTGGGCGCAGAAGCACGCCGGCACGACCGACGTGTCGATCAACTACTTCGGCGACGGATCGAGCCAGATCGGCTCGGTCCTGGAGTCCATGAACCTCGCGTCCACGTGGAAGCTGCCCGTGGCGTTCTTCATCGAGAACAACCTCTACGCCGTCTCGACCCGCGCCGACGAGGCCAGCGCCGACACTCGCTTCTCGGTCCGCGGCCAGGGCTTCTCGATCCCCGCGTGGCGCGTCGACGGCATGGACCCGCTCGCCGTGCACCTCGCGATGGGCGAAGCGCTCGATCGCATGCGCGCGGGGGAGGGTCCCGCGATCGTCGAGGCCGAGGTCTACCGGTTCTTCCACCAGAACGGTCCCTACCCCGGAAGCGCGTTCGGCTACCGGACCAAGGACGAAGAAGGGCAGTGGCGCGCCCGCGATCCACTGGAGCGCATGGCGACCGAGATGCGCCGCCTCGGCCTCCTCGACGATTCCGAGGCCGAGGCCGTCCGCGAGCAGGCGGTCACTGCGGTCGCGCAGTCGGTCGCGGCGGTGGTCGAGGCCGATCCCGAGCGTCCCGGCCGACGCCGCATCCGTCCGGAGCTCTGGCCCGACCCCGCGGTCGTGGACACCGGCATCCGGGGGGATGCCTCCGAGCTCGCCGCCCTCGCGTCGGCCGAGCCCGCGGAGTGGACCGGCCCCTGGCGCGATGTGAAGTTCGTCGACGCCGTCGCCCAGACCATGGACCGCCGGATGGAGACCGACCCGCGCATCATCGTGCTGGGCGAGGACGTGCACCGTCTCGGCGGCGGCACGAACGGCGCGACGAAGGGGCTCGCCGAGAAGTACGGCCCCGACCGGGTCATCGGCACCCCGATCAGCGAGAACGGCTTCCTCGGCGCCGCGGGCGGCATCGCGATGGACGGGCGCTTCCGTCCGGTCGTGGAGTTCATGTATCCCGATTTCATGTGGGTCGCCGCGGACCAGGTGTTCAACCAGGTCGGCAAGGCCCGCCACATGTTCGGCGACAACAACACGGTGCCGCTCGTGCTCCGCACGAAGATCGCGATGGGCTCGGGCTACGGCTCGCAGCACCTCATGGACCCCGCCGGGATCTTCGCGACCCAGGCCGGGTGGCGGATCGTGGACTCATGAACGCGGCACTGGCGCTCGAGGACCCGGTGCTCGTCATCGAGCACGTCGACCTCTACGGCACGTCCGACCGCGTGCCCGACACCGACCTCGACTACGTCATCCCGCCCGGGTCCGCCGCGGTGCGCCGCGCGGGGAACGACGTGACGGTGCTCACGTACCTCTCCATGGTCGGCCACACCCTCGAAGCGGTCGAGCAGACCGGGACGGATGCCGAGGTCATCGACCTCCGGTGGCTCGACCGCGCCTCGCTCGACTGGGACACCGTCGGCGAGAGCATCCGGAAGACCAACGCGGTCCTCATCGTGGAGCAGGGCGCCCGCGGACCGTCCTACGGGGCCTGGCTCGCCGATGAGATCCAGCGGCGCTTCTTCGACTGGCTCGACCAGCCGGTCGAACGCGTCACCGGTGGGGAGGCGAGCCCGAGCATCTCCAAGGTGCTGGAGCGCGCCGCGATCGCCCGCACGGAAGAGGTCGTCGCCGGCCTCGAGCGCGTCCGCGCGGCAGGAGGGATCCGCTGATGGCCGTCGTCGTCCGCATGCCCGAGATCGCCACGGGCGCCGCCGAAGCGGCCATCCAGAGCTGGCTCGTCGAGGTCGGCAGCCCCGTGCGCGCCGGCCAGGCGATCGTCGAGATCGAGACCGAGAAGGCGGTGGTCGAGTACGAGGCCGAACGCGCCGGCATCCTCGCGGGGATCCTCTTGCCCGCCGGTCAGGCCGCGGCCGTGGGCGTCCCGATCGCCGTTCTGGCCGAGGACGGAGAGAGCGTGGATGCCGCGCTCGCCGCCGCCGGGGGAGCGCCCGCTCCCGCGACCACGACGCCGTCCGACACCGAGGTCGCCGCCGCACCCGAGGAGGCGGCGGAGGCCCCGGCGGCCCCCGCGTCCGCGCCCGTGGAGCCGCCCGCTCCCGCTCCCGCGGACCCGCCCGGCGAGGAGCGTCGCCTCTTCGCGTCCCCGCTCGTGCGCCGCCTGGCCGCGGAGCGCGGCATCGACCTCGCCGAGGTCCCCGGGTCGGGCCCGCGCGGACGCATCGTCCGCCGAGACCTGGATGCCTGGACCCCGGCGCCGGTCGAGCGGCAGCCGGAGCCCGCCCCTGAAGCCGTCGAACCGCCCGTCGTTCCGGCATCCGTCGATGCCGGGTACGAGGACGTGCCGCACACCGGCATGCGGCGAGCGATCGCGCGGCGTCTCACCGAGTCGAAGGCGACCGTTCCGCATTTCTACCTGCAGGCCGACTGCCGCGTCGATGCGCTGCTCGCCCTCCGGGCGCAGATCAACGAGGGACGAGAGCAGCGCATCTCGGTGAACGACCTCGTCGTCAAGGCGGTCGCGGGCGCGCTGCGCGACGTTCCCGATGCGAACGCGATCTGGACCCCGGATGCCACGCGCCGGTTCTCCGCCGCCGACATCGCCGTGGCGGTCTCGGTGCCCGGCGGGCTGTTGACGCCGGTGGTGCGGGGGGCCGACCGCCTCTCGATCGGCGAGCTCGCCGCCACGGTCCGCGACCTTGCGGCACGGGCGCGCGAGGGGCGGCTGAAGCAGAACGAGCTCGAGCGCGGCTCTTTCTCGGTGTCGAACCTCGGCATGTACGGGACCCGCCGCACGCCGGCATCCTCGCAGTCGGAGCCGCGACGCGGCGGCCCGTGGTCGAGGACGACGGATCACTGGCGGCCGCGACGGTCATGTCGGTGACACTGTCCGCCGATCACCGCGTGCTCGACGGCGCGCTGGCGGCCCAGTGGCTGGCAGCCTTCGTCGCCCGGATCGAGAATCCTCTGCAGATCCTGCTGTGAATCGTGTCGGTTCGGGGCGTCGGCGTTTCGCGTCGGCGCCCCGAGGCGGCACGCTGGGAGAAGACGTCCGCGGCAGTCCGCGGACCGGAGGAGAGGAAGATCCGTGTCCCGTATCGCAGTCATCGGAGGAACCGGCTACGCCGGGAGCCACATCGTCGCCGAAGCCGTGCGGCGCGGCCACACCGTCGTCTCGGTCGCCCGGTCGGTACCCGCCGAGCGCCTCGAGGGTGCCACGTACATCGAAGGCACCGTTCTCGACGTGCCCGGCCTGACCGCCGAGCTCGAGGGTGTCGACGTCGTCGTCTCGGCCGTGGCGCCGCGCGGCGACATGCTCGGCAAGCTCCGCCCCGCGATCGCGCAGCTCGCCTCGGTCCTTCCCGAGTCCGTCCGTCTGGGCGTCGTCGGGGGAGCGGGCGGCTCGCTCGTCGCCGAGGGCGGCCCCCGCCTCATCGACACCGAGGGCTTCACCGACGAGTACAAGCCCGAGGCGTCCGAGGCCATCGGCATCCTGGAAGACCTTCGAGCGGGCGCGTCCGATCGGGACTGGTTCTACATCCACCCGGCCGGCGGATTCGGCGTATGGGCACCGGGCGAGCGCACCGGAACCTACCGCGACGGCGGACACGTCCTCGTCGTCGACGAGAAGGGCGACTCCTTCATCTCCGGCGCCGACTTCGCCGTCGCCGTGCTCGACGAGATCGAGAACCCGAAGCACTCGCGCGACAACTTCGCCGTCGGGTACTGACGCGGCGAACGACGACGGCGCCGTCCCCTCGGGGCGGCGCCGTCGTCCTGTCGTCAGACCAGGTCGCGCCAATCGATGACGTCGGTGTCGGTCGTCGGCACCTCGCCCGTGGCGGGAGCGGTGGCATCCGCGATCGTCGCGAGCGACATCGTGTCGGTGGGCGGACCCATCACGGTCGCCTCGTCGCGGCGGTGGCGCAGGACGTCGTCGATGTAGGAGGTCACGACCTCGGCCAGCGGAACGGACCGGCCCCGCGCCTGCGACATGTACCAGCGGTGCTCGAGCACCTGGTGGAAGACCTCGGCGGGTTCGAGCTTGGCGCGCAGGTCGAAGGGGATCGCCATGACGATCGGCTCGAAGACCCGGGTCAGCCACTCGTGCGCGACCATCTCCTCGTCGGCGCCGAGGCGCGACACGCGCGCGCGGAACTCGTCCAGGTCGTTGAGCAGGCGCCGAGCCTGGTTCTCTTCGACGTCGAGTCCGGTCAGCCGCAGCAGACGCCGTTGGTGGTGCCCGGCATCCACGACCTTCGGCTGGATCGAGACCTGCGTGCCGTCGCTGGCGGTCTTGATGGACATCTCGCCGATGTCGAAACCGAGGGCGTTCAGCCGGTGCACGCGTTCGGTGATGCGCCAGGACTCGTCGACGGCGAACGTCTCCTTGTCGGTGAGGGCGCCCCACAGCGAGTGGTACGACGACACCAGGCCGTCGGCGACGGCGATGGCATCCACACCGCCTTCGAGCCGACCACCGGCCTCGAGGTCCATGATCTCGCCGGCGATGTTGGTGCGGGCGATGTCGAGGTCGTGTGCGCGCTGGCCCGGAGTGAGACGGTTGCCGTGCAGTTCGCCCGTCTCGGCGTCGACGAGGTACGCGGCGAACTCGCCCGCGTCGCGGCGGAACAGCGTGTTCGACAGCGACACGTCGCCCCAGTAGAACCCCACGTTGTGCAGGCGCACGAGCAGGACGGCCAGGGCGTCGACCAGGCGCGTGGCCGTGTGCGGACGCAGGACCTGGGTGAACAGCGCGCGGTACGGGAGCGAGAACTTCAGGTGCGCGGTGACCAGCGCCGCCGGGAGCGGGCGGCCCGAGGCGTCGGTGCGCCCCGCGATCACGGCGACCCGGTCGACGCACGGCGCCGCGAGACGGTCGAGGTTGCCGAGCATGTCGTACTCGCGCCGAGCCATCTCCTCGGTCGTCTCCTTGATCGCGACGACGCGACCGGAGAGGTTCGCGAACCGGACGAGGTGCCGCGAGATGCCCTTGGGGAGGGCCACGATGTGCGAGCTCGGCCAGTCGGCGAGGCCGGTCGACCAGGGCAGCTGCAACAGTCCGGGGTCGACCGCGCTGGCGGTGATGCTGAGGGATTCGGCCACGGTTCCTCCGGGGA
>Ga0066255_1001206_pt2 | contig 10543 bp, 9 predicted proteins | sample ThiBiot_750_biof_FD_71148 | JGI IMG/M metagenome (GOLD analysis project Ga0066255, IMG submission 71148) | Wastewater bioreactor microbial communities from Cape Town, South Africa - Thiocy_expt_750_biof (version 2) | ecosystem: Engineered > Bioreactor > Thiocyanate-remediating > Anaerobic-Aerobic... | reverse complement strand
ACTTGCTAATGCTTATTCTTTTTCTAGTAAAATTGATGGCGGTTAATTATCAGCTCTTTTGTCTGGCTCCTTTATTATTTAAGTATATATATTTATCTTTTAAGGTTAAAGTATCTTTTTAAAACGAAATCCCTGACAAAAACACTTTGTGTCCCTTTGTGCAATTCCACAAAACCCCAATAATCACTTCAACTTAAATTCCTTTGTCAGCTCCCACAATACTATGCCTGCGGCAACAGATATATTCAGGGAATGTTTCATACCCATTTGAGGAATTTCAATGCAACCATCACAAAGTTTCAGCACTTCAGCGTCAACGCCACTAACTTCATTGCCAAATATAACAGCAACTTTTTCCTTCTCCGGCAAGTGAAGGGTTGAAATCTTGTCGAGTAATATACTGCCTTCAACCTGCTCAACAGCCCATATATGATAACCTGTAGCTTTTAGTTCCTGTACCGATTCTGTTGCTGTATTGTAATATCTCCAATGCACGGTTTCTGTGGCGCCCAAAGCTGTTTTCTGTATATCCCTGTGGGGTGGCTTAGGCGTGTAGCCGCATAAATAAACACCTTCAATAAGAAATGCATCTGCCGTTCGGAATACGCTGCCCACATTGTGCATGCTGCGCACATTATCTAACACAGCAATTACAGGCGTTTTATCAGAAGCCTTAAATGCTTCCACCGATTTTCGGTTAAGTTCGTCCATGGTTAATTTGCGCATAGCGCAAAGAAAGTAAAAGTTTTAATGCGGAAAACTGTAGTATATTCAGCCTGCTGCACCAATGCTGCTCAATGATATACAGTACAAGCGAGCGTGGCAAGGAACGATGCTACCTGCACTGTGGCCGGCTACATAAAATATATACTTTATATTTTGGGGAAACTTAGGGGAAATAGTTGCGGTACAGTTCATTAAATTTGCCACCCCAGTATGGCAAAAGCAAGTTCAGATACTCCGTTAATGCAGCAGCACCGGGCAATAAAGCAGCGCTACCCGGATGCGATTTTATTGTTCAGGGTTGGCGATTTTTACGAAACCTTTGGTGAAGACGCGATCGTAACATCGCAGGTGCTTGGTATTACGCTCACCAAAAGAAATAATGGTGCGGCATCATCATCCGAACTGGCAGGCTTTCCGCATCACGCATTAGATACTTATTTGCATAAACTGGTAAAAGCAGGTTATCGCGTAGCTATATGCGATCAGCTTGAAGACCCGAAAGCAGCCAAGGGAATTGTGAAACGCGGCGTAACGGAAATGGTTACACCGGGTGTTGCTACCAATGATAAACTGCTTGAGCACAACAGCAATAATTTTTTGGCAGGTGTTTATTTTGGAGAACATATAGTAGGTACTGCCTTCCTTGATATATCGACCGGCGAATTTTTTGTGGCGGAAGGAAATGCGGAATACGCGGATAAATTGTTGCAGAGCCTCAAGCCGGCAGAAGTTGTTTTTCAACGCAGTTTTCAAAAGCATTTTAAAGAAACCTTCGGCACAAAATTTTATACCTATACTTTAGAGAGCTGGTTGTTTGAAGAAAAATATGCCACAGAAAGTTTGCTGAAACATTTTGGCACACATTCGCTGAAAGGATATGGCGTAGAAAATATGCATGCCGGTATTATTGCGGCCGGCGCGGTATTGCATTACCTGAAAGATACAGAGCATCCTAATCTTCAGCATATCACTTCCATTCAGCGCATTGATAAGGATGAGCATTTATGGATGGACCGGTTTACCATCCGCAACCTGGAATTGCTGGGCACCGGCGTGGATAGCGGGCATACATTACAGAAAGTAATGGATAATACGGTTTCTCCTATGGGTGCCCGTTTACTGAGGCGATGGCTGGTATTGCCGCTAAAGGATATGGCAGGCATTAATGAGCGGTTGAACCTTGTGGAGTATTTTATTAAAGAAGTTGATCTACGTACAAAGATCATTCAGCATATTAAACAATGCGGCGATATTGAACGGCTGGTAAGTAAAATACCCTTAAAAAAAATAAACCCACGCGAAATAAAGCATATTGCCCGCGGATTACAGCATATACAGGAAGTAAAAAGCAGTTGTATAAACAGCAGCAACGCTTACCTTAAGCGGTTGGCCGACAGCCTGAATCCCTGTACATATATAGCTGAAAAAATAAACAAGGAGATCACGGAAAACCCGCCGGTACAGGCAAATAAAGGTGGCATGATCAACACAGGGGTGCATGCTGAACTGGATGAGCTAAGAAGCATTGCCACTAACGGTAAAGATTACTTGCTGGAGTTGCAACAGAAAGAAATGCAGGCAACAGGCATATCTACTTTAAAAGTGAGCTATAACAATGTGTTTGGTTATTACCTTGAAGTAACCAACTCACACAAAAGCAAAGTGCCTGAAAGCTGGATACGAAAACAAACGCTGGCAAATGCGGAAAGATATATTACGCCGGAACTAAAACATTACGAGGAAAAAATAACCGGGGCCGAAGAAAAAATATTCCAGATTGAATTGGAATTATATGATAAGCTGCTGGTTGAATTGCAGGATTATATTGCACCGATGCAATTGAATGGAAACATACTGGCAATACTGGATTGCCTGCTGTGCTTTGCAGGTAACGCGCTGCAGTATAATTATAAAAAACCGGAGATGCACGAAGGAGCGGCATTAACGCTGAAAGACAGCCGGCACCCGGTTATTGAACGTTACCTGCCCTCAGACGAACAATATATTACCAACGATATTATACTCGACCCGGACAGCCAGCAGATCATTATACTTACCGGGCCCAACATGAGTGGTAAAAGCGCATTGCTCAGGCAAACCGCGCTGATCACACTAATGGCGCACACCGGAAGTTTTGTGCCGGCATCTGCTGCAAGCATACCTGTTACAGATAAAATATTTACCAGGGTTGGAGCATCCGACAATTTAAGCGGCGGCGAATCAACTTTTATGGTAGAGATGAATGAAACAGCCAGCATTATCAATAATATTTCGGCGGCCAGCCTGATATTGCTCGATGAAATAGGCAGGGGAACATCTACGTACGATGGTATTTCGATAGCATGGAGCATAGCGGAGTTTCTGCATAATTCACCGCATAAACCCAAAACATTATTTGCTACGCACTACCACGAGCTGAATGAACTGGAAAATAAGCTTCCCCGTATTAAAAACTATCACATCACCAATAAGGAAGCAGGCAATAAAATTATTTTTCTCCGCAAATTAGCACCGGGGGGAAGCACGCACAGCTTTGGGATACATGTGGCTAAAATGGCCGGTATGCCTCCTGCGTTGATTGACCGTGCGAATGCGGTGCTAAAGCAACTGGAAGAAAAGCATGGAGATGGCGGACCCGATATATCTTCTGCCGTAAAGCAACTGGCAATACCGCAAATGCAACTTTCTATTTTTGATGCGCACAGCGAAACTTTTGATGAAATAAGAAAGCTGCTGGAAACTACTGATATTAACCGGCTTACCCCCGTGGAAGCATTATTGAAGTTGAATGAGATTAAGGGAATGCTGAAGTAATGTGAGAATGAGGAAATGTGAGAATGAGTGAACCGGGAAAGTTGTTTGGAGATCAGGTGGAATGTATCAGCTACCTGAATTGTTTTTCAATATTCCACTTTTAAATTGTCTCCCGTCCATCCATATTTTCCCGGTTCCACAATCCCATTTCGCTTATATTTGTTTCAGGAACATCTATAATAACTATTTATGCACTCAATCATTCACCTGGATAATATCAGGAAAAGCTACTTTATGGGAAGACAGGAGTTACAGGTGCTGAAGGGTATATCACTCGATATCCGGAAAAACGAATATGTAGCGCTGATGGGACCTTCAGGTTCAGGAAAAAGTACTTTGATGAATATTCTCGGTTGCCTTGATTCGCCAACCGGCGGAGACTATTACCTGAATGGTCACCAGGTTAGTAAAATGGCAGATAATGATCTTGCAGAAATTCGTAATAAAGAAATAGGTTTTGTGTTTCAGCAATTTAACTTATTACCAAGATTAACTGCGGCGGAAAACGTGGCCTTACCACTTATATATTCCGGTATTCCTAAAAAGCAGCGTACTGAAATGGCAATGCATGTATTGGAGCAGGTTGATCTTGCCGACAGAAGTCATCATAAACCAAATGAATTAAGTGGTGGTCAGTGCCAGCGTGTAGCCATAGCAAGAGCATTGGTCAATAATCCTTCGCTGGTTTTGGCAGATGAACCAACAGGTAATCTCGATACAAAAACCTCTTACGAGATCATGAACATTTTCAGCAAAATACAGGAAGCCGGAAATACAATTGTGCTGGTTACACATGAAGAAGATATCGCTAATTACTCCAAACGAATAGTGCGCTTACGCGATGGCGTTATAGAAAGTGACAGGAAGGTGGAGAAGGCTGCTGTTGCAGGGTAAATCATCCCTTATGGCTATAAGAATTTATACAAAAACCGGTGATAAAGGAAGCACATCCCTTATCGGGGGGACTAAAGTGCCTAAATCTCACCTGCGTATAGAAGCATACGGAACGGTTGATGAACTGAATGCACATATAGGTTTGTGCAGGGATATACTCACGGATAATAACAGCCGTAATACACTGCAAAAAATCCAGAACGATCTTTTTGTAATTGGTTCTTTGCTGGCTTGCGATCCGCAGAAGGATATTAAGATGGCATTGCCGGAAATTGCTGAAAGCGATATTGCTTTATTAGAGAAAGAAATAGACCGGATGGATAGTGTGTTGCCAGCCATGAAATATTTTATTCTGCCGGGAGGAAATATTGCTATCTCTCAATTACATATTGCCCGCTGTATCTGCCGCCGTGCAGAGAGGTGTTGTGTACGGCTTGATGAAGCATCAAAGGTAAACCCAGCCATTTTAAAATATCTCAACCGCCTGAGTGATTATCTTTTTGTATTGGCACGTTATACCGGCCATCTTAATAAGATTGAAGATATACCGTGGAAGCCTTAAATTACCTTTTTTTCAGGTCCGGGATAGCCTCATATAGCTCATCAACATAGGCCTGTTTAAATTTTCCCGTTTTTCTATATTGCTCAATAACCGCATTTGCCTTGTCATAATTTCCTTTTCCGGCATATGTAACAACAAGTTGCTGCATGTTTAAACCATTAGACGGATCATATTGAAATGCTTTTTCAAAAGCCACATTTGCGTCATCAACTTTTTCAGCAAGCATATAAAAAACTCCTTTGTAATAGTTAAGAAAAGGATCACCTCCGGTAAGACTATCTAATTTATTGATGGCATTAATTCCTTTTTCCATTTCCTTTTTAATATAATAAGCATCCAGCATTAGCAAATAAATATTTGATTCGTTGGGATAAATTTTAGCAAATGATTCAATTGCGGAGATATAACTGTCTGTATCTACATGCTGGCAGGCCTGAATATAAATTGTCTGAATAGCTTTGTTCTCCTTTATTTCACCTGTTTGCGATTCAACAAGTTTTTTTATTTCTGTATAAGCGCCCTTTTGTTGAAGTGTTCTTAATTGAGTAATGAAATTTACCTTTTCTTGTGCCTGGGGATCTATGGATGATTTGGATATGATATCATTTAACAATGCCGCTAAAGTTGCGCTTAATTCCTCTCCTGTCAAATAAATGTATATATCAGCAGCCTTTACAGTATCCTTTACTTTATAAAGAAGAAAATCATGATAATTTAAACCGCCATCTCCAAACATCCGGAAAAGAACATGTGTTTCATTATTTTTCTGATAGGTACGAACCAGGCTATAACTACCGTTTGCAATACTATTTATTATCTGGGCTCCCATTTGATTAAGATTAAACCCCTGTTGAAAGCCTGCCATAACAGCAGGGTCTTTAGAAATCTCACTTTTTGAAGAAATTCTCTTCATTAGTTCGGGCATATAAATAATGGTAGAAAAAACTGCAGGATTATTGCTATTGATGGATGTTTCTAATTTTTCGGCGAGTTTTTTTGCTTCATCTACGCTTACAGCATAGGATTGTGCAAAAGACCAGGCAGTTGTGGATAGGGTAAATAAGGCTAAGGCTATGATCTTTTTTGACATTATTGTGTTTTTCATTTAACGAATTTTAAGATGCATCAGGTATAATTTTAAACCATCTTCCCATCTTTCATATGCAAAACCCTGTCGCTCATCTGGGCTAATTCTTCATTATGGGTTACAATCAGAAAGGTTTGTCCGTGCCTGTTTCTCAGATCAACAAAAAGCTTATGCAGTTCCCGGGCATTTTGAGAATCAAGGTTGCCGGTAGGTTCATCAGCAAAAACAATATCAGGCTTATTAATAAGTGACCGGGCTACAGCCACGCGCTGCTGTTCTCCACCGGAAAGGGCGTTTGGTTTATTATCAATGCGGTCGTTAAGCCCAAGCGTTTCCAGCAACTCTTTTGCCCTTGCCTCAACTTCTTTCTTTTTTTTGCCTGCAAGCCAGCCCGGAATACATACATTTTCCAGCGCTGTAAAATCCGGCAGCAGGTGGTGCAACTGANNNNCTGTAAATTCCGGAAGCAGGTGGTGAAACTGAAAAACGAAGCCCATGTGCTTATTCCGGAATGATGCCAGCTTTTTGCCTGCCAGGGTATCTACCCGCTCATTCTTCAGGAAAATTTCTCCACTGTCTGGACTGTCGAGCGTACCAATAATATGAAGTAAAGTGCTTTTACCTGCCCCTGAAGAACCGATAATACTTACAATTTCTCCCTGGTTTATATCAAGGCTTACCCCTTTCAGCACCTGCAGGTTGCCATAGGATTTTACAATGTTTTTGGCTGATAACATTACCGCGTATTAGGTTATTTAAGGCGGGAAATTAAGCAATAGTGTTCATAAATGCCCAATGCCGCATGCAATAAAAAAAACGGCTGCCCGTTCACCTTTTTTTGAGCGTGAATAAGTGAATTTGGAAATTACGTGCTAAACTTTACTTTTGCGGAAAATTTGCAGGGTACAAAACCTGTAAAACCGGAAAGAAATCTGATCATCCATAAAATTAAAATAGACAATGTTCTGGACACTTGAACTGGCATCCTACCTGGAAGACGCTCCCTGGCCCGCCACAAAAGATGAATTGATTGATTATTCCATTCGTAGCGGTGCGCCTATTGAGGTGATAGAAAACCTGCAGGAGCTGGAAGACGAAGGTGAGATATATGAAGGTATTGATGATATTTGGCCTGATTACCCATCTCAGGAAGATTTCTTCTTTAATGAAGATGAGTATTAATCAGTCCTGTATTATCCACACTTATGTCAACCGTTCTTTGCAGAGCGGTTTTTCGTTTTGATATTTCCTACGTATGCTTCATAAAACTTCCCTTTATCAATTAAATAACCCTTTTATAACAAACCTACTGCTGATTTTCAGGCAGCTTGTTTTAAATTGAACTCCGGATCCCCACTTGTGAAAGCGTGCTGATTACAGCTGTTTCGATGTTTGCTGATTTGTTTATTACGGTAATTAACTTAAATAACCCGCGCATGCATACAATATCGGCGGAATAAATACTTTTAAAGATATGCACTGATATCATGCAAAGTGTGTTGACCAGTTACTATGAAATATATTTTTATATCGTGTTTGTGGATTTGCTGTTTATGGGGTGGCGTATATGCACAGCATAGCTCCAGGCCAAAAATAGGGCTGACACTTAGCGGCGGTGGAGCTAAAGGGCTGGCGCATATAGGTATATTAAAGGCAATAGATTCGGCGGGCTTGAATATAGACTATATTACCGGAACAAGCATGGGCAGCGTAATTGGCGGTTTATATGCTGCCGGTTATTCGGCAGACACTATTGAAAGAATAGCAAAAACAATGGATTGGGATCTGTTGCTCAGCAACCAGTCTTCTTTGCAAAGTATATTCATGACCGAAAAGGATGAATATTCAAAATATATTGTAGAGCTTCCCTGGCAAAATCACAGGTTTAACCTTCCAACCGGTATTCTTGAGGGGCAGGAACTCTGGTTAAAGTTTGCCGAACTTTTTTTTCCTGTTTGTAATGTAAAAGATTTTTCAGGGCTCAGCATTCCTTTTAAATGCGTTGCAACAGATGTTGGTACCGGGGAAGCAGTAGTAATGGAATCCGGGGAAATAGTTTCGTCTATACGTTCCAGCATGGCAATACCGTCTTTTTTTACGGCGGTTAATATGCAGGAAAGAAGATTGATTGATGGAGGCGTGGTACGCAATTTTCCTGTGCAGGATGTGAAGCGAATGGGCGCAGATATTGTAATAGGCAGTAATGTTTCAACTGGGTTATTAAGCTCACGCAATGTGCGAAACGCGATACAGGTATTATTGCAGGTGGCGTTTTTCCGCGAAGCAGAAGATCATAAAACAGAAATACCGCTTTGCGATATTTACGTTAACCATAACCTGGAGAAATACAATATGGGTAGCTTCGGGCAGGCAGTTGATATTCTCGATGCCGGCATTGAAAGAGGAAAAGAATTATATACCATCCTGAAAAAACTTTCCGATTCACTGGATGCTATCTATGGCCCGCAGCCACTTAAAGCCAACCGGTTGCCCTCTATAGAAAAAGTAAGAATAACTTCTTTTGAGATCAGCAGCCTGAAAAATACAACGATAGAATTTTTTATTAATACACTAAACCTTAAAACGGGTGAATGGTATACTGCAACAGATATATCCCGTATGATCCGCCACGCTTTTGGTACAAGATATTACAACCGCATATTGTATTCACTGCACGAGCAACCAGACGGCAGCTATAAAATTATTTTTGATGTAATTGAAAATCCCCTCACGTTCGCCAAAGTAGGATTACATTATGATAAATTCAGCGGCATCAGTGCTATTATAAATCTTACTACCAGAAATTTTCTGATCAGTAATTCAAGAGACCTTGTTACAATAAATATCGGTGATAATTTTCGTGTACGTGGTGAGCATCTGCAGTATATTGGCAGGCATAAAAATGTAACAGCATCACTCAGTGCCCAGTATGATAGATTTAGTGTAAGCACATACAATGATTTTATTGCAGAAAAGCCATTTAGTCAGTCTGGTTTATTTAAAAGACAGTATGCAAGGTTTGATGGTAATATCGGTTTTTCGGCAGACAGGAGGTTTGCAATTGGTGTAGGTGCAAGAGAAGAAATTGTAAAGTACAACCCGGTAATAGCATCAAATTTTGAATTTAAAGGAACCGTTAGCATGCCGACTGCCTACGGGTTTATTAAATATAATTCGCTGGATAAAAGAATTTTTCCTAATAAAGGTGTCAGGATAGATGCCGAAGCAGGTTGGGTATTCAGGCAAAATATAAACGTGTCTGTGTTGAGAGATGGAGATCCATACCCGGAGGCGGTTTCTGCCATTTCAACACAACCTTATCTCAGAACATCATTCAGCCTGGAATCTTACTATCGTGTGCTTCGCAGGTTAACGGCAATAGCATCAACACAGGCGGGTGCTAATTTCAACTACACCAACAATATTATGAACGAGTTTTCGGTAGGGGGTGTTTTGCCGCTTTATAATAACCAGGTTACGTTTATCGGGCTGCCGGAAGGCTCAATATATACACCCACTGTTGCGGCTTTTATGGGGGGCTTCAGGTATGAGTTTTTGTCGAACACTTATGCTACCGCCAAAGCAAATGTGTTGTTTACCAATCTTATTAATAAGAGTGTATTCTTCAATAATCCTGATTTTATGTCGGGGTATGGGCTTTCTTTCGGTTATAATTTCGCATTAGGCCCACTTGAAGTTGGCGCTATGTATAGCGACAGGTCGGGTAAAATATATTCTACTGTAAGTTTTGGGGTAAGTTTTTGATGGGGGTGGAAAGTTTGGGCTGCAAGACACAGGGGTTCACGATGATTCCGGTTGCAGGTTGTAAGTCTCACACTTCACCATTGCCTGTTCACTATTGAGGTATTGTTATTGTTTACGGTTCACTTTTATAAAATCACTCACCAGTTCGCTCACCAGCTTTGCGGCAAAAGCATTTGACTGGCCATTGACCAATTGTGCGGCGCCTTCGCAAATATGCAGGTAAGCAATATGGGGATAGTATGCAGTGAAGTTAATATATTGTCTTGCCTGTAAGGCAGTAAAGCCTGAAGGGTTTGACGAGCTGGAGAGCATTTGCTCAATGCAATCCATATCTAATTCTATACCGGTAAAAGATTCTTCTGTAAACGATATTGCCTGCACAATCGCCTGCCGGAAATTAAGTTTTTCGCGTAAGCTTATATCTTCAAAAGTTGAGTATTGAATATTTATATTACTGTATAAATCATCCATTACACGCTGGCTATTGTAATTTTCCTGTAAGCCGATAACAGCGTATTTTTTAAGAAAACCCTCTTCCATAGCATAACGAAAGCTATTGCCACTATGTCGGCCTTCTGCAATACGGTAACCGGAGTGAGCATCAGCATTCATCACATTGATTGCCGCGCTGGGTAGTTTTCCTGCTCTCTGCAATCCCTTAGCTGCGCCTTTAATCAGCGGGTAGGCGTTATTGT
>Ga0066255_1002598_pt1 | contig 10547 bp, 9 predicted proteins | sample ThiBiot_750_biof_FD_71148 | JGI IMG/M metagenome (GOLD analysis project Ga0066255, IMG submission 71148) | Wastewater bioreactor microbial communities from Cape Town, South Africa - Thiocy_expt_750_biof (version 2) | ecosystem: Engineered > Bioreactor > Thiocyanate-remediating > Anaerobic-Aerobic... | reverse complement strand
TGCCGATGCGGTGCAGGCCCAGCATCGTCGCCGCCTGCCGGGTGACGTCGGCGATGTCGGCGGTGTCGCACTCCGCCAGCCGCTTCACCAGGGCGGCAGGCGCCCGCTCGACCTTCTCGTAGACCCTGAAACCGATGCTCATGCCGCTCACCGGACCGAAGCCGTGCCGAAGTCGAAGTTCTGGTCGGGGCGCGGGTTCCAGTCGATCTTCTTCGACACGCCGTAGCTGTCGACGAGCTGGTAGAGCGGCACCCAGTAGGCCTTGTCGACGATGACGTGCTTCTCGATCTCGGCATAGGTCTTCTGCCGGAAGGCGGCGTCGGTCGTCAGATTGGCCGCGGCACCCATCTCGTCGAGCTGCTTGTCGTCGGCCTCGAGATAGCCGCCATAGCGGGACTTCGAGGCGAAATAGGCGCGCGACACGAGGAAGCTCGAGTCGGCGTAGATCGGCGCGTAGTTCGCCAGGCTCATGCCGGTCGAGTCACCGGCGCCGTATTTCTGGATCATGATGCTCTGGGCGGCGCCGTCGAGATTGGCGGTGATGCCGACCTTGGCGAGCTGGGCCTGCACGGCCTGCGCCACATAAGGCTCCATCACCGTGCCGTCCTGGTTGAAGTGCAGGTCGATGGTGACGCCGTTGGCGAAGCCTGCTTCGGCGAGCAGCGCCTTGGCCTTCTCCGGATCGTAGGGGACGCCCTCGAAGGAGGCCTCGTAGCCGATCTCGCCGGGCAGGTAGATGCCCTTCAGCGGCACGGCGTCCTGGGCGAGCAGCGAGCTGACGATCGCGTTGCGGTCGATGGCATAGGCGATCGCCTGCCGGACCTTGAGATTGTCGAGCGGCGGCTGGCTCTCGTTGAGATGCAGCACCGACATCTCGGCCGGGCCCATCGCCACAACCTTGACGCCCGGCAGCGCCTTCATGCGGTCGACCCAGGCCTGTTCCTGCCGTCCGAGCATCATGTCGAGCTCGCCCGCCTGGAAAGCGAGATCGCGCGAGGAGTCGGACGGGATGAAGCGGTAGAGGATTTCGGTCAGCTTCGGCTTGCCGCGAAAATAGTCGGGGTTGGCGACGAGCTTGGCGTATTGCTGCGGCACGTATTCGGAGAACATGAAGGGCCCGGTGCCGATCGGCTTCTTGGCGAAGCCCTCCTTGCCCAGCTCTTCCGCCGCCTTCTTACAGACCATGTTGCCGCCATGGTAGTTCATGACGATGCCGAGCAGGCTGGGGATCGGCTGCTTGAGCGTGATCTTGACGGTGTATTTGTCGGGGGCCTCGATCGACTGCACCGCGCTGTAGTCGGAGGAAAACGCCGAGGTTTCCTTGGCGGATGCGCGCTTCAGCGAATAGACGGCGTCCTCCGAGGTGAACTCGCCATAGCCGTGATGGCACTGGACGCCATGGCGCAGCTTGAAGGTCCATTCCTTGCCGTCGGCGGAGGAGGTCCAGCTCTCGGCGAGATCGGGCTCGATGAATTCCGGCGAGAGCTCGCCGGGCTTGATCCGTACCAGCCCGTTGAACATCCATTGCAGCATCGCCTTGCCGGGAGTGCCGGAGTTGAGATGCGGATCGAGTACGCCGGCGTCGGAACTCTGCATGCCGACCGTCAGCACCGTCTTCTGTGCCAGCGCCGGGCTGGCCAGCAATGCGCCGGCTACCAGGGCGGCGAGGATCGAAACGGGTGTCTTCATGGTTTTCCCCTGCTTTTGTCGTTGATTGCGGTGATTTCGATCTGACAATGGCCTCTCTGCGTCGGCACTCGTTCCGTCGAGCGCGCGGCTCTACAGCATGTCCTCCAGCCTGCAATTGACGAGCAGTTCCGCGACGGTGGCATTGTTGGGCAGTGCCAGCACCGTGGCAACCAGTTCCGCGAGATCGGCCGGCTGCGTCATCGCCTCCGGCGGCAATGCGGTGCTCGCGGCGGTCATGTCGGTCCGGACGAAGGAGGGGCAGAGCGCCGTGGTGCGCACGCCCTTGTCCCAGGCGATGCGCCGTGCCGCATGGTTCAGCGCGATCATCGCGTGCTTGGTCATGTTGTAGGCGACGTGGTCGTTGCGCACGCGCTTGCCCGACATCGACGCGACGTTCACGATGCGCCCTGTGCCGCAGGCCTCAAGATGGGGCAGGGCGCAGTGGATCAAGTTGAGCGGCCCTTTGCAGTTCGCGGCCCAGATCGCGTCGAGCGTCGCTTCGTCCGGCGCGCGCAGGGTCATGTGGCTGCTCATGCCGGCATTGTTGACGAGGCCGTCGATCCGACCGAAACGTGCAGCCGCAGCGTCGGTCCAGGCGCGATGGCTCGTCCAGTCGGCCGCGTCATAGCGCGCGACGTGTATGCGCGACGGGTCCCAGCCGGCGCTCATCGCCCTCAGCGAGGCGAGATCGCGGCCGCCCAGGCTCAGGCTGTATCCCTGCCCATGCAGGAGCTCTGCGACGGCCCGGCCGATGCCGCGATTGGCACCGGAAATCAGGATGACGCGACCCTCGGGAGCGAGCATGGCGGGCGATGTCCTATCCGTGCAGGGTGAGCTCGGCTGCGGGCCGCTCGCCAGCAGCGAAGCGATTCAGCCGGAAGGGCGAGAGATCGAAGCGCGATCGCCGCCCAAGGCAGAGATCGGCCAGGATCTCGCCGGTGACGGGGCCGATGCCGAAGCCGTGGCCGGAAAAGCCGGCGGCGACCACGAGCCCGTCGAGCCCGGTATCGGCGTCGATCGCAGGCAGGGCATCCGGCGTCAGATCGATCAGCCCGCCCCAGAGCCGGGCGATGCCGGCATCCGCCACCGCCGGCAGAACCAGGCTGGTGCGGGCGATCAGCGCCGCGACATCCCGGCTGGGCGGCGCCAGCAAGGCCTCCGTCCAGCCGCGCGGGTCATGCGGCCAATCGCCGATGCCGGTGGTGACGCGCAGGCGCCCGTCGATCTCCTGCCGTCCGGCGCAATCCGCATTGGCGACGCCGAAGACCGGCGCAAGCAGAGGCGGCAGCGGCACGCTCTGCATGACACAGACCAGCCTGATGGTGAGCGGCAAGGACAGGCCGAGCGGCGTGAGCAACTCCGGTGCGTGGATGCCCGTCGCCACGACGACGCGCCCGGCGGCGATGGTTTGGCCGGCCTGCGTCTCAACCCCGGTGACGCGGTTGCCGCTGCGGGCGAGCCTGCGCACCGCAATTCCCTCGCGGATGACCGCGCCATGCCGACGGGCCGCCGCGGCATAGGCATGGACCGCGGGAACCGGGTCGGCATTGCCGTCGCCGGGGCAGAACGAGGCTGCCAGGATGCCGGGCCCGATCGCCGGAGCCTTGTCGCGCACGGCCGCGTTGTCGGGCAGATACTCGATGGCGAGACCGAGCGCGCCTTGCTGCCGGACCAGTTCGCGGATGACGGTGACTTCCGCTTCCGTTCTCGCCAGCCGCAGATTGCCGTGCCGGCGATAGCCGGTGGGTGCGTCGAGCTCGACATCGAGACCGGCCCAGCGCTCGACCGCGGCCTGCGCGAGCGGCAGTTCCGCGGGATCGCGCCCGGATTGGCGGACGCCACCGAGTGTCCAACTGGACGCCATCGCCGCGAGACCACGTGCTTCGAGCAGCGTCACCGCATGACCGGCGCGCGCGATCTCGTAGGCGGCCGAAACCCCGCTGATCCCGCCTCCGACGATGACGACGTCCGGCATGGCGGCGCCCCGCTTCAGGAGAGGTCGACGCTGATGCGCCGCTCGGGCTCGTCGGGGTTGCGGCGCTTGTAAGCGGTGACCTCGAATTCGACCTTGAGCTCGGGCTGGCCGAGCGGCGTGCAGGTCGTGGTGTTGGCCGGGTCGATACCCCTGAACCTGGCGCCGACGACCTCGTTGACCTCGTCCATATCGGCGATATCCGGCACGAAGACCTTGATCGCGACGACGTCCTTCAGCGAGGCGCCGACGGCGGCAAGAGCGCCTTCGATATTGCGGAAGGCCTGTTCGGCCTGACCCCTGGCGTCGGGCGCGATGGCGCGGGTCTTGTAGTTCCGTCCGGCCGTGTTCGAGACGAAGATCATGTCGCCGGCGACGACGACGCGCGAATAGCTGTTCAGCGTCTCGTATTTGCTGCCCGATTTGACTTTGACGATCTCGCTCATGAGTTGCCTCCGGGGGCTGCCAGCATCGTATCGAGCTCGATCGACAGGCGTCGAATGCCTTGATCTGGTGTATACCATTCGAGTTACCCGGGGCTGTCAAGAACGGTTCGGCCGGCTTTCGTGCCTTCATCGGATCGGCCCGGCACAGCTCGCTCAGCGGCGCGGTGGCCGCAGCCGGGCAGTGATGCTGCACCGCCGTTGTCGACGAACCCGGTCGGGCTCTAGAGTCGACCGCCGCCGTCGCGCCGAACCCAGCCGGGGCAATCCGAGCAGATTGACAAATTGGTATATACCAAATCATTCTGCCGCATCGGCCCGCACGGCCGTCAGAACCAGGAGGGGTATGCGATGGTCTCGATCTCCCGCCGTAATCTGCTCGCCGCCGGTGCGGCCTTGCCTCTTCTGGGATTGCGGGCGCAGGCTCAAGGCGCGGGCAAGGTGCTCCGCTTCGGCCTGTCGAGCTTTCCGCCGAGTCTGCAACCCTGGCTCCATACCGGCACTGCGGCGCTGACCGTCAAGCTGCTGATCTTCCGCGGCCTGACCGGCTTCGACGAGAGGGGTGAGGTCAGGCCCGAGCTCGCCGAGAGCTGGGAGCGCGAGGGCGAGACCGGCTGGGTCTTCAAGCTGCGTCAGGCGACGTTCCACAATGGCAAGCCGGTGACGTCCGAAGATGTGAAGTGGACGCTGGAGCAGGTCGCCGCGCCCAACTCCACCGCTTTCCTCAAGGCCGAGTTCGGCGGTGTCGAGCGTGTCGAGACGCCAGACCCACGGACTGTCCGCATCGTCATGAAGCAGCCGACCGTGACGCTGCCGATCTGGCTTGCCAGCCCGCACATGCCGATCATCGCCAAGGATTCCATCGAAGGCCGGGCCGGCCTCGGCGTCGGTGCCGGGCCGTTCACGATCAAGGCGCAGGAGCGCGGCGCTTCGATCGAGGTCGCGCGCTTCGACAAGTACTACAAGCCCGGGCTGCCCAAGCTGGCCGGCATCAGGCTCGTTGCCTATGCCGACGAGAACCTGCGTGTCGCGGCGCTGCAGGCCGGCGATGTCGACCTCATCGAATACGTGCCCTGGCAGTCGATGAGCACGATCGAGAAGGATGAGCGCTTGCGGCTCGTCGCCGCCGACGGGCCTTTCATGGGGCTGAACTTCAACGGTGGTGCCGGGCCGTTCAAGGATGTGCGGCTGCGACAGGCGGTGGCGCACGCCATCCGCCGCGAGGACATCGTCCAGGCGGCCTTCTTCGGCCGGGGCAGCAAGCTCGAGGGCATCCCGATTCCGGCGAGCAGCCCCTATTTCGACAAGGCGCGCTCGCACTACTGGAACTACGATCCGGCCAAGGCGAAGAAGCTGATGGCGGAAGCGGGGCTGGCGAACGGCTTCTCCTGCACGCTGCTGTCGACGGCGCAGTACGGCATGCACAAATCGACCGCCGAGGTCGTGCAGGCCAATCTTGCCGAAATCGGAATCCAGGTCACTCTCAATCTGCCCGACTGGGCTGCGCGGGTCGATCTGGCGGGCAAGGGCCGTTACGACTTCATGGTCCAGGGTACGACGGCGGACAACAATGATCCTGACGGCCTTGCCCCGCTGATCGACGGCGAGCTGCCCGCCAACATGGCACGGAGCTGGCAGATCCCAACCCCCGAGATTCACGCGCTGTTTGCCAAGGGGCGCGCCGAATTCGACCCTCAGAAGCGCAAGGCAGTCTATGCCGAGCTCGAGAAATACGCTCTCGAACAGGCGCCGCTCGTCGGCCTCGCCTGGCGCTCGCAAGGTTACGCCATGGCCAAGGGCCTGACCGGCTTCAAATGCTATCCCGGCGGGACGAATTTCTTCTCCGCCTATTCGCTCGACGAGGCTGCGCTGGCCTGAGCGCGCTCAGGCTCCTGAAGGGCGCTTCCGTCGAGGTGCGGGCTCAGCCGGCGCGCGTCGTTCGCTCCAGCCGGGCGAAGCGCTCCAGCCGGAACGGCTTCGGGTCGATCATCGGCGTGCGGCCGCTGACCAGATCGGCGATCAGCCGGCCCGCGCCAGGGCCGATGCCGAAGCCATGGCCGGAGAAGCCGGTGGCCAGGAAGAAGCCGGGCAGGCGCGGCACCTCGCCGATGACGGGCACCGCATCGGGCGTGGCATCGATCAGCCCGCCCCAGCTTTCCTTGATCCTGAGCTCGGCGAAGGCGGGGAAGGCAGCGATCAGGTTGCGCTTCGCCTCCGCGAGAATCGGCTCTGATGGCCGGGGATCGAGGATGCGCATGCGCTCGAATGGCGTTTCGGCGTCGAGGGACCAGCGCTTCGGCGTGCGGGCTTCTTCCAGGAAGCGCTCGCCGAGCCGCAGCCGCAGTTCATGGCGCTGCTTCACCAGCGAGGGCAGGTAGTCGAACAGCAGCCGGAAGGAGTCCGGCACGATCTCGGCCAGGCTCGCCCCGCGATGCGCGATCGTGTAGCCGCCGTCCTGCCGCTTGCGGAAGGCGAAATCCGAGGCGCCGACCGCATGAGCCGGCGGCCCGTCCAGCGGCTCGGTCCGGAACACCGAGCCGAGGATCTTGAGCTGCGGGAAGTCGATGCCGAGATTGCCGAGGAAGAGCCGCGACCAGGCGCCGCCCGCCAGCACCACGCGCTGGCAGGCAATCCTCCCGCGCTCGGTGACGACGGCGCCGACGCGCCCACCGGCCGTCTCGATGCCGCGCACCGCGCAACGTGTCAGGACGGTTCCGCCATGGCGGCGCAATGCCCGCGCCATGGCCGGCACGGCCTTCTGCGGCTCGGCGCGGGCATCGCTCGGTGTGAACAGCGCGCCGGCGAAGGCGCGCCTGCCGCCGGGCAGGACGGCCTCGATGTCGCTGCTGCTCAGGAGCCGCGAGTCGAGCTGGTAAGTCCTGGCGTGGTCGAGCCAGGCCTCGTGTTCGGCAAGCTTCGCCTGAGTGTCGGCGACATAGACGATGCCGGACCGGGTGAAGCCGGTATCGCCGCCGACCAGCCGGTCCATATCCTGCCAGAGCCGCATGCTTTCGAGTCCGAGCGGGATCTCGCCGGGGTCGCGGCCCATGATGCGGACCCAGCCCCAGTTGCGGCCGGATTGCTCATGGCCGACCTCGCCCTTCTCGCAGACCGTGACCGAGATCCCATCGCGCGCCAGGAACAGTGCTGTGGCGATGCCGATGATGCCGCCGCCGATGACGACGACGTCGCTGGCGGCCGGCAGGGACGGATCGGGCTCGATGGTCTCGATGGTGATGCCCATCACGAAGGCTCCGGAAGGCGGGACAAGTGGGCTGCGGAAGGCGTCACTGCGCCCGTCCAGGCGCGGATCATGCCTGGGCCGGCGCTGCGGAGCTGCGAAAGACGACATGGTGCGGGTGATTGACGGACCGCATGTATTCGATCGGCCGGCCTTCCCGGTCGCGGGCGACGATCCGCAGGACGAGCGTTGGAGAGCCGGGCGCCAGCGCAAGCAGCTGCGCTTCGCGTTCCGTCGCCGTGCCGACGCCGATCTCGCGATCGCGGATGCTGACCTCGATGTCGTAACGCTGCCGGAGAAGCTCGTAGAGCGACTGCCCCGACAGGAGGTCCTCGGCGGAAAGGCCGGGCACGCGCGATGCGGGCAGATAGCTCGTCTCGATGCAGAAGGCCTCGTCGTTCACGCTGCGCAGACGGCGTGCCATGACGAGATCGCTACCGGGCTGCAATTCGAGGCGCTGGGCGACGCTTTCGGTCGCGGCTTCCTCGCCGAAGTGAAGCAGTTTGCTGCCGGGCTCTCCGCCGGCGTTGCGGATGATACGGGTGATGCCGAGCGAGGCGGAAGCGTCGATCGGCCGCGAGACCTGGACCAGCGGGATGCGCGTGCCGCTGGTGCCGTTGCGTTCCAAGACGCTGCGCTCGACCAGGCGGTCTATCGCCTTGCGGACCGTCATGCGGTTGATGCCGAGCGTGTCGGCCAGCGTCCGTTCCGAGGGAATCCGGTCACCGGGTCCGTAATCCGATCCGCCGACGAGATCGAGGAGGTAATCCTGGACCTCGACATAGATCGGCTTGAGCCGCTTCAGCGGTTTCGACATGCGTTGCGTCTCTATGGCTTGCACCTCAGTGGCGCGCCGGCAGATCGGTGAGTGACGGCCGGTGCGCTCCGCTTGTGTAAGGCGAAAGCGCCTGCGCACGCTACTGTCCGAACGGCGGGTCCGGTCAAAACTGGAATAGGCTTGACAGGAATTGGTATAGCATATTGGTGTATACCAATTGCGTCGTCGCCTTAAAGCTGCCCGGAGCGCTCCATGTCAATCGCCTTCGACCGTGACGCCGTCCTGTCCGGGCTGGAGCCGACCCGCGCCGCCCTGCCGGCCGCCTTCGCACTCGGACGGGAATTGGCGCCGCGGATCGAGCGGGTCTACCTGATCGCCTGCGGCTCGGCGAACCGGGCCATGCTCGGCATCCAGTATTGGCTGGAGCGCTATTCGCCCGGTCTCGAGGTGCGCCGCTATTTCCCGGCGGAATTCATGGCGATCGACCCGCCGCGGCTCGACGACCGGACGCTGGTCCTGCTCGCCTCGAAATCAGGGACGACGCCGGAGACGGTGGCGGCGGCGCATTTTCTCAAGGACAAGCCCTGCGAGATCGTCGCCTTCAGCCAGTACGGCGACAAGCCGCTGGCGCAGGCGGTGCCGCGGCATTTCCTCGTGGGCGCCACCAGCGAATCCTTCGCGGCCATGTTCATGCTGATGCAGGCGTTGATCGGCGGTTTGATGACCGCCAAGGAAGGCTGGTCCCTCGGGGAGAAGCTGCTCGCCTCGCTCGACGCGCTGCCGGCGGCGATGTGCGATGCCGCCGAGCAGAACGAGGCCCGCGCCGCGGCCGACGCCGCGACCTATGCGGACGACGACCGAATCTACCATGTCGCCTCGGGCCCCGGCTTCACGACGGCTTATGTCTTCGGAGTCTGCATCCTGATGGAGATGCTGTGGCTGCACAGCTATCCGATCGAGGCGGCCGAGTTTTTCCACGGTCCCTTCGAGATCGTCGACAAGCGGACGCCGCTTATCCTGATCACCGGCGAGGATCCGAGCCGGCCGCTGATGGAGCGGGTGGCGAGCTTCTGCGATACCCATGCTGGACGGGTCATGGCCTATGATTCCCGCGACTACGCCATGCGCGGGATCGATCCCGATATCCGTCCCATCGTCGCGCCCTATATTCTGCAGGCGGCCCTCAAGCGCATGGCGGCCCATCTCTCGGTGCTTCGCAACCAGCCCCTGAGCACGCGCCGCTACATGTGGAAGGTGGCGTATTGAGGCGCGCATGACCCGCTGCAGCCGTCATCCCGAGGAGTCCGGCCATCGGCTTCCCGAGGGGCGTTTCCGTTGGCTTCGGAGTTTGTCCGCGCATTCACCGGGATGTGGCGTCGCCGGGGGCGAGGACTTCATATCGTTCATGGCCGCGGCGAAAGGGAGGAGTGCCTGATGCGGCACCGTCTGCTTGGCCTCGGCGACAATACCGTCGACACCTATGTCGACCGCGGCCTGCAGTTCCCGGGCGGAAACGCCGTCAACGTCGCTGTGCAGGCCAGGCGTCTCGGCGCCGCGGCCGGCTATCTCGGCTGCCTTGGCTCAGACGAGGCGGGAAGGCTCCTGGGCGAGGCGCTGGTCCGGGAGGATGTCGATATTTCCCGCTGCCGGATCAGGCCGGGAGCGAATGCCCGCGCCTTCATCGGTCATGATGGGCAGGACCGGCGCTTCCTGCGCTCCAAGCGTGGCGTGCGCGGCCAATGGGGACCAATCGACGAAGACGACCTCTTTTACATAGCCGGCTATGATCTCGTTCATTCCAGCATCTACAGCGAGCTCGGCGATGCGCTGTCGATCGTGCGCGGCACGGCGCGGCGCTTGTCCTACGATTTTTCCGAGCGCTGGACCGACCGGAATCTCGCCGCAACCCTGCCCTCGGTGGACATCGCATTCCTGTCCTATCCTTCGTCTTCCGACGAGGATTGTCGCAGCCTGCTCGCGCGCTGCATCGAGCTCGGGGCCGGTATGGCGGTCGCGACGCGCGGCGCGAAGGCCTCGATGGCGCTGGTCGAGGGCGCCTTTCGGGTCCATGACGCCAGCCCCGCGCTGGTCGTGGATACGCTAGGCGCCGGCGATGGTTTCATCGCTGCGTTTCTGCTGACCATATTGGACGGCGGCAGTGTTGCGGCGGCCATGGCTGCCGGCGCGGAGCATGCGGCGCGCGTCTGCGGCTATCAGGGTGGTTTCGGCCACGGCGCGGCCTGGACGCAGATCGAGACGGCGGTGCTGTAAGGGAGGGAAACACAGATGGCGTGGCGGATCGGGATCGATTCCGGGGGCACCTTCACCGATGTCTGCCTGTTCGACGATGCGACCGGCATGGTCGCGGTCTGGAAGGTGCCGTCGACGCCAGACGACCCCTCCCGCGCTATCGCTCGCGGCACG
>Ga0066255_1002593_pt1 | contig 10580 bp, 6 predicted proteins | sample ThiBiot_750_biof_FD_71148 | JGI IMG/M metagenome (GOLD analysis project Ga0066255, IMG submission 71148) | Wastewater bioreactor microbial communities from Cape Town, South Africa - Thiocy_expt_750_biof (version 2) | ecosystem: Engineered > Bioreactor > Thiocyanate-remediating > Anaerobic-Aerobic... | reverse complement strand
TCGACGGCGCAATCGCTCGAGGAAAAATCGATCCAGATGCAGAAGGCCTTGCGCATCTATGTGCGCGGCGCCGGACCGCTTCGAACGGTCGCCGCCCATCTCAACGCCAAGGGTGACGGCCTGGTGTCCTTCATCGTCATCAAGGAAGAGGGCCAGCGTGAGATCGAGGTGGCATTGACGGAAAAATACCGTATCTCGCCGGAAATCGCCGCTGCCTTGCGTTCCGCGCCGGGTGTGATCGACGTCGAGCTGGTCTGAACGGTCGGGAAAAGATCACAGGATTACAAACACATAAGAAAGGCGCCTGAATCGATGTTTCAGGCGCCTTCGCTTTTGGATGAGGATGCTGCCCTGCGGCTCAGCTCTTGGATTTTCCCTTCGGCGTCTTCTTCGTCAGCGTGATGAAGTCGGTCCCCTGGCCGGTTTCCGATCCCAGGCCGACGTCGGCAATCGTGATCTGGTTGCCGTCGGCCATGATCACCGCGCGCTTGATGCAGTTCTCCAGCTCGCGGACGTTGCCCGGCCAGGTATGCGCCTCGATCGCGCGCAAGGCGTCCTCGCGCAGGGTCATCGCACCGCGGTTCTGTTCGTCGGCGAAGCGGCGCACCAGCGCATGCGCGAGCAGCGCCGCGTCGCCCTGGCGCGCGCGCAGGGGCGGGATGTTCACGACGATTTCGGCCAGCCGGTAGTAGAGGTCCTCGCGGAAACGTCCTTCCTTGATCAGCTGCTTGAGGTCCTGGTGCGTCGCGCACACGATGCGCACGTCGATCGGAATCTCCTGCCGCCCGCCGATCCGCTCTATCACGCGCTCCTGCAGGAAGCGCAGCAGCTTGGCCTGGAGCGACATCGGCAGGTCGCCGATTTCGTCGAGCATCAGGGTGCCGCGGTTGGCGGTCTCGATCTTGCCCGGAGTGGTTTTCGCCGCGCCGGTGAAGGCGCCCTTCTCGTAGCCGAACAGCTCGCTTTCGAGCAGATTGTCCGGAATCGCCGCGCAATTGATCGCGACGAAGCGCTCGCCGCGCCGCGCCGACGATTCATGCACGCCGCGCGCGAGAAGCTCCTTGCCCGTCCCGCTCTCGCCGAGCAGCAGCACCGTCGCGTCGCTGACCGCCACACGCTCGATGGTGCGGCATACGCGCAGGACCTCGGGATCGCGCGTGATCAGGCCCGACAGCACGTCCGGCTGCTGCATCGACTGCAGGCGCCGGTTTTCCTGCTGCAGATCGTAGAGGCGGAAGGCACGCTCGACGGTGAGCGCCAGCATCTCGACCTCGAAAGGCTTGGCGAAGAAATCGTAGGCACCCAGGCCGATGGCGCGCAACGCGTTGGCCCGGTCGTTCTGACCGGTGAGGACGATGATCTTGGTTTCCGGGGCGATCGCGAGGATCTGTTCGAGCAGGCGGAAGCCCTCGGACACCGAATCGGCGTCCGGCGGCAACCCCAGATCCATCGTCACGACCGGCGGCATGTACCGCCGCACCTGCACCAGGGCGCTCTCCCGGTCGGCCGCGGTCAGCGTTTCGTACTGATCGAAGGCCCAGCGGATCTGCTTCTGCAGCGCGGGGTCGTCCTCGACGACCAGCAGGGGACGCAATTTCTCGGGGTTCATTCCGACTCCTTGAGCTGCATGCTCGAATCCATTCCACCACCCGCATCGAATAAAGGTAACAACAGGCTGACCCGCGTTCCGACGTCGAGCGCGCTGTCGACCGAGACCTTGCCGCCCAGCTCGTGCACATACTGGAAGCTCTCGTACGCGCCGATGCCCATGCCCGCCGGCTTGGTCGTCTGAAACGGTTTGAACAGCCTTTCCCGCAAAAATTCCGTCGTCATCCCGCAGCCGGTATCGCCGACTTCGACCCGGGCGTGCCCCTCCTGCCGCTCCAGCCGGACCCAGACCCGCCCGCCGCGCTCGGTCGCGTCGAGCGCGTTCTGCACGACGTGCCCGATCACGCGCTCGACCCGGTCCTCGTGCCCCTTGGCGACCACGCGCTCGCCTGACTCGACCCCGGGGCCGACCTCGACCTCGACATCCCGCCCCTGCCCGGCCTTGGCCGTCTGCACCCGGCGGATGACGTCGCCCAGATCGATGCCGCGCGGGCTGTCGACCGGCGTCGCCCCTTCGCGCAGCTGCATCATCAGCTGGCGCATGCGCTCGACCGAATGCTCGACGGTCATTAGCATGTCCTGCTGGAATTCCGGATTGTCGCGATGGCGTTCCGCGTTTTTGAGCATCAGCGAAAGCTGGGCGACGATGTTCTTCAGGTCGTGCACGACGAAGGCGGACATCCGGTTGAAGGCATCGAACTTGCGCGCCTCGAGCAGCGCATCGCTCGCCTGCATCTGGCCGAGAAAGGCGCCGGCCTGCCGCCCGGCGGTCTTCAGGAGATCGTTGACCTCCCAGTTCACGTCGATGCGGGTGCGCGCGGTGGCCAGCACCACGAATCCGATCAACTCGCTGCCGGTGGCCAGCGGAACCACCAGCCAGGCGTTCGGAACCTCGACCAGCCAGCGCGGCAGGTCGAGCCGGTCGTAGCGGCGCGGCAGCGAGCGGTATTCCTCGAGATTGATGACCCAGCCGCTCTCGATCAGGAAGCGGCACAGCTCGCCGCCGGCATCCTCCGTCGCCGAGGAGAGCGGCAGGTTCCAGCACGCCGCCTGGGCGAAGAAGCGGCCGGAAGGGTCCTTCAGCCAGAGCGCGCCGGCCGGGCTCTCGACCATGTCGGCCAGGCCGCGCACGACGTGCGCGCCCATCTCCGAAAAACCGTCCTGCGCCGACAGGGCCTGCGTGAACCGCAGCCATTCCTCGCGGTAGTCGTAGCGGTAGCTGAAGAAATGCTTGCCGACGAGCACGCGCAGCTTCGCCCGCATCGAGCCGGATACCGCCAGCACGCCGAGGATCAGCAGCGCGGCGAAGAGCAGCGCCAACTGAAAGGCGCGCCCCCAGTCGCCGCCGAAATAACGGACGTAGTAGCCGGCGGCGGCCATGAACAGCAGGTAGACGCCGACCATCACCAGCGTCGCCGACTGCAGGGCGGCGCGTTGCGAGAGCACGATGCGTGTCTTCCAGTCCCGGCTGCGCACCGTCGACACCGCCACCAGCGGCACGACCAGGGCATGCACGAAGCCGCGGATGCTGAAGGCATCGACGTCGATCCGGTTGAACAGCAGCGCATCCGAATAGAGATAGAGATCGAAGAGGAAGGCGCCGCCCAGTCCCAGACACAGCGGCTTGATGCTCCAGAGCGAATCGCTGGCGACGTTGCGGAACAGCTGTTCGATGAGGGCCAGCGCGAACACCGCCATCGCCAGCGAGGTAAGCAGGGCCAGTCGCTGCGCCCCGCCCGGAACGGCGACTCCGAACGCGGAAAGAAGCTGGGCGGCGATGCCGCCCGCGACCAGCGCGATGGCGGTGCCGGCCAGCCAGCGCAGATTCTTCGGCAAGCTCGCCGGACTGGCGGCCTCGGCCGGCTCGGGCCGCAGCAGGGTGAGCAGGAAGAAGTACCAGCCGCCGAAGCGGAGCACGTCGGCGAGCAGACTGCCGGCGAGGAAAACGGCGTTCTCCCACAGCGCGAAAGCCACACCGGCGGCGCCCCACAGCGCACACAGGGCGACGGCGACGGACAGCGCCCGGCTGCGTGCGCCGCCGCGCCAGCCGGCCGCCAGATAGAGCGCGAAGGCCGCGTAGATGAAGGCGGCCAGCCCGTAGCTCCAGGCCGTGATCGTCGCTATGCCGGCTTCCATCGCCTGGCCGCAAAGCCCTCGCCGCGCAGCGCACGGCACGCCGCCGGCGGACGGGGCTTCATTGGGCGCCCTTTCCGGTAAGCACGACGCCGACCGTCTCGAAAAGGATCACGAGATCGAGAAACAGCGTGTGGTTCTTGACGTAGTAGAGGTCGTACTGGAGCTTCTGCACCGAATCGTCGACCGAAGCGCCGTAGTGATAGCTGACCTGCGCCCAGCCGGTGACGCCCGGCTTGACGCTGTGGCGGACGGCGAAAAAAGGAATGTCGCGCGTCAGCTGATCGACGAAATAAGGCCGCTCGGGACGCGGGCCGACCAGGCTCATGTCGCCGGCGAGCACGCTGTAAAGCTGCGGCAGCTCGTCGATGCGCAGCTTGCGGATGATGCGCCCGACCCGTGTCACCCGGTCGTCGTTGGCCGTCGCCCAGCGCGGCTTGCCGTCGCTTTCGGCGTCGTTGCGCATGCTGCGGAACTTGATCACCTTGAACAGGCGGCCGTTCAGGCCCACGCGCTCCTGCCGGTAGAACACCGGGAAGCCGTCTTCGAGCACGATCAGCAGAGCCGTGACCGCCATCACGGGCAGCGCGAGAACCAGCAGGATCGATGCCGCAACGATGTCGAACAGCCGCTTCACCGCCGTGCGCAGCCAGCCCTGGCGGAAGCCCTCGCCGAAGATCAGCCAGCCGACGCGTAGCGAATCGAGGCGGATCTGCCCGAGCGCGCGCTCGAAATAGCTCGCCAGATCGAGCACCTTGACGCCAGACAGCTTGCAGTCGAGCAGTTCGCGCAAGGGCAGGATGCCGCCGCGCCGTTCGCGCACCGCGATGATGATCTCGTTGACCTTCAGCGCATGCGCCGTATCCGACAGGGACATTTCCCGCGAAAGGACGACTTGCGCCGGAAGACAGACTTCCGCATCGGTCGGGCTGGGATAGAAGCCGACGATCTGGATGTCCGGATCGGACTTGCGCAGCACGTTCCCCACCGACTCGGCCTCGGCGCCGGCGCCGAAGATCAGCACCCGGTGCATGAGCATCGAGCCGGAGCGGCTGTGCGCCACGTAAACCCGGTGCGCGAGGGTGCCGAAAAGAGCCGCGAGGCCGGACAGGAGCAGCATCTCGCGGCTGACCTCGGCGATCGAGAGGACGGAAAACACCGCGTAGGCCAGCGGCACCGCCAGATAGAGCGAGAGCACCGCGCGCGCGCGCGTCTGCGCCAGGGTCCGGCTGCTGCTGCGCTGATAGAAACCGAGCCAGGCGTTCAGCACGATCATCGTCAGCGCGAAGATCACCGCGTACATCACGACCGTCTGCAACTCCACCTGCCCGCCCTGGCCGATCCAGAGCGCCGCGAGGCTCATGCAGACGACCGGGAAAAGCAGATCGAGCACGACCTGGAAAATCGTTCTCCAGTGCAGCCAGTGACTAAAGACTTTGATCATGATTGACCCCTTGCTCGCTGCCGTTGGGGAGAGGCCGCACCGTTCTTCGTGCAGGGATTCGAGTGAAATTTTTTCTTGCCGCCGCCATGCGCGCCAGCCGGAAATTTTCAGATGACAAAGGCTAGCATCGCGCCAAAATCCCGAGCGTGAAGAAATGCACAAGGGCTCGATCAAACATCGCCAGGAACGCCTATTTCAAAGGTCATAGCAGCGACAAAAAAAGATCGACAGACGAACCGCAATCAATTGTTTTTAAGTGAAATTCGAAGGAATCAAACGAATCGGCACAGCGGCGTTTCGTTTTTCATGCTACTCCGGCGCGTCGCCGGACTTTGTTGGGTTCCGCACAGACCGCTCAACGGCGGGCGGGGCGCAGCAGCAACGAAACCGTCGTCAGGAAATAGAACAGGAAAGCGACCCGCGGCACATCCAGCAGGCTGTCGAACATCCCGACCAGCGCGAAGCCGAGCAGCGATGCCGCCAGATAGGGCGCCAGTGGATGCGCGCGCGCCGATCCTGCCGCGAGCCGCCACAGCGCGCCGCAGAGCAGCCCGAGGAAAAGCAGCAGGCCGACGATCCCCTGCTCGAAGAGGACGTTCAGGAACATGTTCTTGATGTGCCAGGGCAAGTGATGCCGGTCGCTGGTGAAGAACCAGCGTTCCATACCGGCGGCGAAGTCGCCGTTGCGCAGCAGGTTCCGCCCCTGGGGGTCGAGGAGATTCACGTCGGCGATCTCCACCACCCGACTGCGCGTCTCGACAGCCAGGGAGAAGAAAGCCAGTCGCGGCGCATACCAGCTGCCGCCGGAGAGCGCCTGCGTATCGAGCTGCACGGCAACGCGCTGCCACTCGCCCGCCGCCGGGCGGATATCCACCCCGACGATGGCGCAGCCCGCGCTGTAGAGCAGGTGCTTTTCACAAACCTCCAGGTGCAGCCGCGCCGCCTCGCTCGCGCGCGCATCCAGCGTCAGCCGATAGGGGCCGTCGCGCACGACCGGAACCCGCTGCGAAACCCGGAACAGCTCGCCGAAGCCAAACAGGTGCTGCGGCCCGGAGAGCAGCAGATGGCGGCTGCCGTCCGGCGCATCGGCGACCTTGTAGCTGCCGGGAAACTCGGCGCCGTGCGCGCCGTAGAAATAGCTCGCCGGAAAACGCCCCAAGCCCTTGCCGAGCCACCAGTCGCCCGGCGACTGCAGCAGCGCAAGCCCTTTGCTCCAGTGTTCCAGGCGCCCGTCGAAATCGCGCTCGCTGGTCGAGAAACGTCCCGACATATACGCCCCGCCGGAAAAGACAACCATCGCTCCGGCGAGCACCACCAGACCGGCGAACGCGGCCGCCTGCGCACGCAGCGCTTCCGGCCAGGGCGGGCGGGCGGCCACGGCGGAGTAGCAGAGCAGCGCGAGCACGCCCGCGAGAACGACGACGGCATCGGAGAAAGCCGGCATCGCGCCCCAGGACAAGGCCACGTACGCGGCCGCCAGCAGCGTCCAGACATAGCTCGCCAGCGCGGCGCCGAGCAGGGTCCGGGGAGCGCCCCGCCGGTACAGCGCGATGAAGGCCAGAGCGAAGGCGAAGGCCAGGCCGTAGACGACGTAAGGGCCCTTGGGCAGCAGCCAGGAAAGCAGGAAGCCGCCCGCCGCCATCGTCCCGCCCGCGACGAAGCCGGCGAGCCACAGCGCCGGCGAAGCGCCGCGCAGCAGCACGCCGAGCGGCAGCGTGAGCGCGACGACGCCGAGCACGGCGAGCAGCGCGCGGTAGCCGCCGCTGCGAAAGACCAGGAAGGCCGCACCCGCCGCCAGCGCGAAGAGTCCGCACTGCAGCAGGTAACGCAGCACGGAGCGCTGCGCGCCGCCGTCCGCGCCGCGCGGCGAGCGCAACGCGCCGAGCACGGCGAGCAGGCCGAGGGAAACGGCGACGGCGAGATAGACGCCGCGCGAGAAAGTCGTCAGGCAGGCGTAGCCCGCGAGCAGCAGCAGGACGCCGCTCGCCAGCCAGCGCAGGCGGGAGCGCGCCGCGAGCAGTTCGCGCAGGGCGAAGGGAACGGTCAGCGCGAGGAAGCCGTCGAGCGCCGCACCGCCGACGTGCATTTCCCAGAACAGCGCGGTCGTCCGGTAGTCGCTGGAAAAATCGAGCAGGCCGGGAAAGGCCCGGCGCTCCCACAGCGCCGCGAGCGCCGCGCCGGCCAGGCCGAGCGCCATCCCGCCGGAGAGCAGGGAGAACGCGCGCGTCGCGGCGTGCTCCGGATCCACCGACGACGCCGACGGCGTCGATTGCGCCAGCTGCCGCTGGAACAGCGGCAGCATCAGGAGCGCGAGCAGATAGCTCTTGCCCAGGCGCAGGCTGTTGAGCGGCTCGTCGTAGCCCTGGTCCCAGGAAAAACGCCAGCCGCCGGCGTCGGCGATGCCGCGCGACAGGGCGACGAGTTGCGAGAGAAGGAAAAGGCCGAGCAGGATCACCGAGAGCACCGGAATCCGCCTTGCGTACCGGGCCGCGGCGGATTTGGCCGAATCGCTTGAATCCGCCGGACCCGGCGTCTGCCGCCCCCCCGCCGCCTCCGGCGCGAAAGCCGCGCGCGCATAGCCCCCGACGGCCGCGCCGAGCAGCACGAGATCGAATTCCTCGAAGATCAGCCAGCCCGTCCAGCTCGCGAAACCGAGCAGCGGCAGCGCGGCGGGGACGAGCACCAGCCATGCGGCGGGGCGCAGGAAGGCGAGCGCGCTCCACAGCAGGAACGCCGCCAGCACCCAGCGCGGCGCGATCGGATAGGCCGCCGCCAGCCACAGGCCGGCGCCCAGCGCGAGCGCGGCGATCCCGGCCGCGAGCGGACGTCCGCCCGGCGACGCCGGGCGGGGACCGGCGCGGACCGGCTGCGGCGCCGCGGCCGCCGTCACGGCGCCAGACCCTGCAAGGCGCCGGGAACGGCCGGTGCGCCGGCGAGCGCCCGCATCTGCCGGGGATGGACGTATTCCCGCCGCGGCGCCAGCTCGACGCCGTTCGCCGCGCCCGGGACGGCGAGCTTGCCGAAGAGGCGCGTATCGACGATGCGCTTGCGCAGCCGGTAATCCTGGCTGGCGAGCTGCGCGAAGGCGCCGGCGTCGACCTTGACGTTGCCGGCGTACTCGCCCGTTCCCGCCGCCGCACCCTCGGTCGCCGTCTCCAGCGCGCTCCGGCCGAACAGCAGATTGTTGACCGCCCGCACGCGCCCGACGCCCGGCTGCACGCGCAGGAAATAGCCGCCCTGCGGGCGCTCGTCGACCAGCGTGTTGGCGCTCAGGTAAAGCTCGTTGCGCGGCCAGCGGTAGCCCTCGCTGCCGAAGGAAATCATGTAGGGATTCTCGGTCTGCGCGCCCTGCTCGATCAGGTTGCCGATCACGTAGGCGACGCCGCCGCCCGGGAATTCCAGCTCGTAGCTCGCCCGCCCGCCGGGCTCGTCGGTCAGGCGGTTGTACTCGACGACACTCTCGGCCGCGCGGCTCTTCAGGAGGTGGCCGACGCGGGCGTGGTGGAAGTAGCTGCCGCTCACCTTCAGGCGGCGGATGTTGCCGACGTACAGATTGTGACTCTGGCCATCGCCGGCGCCGTTGTGGCCGAACTCGCTGCCTTCGATCTCCAGTTCCGCATCCGGGTCGTTGCTGGTCAGGATGCCGTTCTCGTTGTCCTCGAACAGACAGTTGCGGACCGTCAGGCGGCCTTTCTCGAAACGGATCCCGGCGCCGTTGCGGCCGGACACGCGCGCGCCGGAAAAGGCGATGTTCTCGACCGTCATGGCGCCGCCGCGCACCACCCAGATCGCCTTGTCCTCGGCGCTCGCGCCCGCGGCGAGCAGGCGCACGCGGCCGCCGACGCCGCGCACGGTCAGGCGGTCGCGCGTCCAGACGGCGACGTCGGCCGCATAGTCGCCGGCCTCGATCTCGATCGTGTCGCCGTCGCGCGCCTGCGCCGCGGCGGCGGCGATCGTGCGCAGCGCCTGCCCCGGCCCGACGCGCAACAGGCGCCCCCCGTCCGCCCCGGAAGCCGCCTGCGCGGGGCCGGCGGCGAGCGCGGAAGAACCCGAAAGGAGCAGCGCCGCCAGGGCGAAACCGCTAAACAGAGAGCGTGCGTTCAATTGAGTTCTCCTTCCGGTCCGGGGTTGCGAATGCGCCGAGCGTTTCGAGCTGCCCGAGATAGGTCTGTAGGGGCGCCATCCAGCGAATCCGCGCCGGCGCCAGCAGGCCGACGCCCAAGCGGGAAAGCAGGAAGGCGTTGTTCATCAGGCGCGCCGGCAGGCTGCCGGCGATCTGCGCGCGCAGTTCCTCGGGCGGATTCCAGTCCGCGAGAAAGCTCGCCAGGTCGGCGGGATCGTAGATATGACCGAAGGTCTGCACGAAGGCGGCTTCGGCAAAGCGCGACAGCGCGTCGGCGTCGGCAGCGGTGGCGAGCGTGACGTCGGTCATGCAATCTCTCCCGAACTATCGAATCCGGCGGGCTGCGGCCAGCCGGCGCCGGTCAGCGCCATCGCCTGGAACAATGTTCCCATCTGATCGGCTGCGACCAGCCGGTCGCGCTGTCCCTGCAAATCACCCGCGCGTGCGGGCGAGGCAGCGACCAACGTCTGCAAGCGGGCGTCAATGCCCATCGCCTGCAACCACGCGCCCTGATCAACGGGGCCGAAGACGTTCGTGCCGGGGCGCCGCGCGGCATGGGCAAGCGCCGCGAAGTCGACATGGGCGGTCAGGTCGACCTCGCCCGGATCGGCGAAGGGATCGGCGAAACGATGCGCCTTTACCGCCTGCAGCGTGTCGCCGGTGGCGGGGCCGCAATAGCCATAGTCGATCGCGAGCATTGCGCCGCCCTGCCGTGCGAGCCGTGCGCTGCACTGATGCATCACCGCGGCGGCGACGGGCGCGGTTTCGACGATCGTGCCTTCGGCGCGGTCGCGCAGCGCCGGCGGTATGGCCTCGTCCGCGGGAACCGTGTCCGGAGCAGCGGTTATGCCGTTGCCCCCACGCACGACGATGCGCTCGCGCCAGCCGTCCTTCGTTGCCACATATTGATGGACGGGCAGCGCGTCGAAAAATTCATTGGCGATGACGATGAGCGGCAGGTCGTCCGGCAGGCTGTCGATCTCGTCATGATGCTCTGCGTCCGGCAGGCGCGCCGACTGCGCCGCGCGCAACGCCGGGCTCGTCTCGACGAGGTGGAGGCCTTGCGGCTTGCAGTCGAAGCGGGCGGCGGTGCGCAGCGCGTCGGCGGCGAGTGTGCCGCGCCCCGGCCCCAATTCGACATAATGAAAGGCGGGGCCGCCCGCACGCGTCCACAGGTCGGCGATCCAGACGCCGACCATTTCGCCGAACATCTGGCTGATTTCGGGCGCCGTGGTGAAATCGCCCGCGGCGCCGCGCGGGTCGCGGGTGGGG
>Ga0066255_1001798_pt3 | contig 10629 bp, 10 predicted proteins | sample ThiBiot_750_biof_FD_71148 | JGI IMG/M metagenome (GOLD analysis project Ga0066255, IMG submission 71148) | Wastewater bioreactor microbial communities from Cape Town, South Africa - Thiocy_expt_750_biof (version 2) | ecosystem: Engineered > Bioreactor > Thiocyanate-remediating >... | reverse complement strand
GTTCCGCGCGGCGGGCGCCTCGGTGATCGGCATGTCGGCCGATACCGTTGAAGACCTGCAGAAATTTTCCTCCGCCGAGTGCGCCGGCAAGTTCGCGGTGGCCAGCGCCGGCCGGTTCTATTTCATCTCGGTGCTGGGCGAGCGTGTCCTCACCGATCTGCGCCGGAAGGTGTTCGACCACCTGCTGACGCTCGACTCGGCGTTCTTCGACCTGCATCGGGTGGGTGAGCTCACCTCGCGGCTCAACGGCGACGTGGCGACGATCCGCGGCGCCATCGGCACGAGCCTGTCGATCATGCTGCGCGGAGCGGTGACGCTGGTCGGCGCCGTGACGCTGATGTTCCTCACCAGTCCTTACCTCGCGCTCACCATCGTCATCGTCGGGCCGGCCATTCTCATTCCGGTAATGCTCTACGCCCGCCGGCTGCGGCGGATGTCGCGGCGCACCCAGGACGCCCTGGCCGACATGTCGGCGATGGCGACCGAGGCGCTCGGGGCGAGCAAGACGATCAAGAGCTTCGTGCAGGAGCCGCACCAGTCGCGCGCCTATGCAGAACGCGCCGAGGGCTCGTTCACCGCCGAGGTCGATCGCCTCGCCGGCCGGTCCGCCATGATCGGCGGCGTCATGTTCACCACCATCGTCGCGCTGGTCGTGATGGTCTGGTGGGGCGCCACCTCGGTTGCGAGCGGCGCCGTCAGCACCGGTCAGCTCACCCAGTTCATGATTTACGCGCTGATGGCCACCAACGCCTTCACCATGATCTCAGAAGTGCTGGGCTCGCTGCAGACGGTATCGGGTGCCACCGAGCGCCTGTTCGAGATCCTCGACACCAAGCCCGGCATCGCTGCTCCGACGAAGCCTGCCGCCCTCCCCACCCCGCCGCTCGGCACTATCGCCTTCGAGGACGTCAGCTTTTCTTACGAGACGCGCGACAACGAACCGATCCTGACCGATCTGAGCTTCGCCGTCGGCAGGGGCGAGACCGTCGCTCTGGTCGGCGCCTCGGGCGCCGGCAAGACCACCGTGTTCGCCCTCGCCGAGCGCTTCTACGATGTTGACAGGGGCCGCGTCGTCGTGGACGGCGTCGACGTGCGCGACGTGGCGCCAGCCGACCTGCGCCAGCGCTTCGCCTATGTCGAGCAGGAACCGACGATCTTTGCCGGCACGGTCACCGAGAACATCCGCTTCGGCAAGCCCGGCGCCACTCAGGCCGAGATCGAGGCCGCCGCGAAGGCGGCACTGGTCCACGACTTCGTCGTCGCGCTCGACAAGGGTTACGATTCGATCGTGGGCGAACGCGGTGTGATGCTGTCGGGCGGCCAGAAGCAGCGCATCGCCATTGCCCGCGCCCTGCTCAAGGACGCGCCCATCCTGCTGCTCGACGAAGCCACTTCCGCCCTCGATGCCGAGAGCGAGCGCCTGGTCCAGGCCGCGCTCGAACGCCTGATGGAAGGGCGCACCACCCTCGTCATCGCCCATCGCCTCGCCACCATCCGCGACGCCGACCGCATCCTCGTGCTCGACAAGGGCCGCCTCATCGACCAGGGCACCCACGACGAGCTCGTCCGCAAGGGCGGTCGCTACGCCGAACTGGCCCGATTGCAGTTCAGGCTGCAGGCAGCGGAGTGATCAGGCCCGCGCCCTGATACGTGTCCGCGCCTCTAGCCAGTAGCCCGCTTCCGCCAAGCGTAGATCGTAGCTTGCCTGCAGGTTGAGCCACATCTGGGGCGACGTTCCAAAGTAAGCCGCGAGCCGCAGCGCCGTATCAGCGGTGATTGCGCGCTTAGCATGAACGATATCGGCGATCCGGCTCACCGGTACGTCGATGTCGCTCGCCAGCCGTGTCTGGCTGATCCCCATCGGCACGAGAAACTCCTCGAGCAGGATTTCGCCGGGCGGAATGGGATCGAGTTTTTTGTCAGCCATCAGTGATAGTCCACAATCTCTACGTCATACGCATCGCCGTCCCAGCGGAAGCAGATGCGCCATTGATCGTTGATCCGAATGCTGTGCTGCCCGGTCCGATTGCCACGCAGCGCTTCGAGTCTATTGCCCGGCGGCACGCGAAGCTCGTCGAGCTTGGTCGCCGTATCGGGAGTTGTAGCTTCCGCCGCGCAATCCGCTCGAAAGCCCCGAAGCGCCTCACGGCGAAGTCGTCGAAGAGGCGTTCGGTGTCCCGGTCGCGAAAGCTCTTGATCACGCCAAACGGTACGCCGGCATGCGTATTCTGTCCAGCGGAATACTACTCCGTCAGTTTGAACTCGATGCGCCGGTTTCGCGCATAGGCTTCATCGCTGTCGCCGCCGTCGATGGGGGAGAACTCGCCGAAGCCGGCGGGGACGAGGTGGCGCGCGGAAACACCTTGCGCGATGAGGTACTTGGCCACCGCGATGGCGCGCGCCGCCGACAGTTCCCAGTTGGAGGGGAATTCCGGTGTGTTGATCGGCCGGCTGTCGGTGTGGCCGTCGATGCGCAGCACCCAGTTCACGTCGGAGGGGATCTCCGTTTCAAGCTGCTTGACCGCCTCGGCGAGCTTGGCGAGCTCGGCCTGCCCCTCGGGCGAGATCGCCGCCTCGCCGGCGCCGAACAGCACCTCGGACTGGAACACGAAGCGGTCGCCCACCACGCGCACATCGGCGCGGCCTTCGAGGATGGTGCGCAACCGGCCGAAGAAGTCGGAGCGGTAGCGGCTCAGATCCTGCACCCGCTGCGCCAGCGCCACATTGAGCCGGCGGCCTAGATCGGCCACCTGCGTCTTGCTCTCGCTCGCCTTCACTTCGGAGGCATTGAGCGCCTCCTCGAGCGCGGCGATCTGGGTGCGCAGCGCCGAGAGCTGCTGGTTGAGCAGCGCCACCTGCGCCAGCGCATCGCCCGAGATGTCGCGCTCGGCGTCGAGGTCGCCGCTCAGCGCCGCGATCTGGGCGTCCTTGCCCCCGTCGTCCGACCCCACGCCCGCGAGTTGCGCGGCCAGCGTATCGCGCTCGGCGGTCATGGTGCCCAGCGTTGCCTGCAATGCGGCGAGTTCGGCGGTCGCATCGTCGCTGCTGGAGCGTTCGAGGTTGAGCAGCTCGGTCAGCTCGGCGATCTGCGAGTTGAGCCGGCTCATCGCCGTGTCCTTGCCCTGGATTTCCTGGCCGAGGAAGAACTGCGTCAGCATGAATAGCGACAGCAGGAAGATGATGACCAGCAGCAGCGACGACAGCGCGTCGACAAAGCCCGGCCAGTAATTTGTCACCTGCGAACGGCGGGAGCGGCTCAGCGAAGCCATTGCGTGTTGTCCCCTTTGCCCGCCCTAGTCGACTGCCAACAAGGCGCTAGTTTGACCGGCGATCGCTGCCCTGGTCCTCGCGCAGCATCGCCTCGATCAGTTCGCGCAGCTTGCGGTTGGTATCGCCCTGCTCCTCGATATGGATGCGCAGATCCGCCTGCTCGGCGCGGATGTGCTTGACCAGCCCGTCGATGCCCTTGGCGAGCTCGGCCATGGCGCGGATCGCATTCTGCGAGGAATCGCTGCTCTGCATGGTCGAGCCCAGCCGCTCGATCATCGTCGCCATTTCCTCGCCCTGGACGCCCAGGCCAGTGGCCTGCATCTGCGTCACCGGGTGGTCGAGTTCCGTCATCGAGGTCATCCAGTCCTCAAGGTCGGTGTAGAAGGCGTTCTGCGCCTGCGACGCCTGGAGGTCGAGGAAACCCAGGATCAGCGAGCCGGAAAGGCCGAGCAGCGAAGCCGAGAACGCCGTGCCCATGCCGCCGAGCGGGCCGGCGAGGCCCTGCTTCAGATTCTCGAACATCGTCGCCGTGTCGGCGACCGAAGTATCCAGCGACTGGATCGTCGCTCCCACATTGGTCACCGTTTCGAGCAGGCCGTAGAACGTGCCGAGAAGGCCGAGGAACACGAGGAGGCCCGTGAGGTAGCGCGACGTATCCTTGGCCTCATCGAGCCGGTTGCCGACGGAATCGAGGATCAACCGCATCGAGCTGGGGGAGGAGGGGGTGATCACCGCCTCGCCCAGCCGGTCGCGCAGCATGTTGGCGACCGGGGCCAGCAGCACCGGCTGGCGCACCCGCGCCATGGTGCCGTCCTGCATCGAGTTCACCCATTTGATCTCGGGGAACAGCCGGATGATCTGGCGGAAGCTGAGGACGATGCCCACCACCGCCACCAGCACGATCAGGCTGTTGATGAATGGGTTAGCCATGAAGAACACGAAGATCTGCTGCCACAGGATGGCGCAGACCAGGCCCACAATGACCAGGAAGACCACGTTCTTGACGAGATAGATCGTCGGGCTCTTCAGATGGTACGGGTCGTAGTTTTGCGACATGAGCCCCGGTTTCCGCGAATTGTGGCGCGAGTCTAGTCACACCATCACGGCGTGACAATGGCCCGGGGACGACGCCGATGTGACCGAGCCGGGCTTTCCCGGCCTATTTGACGCCTTTGATGATCTTGAGGAGCTGGCCCTGGATCGTCTCGTTGCCGGCCACCACCTCGCCGTTCCAGATGCTTCCCGGCTTGCCCGAAAAGTCGGTCATGGTGCCGCCCGCCTCGCGCAGCATCAGCCAGCCGGGTGCGATGTCCCAGGGCTGGATGCGGCCTTCCCAGAAGCCGTCGAACCGCCCGGCGGCGAGCCAGGCCAGATCGGTCGAGGCCGAGCCGGTGCGGCGAATGCCCGCAACCGCCGGCGCGATCTGGCCGAGCTGGCGCAGATGCAGCGGGTCGTTGGCGGTCCCCGTCACCTTGATGCCGGTCGAGATCACCGCATCGGCAAGATGCTTGCGGCCGCCCACGCGCAGCCGCTTCTTGTCGTCGAGCCAGGCCCCGCCGCCCTTTTCGGCAACAAACAGCTCCTCGAGCACCGGATTGTAGATCACCGACGCCACGATCTCGTCGCCGCGCTGCAGCGCGATGGCGACCGCGAACATGGGGATGCCGTGCAGGAAATTGGTGGTGCCGTCGAGTGGATCGATGATCCAGCGATGCAGCCCGTCCGTCCCCTTGATCTCCCCGCCCTCCTCCATGAGGAAGCCGTAGGTCGGCCGGGCCTTGCTGAGCTCGGCATGGACGATCTTTTCGGCATTGTGGTCGGCCCTGGACACGAAGTCCGCCGGCCCCTTCACCGACACCTGCAGATTCTCGATCTCGCCGAAATCCTTGGTGAGCGAGCGCCCCGCCTTGAAGGCGGCCGTGACCATGATGTTGAGGAGTGCCGAACGGGCCATGCTGGAGGTGTCTCGAAGGGGGAGGCGCGGGTAATGCCCCAGAATGCGCCAAGACTCAAGGGAGGCGCGATGCCGCTGCCTCGACAAGCCCACCCGGCGTCGCGGGTGGAGGAGCTTGCCGCCCTAGCCTTGCGCTTCGGAAGAACTCTCGGACGAAACCGCCGGCGGCACGCTCGGCTCCAGTTCGGTTTCGGCCGCCGCGGTCGGCGGCTTGCTCGGCCAGAACCGAGCCCGCTCCTCGGCGGCGGCGAGATCGGCACTCGAAATGCCGACCAGCAGCTTGTCGAGCACCGGGTCGCTGAGGTCCTGCCGGCGCGCCAGCGCCCGCCACATGGCGGCTTCCGTCAGGTCGAGCGTCACGCCCTCGCCCACCGCGAGCAGCTTGGCGTAGCGGTTCTGCGCCACCGGATTGCCGGCATTGGCCGCGCGCTGGTACCAGCCGACCGCCGCGTTGAGGTCGCGCGTCACGCCCTCGCCCAGATAGAGCAGCGTCGCGTAGTCGATCTGCGCCTCGAGCAACCCCTGCTCGGCGGCAAGCCCGATCTGCTTGGCGCCCTCAGCCGTGTTCGGCGTCACGCCGGCGCCCTGGATCAGCATCGTGCCGTAGTCGTATTGCGCTTCTGCGAGGCCGGCATCGGCCGCCGCCTGCATGAGCCTCGCGGCATCGGCGAGGCTGGGTGCAGCGTTCTCGCCCTCGAGATGCATCAGCGCCAGATTGTACTGCGCCGGCGGGTAGCTCTTGTCCGCCGCCTGCTTGAACAGCTCGGCGGCGCGCGCATGGTTTTCCGGTACGCCCAGGCCGTGCAGATAGAGCAGCCCGAGCTCGAACGCCGCCATCCGGTCGCCGTTCTTGGCGGCGAGCTGGTACCAGCTCGACGCGGTGGCGACATTGGGGGGCACGCCCAGCCCATTGGCGTAGATCTCGCCGATCAGCGTCTGTGCCGCTGGATCGGCGTTCTCGGCGCGCGGTAGCGCCAGCGCCAGCGCCGTCAGGTAGAAGCCGCGCTGATAGGCGCCATAGGCGTCGTCGCGCTTGCCGAAGATTTCGCTGCTGATGTCCCCGGCGCTCGGCTCGGCATCCATCGGCGTGGGCAGGTCGCTGTCGAGCACCATGGAATTGTCGATGCGCGGCGTGCCGCCCTCGTCCTGGCTCGCGGCGAGGACCGGCGCCATCGCCGCCAGCGCGGCGATCGCCCCGAGCGCGCGTCTGAGGGCAGGCGTCGCGGCAGCGCGCGTCACGGGGACGTCTCCAGCGCCTTGACGATGGCGCTCAGCCGCGCTGTCACGCCTTCGGGCGCACTCCACAGGCTGTCGCCCAGCCCGATGAAATCGCCCCCCTCGGCGGTGGCGGTTTCGGCGGTCGCCGCCGGATCGCTGAGCACGCTCGGCACTTCCATGATTTCGGCCCACCAGCGCGCCATTTCGCGCTGCTCGGGATCCCTACTGCCCGAAAGCGGCCCAAAAAAGATATAGTCCGGCCCGAGCTCGCCCTTGCTCATGGCGTCGTGGCGCGAGGCGATGCGGCCGGCGCCGACGATGAAATCGGGCTTGAGCGCCTGCGTGGCGGCCCTGACCTCGTTGACGCCACCCTCGACATGCAGGCCGTCGGCGCCCAGCATCCGCACGAGGCCCGGATCGCCTTCGATCAGCACCGCCACTCCGGCGCTCTGGGCGCGGTGGGTCACCGACTTGACCAGCGCCTTGTAGCTGCCCTCCGAGCGCAGTCCGCGCGGGATCAGCATGGCGGCAACCGGCGCCGCGGCGAGAGCTTCGTCGAGCTTGGTGAGACAGGAGGGAGCGTCGGCGTCGGCGGGTGCGACGAGGAAAATCTGAGCGGTCATGGCGGCCTTATAGCGTCACGCCCGCTCAATGATCGTAAATTTGGGCGGGAATAAGCGGAGGGCGAGTAGCGAGTAGGCAATAGCGAATAGGGTCGCCACAGGAGCCGCGCCCGGCCGCCCTATTCGCTACTCACTATTCGCTATTCTCTCGTCTTACGCCGCCCGGTCGAGTTCGGGCGCCCATTCGCCCTGCGCCGCCAGTGCGTTCATCTTCGCCCGGTGGGCGAACGCCGCCTGCGCCGGCGCGAGGTTGCGGGCGTCGCCGCCCCAGGCCAGCAGCGCCGCCGTCTGCAGCGCCCGGCCATAGGAGAAGGTCAGCGCCCAGGGCGCCTCGCCCAGCCGGTTCATCGCCGACAGATTTGCCGTCGCCGCTTCGTCCGACTGCCCGCCCGAGAGGAAGGCGATGCCGGGCACGCTGGCGGGCACATGCGCCTTCAGGACGTCGAGCGTCCGCCGCGCGATCACGTCGGCGCTCGGACGGTCCTGCGAGCGGACACCCGGCGTGACCATGTTCGGCTTGAGCAGCATGCCCGTGAGGTCGACCCCCGCAAGGCGCAGCTCGTCGAACACCGTCGCCAGCGTCTCGGCCGTCACCTCGGCGCAGCGCTCGATCCCGTGATCGCCTGGCTCGCCATCGGCCAGAACCTCAGGCTCCACCACCGGCACGATGCCGGCTTCCTGGCAGAGCGCCGCATAGCGCGCCAGCACATGGGCATTGGCGCGAATACCGTTGCGCGACGGCGCGTAGCTCGACACCGCAATGACGCCACGCCATTTGGCAAAGCGCGCGCCGATCTCGGCATAGTGCTTGAGCCGCTGCCGAAGCCCGTCGAGGCCCTCGGTGATCTTCTCGCCTTTGGTGCCGGGCATCTCGAAGGCACCGCGATCGACCTTGATGCCAGGGATGGCATTGACGTCGGCGAGCAGCGCCACGAACGGCGTTCCATCCGCCGCGTCCTGCTTCAGCGTCTCCTCGGTGAGGATGACGCCCGAAATGTACCGGCTCATCGCCTCGCGCGAGCGGAACAGCATCTCGCGATAGTCGCGCCGTGTCTCGAACGTCACCGGCAGTCCGATCACCGCGAACCGCTTGGCGATCGTTCCTTCCGATTCATCGGCGGCGAGAATGCCTGTGCCTTTGGAAACGAGTTGACGGGCGGTTTCCTGCAAGGACGGCACGGGCATCTCCATGTTGGGGGGGACGCCGCGCATAATAAAGCAAGCCCTCTCGCCGCTTCGACTAGACCTTCCGGCTAGGACGGAAGTCGAAGACCAATTGCGGACCAGTTGCTGCGTACCTGCGCTTCAGGAGATGAGAGCCCGATAGAGGTCATCCCAATTTGGGTTGGACTGGCTGAACAGATCGACCTTCCACTGCCGCTTCCAGCTCTTGATGCGCTTCTCGCGGGCAATGGCTTCCTGGATGAAGCCATGCTCCTCGAACCAGACGAGACGATGAACGTCATACCGCTTGGTGAAACCGGGAACGACGTGCTCGCGATGCTCCGTGACGCGGCGGATGAGATCGTTGGTGACACCGACATAGAGTGTCCCATTGCATTGTGAAGCAAGCAGGTAGACGCAGTAGATGCGCATGATCACCTTACGCCACACCCGCTATGTCATCCCAGCGAAAGCTGGGACCCAACTCTCCAGTTAGTCAAGATTCAGACGCTGCGCGCAAGCCTTACCGGCCCGCGTAGCGGGCCAACTGGATCCCAGCCTTCGCTGGGACGACAGCGGTGGACATGACGCCATTCCGCGTCGGACCAGCGACCATGGCCACCTGACGCCCGCCAACCCCGGATGTCATCCCAGCGAAAGCTGGGATCCAACTCTCCGCGTGCAGTCGGCCGAGGCTCGAGCACTGCGCGCAACCCTTGCGCCTAGCGCGCTTACCGCTTGGGTCCAGCTCTCACCGGATGTGTCGGTAGACGGGCGCCTCCACCTACGCCTCCAGTGCCTTCACCCCCGGCAGCTCCTTGCCTTCCATCCATTCGAGGAAGGCGCCGCCGGCGGTCGAGACGTAGGTGAAATCGTCCTTCACGCCGGCATTGGCGAGGGCCGAGACCGTGTCGCCGCCGCCGGCCACCGAGACCAGCTTGCCCGCCCTGGTGCGCGCCGCGACGTGGCGCGCCACCTCGGTGGTGCCGGCGTCGAACGGCTTGGTTTCGAACGCGCCCAGGGGGCCGTTCCACACCAGCGTCGCCGCCTCGTCGATGGCCGCCTTGATGCGGTCGATCGACTGCCCGCCCACATCGAGGATCATGCCGTCCTTGTCCATCGCATCGAGCCCATAGGTCTGGTGCGGCGCGTTTTCGGCGAAGTGCCAGGCGACAACGCCGTCAATCGGCACGATGATGGCGCAGTTGGCCTTCTCGGCCTTGGCGAGAATGGCGTTCACGGTGTCGCCCATGTCCTTTTCGGCCAGCGACTTGCCGATGCCGATGCCTTCGGCGAGCAGGAACGTGTTGGCCATCGCACCGCCGATCACCAGCGCCTCGACTTTTGTAACGAGGTTCTGCAGCAGGTCGATCTTGGTCGATACCTTGGCGCCGCCGACGATGGCGATCACCGGCTTCTTGGGCGCCCCGAGCCCCGCCGCGAGCGCTTCGAGTTCGGCCTGCATGGCGAGCCCGGCGGCCGAGGGCAGCTTGTGCGCAAGACCTTCGGTCGAGGCGTGGGCGCGGTGCGCCGCCGAGAACGCATCATTGACGAAGATATCGCCCAGCGACGCCATGCGTTCCACCAGCGCCGGATCGTTCTCTTCCTCGCCCGGATGGAAGCGCGTGTTCTCGAGCACCAGGATCGAGCCGTCGGGCGCATCGTCGATTGCCTCCCCCGGCGCCTGCATGTTCATCCAGTCGGTGTCGATGAAACCGACCGGGTGGCCCGTCGCCTCGACGATCGCCGGCACTACCACCTCGAGCGAATAGGCCTTTTCGACCTTCCCCTTGGGCCGGCCGAAATGGCTGATCAGCACCGCCTTGCCGCCGGTCTTGATGATCTGCCGGATCGTGGGAACCACGCGCTCGATGCGCGTCGCGTCGGTCACCTTGCCGTCCTGCACGGGCACGTTGAGGTCGGCACGCAGCAGCACGCGCTTCCCCGCAAAATCCATGCCCTCGATCGTCCTGAAACCGGCCATTGCCCGCACTCCGCTGCTGATGGGATGTGCCTTACTTCAATCGGGCGAAAAGGGGAACAGCCGTGCCGGCAGCCCCTCCCGCTTGCGAAGCGGCCGGTGACGGGGCAGCCGCCCGCGCCGAGCTACTCCACCCTCTCGAACAGCCCCGGATAGTCCACTACCAGCCCATCCTCGTCGACGCCGATGTCGGCCGTGAACGAGCCGTCCGCCGTCTCGAAGCGATAGCGCCGCTCCTCGAGCCGCGTGTAGATCTGCTCCGCCGGGTAAGGCTCGAGCGTCGTCGCCGGGATGTAGGCGATACGGAGGCGGCGCGTTTCGCCCACCGCCAGCGGCGCACGCCGGAGCGGCAGCGTGTTGGTGAAGGGCGTCATCTCGAAGTCGATATCGACACAGCCATGCAGGGCGAGCAGCGTTTC
>Ga0066255_1002365_pt2 | contig 10675 bp, 9 predicted proteins | sample ThiBiot_750_biof_FD_71148 | JGI IMG/M metagenome (GOLD analysis project Ga0066255, IMG submission 71148) | Wastewater bioreactor microbial communities from Cape Town, South Africa - Thiocy_expt_750_biof (version 2) | ecosystem: Engineered > Bioreactor > Thiocyanate-remediating > Anaerobic-Aerobic... | reverse complement strand
AGGGTGGATCGCGCGCAGCGCGAGACGGATGAGGGGTTCTGGCCCAACCAACCATCCGCCGTCACCGCATCATCCGCGCCACCAGTGACACGGCCGCCGCGAGGCCTTCGACCTTGGCCTGGCCCGTGCCCGCGATGTCGAATGCGGTGCCGTGCCCCGGGGTCGCGATCGGCACCGGAAAGCCCGCCAGCAGGGTGATCCCCTGCCCCAGCCCGATCAGCTTGAGCGCGATCTGGCCCTGGTCGTGGAACATCGTCACCACGCCATCGAAGGCGCCGCCGATGGCGCGCGGAAACACCGTGTCCGAGGGAAAGGGCCCCTCGACGCGCAGCTGCCGGGCCCGCGCGGCCACTACGGCAGGCACGATGATGTCGTTTTCCTCGGTGCCGATCGCGCCGATCACGCCCGCATGCGGATTGAGGCCGGTGACGGCGATGCGCGGCTCGTCGATGCCGAAGCGTGTCCTCAGGTCATGCTCGACGATCTGCGCCGTGTCGCGGATGAGCCGGCCGGTGATGAGCCCCGGTACGTCGCGCAGCGGCACATGGATGGTGAGCGGCACGACGCGGAAGCCCTCATGGGCGAGCATCATGACGGCACGCGGCGCCGGTCCGCCATTGCCGCACAGCGCCGCGAGAAACTCGGTGTGGCCGGGATAGCGGAAGCCCGCGGTATAGAGCGCGGCCTTGTGGATGGGCGCGGTGACGATGGCCCGGCACTTGCCCGCGAGGGTCTCGGCGACGGCGCGGCTGATCGCTTCGATCACCACCTTGCCCGAGAGCGGGCTCGTGTCGCCCGGCTTGTCGGGGACGAGGCCATCGATATGTGCGACGGGCAGGGCGACGGGGAACTCGGCGGCCGCCTGCGCGACGGTGGTCTGGGCGAAATTGATACTGAGCCCCAGCCGCCGGGCGCGCGCTGCGAGGAACGCCATGCTGCCGAACACGATGAAGGGCGGAAGCGCGAGTTCCGCCCGGTTCGCGTAGAGCTGGAGGATGAGATCGGGACCAATGCCCGCGGGCTCGCCCATGCTGACCGCAATAGGGGCGGGCTCGCTCATGCTATCCCTTGATGATCTGGGCTTTGGCCTTGAGCTCGGCCAGATACTTGTCCGCCTCGGCCTTCATGCCGGCCGAGCCGGTCTCCTGGCGGATATTGTTGGCGATGTAGGTGGTGTCCTGCGAGGTTTCCTTCGCGCACACCGCCAGCATCGACACGCCGCCCTCGACCACGCGCGGCTTGGTGATGCCGCCCACATTGAGCTTGGCCAGCTCGTTGGCGAGCGCGTCGGGGAACTGCGTGGCGTGGCGTCGTCCGATGTCGCGGACCGCGGCATCGGTGTAGGACAGCGAGAGCTCGACGGCGCTGTCGCAGCCCTTGAAGCTCTTGCGGTATTTGTTGGCCTGCCCGGTGCGGGCGCTGGCATTGCCGCCGATGAACAGCACTTCCTTGAGGATGTAGTCGAAGCTGTTGGCCGCGGTGAGTTCGGCCTTGGCCTTGGCGTCGATGTCGGCTTCCGAGACATTGACGCGGGCGCTGACCACCTGCTGCGTCACGCGCGACCAGGCAAGGCTCGCCTTGAGCCGGGCGCGCAGCGTCGACATCGGCACGCCATTGTCGGTGAGGATCTTGCTGAGGTTGCTGGCCGAGACCTTGATCTGGCGCGCCACGTCGAGCACCGCGTTGTCGATCTCGGCTTCCGACACGGTGTAGCCCAGCCGTTCGGCTTCCTGGATCTGCAGCACTTCGTTGATCAGCTCGTTGAGCGCCGCCGTACGGTTGCCCTTGCCCTCGATCTTGTGGAGGGCGAGCCGCTGCGCCAGCTGCACATCGGTGACCGGCGTGCCGTTGACCGTGACAACGGCGCTGGCCGCCTGCGCCGGCAGGGAAGCGGTGAGGAGGGTAAAGCCCAGCAGCATGGCGCTCAGAAAGCGAAGCATCGTCATGGTCCGTCTATATCGTTGGAAGCCCGTGGCTTTGTCCCTGAGAATTGCGGCTGAAATCGGTGCGTCAGAAGGCCATCGCGCCGTCGGGGCCCTTGATGTTCAGGCTCACGCCGAAGCCCCAGGTGGTCGGTTTGAAGTAGAGGCTGCCGCCGAGGCCGAGATAGCCGTCGTCGTAGCGCAGGCTGGTGTCGGTGCGGACCCACGAATTGGTGCGGATGTCCCAGATCACGCTGCCGGCGAGGGTGTAGTAATCGGCGATCTTGACGCTGCCGCGCCCGGTGATTTCGTGCGCATCGAGATCGGTCCCGAGCGCCGGAGTGGCGGCGATGTAGGTGTAGTCGGCGCCCAGCGTGAACCAGCCGCCCCAGGGCGCATAGTCGGTGCTGATGCGGGCGCGCGTCACGTCCCAGACGGACGGGTCGACCTGCACCTTGGCGCCGCCCGACAGGCCCCACGAGGTGCCGTAGCGTGCACTGCCCACGAGGAACGACGACGCCGTGCCGAGGCCTGTGCTCGTTCCCACCTGCACCTGGTCGCTCACGCCATAGGCGTTGACGCCGGCGAGTTGGAACGACTGGCCGGCGACCAGGTCGAGCCAGCTTCCATCGGCGAACGTGCCCAGATAGTGCGCGCCGATATTGGCCCGCGCGCCAGTCTCCTGCCGGTCGATGCCGGAGAAGCGGTTGTAGGAGAACAGGTTCGACGTGTCGAAGATCAGGCTCTGCGCATCGTCATTGGTGATGCCCACTTTGGAGACGCCCGAGCCGCGATAGACCACCTGGGCGATCGGCTCGATCAGATGCGTGCTGGCCCCCCAATTGGCCATCAGCGGCCAGCGCAGGTCGAGCGCCGCGATGGGCGTCGCCGAGAACAGCGTCGCGTCGGGCTGGTTGGGGTAGGGCGCCGGGAGCGGCGCCGCATTGCGGTTGTAGGTCGCCGCGTCGAGGCGGAGGCCGAGATAGGGCGTGACGGTCAGGCCGCCCGGAACGATGATCTGGTTTTCCCAGGCGCCCTCAAGCATCCCGTGGAGCTTGGTGCCCTCGTAGCCCCAGACATAGGGAACGGCGCCGGCGCCATAGACGCCGACCTGGTCGAGGCCGCGATGCACGCCCAGCAGCTCGCCGCTGAGGTTGATGCGGCCCCAGCCCTCGGGCAGGTCGGCCACGTGCTGGCCCTGGATGCGGGGCAGGTTCATGCCCTGGCGGTTGTCGTCGTCGCCTGAATAATTGCCGATGCGGTTGAAGCGCTGGACGCGGGCGTCGAAAAAGGTCGGCTGCGTCAGATAGGTCGCGTAGACCTCGTTGGTCCAGCTCTTCGCATCGGTCAGCTCGTAATCGCTCAGATAGGCGTTGTCGGTGAAGGCCGCGTACGACCAGCCGACTGTCCAGTCCTGGTAGGGCTTGAACTTGCCCGAGGTCTGGATGGCGCCGCGCCAGTCGCGATCGCCCGGCAGGCCGGCGAAGGCGGATTTGTCGAGCTGGTAGATGCCCGATGCCTTGACGTCGAGCGCGCCATTGAGCTGCGGGATGCGCCAGGTCAGCTCGCCATGCATGAGAAAGCCCTGGCGGCTCATCAGCGTGGGGCTGAGGAGCAGGTCGATGTCCTTGTGGACCGGCACGAAATAGGGGACCGTGAGCTCGGCGCCGCGGGTCTCGGAATAGTCCACCGACGGCATGCGCAGACCCTGCGCGCGCGGCTGCGTGGGATCGGGCACCCAGAACCAGGGGAGCCAGGCGACGGGGATGCCGAGGAACTCGATCGACGGCCCTTCCAGCGTCACCGACGCCTTCTCGCGGTCGTAGATCATCCGTGCCGACTTCACCTTCCAGCCGATCTTGCGGCCCTTGCTGTCGATGCACAGGCCGCAGGGCGAGTAGGAGGCTTCGGTGAGGATCGTCGCGAGCGCGTTCTGGTATTCGACGCTGCGCGCCGTGACGATGGCGCCGGCAGATGTCGTGATGGTGAGGGAATCGACGAAGGCTTCCTTCATCGCGCCGGTGACCTCGACGCGGTCCATCTCGAACAGATTTCCGCTCGAATCCTTAACGGCGACCGAGCCGACGGCGAAAAGCTGGGCGGTCTTCTGGTTGAACTCGAGGCGGTCAGCCCGGATCGTGAAGCCCTGGTAGGACAGCAGCACGTCGCCGCTGGCGGTGATCACGCCGGTATTGGCGTCGAACGCCAGCATGTCGGCCTCGACCGCCGCGGCACCCTCGCCGGGGCGGATCTGCATGTCGAAGAAGCCGGGCGGCAGCAGCGCCGCGCTCGCCGGGCCGGCGGCCAGGGCGAGCAGTACGGCAAGGCCGAATCCGGCAGCAACGCGGACCAGGGCAGGGCGCGGCAGTATGTCGGCAAAGAGTCGTGGGCGGGATGTCATCACGCTCGCCCGTCTTCCTTGTACAGCAGCACTGTCAAACCAATAACAATCGCCACAAAAGCCGGCCCTGCGGCGGCAAATGCGGGGTCCAATACGCCAGCGTACCCGGAACGGTTCGCCAGTTCAGTCACGACATAAACCACAAATCCAAGAACGACGCCATAAAGGACGGCGCCACCATACTTATTTGTCCTTCGATAACCCGACGTAAAAGCAAATCCGATGAGCACGGAGCCGGTCAGCAGGACCGGGAGAGCCAAGAGCCTGAGAAGGCTGGTGATTGCCGATGAACGGAGGGCCGGATCGGCCACATTCTGAGAGACCACGTTAACCAATTCACCAAAAGTGAGGTCGCGTGCCGAGGTCAGGCGCACGCGCATATCGGCGGCGGTTGTTGCGGTCGGGACACGCACATTGGCGAGGCTTTCGGGCGCCGAGTCGGCGCGGTAGCGCACGGCATTGGTGAGTTCCCATGCGCCGGCGGAGAGCCGGGCCTGTTCGGCCTCGATGCGCGTCCGAGCCGCCGGATCGGTGAAGAACAGCGAGACCCGGTCGAGCGTCGTGCCGTTGGTCCGGGCCCGCTCGGCCTGGAGGATGTAGGGCCCGTCGGCGCCGCGCTGCTCGAGCCAGATGGCGTCGCCGCTGGTGCGGGCGGCCGACACCGGCAGGATGCGGCTGACATTGAGGGTGAGCGGAGCGATGACGAAGGCCGCGACGCAGCCGAGGATGACGGCCCCGATGAGCGGCATGCGAAGCACGCGCCAGATCGATACGCCGGTAGCCCTGATGACGGTCAGCTCGCGCCGCACCTGCAGGTCGAGGACGCCGATGATGGTGCCCACCAGCACCGTCACGGCCAGCGTGCCGATCGATGTCCGCGCCGCGCCGTTGACGATGGCGGCCAGCGCAAGGAGCGGGCCGCCGATCTTGTTGAGGGTCTCGAACCGCCACGTATCGAGCGATTCCACGAGGCAGAGCAGGCCGAAGAACACCAGCACGACAAGGCCGATGCGGGCGCCGAGGCGGCGGAGGATGATCCAGTCGATGCGGGTCATGCCGGCTGCCTCCCGATGCGCAGCGGCACGAAGAGCCGGAAACGGATCGCGAGGATGGCAAGCGCGAGGGCGATGAGCAGCGCCGGGCCGGCGGCGGCGTCGAACGGCGCCGGGATCGGCGCGTAGGAGGTCACGCCGCGTTCGAGGAAGGCGGCGCCGAGCGCCACCAACTCGATGGGGGCATTGACCCGCCGGCGGTTGCCGGTGGGGAACATGGCCAGCGCGCCGATGAACAGGCAGAGCGCGAACACCCGCACGCCCTCGACCGTGCGGCGGACGAGGGCGCGCGTTTCGGCCCGGTCGAGCCCGGCGCCCGACAGCGCCTTGCCCACGATGTCGATGCTCGATGTGCGCGCCAGGGGATCGGTGGCTTCCGCCTCGCCGGTCAGCTCGTCGAGCGCCAGGTCGTAGCGGGCGAAGGAGACCTCGGACAGCCGCTTGGTGTCGCTGAACTGCTGCAGCGCGCCGTCACTCAGACGGAGGATGAAGCCCTGGTCGTCGCGGGTGATGAGGGCGGATTTGGCAAAATAGGTGCGGCGCGACTGCGGGTTGCGCCTGTCGTCGGCGAAGAAGTCGGTGATCTGGCCCTGGGAGTCGCGCGAGCCGATGATCATCGACACGCCGCCCACGATTTCGGTGAAGCGGTGCGGGATCATGCTGCGCGACACGAGGTCGGCGGCGATGCTCTCGGACCAGTCGTCCGTGGTGCGTACGCTCGCCGGGTCGACGATATGCGCGAGGAACAGCACCGCCACCGTGCCGCCGAGCGCGTAAACGACGACCGAGCGCACCAGCGCGGGGACCAGCGCGCTGACATGGATGATCTGAAGCTCGGAGCGGTCCTGCAGGCCGCGCTGGGCGCGACCGAGCCCGATGGCGAGGCAGACATAGAGGAAGACGATGCCGAGCGACGGCATGCCGAGCGCGGCCTGCCCCAGGAGCGTCAGCACGCTCTGGCCGCGAGTCGAAACCAGGTCGAACAGGCGAAGGCACTGAATCAGGAACAGCAGGAAGGCCGCGACGGCAAACAGGGCCATCGCCTCGACGGAGAAAAGCCTGAGGAGATAGCGACTTAGGCGAGCCATTGGCCGCCCCGCTTGAACTTGCTTATGCGCGCACCCTGTCGGTTCGTCCCCCGACCCGGGACTCTGCGGAGGTTCGGCGGCGATGGCAAGGCGGGGCTGTGGGATTGACGCAATCGGCCAAGACCTGTTGCTTGGCTGCATGCTCCAGAATCTCGTGATCAAAACCGCCCCGCTGCCGCTCGGCCAGGCCGGGCTCGTCGTCCTCTATGCCAGCGACGGCCAGCCGCCCGCCGCCGCCGCCGCCCAGATCTGGGCGCGCACCGGGCTCGATTTCGAGCGCATCGCCGCCAGCATCGGCTTCAAGGGCAAGCCGGGCCAGGCGATCGACATCGCCGGGCCGAACGGACTCGACGCCAAGCGGCTGCTGGTGCTGGGCGCCGGCAAGGCCGATCCGGACAAGCCGCTGTCGGGTGCAGCCTGGGCCGACCGCGGCGGCTCGCTCGCCGCAAAGACCCTGGGGCTTGCCGGCGGCTCGGTCAGCGTCGTGCTCGATGGCACCGAAGCAACGCCGGCAGCCGTGGCGGAGCTGGCCGCGGGCCTGAGGCTCCGGCACTACAAATTCGACAAGTACAAGAGCCGCAAGAAGGACGACGACACGGTCGAGGAAATAACCGTGACGCTGCACGTCGCCGATCCGGCCGCGGCGGATGCGGCGATTGCCGCGCGCCAGCCGGCGGTCGAGGGACAGATCCTCGCGCGCGACCTCATCAACGAGCCGCCCAACGTGCTGGGGACGGTCGAGTTCGCTGACCGGGCCGCGGCGCTGTCCGGCCTCGGCGTCGAGGTCGAGGTACTGGGCCAGGGCGAGCTCGAAGCGCTCGGCATGTATTCGATGCTGTCGGTCTCGCAGGGATCGGCGCGGCCGCCGCGGCTTGTCGTCATGCGCTGGAACGGCGGCGACCCGGGAACGGCGCCGGTCGCCTTCGTGGGCAAGGGCGTGGTGTTCGACTCGGGCGGCATCTCGATCAAGCCGGCTGCCGGCATGGAGGAGATGAAGGGCGACATGGGCGGCGCGGCCGCCGTCACCGGCCTCATGCATGCGCTGGCGAGCCGCAAGGCGAAGGCCAATGTCGTGGGGATCATCGGCATCGTCGAGAACATGCCCAGCGGCACCTCGATGCGCCCCGGCGATATCGTTCGCGCCGCGTCGGGCGTGACCATCGAGATCGTCAACACCGACGCCGAGGGCAGGCTCGTCCTCGCCGACGCGCTCTGGTACGCGCAGGAAAAGCACAAGCCGCGGGCGATCGTCGACCTCGCGACGCTCACCGGGGCGATCGGCGTGGCGCTGGGCAGCGACCATGCCGGGCTGTTCTCGAACTCGGATGAACTGGCGACCAAGCTCGTCGCGGCCGGCCTCGAGACCGGTGAGAAGCTCTGGCGGCTGCCCATGGGCCCCGCCTATGACAAGCTGATCGAAAGCCGCTTCGCCGACATCAAGAACTCGGCCGGACGCCCGGCCGGATCGATCACCGCGGCGCAGTTCCTCGCGCGCTTCGTCACCGAGGGCACGGCGTGGGCGCACCTCGACATCGCCGGCGTCGCGCTCAACTCGCCGGCGAGCGAAACCAATGCCGGCTGGGCCTCGGGCTTCGGCGTGGCGCTGCTCGACCGCTTCGTGCGCGACGGCTACGAGACGTGACTGAAGTCCTGTTCTATCACCTCGAATCCCAGCCGCTCGAGCGCGTGCTTCCGACGCTGCTCGAGAAGTCGCTCGAACGCGGCTGGCGGGCGGTGGTGGAGACATCGAGCCGCGAGCGGGCGAGTGCGCTTGACGCACTGCTGTGGACCTATCGCGACGACAGCTTCCTGCCGCACGCCATTGCCGGAGAAGAAACCGATCCGGACCAGCCGGTGCTGATCACGATGGACGACGGCAACGCCAACGCCGCCCATGTCCGCTTCTTCGTCGACCGCGCGGTGCCGCGCTTGGGCGAGGGCTATGAGCGGATCGTCTTTCTGTTCTCGGGCCACGATCCCGATGCCGTGACCGAGGCGAGGGCCGCGTGGAAGGGGCTGCTGCCGGGCAATGCGCTGACCTACTGGCAGCAAGACGAGGGTGGCCGCTGGGTCAAGAAGGCCACGGGGTAGCTCCCGGTGGACTTTCGCCCCGGCTGGGCTAGGGTGCGCCGGTTCGGGGGGACACAATCATGCCGCGCTGGCTACGGATCGCGCTGACCATTGTCGTCGTGCTGCTCATCGCGGCCGCCGGCGCCTATTACTGGTACATCGGCGACGGCAACCCGCCGGGCAACCTCCAGCCCTCCCGCTTCGACATCGAGGCGGTGCGCGCCAAGGCCGACGAGCTGCCGGGCGGCAAGGCCAGCGAGGTGCGTGTCGAGACGGTCGCGAGGTTCGATTTCCCCGCGGTCGCCTCGGTCGGCGGCGACGGCTGGGCGATGGTGCCGATGGCGGCGTTCTCCTATCAGGTGGTGCTGCCCACCGATACGGTCATCATCGATACCGCCTTCCCCGCTGCGATGGGCGCCTCACTCGGTGCGCGGATCGATGACGACGCCTATGCGCGCATGGAGATGGCGATGGCCGATGCCACGCAGATCGTCGTCACGCACGAGCATTCCGACCACATCGGCGGCATCGTCGCCTACACCGATCCCGTGGGTATCGCGCGGGCGCTGCGGCTCAACCCCGAGCAGCTCGCGAGCCTGCCGCGCTACGGCCTCACCTGGCCGTCGCAGCTGAGCGACTACGCGCCGATCGACTATTCCGACATGCTGTCGATCGCGCCGGGCGTTGTCCTCATCCGCGCGCCCGGTCACACACCGGGCAGCCAGATGGTCTATGTGAAGCGCGAGGACGGGCGCGAGCTGCTGTTCATCGGCGACATCGGCTGGACCCTGCGCAATGTCGAGACCGGCAAGGGCCGTCCGCGGCTGCTCTCGCAGTTCATGCTCAACGAGGATCGCGACGCCGTCTTCGCGCAGCTCGCGATGCTCAAGGCGCTGCGCGAGGCAGCGCCCGATCTCGTCATCGTGCCCGGCCACGATGTGGCCGCCATCGACGCGCTGATCGCCAGCGGCGCGATGAGCGCGCAGTTCAGGATGTAGCGAGGGCCGCCTTCGGCCTGCGGCTGAGCAGCCGGTCGATCTGCTTGACCACCCATGTGGCGAACGTCTCGACTGGCAGGAAGGCCCACGAGACCACCAGCGTCAGCGCGATGGAGGCGAGCACGATGCCGAGCGCGCTCCATTCGTTGAGCATGCCCTGCGCCTGCGCCCACACGACGAGCCACGACGAGAACGAGATGATCAGCGCGCACTGTACGAGGTAGACCGGGAACGAGATGCGGCTCATGAACAGCGAGACGCGGCGCGTGAACAGATAGTCGAGCGGCCGGCTGCGGATTGTCGCCATCAGCACCACGCCTGAGAGCAGGGCATGGATGATCTGCCCGTTCTTGCCCCACATGATCACGGCGCTCGACACGAGGATCGCGCCTACGAAGGCGATGGTGGCGAGCATGCTTTCGCGCCGGCTCGGCGGCGCGCGAAACAGCAGTCCGTCACGCTGCATGAGGGCGATGATCGCACCGATCGGCATCGCCGCTGCAGGCGGGTAGAGGTTGAGGAGCGCCACGATGGCGAGGATCAGCGGCGTATACTGTTCGCGCAGCAACCGGTGACCATAAGCGATGGGAAGGATGACGAACGAGCCCCAGAGCTGCACTGCCATGGTCCATAGGAACGGACCGTAGCTCTGCTCGCGCGCCAGCAGGTAGACGCGGTAGAGCCCGTAGGTGAAGGCATCGAGCAGATTGGGGTCGGTATCGCCGAACTTGCCCAGCCATCTCTCGCGGTGGAGGATGTCGGCCGCCGGGTTCGAGTGCGAGAGCCCGAGCGCCAGCACGAGATAGAACATCAGCACCGAGCCGAAGATCGGAATCGTGAGGCGCACATAGCGCTTGAGCATCTGCACCCAGAGCCGCTTTTCGTCGCTGACATGCCAGCGGTGGATGGTGAGCAGGTAGCCCGAGGTGCAGAAGAACGTGCATACCGCCAACGCCCCGCCGCCGGTCGGGATCGCGGCGAGGTAGCTGCGATAGACCGGATAGAGGACGCCGAACATCTCCCAGGTGAGATGGTAGATCAGCACGCCCAGTGCGGCCCAGCCGCGCAGGCCGTCGAGCGCGCCGACGCGGGCGGGAATTGGCGGTCGCGCGGTGGTTTGGCTCATGCCCTGTCCGGCTGACGA
>Ga0066255_1002573_pt1 | contig 10712 bp, 10 predicted proteins | sample ThiBiot_750_biof_FD_71148 | JGI IMG/M metagenome (GOLD analysis project Ga0066255, IMG submission 71148) | Wastewater bioreactor microbial communities from Cape Town, South Africa - Thiocy_expt_750_biof (version 2) | ecosystem: Engineered > Bioreactor > Thiocyanate-remediating >... | reverse complement strand
AAACGGCGATCGAGGCCCTCAACGTCCTCTATGACGAGGACCTGATGGGCAATGCCAAGCGGCAGGGCGACTATCTGATCGAGCGGCTGAACGCGCTGCGCGCCAAATATCCGACGCTGCTCAAGGAGATCCGCGGACGCGGGCTGATGATCGGCGTCGAGTTCCAGGACATCAGCGAGACCATGCCCTTCGGCGTGAAGCACATGGTCGCGCTGCTTGACGACAAGCTGAAGGGCTCGCTCTGCGGATTCGTCGGCGCGCTGCTGCTGAAGGAGCACGACGTGCTCGTCGCCTTCACCGAGTACAACCGCAACGTCATCCGGCTGGAGCCGCCGCTGATCGTCACGCGCGAGCAGTGCGACCAGTTCGTCGCCGCTCTCGACGACGTGCTGTCACGCGGTGTCACCGGCATCGTCACCGGCTATCTGCGCAAGGTCGCGACGGCCAAAGGCTGAGCGGCGCCGCGACAGGCAGAAGAGGCCGGCTTGCGCCGGCCTTTCCGTATCGAAACGCGAAACGCTGTCCTCGGAACTCAGTAGTAGCCGCAGACGCGACGATAGCCGACCACGTTGCCCCAGCGGTCGAGGCGTTCGACGAGATCGCAGGAGCGGACCGGGGCGGCGTAATAGCCGTAGCCATAGGCCGGACGGGCGGCGCCGGCGATGAGGGCGCCCGCGGCGATCGCACCGGCCACGCCGGCCCCGACACCCCAGCCGCGATGGCCGTAATAGCCATAGCCCCAGCGCGGGCGGGCTTCCGCACCCGTGGCCATCAGGCTCGCGGCCAGCGTCAGGGCGGCGAGGGCGGCGGTCGTCGTCTTGCGAAACGTCGTCATGATCGGCTCTCCCGAGACTGTCGAGAGCGAACTGCTCGCCCTCCATGCCGGATTGGTCGCGACGAGTGTCCGAAGGGTTCAAGAAGGCCGTGACATTCTTCGCGGCTTTCTCAGCCCTCGGTCACCCGCCGCCAGAAATCCGAGGAGAAGCCGGGGTCGACATGCCTGGCGAAATCGCGCCATTGCGGGAAGGAAGCCCGGAAGGTCTCGGCCGACATGCGAGCATCCTTGTAGGGATTCACGCGGCCGCCTGCCTCGATCGTGATCCGGTCGAGCTCCGCCAGCAGAACCTCCGTGCGTGCGCCGCGATTGGGAAAGTCGAGCGTCAGCGTCGCGCCTTCGATCGGAAACGACATCAGCCCCGGCGAGCGCCTGGCGCCGAAAAGCTTGAGCACCGTCAGGAAGGAGGCTTCCCCGGCGTCGAGCGTCCGGCGCAGCATGTCCTCTACGGCCCGGCGCGCTTCGGCCATGGGAATGGCGCATTGGAACTGCCTCAGCCCCATCGGACCATAGGCGCGGTTCCAATCCCGGATTCGGTCGAGCGGGTAGAAGAAGGGGCGGTACGGCACCCGCCGCGGCGCGGCTCCGCGCGGTTGGCTATGGCGGCGGCATTGTGGGTATCGACCGCGACCGCCGCGGCGTCGAGCGGCGACAGGCCGTAATGGTCGTCGAGCGGATTGAAGAAGGTCAGGTGCAGGATCGGCGGCAGCGACTCGGTCTGCGGAAAGCGCAGGCTGCGCCCGGCCGATGGCGGCAGGAAGCCGAAATCGGGCGCGTGGTTGGCCCGGAAGAAGACGCCGCGGCCGAGATGACGGCCGCTCGCCAGCGCATCGATCCACGCCACCGTATAGTCGTAGGCCGCGTCGGAGGCGGCGGCGAGCGCGAAGAAGCCGTCGAGATCGTCGAAATGCAGGATCTCCTGCTCCATCGCGGCCGAGCCGATCGGCATCAACTGCAGCGTGACCTGCGTCACCAGCCCGGTCAGCCCGTAGCCTCCGATCGTCGCGGCGAAGAGATCGGCATTGATGTCGGGCGCGCAGAGCAGGCTGCGGCCGTCGGAGCGCATCAGCTCGAAGGCGCGCACGTGAGAACCAAAGGTGCCGGCCCGGTGATGGTTCTTGCCGTGGACATCGTTGGCAAGCGCACCGCCGATCGTCACGAAGCTGGTCCCCGGCGTGACCGGAGGGAACCAGCCGGCAGGCACGACGATGTCCAGCAGGCGGTCGAGCATCAGCCCGGCCTCGCAGGTCAACAGGCCGGTCTCGCGGTCGAAGGCGAGCACCTGGTCGAGACCGCGGGTGTCGAGCAGCGTGCCGCCGCTGTTCAGGCAGGAATCCCCGTAGGAGCGCCCGTTGCCGTAGGCGAGCACCGGACCGCGAGAGGCCGCGCCCTGCTCGATCCATGCCGTCGCATCGACGATCTCGCTGCCATGTGCAGCGAGGCCTCCCCATGAACGATAGGCGCCCGGCGGCAACGTCACGGCAGGACCGTCGCCGCGACCATGATCAGCACGACGATCACCCCCATGACCTGGCTGCGCCAATCGCGGATCATGAAGACGAGCGGATCGTCAGGCATGCCGCCCCGGCGGGCCAGAAACCAGATTCGCGCCATCTGATAGAGGATGATCGGACAGACCAGCCAGATCAGCTTTGGCTGGCTGTAGAGCTGCTTGACATTGGCGCTGTCGACATAAAGCGCCATGATCAGCGCGCAGGTGCAGCCCGATGCCATGCCCAGCTGCGAGAGAGCCTCGATGTCCTCGGCGTGATAGCCCCGCCCCGCCTTCTTCAGCCCGGAATGATCCTGCGTCAGGCGCAGCTCGGCATAGCGCTTCACCAGGGCGAGGCTGAAGAACAGGAACATCGCGAAGGCGAGCAGCCAGGAGGACAGCGGGATCGCGGCGGCGGCGTTGCCGGCGAGAATGCGCAGCGTATGCATCGCGGCAAGTCCGAGGACGTCGACCAGCAGCTTGCGCTTCAGGACCAGCAGATAGGCCAGTGCGAGAAAGAGATAGGCCAGCAGAGCGAGCAGGAAGTTCGTCGGCTGCGGCACGAGCGGCACGGTCGAGAACGCGGCGATCAGCAGAATGGGAACGGCGGCGTAGGCCTGCCCCGCGGTGATCTCGCCGGCAGCGAGCGGGCGCCGGCATTTCGTCGGATGGCGGCGGTCGGCATCGACGTCCTTGATATCGTTGAGCAGGTAGACCGCCGAGGCGATCAGGCTGAAGGCGATAAAGGCGATGAAGCCGTGCCAGAGGGCGGCCGGGTCGAAAACATCGTGGTTGAGCAGGATCGGGACGAAGACGAGCCCGTTCTTGAGCCAATGATGGGGGCGCATCGCCCTGATCATTGCGGTGACGGACATGTCGAGGCTCCCCCGCGCTCCTGCGGTTTCCATGCGCTCCTTGCCGGCAAGGAGTGACGGCCAGAGATATCGGCGGGGGGCGTTGTCGGCGAAGAACTCCTAAGCAGGGGTGCACATGCCGCGAAAACAGGCAACGAATTCAAAGCCATGCTTAACGAGAGGCTTCCCGCCTCCCGTGGCCTCCGCAGGCTGGACGCGGAGCAGCTGGTTGGCCTTGCCGGCGCGTCAGGCCTTCGCGGCCGCAGCGGCGGCGTCGATATTGGCGACGAGCTCTGCGTCGAGGCCGAGCGAACCGGCCAGGCCCGCCAGGAAATCCTTCTCGGCAGCCGTGTCGGGGTTGATGGCGAGCCGAGCCGCCGCATAGATCTGCGTCGCCATTTCCGGTGTTTCGGCAGCTTCGGCGAGCTGGTCGATGGAAGCCGGCGCGGCGAGTTCCCTGGCCAGCCAGTCATGCGCCTCGGCGTCGAGGCCGGCTTCCTTGAGCCCGCCGAGAATGGCACCGCGCTCCTCGGCGTCGATCGTACCGTCGGCGGCGGCAGCGGCGATCATCGCGCGAATGAAGGTCAGCGCGGTAGCCTCGGTGGCCGCCTGCGGCTCGAAGCCGGTACCGGCCGGTGCCGGCAGGACCTGTTGCTGGTTGCCGTCGAGCAGAGGCTTGCCCGCCTGGTAGTTCTGGTAGGCCTTGTAGGCGAGGCCGCCGATCAGAGCGAGGCCGCCGAGCTTGGCGGCCGAGGCCGCGACGGAGCGGCCGGCGCTCGAGCCGAAGACGAGCGCGCCGAGGCCGCCGAGCACAGCCGTCGCCAGGGCCGGATTGTTGCTCAAGGCGCCTTTCGCCTGCGCCATCAGGTCGCCCACGCTCTGGCCGCCGCTCACCTGCCCGAGTGCATCGGCGGCGCCTTGCTGCACGCCGGTCTGCCGAGCCGCGTCGCCCAGGCCCTGCGTGGCCTGGGTCAGGATCTGGCCGGCAAGCCCCCCGAGTCCGCCCGAACGCTGAACCTGTTCGGCCAGGCCGCCGAGCACGCCGCTCAGACCGCCCTGCTGGCCCGACTGGGCAGCGGCCTGGCTGCCCGCGTTGACCAGGGCGTCGAGCAGCGATTTGGCGTTGAACATGTCGGTTCTCCTCAGGGGTTCCGGCGGATGGCGGACGCGCTCCGGCCGGATCAGCCATGTCATGATGACGCGACGAGGGCGCAGTTTGCACAGCCGCCACGCAATGTCATCGTTAACAATCGGTCACCCGGTTCGCTCGCCGCGAGCTCTCCGGGCCGCTTTCATCGGCATGTCGGTGCGCCATCCCCGCGCTCTCGAGGGCAACGCTGGACGCGCTGCTGGCGCGGCTCTCGCGGCTAGGGACCGAGCTTTCGCATGAGCAACGGTGCTCCGACCGCGGGATCCTTGCGCCACTGTCCCTGCTCGAAGATCAGCTCGACGCTATGTCCGCGCCTGGCGATCAGCGAAAGGCGCCCTGCGGCATAATGCCAGCCGGCGGGGTCGAAGATCGCCAGCCCCGTGTCCCGGCACGGGCCGTCGAATCCGGCCGTTCCGTCGCGTCCACCGGCCGACGGGGACAGGACCAGGCGGCACGCCTCGCGGTTCTGCTGCCGCATCAGCTGGTAGCGGCCGGGCAGCGTGGCCGCAGCCGGGGCGCGTGCCGGATCGACCGGCGTCGGCCTTTGGGCCGCATCGGCGGCCCGGTCCTGCAGAACGCGGACCGTAGCACGGGGACGGCCCTTGCCGGTCAGCCGATAGGGCTTTCCGTCGCTGCCCTTGCCGTCGAGGCCGGCTGCCGGCGTGCCGCTCCCGAAGCTGACGAGCGCCATGCCGCCGGTTTCCAGCAATTGCGGCAGGCCGGCCGGCGACAGGTTCCAGGCCGTCGCCGTATCGAGGATCGGCAGGGCGCGCCGGCATGTCGCTGGAAAGCGAAGCTGACGCAGGTTGCCCTTGGCCTCCGCGCCAAAGGTCACCGTGCAACTGCGCGGCGCATCGGCAAGCGAAAGCTCCCAGGCACCGAGCCAGCGCCTGATCGCCTCCGGCTCCCTGTTCGCGCCGCGCGAAGGCGGCACCGCCTGCCCGGCTGCCGGCAGAACGCCGGCGCCGAGCAGCAGAAGCGGCAGCAGCCGGCGGATCAGCCCTGCTTCCATGGCGTCTCCGACACGGGCGTCAGCGGCCCCTTGCCATCGAACCATGAAGCCAGGTTGTCGACCAGAAGCTGGCCCATCGCCTCGCGGGTGTGGACCGAGGCCGAGCCGACATGGGGCAGCAGCACGGCGTGCTCGATCGCGATCAGCTCGGCCGGGACCCGCGGCTCGTCCTCGAACACGTCGAGACCGGCCGAAAGGATCGTCCCGTCCTGCAGGGCCTTGATCAGCGCCTGCTCGTCGACCACCGTGCCGCGGCCGACATTGACGAGAATGCCCTTGGGGCCGAGCGCCTTCAGCACCTCGGCATTGATGATGTGATGGGTCGAGGCGCCGCCGGGCGCGACCGAGATCAGCGTGTCGACATCGGCGGCCATGTCCACCAGCGAAGGGTAGTAGCGATAGGCCACATCTTCCTGGCGGGTGCGACCATGATAGACCACCGGCAGGCCGAAAGCCTCGATGCGCTGCGCCACTGCCTTGCCGATGCGGCCGAGACCGACGATGCCGACCTTGCGGCCGCGCAGCGAGGTGGTGAGCGGATAATTGCCCTGCAGCCACTTGCCCGCGCGCAGATAGCGATCGACCTGCGGCAGCTGGCGCACCGTGGCGATCAGCAGGCCCAGCGCCAGGTCCGCGACCTCGTCCGTCAGCACGTCCGGCGTATTGGTGACGACGAGGCCACGCCGTCCGGCTTCGGCCGCATCGACATGATCGTAGCCGACGCCGAAGCTGGAGACGATCTCGAGCTTCGGCAGCGCATCGAACAACGCGGCGTCCACCCGGTTATGCCCGCCGCCGGCGGCGACGCCGCGCACGCGGGCAGAGACATCGCGCAGCAGGGCGCTGCGATCCGGCGCCTTCCAGAGTTCGTGGACGACGAAGCGGGCCTTCAGCTGATCGGCGGCGTACGCCATCAGCGGGCCGGTCATAATGATCTCGGTTCGGTCGGAGGCTGTCATCCTGGTCCTGTCCATATCCGTCGTTGCGATGATTCGTGTCTTATGAAACGATTGAAACCATATGCCGTATAGGGCGCGAAACAGCGATCCGCCTTGAAAACGGCACCGCTGCTTCGCGCGGCAGCCTCGTCATTTAGTATGATTTATTCGGGCAATTTTGTCGGGCTCGCCTTGAACGACATTCACCGATGCCAGCGTGGTGTTCAAGCTGTCGATGACCAGACCCGTCATGCGGACCGCAGCGAGATCGCCGTCCCGATCGATGATCGCGAGCAGGATGTTCTCATGGTCGGGCAGCGAATCCGCGAAGGCTTCGTCATCGCCCTTCTTCAGCACGAGCGACCATTGCAGCGTCGCGATGACGGCGCTCGCCAGACATTGCAGCGGCGCGTTCTGGGAGGCGGCGAAGATCGCTTCGTGAAAGGCGAGATCGCCGCGCACGCAAGGGTCCGAATAGGGGGGATTGTCGGTCATCGCGCGCAGGGCGGCCTCGATGCGGGCGATGTCGGCCGCGGTGCGGCGCTGGGCCGCCAGGCGCGCGACGCTGGGCTCGACGAAACGACGTAACTCGAAGAGATCACGGATGAATTTCTCGTTCGGATCGGCCTCGAAATGCCAGGCGAGAACATCGGTGTCGAGCAGGTTCCAGCGCTCGCGCGGCGCGGCCCGCGTACCGCTCTTGGGGCGGGCCTCGACAAGCCCCTTGGCCGTCAGGATTTTGACGGCCTCGCGATAGGCGGTGCGCGAGACCGAGATGTCGGCGCGCAGATCGTCCTCGTTCGGCAGCAAGGCGCCGGCTCCGATATCGCCGCTGATAATGGCGACCGCCAGCTTCTGGGCGACCTGGCCGAAGAGACGGTCGGGATTCAATGTCGTCGGCCGCGAGAAATCGCGCACCCGCATGGATCGCCCCTTCCTCTCGCCGTGCGGCAATTGCGCGTTTCCCTGGTCCCGTTCCCGGCTTGCTCCTGCTTGACAGCTCTCCGGGTATCGTATGACTTTATCGCAGACGCACGGGGATACAACCGCCGGCATGGCGGCGCCCCGGCATCAGTCGGTCACGAGAAGCCGATATCAAGACAGGCGCCCGCGCGACGGCGGGCGTCCGAGGGAACGGTAGCAGGGAGGATGGGATGGCATCAGTCCAGATCGCCGATGTCCGCAAGGCCTATGGTTCGACGCAGGTCATTCATGGCGTCGACATCGACATCGACGACGGCGAATTCGTCATCCTCGTCGGCCCTTCCGGCTGCGGGAAGTCGACGCTGCTGCGCATGATCGCAGGGCTGGAGAACATCTCCGGCGGCGAAATCCGCATCGGACCGAAGGTCGTGAACGACGTTCCGCCGAAGGAACGCGACATCGCCATGGTCTTCCAGAACTATGCGCTCTATCCGCATATGACGGTCGCCGACAACATGGCCTTCTCGATGAAGTTGAGGAAGGCGCCGAAGGCGGAAATCGAGGAGCGGGTCTCGAAGGCGGCGCAGATCCTCGGCCTGTCCAACCTGCTCGAGCGCTATCCGCGCCAGCTCTCCGGCGGCCAGCGCCAGCGCGTCGCGATGGGTCGCGCCATCGTGCGCGATCCCCAGGTCTTCCTGTTCGACGAGCCGCTCTCCAATCTCGACGCCAAGCTGCGCGTGCAGATGCGCACGGAGATCAAGGAACTGCACCAGCGCCTGAAGACGACGACCGTCTACGTCACGCACGATCAGATCGAGGCCATGACCATGGCCGACAAGATCGTGGTGATGCATGACGGCATCGTCGAACAGATGGGTGCGCCGCTCGACCTCTACGACAATCCCGCGAACCTCTTCGTCGCGGCCTTCATCGGCTCGCCCTCGATGAACCTGCTGAAGGGCAGGATCACCGCCGCCGGGTTCGAGGCCGAGAACCCGAAGGGCGGTGCGCCGCTCGTCTGGCCGATCGGCAATCCGCCGGCCGGCTCCGAGGGCAAGGCCGCGGTCTACGGTGTCCGGCCTGAACATTTCCGGCTGGACCCCAACGGCATCAAGGCCGAGGTCGTGGTGATCGAGCCGACCGGCTCGGAAACGCAGGTCGTCGTCCGTTGCGGCGGGCAGGATCTCACTTGCGTCTTCCGCGAGCGGATCATGGCCCAGCCGGGAGAGGCGATCGGGATCTCGCCCGACACCGGCGTGACCCATCTCTTCGACGCTGCCACCGGCAAGCGTCTCTGAGTCGACGCATCGCCCGCTGGCCGGGCGATGCCCCAGTTGCGGCGACAACCACGCATGACGGGGGTCCGATGCAGGCCCGCGCAGCTTTTACGGAGGAGATCACGATCATGGGTATTTCGAGACGCGATGTACTGATCGGCGGCGCAGGGCTTGCCGCCGGCGCAGGCCTGCCCCTCGGCTCCGCCTTCGCGCAGGCCAATATCGAGAAGGGCGCGACGCTGCGCGTGCTGCGCCCGACGAAGTTCGTCGACCTCGACCAGAAGGTCTTCGACGAGAACACGGAAGCATTCACCAAGGCGACCGGCGTCCAGGTCAAGGTCGACTATGCGGGCTGGGAAGATCTTCGCCCGCAGACGGCGGTGACGGCCAATACCGGTGCGGGCCCCGACGTCGTCGTCGGATGGGCGGACGATCCGCACATCTTCTCGGACAAGCTCATCGATCTGACGGAGCTGGCCGAGGATCTCGGCAAGAAGGGCGGCGGCTGGTACCCGATCGCCGAGAAATACGGCAAGAAGGACAAGACCAACCAGTGGGTCTCGATCCCGATGGGTGCCTCGGGCGGACCTGCAGTCTACCGCGAGTCCTGGGTCAAGGAGGCCGGCTTCGACACCTTCCCGAAGGATCTCGACGGCTTCCTGAAGCTCTGCCGCAAGCTCAAGGAGAACGGCCACCCCGCCGGCTTCGCGCTCGGCAACGCGGTGGGCGACGGCAACTCCTTCTGCAACTGGCTCGTCTGGACCCATGGCGGCTACATGGTCGACGAGAACAACAAGGTCGCGATCAACTCCAAGGAGACGATCGAGGCGCTCAAATACGGCAAGGCGCTCTACGAGACCTTCATCCCCGGCACGCTCTCCTGGCTCGACATCAGCAACAACAAGGCGCTGACGGCGGGCGAGATCGGCGTCACGCAGAACGGCGTCTCGCTCTACTTCTCGATCAAGAACTCGAAGGACGAGAAGATCGCGGCGATCGGCAAGGACCTGAACCATTCCACCATGCCGATCGGCCCGCTCGGGCGGCCCTCGGAGCCGGCGCTGATCATCAACGCCATGATCTTCAAGCACACCAAGTTCCCGAACGCCGCCAAGGCCTATCTGCGCTTCATGATGGAGCGGGAGAACTACGACAAGTGGCTGACCGCGAGTTCCGGCTACTGGACACAGCCCCTGAAGGGCTATGCCGACAGCAAGGTCTGGTCCAGCGATCCCAAGATCACGATCTATCGCGATACCTGGGAGCGGGCGCTCTGGAGCGGGTACAAGGGCTCGATCAACGAGGCCGCCGGCACCGTGAACGCCGAATATGTCGTGGTCCAGATGGTCGCCTCCGTCTGCTCCGGCCAGGCGACGGCGGAGGAAGCGGCCAAGGAAGCCGAGCGCCGCGCCAAGCGCTACTACCGGACCTGATCCGGACTCCACATGGCCGCCGGCTTGCCCGGCGGCCACCGACAGCCGACCCCAACGCGAGGGCGCCATGGCCGTTGCTGCCGCCGAATCGCGAACCGTCCACAGCCCGCAGCAAAGCTGGCTGGTGCGCCTGTTCGACCATAAGCCGTTCCTGATCTTTGTGTGCCTGCTGCCCGCAGCAGCCTTCCTGCTGATCTTCCTCAGCTATCCGCTGGGCCTGGGGATCTGGCTCGCCTTCACCGATACGCGTATCGGCCGGGTCGGGCATTTCATCGGCCTCGAGAACTTCGAGTCGCTCTGGTACGATCGGGTGTTCATCACCTCGGTCTGGAACACGCTGCTCTACACGGCCGCGGCGACGGCGGGGAAGTTCGCGCTCGGCCTGTGGCTGGCGCTGCTGCTCAATAACCATCTGCCGTTCAAGTCGCTGCTGCGGGCGATCATCCTGGTCCCGTGGATCGTGCCGACGGTGCTCTCGGCCATCGCCTTCTGGTGGATCTACGACCCGCAGTTCTCGATCATCTCCTACGTGCTGGTCGACGTGCTCGGCTGGCGCGACACCTATATCGACTTCCTGGGCCAGCCCTGGGCGGCGCGCTGGTCGCTGATCGCAGCCAACATCTGGCGCGGCATCCCCTTCGTCGCGATCAGCCTGCTTGCCGGCCTGCAGACGATCTCACCCTCGCTCTATGAGGCTGCGATGCTCGACGGCGCCAATGCCTGGCAGCGCTTCCGGCATGTGACGCTGCCGATGCTGATGCTGCTGGTGGCGGTGGTGCTGACCTTCTCGGTGCTGT
>Ga0066255_1002566_pt1 | contig 10732 bp, 7 predicted proteins | sample ThiBiot_750_biof_FD_71148 | JGI IMG/M metagenome (GOLD analysis project Ga0066255, IMG submission 71148) | Wastewater bioreactor microbial communities from Cape Town, South Africa - Thiocy_expt_750_biof (version 2) | ecosystem: Engineered > Bioreactor > Thiocyanate-remediating > Anaerobic-Aerobic... | reverse complement strand
TGCGCAGCAACGGCTACCAGATCTCCGACGACATGAGCCAGGTCATTGCCTCGCGATATGCCGAAATGGCCGCAAGCCCTGAGTTCCGCGATCTGGGCGCGCCATCACTCACCAACACCACACCATCCCCCCATCAGCGCGAAGTCCGCAACATGATCGTTGGGCGAATTCTTGAGCAATATGCGGCCGAGGGTTTGGCGCCGGTTCGGGCGGGTCTGGTGGATCCCGCGACAACGATGGGTACTGTGCCAGCACCCGCTGAGTTTTCCATGCCGTCGGCAGCGCCACGGCCGCAGGGCCGCCGCAGCGCAGGATTAGCGCCCGGCCGCACACCTCGTGGGTCAAATGCTGATTCGGGAACGGGCCATCATGCGCCGGGCGATGAGGCGGCCAGAGCGGCGATCCAGCGTGGGGCGGCACAAGTGGCTGGAGATGATGCGGCGGCCAGACGGGAGTTTGGAGCAAGGGCGACGTCTGCAAACGCCGACGGAACTAAAATTCGTGATGACCTCAAACCCTAATGTGCAGTAGGCTATTTCTGGGCTTGAAAAGCGGGATCTGCCTGGAAGGCAGAATGGACCCGATCAAGCCTCTCGGCGATTTCTTGACGTTGCTGATGGTCCCGAAAGGCATAAAGCCCCCCGAAAATCGCGACCGCAATCAAGATGAACGGCACAACAATCATGACCGCTGTGGCAATCTTCCTCTGCCACGCAATGGCCTGCTGGCTCTTCATGAACGTCGGGATGCGGTCATACTCGAGCGCCATCAGCGCTTCGGCCTTCGACCCACGGAAGCCAGCCTCGCGCAAGGCTGCGTTCTCAGCCGTCAGTTGGTCGACCTGAGCCTTGAGCTGGGCGATTTCGTCTATTTCTGGCATAGCAATAGAATAATCGAAGACGGAACATATTGCAAACAAAACTCTGCATCGATCGATTAGCGAGTGACGCTAGGTGCCCCATCGACAAACCTCAGATCCCTTGAACCAGTGCGCTATCAGAAAGAATATTCTCTGCAAGCGCAGGCAAACTGTTTTCATCGAGACGAACCGCCAATACGTCGATCTCGAGCAACGCTTTTGAAAGATAGGGGTGGAATTTTTCCGTCATCAAATTTGCATTACCCGCAAACAGCTTGGCATCGGCACCGTCTGCGAGGTCTTTCAGTGCAGCTTCCAGAGGCTGCGTGCTCTTCGCGATCAAAACCTCAAGAAAGCCATCGAAGATTTGGACGGTAAAGCCCCGCGCCCTCAACGCAAAGGCGAGGGTGGTTGTTTTGACCGTACCGCGGCCGGTAGCGACGATCCATTCTCCTTCGCCGATTTGTGCGATCCTTCCATGAGAGAAGTGCATCTGGGCGAAGTTTGAGCGCGCTTCCGACAGTAGGTCCCGGGCCGTAGCGTCCATATAGGTGGGGCTGTCATTCCGCTTTAGGACCGAAAACATCCTTTCAATCACGACGTCATGGATGATGCCGGCATCACCGCCAAAAATCGGTGGGGTGCCGGCCTTGGCGGGCGTGACAAGAATGACCTTGGCACGATCATCTACCTCTTGGACCAACCAGCGCCGCCCTGAAAATATGAGCATCATGCCCGGTGCGACCATATTGTCGACTGGCAGAGTGCCCAACTCCTTTCCATCCGAAATCAGCCGGTATTCTTCCGGTGTCTGGAACACGGCATAGAAGCTGTAATGGGAAACCAAAGTTTCCCCCATTGGCCCCAACAACAATAGGCCGTCCTTGGCCTGTTCAATCAGAGCGGGGTCTGCCTGCCCCATGGCGCGCAAGACCTCGGCAAAAATGGCTGAACTGACCTGGCGGAACGGTCCGTCCTGACAGAGCACACGATAGAGCCGAGGGGCATGGGCGCCACCTTTTTCGGCTATGATCGACAATATCTGATGCACCAGAGTCGAAAGGTGCAAAGCCCCCGATTGCGCAGGCTCGCACCATTTTTCGAGTAGCAATTCGATCATGGCGGTTGACCGGATGAGGCCTAGCCTGAGCCTGTCCGCAAAGCTGCTTTTCGAATCGAGCATGGCTTCAACGGCATATTGGCGAAGGATGGCCGGCTTGCCAGCGCGGCGCCCAGATCTCCCGAGGCGCTGCCTGAGAGAGGCAACGCTGAATGGGGCGCCAATCTGCGCCACACAGCTTACATCCCCGATGTCGATCCCAAGCTCCAGTGTGGAGGTGCAAATCGCAGTAGTAGGCAATTTGCCATCCTTGAGCCTCCGCTCGACTAGGTCGCGATGATCACGGGAAAGGCTGGCATGGTGAGGATAAAGCTCCTGCGGGAGGCGGGCGTCCTCGCACATAGTCCGCAGCCGATCAGCGTAGATTTCAACTGATTGGCGTGAACCTGCAAAGACCAAGTTATCGGTGCCACGCAGGTGATCGAAAATATGCTTCGCAATGAGCTCTGTTGGCGCCGGGATGCTTTTGTCAGAACCGCCTGCGACGTAACCACGCAGTTGCAATCGAAGCTCGGCCTCTCCCCCGTTCGCTTCAATCACTTGAACATGAGCAGCGTCATCAGGGCGCAGATAAACACAAGCCTGTGCCATATCGCCCAAGGTCGCTGAAAGCCCTATTCGCCTGACTGGCCGGCCGATGGCCAGTTCCAGACGCGTGAGCAGTGAGCGCAGTTGAACGCCGCGCTCACTGTCGAGCATGGTGTGGACTTCGTCGAGTACGACCGCGCGTACAGAACGGAAAAGCCGCGGAACATCAAGTCCACGGCGAATGAATAAAGCTTCCAGCGATTCAGGCGTGATCAGCAAAATGCCGCGCGGGCGCTTGGTCGCCCGGGTCTTGATCGAAGCAGCAACGTCACCGTGCCAAGGCACAACTGGAAGTTCCGCCTCTTGGCAGATTGCCTCCAGTCTGTTTGCCTGATCGGTTATCAGCGCCTTGAGCGGCGCTATGTAGAGTAGATCAAACCCTCCAATTCCGCCTACCTCCGCTTCAAGGACTTCGGAAATCAAGGGCAGGAAAGCAGCCTCGGTCTTGCCTCCCGCTGTCGATACGGCAACGATCACATCGGCCTGGCTGTCCCTGATGACATGAATCGCCCTCGTCTGAATATCGCGCAATTCTCGCCAGCCCTGCGCCCGGATCCATCGCTGGACTGGCCTGGCGAGTTTATCGAATGCGGACGTCACAAACGGAAAGCGGCGAGGTCATCGTCGACTGGTGCAGCACCGACTTGTTCGTCGATGTCAGCCATGTCATCGCCCCGGTCCTCCATGACCTCAATCTTCTCGATCAGGTCGGTCCATTCAATGCCCGGGTTTTGCTGCAAGACTGCCACCATGTTGACGAAAGCCGTCACGGTGTTTCTGGGCGTGCGGAAATAAGCCTCCCCGATCCGCGAAGAGCAATGCGCCATGAATGCCTCCAAACTGGCATCGGGCAATGCATCGTCCTCCCCCTGCATGATCGCGCGAATGTTGGACAGAAGGACGAACAGGTCTTCCGGCGTTAGACTGGCAAGGCGAATGACTGGCCCTGACAAATCGATCAGGCCGTCACGAGCGAACGTGTTTTCAGCCAGTCGGGATTGCAATGCCTCGTAGCTGTACAAGCCGCGGCGGGTGTTCATCAGGAACTCCGGCGTGCCTCCCAATAGAAAACCCAGATGTTCGGCGCTGCCCTGAAGCACGTCATTGAGAATCCGCAGAATCTGCTCATAATTGGCATTTCGAGCCTGCGCCGAGCTTAGCTTGAAGAGGTTCACCATTTCATCCAGGCCGACGAGCAAGCCCTTGTATCCCGCCTCGCAGACGAAGGCAGACATCAACTTCAGATGATCATAAACGCTCGCATCATCAACGATCGTGCGGACGCCAAGCGCTTTGCGGGCATCGGTCTTGGTTGAGAATTCGCCACGCAGCCAACGCAGAGCGGCGGATTTCAGATCCTCATCGCCTGCCTCATGCCCCTCCCAATACCGCCGAATCACCTCCGCGAAATCGAAGCCACCCGTCATTTCCTCAAAGTGGGAAAGGCGCTCCCGGATCACACTTCCAGTCAACTGATCTTTGGCTTCCGCCTCCTGCTGCACCTGACTGACAAAGCGCTCAACCACGCTGGTCAAGGCTCCGCCATCAGGCTTGGAGCGCGTGGCGAGATTCCGGGCCATTTCGGCATAGAGGCTGCGCGCCTGTCCGCTCGTCGCATGTAATCGGCGGTCCGGCGCGAGATCTGCAAACATGACAACCAGCCCCTTTTCCAGCGCCACCAGCCGGATGAGGTTCATGAAGAAGGTTTTGCCAGAGCCATATTCGCCGATGATAAACCGAATGGCAGAACCGCCATCAGCTATCCGATCAATATCCTTGACGAGTTCCTCGATCTCGTGCGCCCGCCCGACCTGGAGATGCCTCAAGCCCAGCTTCGGGACAACGCCTGCGCGGAGCGCCTGAACGATGGCGTCACGTTCGCGGGGTTTAAGCTTCGACATCAGGCTACCTCTTTCTCAAATTGCGTTTTCAGCGCTTGCGCGATGTCATCCGTGACGTCGTAACCGTCATGCTCATCCAGCAAGGCTTCGTCATAGGTCGCAAACGACCATTCGTTAATGGCCTCAAGCGCGCCCAAACGCATCAGGCCGTGCCGCTTGGCCAGATCTGCGAAATCGTCCTCGCTCCAATAGTCCTTCGCTATAAGATCGCGGACCAAAGCGGCGCATTTTGCATCAAGGCCAGCAATGGGTGACACTGAGGTGCTGGGCTCTGGCTCGACATCCGGCTCACTCTGGAAAATTTGTCCAAGCACGGAAGAAACTCGGGCCGTATCAGAGCGTATGGCAGCGATCCGGTTCGGATCAAGCTGCGACTCTGAAGTCGAAGGTTCGTCTGGAATGGCCTCTCCTGGCGCGCCCGGTTCTGCCGCCTTCACGCGCACCGGGGCGTCGGAGACTTCGCCGGCATGCAAATCAGAGTAGACGGTTGAGGGGTCAAGCCCAAGAATGCGATAGATCCTTTCGATTCCGGCCACCTCCTCGGTCTTGATCAAGCCGTCGGCATGAGCAATCGCAATCATTGCAGATCGCAAGGCCATCTTCTGATCGCCATCGACATCCTTGAGTCGGCTTCGCAAGGTCGCAATATCGGCCGGAACAGCCAGAAACCAATCCAAATTGGCCTTAAGCAACCTGCACTCGAGCGCAGAAACGTCCCTCACTCGTGCTATCCGGTTGAACAGAGCATGCCGCTCACTCTCGCTCACTTGGCCATCGGCTTGTGCAATAAAGGCGCCAAGCGCCAACTCGATCAAGGCTTTGCGATATGCGGTGGACGCGGATTCGGCATCCCAGGATCCATCCCATTCAAAAAGGACGACAGGCTCCCCTTCTTTCGGCATGCGAAGCCCATATCGGGGATCGGGTGCCAATCCGAACCCAAGACTGCCCAACGCGTCGGCCAAGTCGGTTAGCTGGCGCTTGGTTATTTTTCCTACTGCTTGATTCCCAATCTGGCCGAACACCTCGCCCACGGGAACCAAACCTCCCGCTTCGATGCGAATCTTGACCCAATTGATCAGATCCTGACGCTGCTCGGATGGGAACTGGTCCCAAAGGCAGGTTGGCAACAAGGCATGGGCCTCAAAACTCCCTTTGCGTTCCGGGTTGCGCCCCAGAAAGCGACTGAGCTTATCCAACTCGTCCATCGCCTCATCGGCTATGGCCTGTGCCAGAGTGACTGGCTTGGTTAGACCCGAAACATCCAGCACAGGCCGCCCGTTTGCCGTCACTGGCAGATCTCTACTGAACTCGCCGGAAGCAGCGCGATAGCTACATTTCAGTTGTTTTTTGGATTTTGCGACCTTCAAACCCTTGGGATACCTCTGGTCAAATTTTTTACAAAAGAGCGCTTTAAACTCATCCTCGCAGCGGTGCGCTGGTGTGCGAAGCCGCTTTTCGCCGTGGCAAAGGAACCAACTCAGCAGCCATTCGGCGCTCAACGGAATGTCATTGGCGATCATACCCCCAAGCGTGACCTTCAAAGAGAGCGGAAGCTCCCAGGTCCAACTCTTGAACACGGGCGCTTTGAGATCGTCGGCACTGAGGACGAGGCCGGCGACGTCAATGAAATCGCCAAGGTAGCGCTGGACAGAATGGTTCGCACTGAACAGCTCTCGCAGGCGCTGAACCTCAGCGAGAATCTCTCGTTTTTCATCCTCAGGTGGATTGTCGACGAGAAAGCGGCGCTCTAATCCATAAAAATAGAGAAACATATAGCCGGGGTTAATGGTGGGATCCGTGGCACCATCTGCCAGCCAGTCGAGATAATTTGCCCGACAAGCAGCCGAAATACTGGAATACCCAGGCCAATACGGCATGTAATCGTCGCTCTTGCCTGCACCGACGGACGATACCTGCTGTTTCTGATCGATATAGGCACGGCAACACTCGCCATAGCCTCCACCGATCACACTTGGAGCTACCCCAACGTAGACCATCCCCGGCAAGACCCGACCGGCGACAAGAACCGTCTGGCCCTTTGGCACCCAGCCTTGCGAATGGCTGGCCTGCTGGATTTTCTGGACTGATGCTGTTCTGCGCTGTGCAGCGTCTGCCAACGCAGAACGAGCCTCACGCCCAGCCTGAATAAGCTGCGCGTTGTCCTGATTGGGCCGATAAACTGGCAACGGCGGACGGACTTTAGGCGCTCGAACAGCGTCTCCACGAGGCTCACAGAAATTTGCGTCCGACACCAGTGGTTTGCTTTCTTCACGGGCGAGACGTTCGGCCCTCTCCCGGGAAGACTTTATAAGATCGGCATTATTTTGTTTGGGCCGATAAGGTATCAAAGAAGAATGCCCGCCACCCTGAGGTCTCAAGGTATCGCCAGAAGTGCCAGTGACGCTCAGGCTTTGCACACCATCTGCCGACTCACGGGCAATTCTTTCCGCTCTCGCCCGCGATGCCTTGATGAGCTCGGCATTATCTTGTCTTGAATGGTATGAAGGACGATTTGTGATCTTTTTTTCAGACACTGATCGCCTCCACCAAACCACGCCTCCTGGCACACCAAACGCAAACAATATCTGCATGCCCGCCGGCCAGCTTTGCAGCGCAGTGGCCACAACAAACATGCAGGCAATGAAAGCCAGAACATAGGTCAAGACCGCCTTGAATAATTTCAAGTCCAATTCCTTCTGGTGACTGCTTCCGCACAATACCCTGCGGGCGCTATGCCGCAAGTGGCGCAACGCGCGAGAAGCAGGCAATTTAAGGAACTTATCAGAAAACCTATTCGGTTACGGAATGCCGACCGACCTGAACATTCCGATATATTCGCGCCTGATGGACTGGTCGCCCGCTTGCGGCAGATGCCGCAACTGGCCTAGTGATCGCCCATGAACGCCGTTGAAATTGAACAAGCCATCACCGATCTTGCCGCCGCCCCGTTTGATGCGGCGGAATTTCCGTATGCCTTTCTGGAAGCCTTTGGAAACAAGGCCACTACGATCAAGAAGCTGCGCACTGGCGCTTCGAATGGCTCGGACGTTCCGGGCGGCGTCCTTCAGCGCAGCAACATCCACATTGCCACCTGCCCAGCGGGCGAGGTCGACGCCACGCTTCAAGCCTTGCGCGCCAGCCCCAAGACCACCGCCGCCAAGGCCAAGTTCATTCTCGCAACCGATGGCGCGGATTTTCAGGCTGAGGAACTGGCCAGCGGCGAAACCGTCGCCTGCAAGTATGCCGACTTCCCCAATCACTTCGGCCTGTTTCTGCCCTTGGCCGGCATCACCACGGTCAAGCAGATCCGGGAGAGCACGTTTGACATCCGGGCGACGAGCCGCCTCAACAAGCTCTATGTCGAGCTGCTGAAGGACAATCCCGACTGGGCGGCTGCCGAGCGGCGCGCCGACATGAACCATTTCATGGCGCGGCTGATCTTCTGCTTCTTTGCCGAGGATACCGACATCTTCAACGGTCAAGGGCTGTTCACAGCCACGGTCGACCGCATGTCGGAGCGCGATTCCAGCAACACGCATGACGTCATCAGCACGATCTTCAAAGCGATGGACACGCCAACGCGCCATGAAGGCAAACTGGATGACCGCTATCGCAAGGCTGCTGGCACGCCGCGCTGGGCCGACGTGTTCCCCTATGTCAACGGCCAGCTCTTTTCGGGCAGCACCGAGGTGCCGCGCTTCAGCCGCATTGCCCGGTCTTACCTGATCCAGATCGGCAATCTGGACTGGCAGAAGATCAACCCCGACATCTTCGGCAGCATGATCCAGGCCGTGGCTGACGATGACGAGCGCAGCGCACTGGGCATGCATTACACCAGCGTGCCCAACATCCTGAAGGTGCTGAACCCGCTGTTCCTCGACGATCTGCGGGCGGCGCTGGAAGAGGCGGGCGACAATCCGCGCAAGCTGCTCAACCTGCGCAACCGGATGGCGCGCATTCGCGTGTTTGACCCGGCCTGCGGCAGCGGCAATTTTCTGGTAATCGCCTACAAGCAGATGCGCGAGATCGAGGCGGTCATCAACGCCCGGCGCGGCGAGGCGGACCGCAAGAGTGTGATCCCCGCCACCAATTTCCGTGGCATCGAACTGCGCCCCTTCCCGCCGAAATCGCCCGCCTTGCACTGATCATCGCTGAATTCCAGTGCGATGTGCTCTATCGCGGTCAGAAGGAGGCGCTGGCCGATTTCCTGCCGCTTGACAGCCAGAACTGGATCACCTGCGGGAATGCGCTTCGGCTGGATTGGCTAAGCTTGTGCCCGCCCACAGGGACCGGGGTGAAAGTGCATGGCGATGATCTGTTCAACACGCCTCTGAACCAGACCGAGATCGATTTCGAGAACGAGGGCGGCGAGACCTATATTTGCGGGAATCCGCCCTATCTGGGCAGCAAATGGCAGTCCGAGGAAAATAAATCCGATCTTCGCAGCATCTTCGATCACCGCGTTAAAAATTGGAAATCGCTCGACTACGTTGCAGGCTGGTTCATGAAAGCTGCTGATTATGGCACAGCGACTACTGCCACCACGGCCCTCGTGTCTACAAATAGCATCTGCCAAGGATTACAGGTTTCGATTTTGTGGCCCCTGATTTTCAATACCGGCCATGTAATCACTTTTGCGCAAAATTCATTCAAATGGTCCAATCTCGCCAGCAATAAGGCTGGCGTTACCGTTTCCATTATCGGAATGTCAAACAACCCACAAAAAACAAGAACACTATTTTCTTCGACCGATGACGGAACCGTCGTCGCCAAGCAGGTCGACAACATCAATGCATATCTGGTTGCGGGCATTTCTCGGGAAGTAGAGGCCTCAAGCAAGCCGCTAACCGAGATTACCGAGATGCAGGTTGGCAATCACCCATATTATGGCGCGGCCTTAATTTTCACAAAGGCCGAAGGCCAAGACATCATCCGAAAATACCCCGAGGCATCACGGTTTGTGCGCCCGCTATACGGGTCGCAGGAGTTCATAAATGGTGCTCCACGTGCATGCCTTTGGATAAGTGATGCAGACATAAAAACTGCGACCAACATTCCGTTAATTGCAGATCGGCTTCTCGCTTCTGCTAAAGCACGGAGAGATGCCAAGCAGGATAAAACTGCTCAAAAACTTGCAGACACACCTCATCGATTCCGGGAACAATTTTCATCGCAAAAGCGCACACTAATTGTTCCCAAAGTCAGTTCAGAGAATAGGCCCTATCTGCCCGTTGGCGTTCTTGAACCAGAAGCAGTCATTCAGGAAAAAGCTTTTGCCCTCTATGACGCCCCCCTGTGGAACATGGCATTGATCGCCTCACGTCTGCACTGGGTCTGGATCGGCACAGTCTGCGTGCGTATGCGCACTGACTTTTCCTACTCAAACACCCTTGGCTGGAACACCTTCCCCGTGCCCAAGTTGACCGAGCAGAACAAGGCCGACCTCACCTGCTGCGCCGAGGATATCCTGCTGGCGCGCGAGGCGCATTTCCCGGCCACTATCGCGGATCTCTATGATCCCGACACCATGCCGGAAAACCTGCGCCACGCGCATGAACGCAATGACGAGGTGCTGGAGCGCATCTACATCGGCCGACGGTTCAAAAACGACACGGAACGCCTGGAAAAGCTGTTCGACCTCTACACCAAGATGACCGGCGGCCCAAAATGAACACATTGGGCAGCCGCATGACTGCCGCTTGGTTGACTTTTGGCGCTTTTGGCATATCTCTCATTTGAGATACAGGAGCCCCAAATGAACGCACCCCATGTGCCGTCTCAAAGCTCCATGCTGCATATACGCATGGACAATGAACTGAAGGCCAAGGCCACCGAAGCGCTGGCAGCCATGGGGCTGACGGCGTCTGATGCCGTGCGCCTGCTGTTTCACCGCATCGCGGTCGATCAGGCGTTCCCACTGGAGCTGAAGGTGCCCAACGCCGAAACCCGAGCCGCGCTGGATGAGGCGCGTGCCATCATCGCCGAGCGCCGCGCCCGCTTTGCCAATCCTGATGCCATGTTTGCCGAACTCGATGGCAAAGAAGGATAAAGCGGCGACGCTGCCGCGCACGTTCGATCTGGCCAAGGCTTTCAGGAAGGATTGGGAGCGCCTCTCTCGCTCTGGCCGCTACGACATGCGCCAGCTCAAGGAGGCGATGCTGCTGCTGATTGCGAACGATGCCCCGCTGCCTCCTGAATGGCGGGACCACGCGCTGAAAGGCGAATGGGCAGGCACACGAGAATGCCACATCGGCGGGGATT
>Ga0066255_1001707_pt1 | contig 10777 bp, 9 predicted proteins | sample ThiBiot_750_biof_FD_71148 | JGI IMG/M metagenome (GOLD analysis project Ga0066255, IMG submission 71148) | Wastewater bioreactor microbial communities from Cape Town, South Africa - Thiocy_expt_750_biof (version 2) | ecosystem: Engineered > Bioreactor > Thiocyanate-remediating > Anaerobic-Aerobic... | reverse complement strand
TTCTTGTACATCGCCAGCATGCGCTGGGTGACGAGGAAGCCGCCGAAGATGTTCACCGAGGCGAACACCAGCGCAATGAAGCCGAAGACCTTGCTGACCCAGTTGGCGTCCGCCGCGAGCGGCACGCCCACCGCGAGCAGCGCACCCACAACGATCACCGAGGAGATGGCGTTGGTCACGCTCATCAGCGGCGTGTGCAGCGCCGGGGTCACCGACCACACGACGAAATAGCCCACGAAGATCGCGAGCACGAAGATCGCGAGACGGAAGGTGAAGGGATCGATCGCTTCCATGGTCTTCGCTCCTTAAGCCGCGACTTTGATGTTGGGGTGAACCACCGCGCCGTCCTTGGTGAGCACGGTGGCCTTCACCAGCTCGTCGTCCCAGTTCACCGCGAAGGCCTTCGTCTTCTTGTCGAACATCGTTTCAAGGAAGGCGAAGAGATTGCGCGCATAGAGCGAGCTCGCGGAAGTCGCGAGCCGAGCCGGCCAGTTCTTGTGGCGGATGATCGTCACGCCGTTCGGCGTCGTGACGATGTCGCTCGGATTGCTCACTTCGACATTGCCGCCGCGCTCGGCTGCGATATCGACGATGATCGAGCCGGGCTGCATGCTTTCGACCATCGCCGCGGTCACGAGCCGCGGCGCCGGGCGCCCCGGGATCAGCGCCGTGGTGATGACAATGTCCTGCTTGCTGATATGCGCCGCGGTGAGTTCGGCCTGCGCCGCCTTCTCAGCATCGGTCAGCTCGCGCGCATAGCCGCCCGAGCCCGACGCATCCTTGAGCGCGTCGGTCATGATGAACTTGGCGCCCAGCGACTCGACCTGCTCGCCGGCGGCGGCGCGCACGTCGGTGGCGCTGACGACGGCGCCGAGGCGCTTGGCCGTCGCGATCGCCTGGAGGCCGGCCACGCCCGCGCCCATCACGAACACCTTGGCGGGACGCACGGTGCCCGCCGCCGTCATCATCATCGGCATGGCGCGGTCGAACGCATTGGCCGCTTCGAGCACGGCCTGGTAGCCGGCAAGGTTCGCTTGGCTCGACAGGATGTCCATCACCTGCGCGCGCGTGATGCGCGGCATGAATTCCATCGCCACCGTGGTAAAACCGGCCCTGCCGAGCGCACCGATCTCGCCCTCATTGCCGTAGGGGTCCATGCCACCGATCACCAGTGCGCCAGGCTTGGCGCCGATCAGCGTTTCCACCGCCGGGCGGCGCACCGTCAGCACGATATCGGCGTCCTTGACCACCTCCGCGGCGCTGCCCAGGGCGGCGCCGGCCTTCTCGTATTCGGCATCGGGGAAGCGGGCCGTTTCGCCGGCGCCTCGCTCGATCGAAACCGTCGCCCCAAGCCCGATGAGCTTGGTCACAGTCTCCGGCGTCGCTGCCACACGGGTCTCCCCGTCGGCCCGCTCGCGGACGATGGCTATTTTCATGGACGTCTCCTGAACGCCCGCGGCCCGCCGGCCGGGGCCACCCGAAGGCTTAGGGTTGGATGAAGATGTAGAGCGCCACCGCCAGAACGGCGCACGCGATGATCCCCCATTTGATCAGGTTGGTGAACACGCCCCAGGTCGCGTCGTGCTGGGCGTAGTCCATCGCGTCGGAGATCGTCTCGGTGTCGTGGGTGTTGTCGGCCATTGTCGTCCTCGTGGTCGAAATCAGTTCGGTTGGGTCTCGGCGAGTTCGCCGATCAGGCGCTCGATCATGGAAAGGCCGAGCGACCAGAAGCCCGGGTCGCGCGCATCCAGCCCGAACGGCTTGAGCAACTCGGAATGATGCTTGGACCCCCCGGCCTTCAAGAGCTCGAAGTATCGCTCTGCGAACCCCTCGCTGGCCTTCTCATACTGGGCGTAGAGCGAGTTCACAAGGCAATCGCCGAAGGCATAGGCGTAGACGTAGAACGGCGAATGGATGAAGTGCGGGATGTAGCTCCAGAACACGCCGTAGCCGTCGTTGAGCTTCACGCCCGGCCCCAGGGATTCTCGCGACACGTCGAGCCAGATTTCGTCGAGCTGCTCGCGCGTCAGCTCGCCCTCCTTGCGCGCCGTGTGGACGCGGCGTTCGAAGGTGTAGAACGCGATCTGCCGCACTACCGTGTTGAGCATGTCCTCGACCTTCTGGGACAGCATCGCAAAGCGCTGCTTCCTGTCGGTGGTCTTGTCGAGCATCGAGCGGAAGGTCAGCATTTCGCCGAACACCGAAGCCGTCTCGGCCAGCGTCAGCGGCGTGTTGGCGAGGATCGAGCCCTGCGGGCTCGCCAGCACCTGGTGCACGCCATGCCCCAGCTCATGCGCCAGCGTCATCACGTCGCGCGCTTTGCCCAGATAGTTGAGCATCAGATAGGGATGCGCCGACGGCACGGTGGGGTGCGCGAATGCGCCCATCGCCTTGCCCGGCTTCACCGGCCCATCGATCCAGCCGCCGGTAAAGAACGGCTCGGCGACCTGGCGTAGCTCGGGCGAGAACTTGCCATAGGCCTCAAGCACCGTCGTCTTGGCCGTCTCCCAGTCGAACGTGCGGTCATCGCTCGTGGGCAGCGGTGCGTTGCGGTCCCAGGCGTTGAGCTCGTCCTTGCCGAACCACTTGGCCTTCATCTGGTAGTAGCGGTGGCTGAGCCGCGGATAGGCCTCGCGCACCGCCGTCTCGAGCGCATCGACGACCTCGCGTTCCACCGAATTGGCCAGATGCCGGCTGTCGGCGATGTCCGTGTAGCCGCGCCAGCGGTCGGAGATTTCCTTGTCCTTGGCGAGGACGTTGGTGATGTGCGTGAACAGCCGGCCATTGTCGCTGAGCGTCTTGCCGATCGCCGCGAACGCCGAAGCGCGCTTCTTCTCGTCCTTGTCCGACAGCAGATGCAGCGCACCCTCGACCGGCAGCGTCTCGCCGTCGACCTCGAACTTGAGCCCCGACATCGTCTCGTCGAACAGCCGGTTCCAGGCCTGCGCGCCGGTCACCGACTTCTCGAAGAACAGCTCTTCGATCTTCTCGTCGAGCTGGTAGGGCTTGGCCTTCCTGAGCTCGGCGAACCAGTGGCGATAGCGTGCGAGATTGTCGTCCATCGCCATCGCCGCTTCGATCACCGCGTCGTCGATGGTGTTGAGCTCGAGCTCCCAGAACAGCAGCCCCGTCGCGAGGTCGGTAATTGCCTGGCTCAGATCGCCGAGGAACTTCACCCGCGCCGGATCCTGCGTATTGAGCGCATAGCGCAGATAGGCATAGGCCGAGAGGCGCCCCGTCACATCGCCGAGCTTCTCGCTCCGCTCCACGGCCTCGTACAGCCGCCCGGCCTTGGCCAGGCCTTCGAGCTTGCCCTTGTAGTCGGCCTCGAACGCCTTGGCCTCGGTCCGCGACCAGTCCAGATCGCGCTTGAGTTCCGCCGACTCGGGGCCTGGATAGAGATCGTCGAGGTTCCACTCGGGCAACGCGCCGAACTCATTGTGCCCCTTCTGCGCCGCCGCCTCGGGCGCACGAACTAGGTCAGCCATACGATCAGACTTTCGTCGCAGATAACGTCGGCGCGGACCATATTCCGCCCCCCGGGCCCACTCAAGCGGGACGTTTGGCTGATCCAGAGCCGTTTTCCGGCAGTTTCGGCGGCCGCTGCGGCCGCTGGCCGGCAAAGCAGGGTTAAGCCGCTCTTAACCCGGCGTTTTCATCCTGCTCCGAAACGGCACACCGCGATTCGGCGCCAGGCGCCTGCGCGGCCAGAAACGGCTAGGGAGACTTGATGACGCGCGTTCTCATCGTGGACGACGATCCGGTGCAATTGCGGCTGACCTCGGAGGTCGCCCGTCGCGCCGGATTCACTCCGGTCACGGCCGATGGCGGGGACGAGGCGCTGCGCCTGCTGCGCGGCAGTCCCGGTTTCGGCGCCGTCATCCTCGACCTCGTGATGCCCGATCGCGACGGCATGGCGGTCATGGAAGCCATGGCGCGCGACAGCATCACTGCGCCCGTCATCATCCAGACCGCCCATTCCTCGCTCGAAACCGTGGTTTCGGCCATGCGCCAGGGCGCCGTCGATTTCTTCGTCAAGCCCGTCGCGCCCGAACGGCTGATCGTCTCGCTGCGCAACGCCCTGAAGCTCGACGCACTCGAAACCGTCGTCCGCAGCGAGCGCAACCGCCGCGCCGGCACGCTGGGTCTCGACGATATCGTCACCCGCTCGCCGGCGTTGCACCGCGTGCTGACGCTTAGCCAGAAGGCGGCGAAGTCGCAGATACCGGTGCTGATCGAGGGCGAGACCGGCACCGGCAAGGAGCTGATCGCACGCGTCATCCAGGGGATGAGCGACCGCGCCACGAAACCCTTCGTCACCGTCAATTGCAGCGCTATTCCCGCCAACCTCATCGAGTCGACGCTGTTCGGCCACAAGAAGGGCGCCTTCACCGGCGCCGTCGCCGACCACGTCGGCAAGTTCGCCGAAGCGCATGGTGGCACGCTGTTCCTCGACGAGATCGGCGAGCTGCCGCCGGAGGCCCAGGCCAAGCTTCTCCGCGCCCTGCAGGAAGGCGAGATCGAGCCGGTCGGCGCCGCCAGGCCGGAGCGCGTCAATGTCCGCGTCATCTCGGCCACCAACCGCCGGCTCCTCGGTCTCGCCCAGACCGGCGAGTTCCGCGAGGACCTCTACTACCGGCTCAACGTCTTCCCGATCTACCTGCCGCCACTCCGCGAGCGCGCCGAGGACATCGAGCCGCTGGCCGCCCATTTCATCGCCCGCTTCGCCGCCGAAGCCGGCAAGCGCATCGCCGGCCTCTCGGCCCCGGCGCTCGAGCTGCTGCGCGGCTACAACTGGCCCGGCAACATCCGCCAGCTCGAGAATGCCGTCTATCGCGCCATCGTGCTCAGCGACGGTGGCTATCTCGAGCTCGCTGACTTTCCGCAGATCGTCGCCCAGGAGCGCGGCCGCGACGAAACGCTCAAGCTCACCGAGCAACTGCCCGCCCCTTCAGCCCCGGTTCACATCGACGCCGTTAGGTCTCGGCGCGAAAGCGAAGCGAAGGATTCCATCCCTGACCGCTTCCTCGATGCCAGGGGCGAAGTGGCGCCGCTCCCCGATCTCGAACGCGAGCTGATTGCCTTCGCGCTCAAGCACTACGGGGGACGGATGTCCAAGGTGGCGCGGGCGCTCAAGATCGGGCGCTCCACCCTCTACCGCAAGCTCCGCGACTACGGCCTCGAGGACGGTGTCGAAAGCGACGCGGCCTGATCTCTCGGCATCCTTGGAAACCCTCGGGTTCCCGTTGCGCAAAGGCCACATCGCCGGAACACAAAAAGGTGAGGAATTGTCGGCGTTAACGCTTGTGGATTAGGACCTGACGGTATTCTGACGCGACGACTCCCTGCCGCGCCGAATACCTGACATGACGGAGACTGCCTTGCGCGTTCTGATGGCCTTGTTGCTTGCCGGTGTTGCACTCACCGGGGCCACCCTTCCCACCATCGCGCAGGACGCCGTCGTGCAGCAGGCGTCGCTGACCAAGGTGGTGATCGCGCCGCCGCGCAGCGACCTCGCCCGCATCATCAAGGCGGGCCTGCAGAAGGCCTATTACGAAGCCGAAAAAGGCTCGCGCGCCTACCAGCAGGCACAGCGCCTCTACTACTTCTACGGTGCCCGCGGCTTCGAACCGCTCTGGCTGACCCCCGGTGTCGGCAGCGCCGTCGCCTTCTCGCCCAACGCCGACAAGATTCTCGAGGTCTTCAGGGCCGCAGCGCTCGAGGGCTTCCGCCCCGCCGACTATCTGACGCCCGAGCTCGATCCGGCCGCGGCCGGCAGCGACCCGGTCAAGCTTGCGGCGCTCGAGACGGCGTTCTCGCAGGCGGCTGTGCGCTATGCTCAGGACGCCTATGGCGGGCGCATCACCCCCACCGCCGTCAGCTCCAACTTCGTCATCGCCCCCAAGCGGATCGATGAGGCCGAGACGCTGCTCAAGCTCGCCTCCTCAGACGCGCCCGATCAGTACCTGCTCGGCATCGGCCCCAAGGATCCCGAATTCCTGCGCCTCAAGACCGCGCTCGCGAAGTTCTACGATGGCAGCGTGCAGGTCGAGCAGGTCACCATCCCCGACGGCAAGACCCTCAAGCTGGGCATGAATGACGAGCGTGTCCCGCTGCTGCGCCAGCGCCTCGGCGTTGCCGCCCCGGACATTCCCGAGGGCGCGACCGACGCGCAGGTCGATATCACCTACGACCAGGCGCTCGTCGATGCCATCACGGCCTTCCAGGAAGAGATGGGCCTCACCGCCGACGGCGTCATGGGTCCGGCGACCGTCGCCGCGCTCAATGGCGGCGGCAATGTTAGCAAGGACGACATACTTGCCAACATGGAGCGCTGGCGCTGGGAGCCCGAGGATTTCGGCGCGTTCAACGTGCAGGTGAACATCCCCGAGTTCACCCTGTGGATCAAGCGTGACGGCGAGACAGTCCACTCGACCCGCGTCGTTGTCGGCACGCCCAAGAACCAGACGCCGATCTTTTCGGACAACATCCGCCACATCGTCGTCAACCCATACTGGAACGTGCCGCCCTCGATCGCCGCGGGCGAGATCAAGCCGCACCTGATCGCCAACCCCTATTACCTCGACAGCCAGAACATGGAGATGCTGTCGGGCGGCAAGGTCATCAACGCGGCCGCCATCGACTGGACCACGACCAACATCAACAGCTTCTCGATCCGCCAGAAGCCCGGCCCGGGCAATGCGCTGGGCAAGGTGAAGTTCCTCTTCCCCAACTCGCACAACATCTACCTGCACGACACGCCCTCCAAGTCGCTGTTCTCGCGTGCCTTCCGCGCCTATTCGCATGGCTGCGTGCGCGTCCAGAATCCGATGGAGTTCGCCGGCGCCCTGCTCGCCACCAACCCGCAATTGACGCAGGCCTCGATCGAGGCGCTCGAGGGCCCCAAGGAAAAGTGGGTCAACCTCGAGAACCACATCCCCGTCCACCTGATGTACTTCACCCTGCGCGTCGACGAAAACGGCACCATCCGCAACTACGGCGACGTCTACGGCCACAACAAGAAGCTCATCGAGCTCCTGAACGCGGAATAGCCAGGCGGGCGCCCGCTCCCCGTTCCCGGCATTCGCCGGGAAGCGCCCGGACGCGACCACCGGGACGCCACATGACGCCCGCTTTTTCCCCTTTGTTTACCTCCCCTTAACACCCCAGCCTTGGTTCAGCCGCGATTTTTGCGTAAAAGCTGCAGAGGCTGGGCAGCTTGCCCGGTCCGACGGACTTGGCTGGCCGGGTCGTAACCGGGCGTTAGCGTTAAGGAACTCTTGTGGACCTGACGCTACTCTCAGGTGGCTGACTGAGCATTTTGGGCTTGAGGGGCGTGACGGTTAAACCGCACTTCGATTGGCGTCTTTTTGGCTTGCGCGCCGCGGCGATTGCCGTGGGCCTTGCGCTGTTCCTCGCTCAGACCGCCGTCCCCGTCACTGCGGCCGGCGACACTCGTACGCTTTGGCTGTACCACACGCATACCGGCAAGACCGGCAAATTCACCTTCAAGCGTGACGGCAAGTACGACGCGCAGGGCCTGCGTGAGCTCAATACCTTCCTCGCCGACTGGCGCACCGGAACGCCCACCAAGATGGATCCGGCGCTGTTCGACCTGCTGTGGGAGGTCTACCAGGACGTCGGCGCCAACCAGCCCTATTCCATCGTCTCGTCCTATCGCGAGCCCAAGACCAACGCGATGCTGCGCGCCAAATCGTCGGGCGTCGCCGAGAACAGCCAGCATATGCAGGGCAAGGCGATGGACGTCTTCATCAAGGGCGTGAAGCTCTCGACCCTGCGCGCCGCGGCCATGAAGCACCAGGTCGGCGGCGTCGGCTACTATCCGACCTCGGGCAGCCCCTTCGTCCACATGGACACCGGCAGCGTCCGCGCCTGGCCGCGCATGACCACCGCGCAGCTCAAGACCGTATTCCCCGACGGCAAGACCATCCACCTGCCCGTCGATGGCAAGCCGCTCAGCAAGCAGGGCTACGCCTTCGCCCAGTCCGAGTGGAAAAAGTGCAAGATGGTGCCTTGTAGCGGCACGCCGCGCGCCACCGTCCCCGATACCGAGATTATGCTGGCTTCGCTCGAGCCGGCGCAGCGCAGCGTCCAGACCATCGACGTCGTCGCGCCCATGCCGATGTTGCGCCGCCCCTCTTCGGGCATCGCGCTCGACCCGTCGAACAATCCCTTCACCGCGGTCGACAACCCGTTCAACAACCCCAGCGCGCCGCTGTCGATGGTCGTGCCGATGACCAAGACGCCCACAATGATGGTCGCGACCCTCGACACCGCCGAGCGCCAGACGGCACTCGGCGCGCTGAGCACCTTCGATGGCCCCATGCCGGCCCCGCGCGTGCTGATGACGCCACGCGACCAGGTGCTGACCGCCTATGCCCCCGACCTTGCGCCCGATCCCGACGCGCAGCGCGCTCTGGACCTGCTGATCCAGCGCGAAACGACCGCCAGCACGCCCATCCCCGCCGACTCGACGCCGGTCGATACCTCCGAGATCCGCATCGCCTCGCTGGGCGGCACCAACGGCATGGATATCGCCAAGAACATCTTCGACATGACCTGGTCGGCGGTGACCCAGGCCAACAGCAGCGCCATCGCCAACACGCTGGTGTCGGCCGCCCCGGCGCGCGAAACCATCATGGGCCTCAAGCCGCGCGAGTTCGACCTCGTCGCCCCCGAGATCGACCACGTCAACGAGACGCTGGTCGAACCGGTGCTGATGACGGACATGCACTTCGCCGAGCTCTACGAGCCCGAAGGCTACCTCGACAATGCCGCCGAGCTCGGCTCGATGGCCGCCCGCGTCGTCCTCGAACCCGACGACCGCGCCCCGCCGCGCTACGACATCTTCATCGTCCGCAAGCCCCTCCTCGTCGCCTCACGCTGAGCCGCATATTTTTCGTGTACATTATTTCCTTGCACCGATTTTTGGTGTACTTAAATTATGCGGATTGTCTGGGACGAGCCGAAGCGGCTCGCGAACATAGACAAGCACGAGGTCGATCTCGCTGATGTCACCGAGGAGTTCCTCAACAACGCCCGGCTGTTCCCGGCCAAGCTTGGTCGTGTCGCGGCCGTCGGCATGCACAGGGGACACCTGATGACTGCCATCGTCGAGCCGCTGGGAAATGAAGCGACCGCGGTGATCAGTTTTCGCATCGCTAGCAGGAAGGAACGGAGGGACTATTGGCATTGAAGAAGTACGCTCCGGGGCGCGGCTACACAAAACAGGACTGGGACGCCGTCGACAGCCCCGAACTCACCGACGAGCAGCTCTCAAAGCCATTGACGTTCGAGGAAGCCTTTCCGGGATACGCCCGGGCGCGGGGGCGTCCTCGGGTCGCCTCCCCCAAGGCGGCTGTTACGCTGCGTCTGGACCCTACCACCGTCGCTCGCTTTGAAGAGGTCGGTCCCGACTGGCGTCGCCGGATGGCCGACATCCTCGACAAGGCCAAACCCTAGCAACTGCGGCAAATCTCCCTCGTTTCTGCACAGTGCCTTGGTTGAAATCCCCACCTGAGGGGCCTAAACCATTGCGAACACGAAGGGACACCCTTGCCCGACCGCCCGAACACTCCCCTGCTCGACACCATCGCCTCGCCCGCCGACCTCAAGGCGCTCGATCGGGTTGAGCTGCGCCAGCTCGCCGACGAGTTGCGCGCCGAGGTGATCGACGCGGTGTCCGTCACCGGCGGCCACCTCGGGGCCGGCCTCGGCGTCGTCGAGCTCACCGTCGCCCTCCACGCCGTTTTCGACACGCCGCACGACCGGCTGATCTGGGACGTCGGCCACCAGGCTTATCCGCACAAGGTGCTGACTGGCCGCCGCGACCGCATCCGCACGCTGCGCGCCAAGCATGGTCTCTCGGGCTTCACCCGCCGCGCCGAGAGCGAATACGACCCGTTCGGCGCCGGCCACTCCTCGACCTCGATCTCGGCCGGCCTTGGCATGGCGGTCGCCAGCCAGCTCCAGGGCGAGAAGCGCAATGTGATCGCCGTCATCGGCGACGGCGCCATGTCCGCGGGCATGGCCTATGAGGCCATGAACAATGCCGGCGCGATGGACGCACGCCTCATCGTCGTCCTCAACGACAACGACATGTCGATCGCGCCGCCCACCGGCGCGCTCCGCGCCTATCTCGCCAAGCTCGTCTCCGGCCCGCTCTATCGCGGCGTGCGCGATCGCGCCAAATCCATCACCGAGAAGATGCCGCGCATCGTCCACGAAACCGCGCGCAAGACCGAGGAGTTCGCTCGTTCCTTCTTCACCGGTGGAACGATGTTCGAGGAGCTCGGCTTCTTCTATGTCGGCCCCATCGACGGCCACAATGTTGACGACCTTGTGGATGTCTTCAACAACATCCGCGACGCCGAGAGCGGCCCTATCCTCGTTCATGTCGTGACCAAGAAGGGCAAGGGCTACGAGCCTGCCGAAACCAGCGCCGATAAATATCACGGCGTCTCCAAGTTCAACGTCGTCACCGGCGCTCAGGCCAAGGCGCCATCGAACGCGCCGTCCTACACGTCGGTGTTCGCCGAGAGCCTCATCGACGAGGCGCGGCGGGACGACCACATCGTCGCCATCACCGCCGCCATGCCCTCGGGCACCGGCCTCGACAAATTTGCCGAGATCTTCCCCAGCCGCATCTACGATGTCGGTATCGCAGAGCAGCACGCGGTGACATTCGCGGCGGGCCTTGCCAGCGAAGGCATGAAGCCCTTCGCCGCGATCTACTCGACCTTCCTGCAGCGCGCCT
>Ga0066255_1002549_pt1 | contig 10810 bp, 10 predicted proteins | sample ThiBiot_750_biof_FD_71148 | JGI IMG/M metagenome (GOLD analysis project Ga0066255, IMG submission 71148) | Wastewater bioreactor microbial communities from Cape Town, South Africa - Thiocy_expt_750_biof (version 2) | ecosystem: Engineered > Bioreactor > Thiocyanate-remediating >... | reverse complement strand
ATCAGGCAGCAGTCGGCGGCGCGCAGCGGGTCGGAGATCATGCGCGAGGCATGGTAGTCGGCGACGCTCAACGGCTTCTGCAACTGCGCATGGCCGTTGCGGATGGCGCTCTCGCGCTGCGCCGTCGCGATCGCCGCGAGATCGTCTTCCGTGAGGCCGTATTCGTGCATGTAGCGCCGCGCCCACAGCGCGAAATAGGAGGGCTGGCCGCTGAAGCCGACCGGCTTCTCGAAGGCCATCTTGGCCGGGTAGATGTTGTGAAAGCCATACGGCCCGCTTTCGCGGCTGCCCCAGTCGACGCCGAAATAGTAGACGACCACGTCGGCCTGACCGGCCTCCAGCGCCATGCGCGCCAGCATCGGCGCGCAGGCCGACCCCGCGCCGCCATAGGACATGCCGCCGTCGAAGCGTCGCGCGATGCCGAACTGCGCGGCGACATAGTCGCGCGGCACGCTCGCCGGCATGATGACGCCGTCGCTGATGATGCCGTCGACCTCGCTCGCGTCGATGCCGGCGTCGTCCAGCGCGAGCTGGATCGCTTCCACCACGAGCGCGCGGATGTCGCGGTCGGCGCGCCGCACCGGCCGCGTCGGTCCCACACCGACGATGGAGATGTCATTCCTCATTTCGGCACAACCCTCATGTTTCGATCGGCCGGCGGCAGCCGCCTGGCCACGTCCGGGTCACGTATCGGCGACCCCGATCTTCTCCAGCACCATCTTGTTGAGGCGCTGGCCGTGGAAGCCGCCGCCGAGATAGAGGTTGTATTTGCCGGGCGCCCGGCCGGTCAGGCCGATCTCGGCGATGTAGGGGCGCGCGCAGCCGTTCGGGCAGCCGGTCATGCGGATGGTGATGGGCTCTTCGGCGAGACCATGCCCGGCCAGGATCGCGTCGATCTTTTCGACCAGCGAAGGCAGGTAGCGCTCGCTCTCGGCCATGGCGAGCCCGCAGGTCGGCAGCGCCACGCAGGCCATGGAGTTGAGGCGCAGGCCGCTGCCCCTGTTCAGCGCGTCGAGCCGGTACTCGTTCAGCAGCGCCTCGATGGCCGGCCTGTCGGACGGCTCAATGTCGGCGATGACGAGGTTCTGGTTCGGCGTGACGCGGAACATGCCCTTGTGGATCTCGGCGATGGCGCGCAGGCCGTCGAACAGGGCCAAATCGGCGAAGTTGCTGACGCGGCCGTTCTCCACGAAAAGCGTGAAGTGCTCGCGCCCGTCCTCGCCGCGCTGCCAGCCGCCGCCCTCGCCCAGTCGATCGGGCAGGCGCTGCCCGGCCGCGCGCAGCCGCGCGAGTCCTACAACAGGCCTGCGCCGGCTGCCCCAAAGGGCGCGCGCCCCTGCCCCGAATACGGTGCCGGCTTCGTGCGGCTGGAAGGCTCGAGCTTCTGCGTGCGCGCCGGCGGAGCCGTCCGGGCGGAAATCGGGAAGAGCTCGCGGAACGGCTACGGCAGCCGGGCAGACGGCATGCTCTATCTGGAAAGCCGCGGACAGACGGAGCTGGGGCCGGTCCGCTCGGTGATCAGCGTCCGGCGCGGAATCGACCGCAACCTCGACGCGGCCCCGTTTCGCTGAGGCCTCCTCCGTTCAGGCGATCAGCCGCGCGACCTCCCGCTGCAGAACCGGCACGAGCTCGGACTCGAACCAGGGATTGCGGCGCAGCCAGGCATTGTTGCGCCATGACGGGTGCGGCAGCGGCAACACGCGAGGCATGGCGGGGCGATCGAGCAAAGCGCGCCAGTCGGCGACGATTGCGGTGAGATCGCGGCCCTTCTGGTCACCGAGATGCCAGTCCTGGGCATAGCGCCCGATCGCCAGGACGAGCTCGATCTGCGGCATGGCCGCGAAGACGCGTGCGTGCCAGGTCGGCGCGCATTCGCGCCGCGGCGGCAGGTCGCCGCCCTTGGCGTCCTGGCCGGGAAAGCAGAAGCCCATCGGCACCACCGCGACACGCGCGGGATCGTAGAACACCGTCTCGTCGATGCCGAGCCAGCGCCGCAGCCGGACGCCCGACGGATCGGTGAACGGCCGACCGCTGGCATGGACACGGGTGCCCGGCGCCTGGCCGGCGACGCACAGCCGCGCCGTCGCCGAGGCCTGGATGACGGGGCGGGGCTGGTGCGGCAGCGGCGGCAGGCGGCGCGGCGCATCGCGGCAGATCCGGCAGGCCCGCACCGCGTGCAGCATGGCCTCCAGGCCTTCGTCAGCGGTCATCGCCCGCCATCTCGGCCCAGCGCGCCATCGCTCCGGCGGGCGCGGGCGCCATCCAGCGCCACCTTCGCCAACCGCGCGCGCGGAAGGGCCCGCGAAATCAGCCCGTCGCAGAACCAGTTCCCGGACTTGCGGCTGAAATCATGCGGGTCGCCGGGCTCGACACGGGCCAGCCCGTTGATCCGGCCGCTGGGGCGGCTGCGGATCACGTAGAGCGCTCCACTGGTCTCGATGGTGAAGCAATAGGTGCGGCGCTTGTCGGGCGGGCCGTAATAATAGCAGACGGCGTCCTCTGTCGTGGTCCAGCAGGCATCCGTGTTCGGGAGGTTGCGGTTGTGGCCGAGGGCCCGACCGTCGGGATGATGATATTCGCTGAACGGCAGGTTGGAGCCTGTGTAGCGCCCCGTGACGGTGTTCCCCTCGAAGGCTTGCCTGATCTGCGCGCCCGTCAGGCGCTCTGCCGCCCCGGCCGCGCCGGCGGCGAGCAGGGCAAGACCGGCGAGGATGCATCGGGCGGCGGACGGCTTCATCGCCGCGCCAGCCGCCGGCTCATCGGCGCGGCCGGCACCTGCGAGATCAGGCCGTCGCAATACCAGGGCTTGCCGTTGTCCGTGTGGTTGCGCGGATTGCCGATCTCGACCTTGGCAAGCGCGTTGACCATGCCGTTGCCGCTGTTGCGCAGCACGTAGAGATCGCCGCTGACCTCGACGGTGAAGCAATGGACCGTGCGGTTCTCCGGCGGGCCATAATAATAGCAGACCTGGTCGCGCTTGGTGATCCAACAGGCATCGGTGTTGGGCTGCCAGCCATTGTGGCCGAGCGCGCGCCCGTCGGCGGCATGGTATTCGGTGAAGAAGCCGCCATTGGTGTAGCGGCCGGTCACGGTATTGCCCTCGAAGGCCCGCTGGATCTGCTCGCCATTGAGGCGTTCCGCGGCCTGGGCCTGAAGCGCCAGCCCGCACAGCATCGACAGGAGGAGTGCGAGGCCGCGCATCACGCCTTCCAGCTCGGGCGGGCCGAGATTTCGCCATGCCAACGGCGGATGTGCACGAAATCCTCCGGCAGCGGGATGCGCGACGGCTTCATGAAGTCGATTGCGATGCCGGCGGTAATATCGGCCACGGTCAGGCTGTCGCCGCAGACGAAGGCATTGGCGGCCAGTTGCAGTTCCAGAACCCAGAGATGATCGTCGATCTGCTCGCGGTTGGCCTCGGCCCATTCCGGCACCTGGGCCTCGAGCTCCGCCATCGAGGGGTGGCTGTGGCGGAAGACGGACGCGACGCTGCCGAACAGGCCCAGCTCGATCCGGCGGTTCCACATCTCGATCAGCGCCTGCTCGCGAGCCTCCCGGCCGAAAAGCGGCGGATGCGGGTGCAGGCCCTCGACATAACGGCAGATCGCGATGGTCTCGGCCAGGGCAGTCCCGTCGTCGAGCTGGAGCACCGGCAACCGCTGCAACGGGTTGAGCCGGGTGAAGGCGGCGCTCTTGTGCTCCTTCTTCGCGATGTCGACCGGGACGAGCTCGGGCAGCGGCACGCCCTTCTCCGCAAAAAAGATGCGGACCCGGCGCGGATTCGGCGCGCGCCCGCCATCATAGAGCTTCATCCGACCCTCTCCGTCTCCGGCCGCACCGGATCACGGCCGGCACCGGACGGTCAACCGTATCCTCGTGGTTCTTGACGCCAGGATGGCCGCGCTCCGACCCGGGGCGCCGCCTCAGCGCGGATGGCCACGGCGCCAGGCCTCCGGCCGCTCGAAGCGCAGGGCCCAGAGCCCTCTGCCCGCCGCGCGCGCTTCAGCCTCCTCGCGGCGATACGCACCGTAGGACACGGCCTGCCCGGTCCGCACCATCGTCGCATTGATATCCTCGTCGCCCTGCCGGCACCGGGCAAGGCCGCGCCCGTAGCGGTCGGCCTTGCCGATTTCGCAGGTCGTGAGCCCCCGTGCCAGCAGCGCCTGCAGCGCCCGCCGCGCCTCCCGGCCGCAGGCGACGCTCCGGCCGGCCGCATCCATGCAAGACTGGCGGTATTCCGGGGCATCCAGTCCTTCGAGCCGCAACTCCTCGCCGAGCAGGCGGATGGAATCGCCGTCGATCGCCCTGGCCGGGCCGATCAGCTCCCGGGCGGGGCCGAGGCGATATTGCAGGATCGCTCCAGCCAGCGCGAGGAAACCGAGGATTCCGAGCGCAACGACGAGGTCGGTGAAGCGGCCGACGCGGCGCCAACCGAAGGGACCAAAGGGAGACCGACCGAATCCGAGACGCGTCATCAGGAAGAGCTTAACGATTTGGTGTCCATGATGGCGAGCCGGCCGCGCAGCCTGTGCGGCCGAACGAGGATGCGTACGCTCTATCATGGCGGAAGTGACGGCCGAACAGGTGCAGCGCGGGCGCGGGCCGGACCCGGCCGCCGTCGCGCGCCGCAAGCTGCTCACCCGCGAGGTGAAGACGGTGCGCGAGCGGCTCACCTCCTCCACCGGCCTCGAACGCGCCTTCGACAACGAGCTGTTGCGCAGCTTCGCCCAATACCGGGTCTCCGGCTCCGTCGGCACCATGGTGCTCGCGCTCGGCATCGCGGCAGCAGCCTGCCTTTGGCTGCCGGTCTATCTCGCCGCCGTCTGGAGCGGCTCGGTCCTGGCGAGCTCCCTCGTCATCGTCGCCCTGTCGCGCCGCTACCTCCACAAGCGACCGGAGGATATCCGGCCGATGCAATGGCGGCGCCTGTTCACGCTCGGGGAAGGACTGCACGGCCTGTGCTGGGCTTCGATCCTGTTCCTCTTTGCGCATGTCGATGCGCCGGGCGCCAAGGTCTTCGTCACGACCGCATTGCTGATCGTCAGCGCCCTGACGGTGATGCTGTCCGCCTCGATCCCGATCGCGGTCTATGCCGGCCTGAGCCCGATCATCCTCGGCATCATGCTGTTCTTCTGGGACAAGCGCGACATCGACAGCGTCACCATGGCGCTGATGGCGGCCTCGGCACAGCTCTTCTTCATTTTTCTGGCCAACCGGCTCTATGCCAGCTCGGTCGCGACGATCGGCTTCAGGGCCGAGAAGGACGCGCTGATCGCCGAGCTCGAAACCGCCAATGCCAATTCCGACGAGGCGCGGCGCAAGGCCGAGGAGGCGAACCTCGCCAAGTCCCGCTTCCTGGCAACGATGAGCCACGAGCTGCGCACCCCGCTCAACGCCATTCTCGGCTTCTCGGAGGTGATGAAGAACGAGATCTTCGGTGCGCATGCCAATGCCGCCTACAAGGAATATTCGGCCGACATCCACGGCTCGGGCCAGCATCTGCTCAACCTGATCAACGAGATTCTCGACCTCTCGCGCATCGAGGCCGGCAAATACGAGCTGAACGAGGAGGCGATCTCGCTGACGGCCGTGGTCGACGATTGCCGGCACATGCTGGCGATGCGCGCCAAGGCGAAGGGCCAGACGATCCGCGAATTGGCGGAGCCGGAGCTGCCACGCGTCTGGGCCGATGAGCGCGCCATCCGCCAGGTCGTGCTCAACGTGCTGTCGAACGCGATCAAGTTCACGCCGCAGGGCGGCGAGATCACGATCAAGGTCGGCTGGACGGCGGCCGGCGGCCAGTATGTCACGGTCACCGACACCGGCCCCGGCATCCCCGAGAACGAGATCCCGATCGTGATGCAGAGCTTCGGGCGCGGCTCGCTGGCGATCAAGACGGCCGAGCAGGGCTCGGGCCTCGGCCTACCGATCGTCAAGGGGCTGGTCGAGCTGCATGGCGGCGGCTTCCATCTCAAGTCGAAGCCGCGCGCCGGCACGGAAGTCACGATCACCCTGCCGGCCGAGCGGGTGATGGATGCCCTCCCGGCCCTGCCGGAGCCGCGCGTGCGGGCCGCCTGAACACCATCATTACGCCGCCATCGGCCAGCACAGATCGTCCCGGCGCGCCGCAATGCGCTCCCGCCTCCTTCTGCCCCCGCCGAACACTGGAAGCATCGGATCATGAACGGAAAAACCCGCGTCGCGGTGCTCTATGGCGGCAAGTCCGGCGAGCATGAAGTCTCGCTCAAGTCGGGCGCCTCGGTCGTGCGCCATCTCGACCGAGAGCGCTTCGAGCTGATCCCGATCAGCATCGACAAGCAGGGCCGCTGGCAGCAGCAGGACCCGAAGCGCCTCGCAGAATGGAACGCCGAGAGCCTGCCGATCCATGCCGACGCCCCGGCCATCCGCCTCGCCGCCGACGATGCCGGTCGGCTCGAGGCCATCGGGCTAGACGGCAGCTCGGCCGGTCACGGCATCGACGTGGTGTTTCCGGTGATCCATGGCCCGCTCTGCGAGGATGGCGCCGTCCAGGGTCTGCTGGAGCTGAGCGGGGCGGCCTATGTCGGCTCGGGCGTGCTCGCCTCCGCCGTCGGCATGCACAAGGACATCGCCAAGCGCCTCGCCGCGCTCGCGGGCCTGCCGGTCGCGCCCTATGTGATGGCGAGCAAGCGCGAATTCGCCCGCGATCCTGTGGCCGTGGCTGCGGCGGCGCAAGCGAAGCTGACGCTGCCCGTCTTCATCAAGCCCTGCAACATGGGCTCCAGCGTCGGCGTCCATAAGGTCAAGCGCTGGGAGGATCTCGACGCCGCCCTCGCCGATGCCTTCCGCTATGATACGCGCGTGCTGATCGAGCAGGGCATCGACGCCCGCGAGATCGAGGTCGCGGTGCTCGACGGCGACCCGCCCTTCGTCAGCCTGGCGAGCGAGCTCAACGCCGATCCCAAGCATGAATTCTACTCCTACGAGGCGAAATACATCGACCAGGACGGCGCGACAGTCGACCTGCCGGCGAAGCTGGAACCGGGGCAGATGGAGCGGGTCCGCGAGCTGGCGAAGACGGCCTTTCTCGCGCTGGAATGCAGCGGGCTTGCCCGCGTCGACTTCTTCCTCGACCGGAAGAGCGGCGAGTTCTACTTCAACGAGATCAACACCCTACCCGGCTTCACCGCCATCAGCATGTACCCGAAGATGATGGAGGCTTCGGGCATGGCCTATCGCGACCTGATCACCCGGCTGGTCGAGCTTGCGCTCGAGCGCCATGCCGAGCGCGCGGCGCTGAAGACCGACTACGACGGCTGACCCGATGCGGCCCAGCGCAGCGGCCAGCCCATGACGATCGCAACCCGGCGCCTTCTGCTGGACCACGCGAAGCTGGCGGACGTCCCGCGCCTGTTCGCGTTCCTCGGCGACGCGGACGCGATGCGCCACACGCACGTCGTGCGCTCGCTGAAGGATTGCCGCCGCCGCGTCGCGGTCCATGAATGGTGCCGCCGCCGGGACGGCTGCGCGCCCTGGGTCATCCGTACCAAAGCGGAGCACCGGATCATCGGCTGGGGCGGCCTGTTCGACGACCCCTTCGACCCAGGCTGGGGCATCGAGCTCGGCTACTGGTTCGACCGAGCGAGCTGGGGCCAGGGCTATGCCTCCGAGCTGGCCGCCGCGGCCGTCACCTTCGCGGACGAGCAGCTTGGGCTGCCGCAGTTGCGGGCGTTCGCACGGCCGGACAACGCTGCGTCCCGGCGCGTGCTCGAGAAGGCCGGCTTCACGCAGGAGCGTTACGTTCCCGAGCTTGAGCGCTGGCTTTTCGCACGCCCGAAATCCGGGAGTGCCAGCTAGAGTATCGGACTGAATATCTTATTCGGCCCGATACTCTAGCTCTTTGATTTTGCGTCGGCTTTTTTCGAAAGCCGCGTTCCACTTTTCGGGCCGACGCTCTAATCCTTTCGGGCCACCTGCGCCTGCTCAAAAGTCGCCATGCCGGAATGGATGGCGGCCGCGGCCTTGACGAGGCCTGCTGCCAGCGCGGCGCCCGAACCCTCGCCGAGGCGCATGTCAAGCGCCAGCAGCGGCACCTTGCCGAGCCGGGCCAGCACTTCGGCATGGGCGCCCTCGGCCGAGAGGTGGCCAGCCAGGCAGTGATCGATCGCGGAAGGCTCGATGGCGTGCAGGATCGCGGCGGCAGCGGTGACGACATAGCCGTCGAGGATCACCGGGATACGCTGAGAACGCGCGGCGATGATCGCCCCGCAGATCGCCGCGATCTCGCGCCCGCCGAGGCGGCGCAGCACTTCGAGCGGGTCCTTGAGATGGGCGCGGTGCAGGGCCAGGCCCTTCTCCACGGCCGCGACCTTGCGTTTCAGTCCCTCATCGTCGATGCCAGTACCGCGCCCGCACCAGCGGGCCGCGTCACCGCCATAGAGCGCGGCGTAGATCGCTGCGGCCGACGTGGTATTGCCGATGCCCATCTCTCCGAGGCAGAGCAGGTCGGCGCCGCCAGCCAGCGCCTCCATGCCGAAGGCCATGGTCGCGACGCAGGCGCGCTCGTCGAGCGCATCGCCTTGCGTGAAGTCGCCGGTCGGCAAGTCGAGCGCCAGGTCGAAAACCTTGAAGCCGAGGTCGAAGGCAGCGCAGATCTGGTTGATGGCTGCACCGCCAGCCGCGAAATTCTCGAGCATCTGGCGGGTCACGGTCTGGGGATAGGCCGAGACGCCTTGCGCCACCACGCCATGATTGCCGGCGAAGACGCAGACCAGCGGACGGTTCACCGCCGGCGGCGCCTTGCCCTGCCAGGCCGCAAGCCATTCGGCGATCTCTTCCATCCGGCCGAGGCTGCCGGCCGGCTTGGTGAGATTGGCATCCCGGGCGCGCACAGCGTTCGCGGCCGCCATGTCGGGGCCGGGCATCGCGGCGATGAGCTCGCGGATATCGTCGAAGGGCAAACCGGAAGCGGCCATGGTCAAGTCCGTCCACAAGAGCGGCGCCAGGCGCGGCGCCATGGCGGCAAGGTTGGCGTTGCTGCTATAGGCTCGGCCGGCAGAAGACAATCGACGGGAGCGCGAAGCCGGCATGGCGGAAGCCGACACCAGTACGGAACCGACGGCTGACGAAGGCTCCGCCTGGCCGGGCTGGGCGATCGCGACCGCGATCTGCATCCGCTTCTATTCGCGCCTGCCTGTGCCCCCGCTGCGCGGCGAAGGCGATCTGCACGGCGTCCCCGACTCCAGGCTCGTGCCGCGCGCCCTGCCGTTCGCGGGGCTGGTCATCGCGCTGCCTGCCGCGGCCGTCGCGCTCGCGGCCGGCCTGGCGGGCTTGAGCGGACTGGTCACCGGCACCCTCGTGCTGACGGCGCTTGCTCTGAGCACCGGGGCCTTCCACGAGGACGGGCTTGCCGACACCGCCGACGGGCTCTTCGGCGGGCCTTCGCCCGAGCGGCGGCTGGAGATCATGAAGGACAGCCGCATCGGCTCCTATGGCGCGATGGCGCTGGGGCTCTCGCTGCTGCTGCGTGAGCCGCATCGGCTCCTATGGCGCGCTGGCGCTGGGGCTCTCGCTGCTGCTACGTGCGAGCCTGATAGCGATGATCCTCGACAGGTCCGGCGCATGGGCGGCGGCGGCCACGGTGCTCGTGGCGGCGCCCTGGTCGCGTGCAGAAGGACTGTTCATGCTCGCGACGCAGCCGGCGGCACGCAACAGCGGGGCTGCGGCGGCCGTCGGCCAGCCGACGGTGCTGACGGCGCGGATCGCTTTGGGACTCAGCCTCTTTCTCGCGACCGGGATTGGCCTTGCGGCGCAATTGCCGATCGCTGGACTACTGATCGGGTTCGCGCTGGCGCATGGCGCGGCTGCCGTGTTGTCGCGCATGGCACGGCGGCTCATCGGCGGGCAGACGGGCGACATCCTTGGCGCGGCCCAGCAGCTCGCCGAGATCGCCCGCTTGAATTTGGCCAACACCACCGAGGAGGACGCCATCAAGAAGGCGTACGTCGAGATCGGTAAGCTCTACTACGCCGAGCGGGGTATGGCCCCCGAGGCCGCCTATGTGTCTCTGTGCGAGAAGATCACCGCCTCCAAGATCACCATTGAGGAGAACAAGGGCCGCATCGCCGAGCTGAAGGCGGAGGTGGTGGCGCTCGCCGCGGTGCTCGAGGACATGGGGGTCGGCAAGGGCGACCGCGTCATCATCTACATGCCGATGGTGGCGGAAGCGGCCTTCGCCATGCTCGCCTGCGCGCGGCTGGGCGCGGTGCATTCGGTGGTGTTCGGCGGCTTCGCCGCCAAGGAGCTCGCCACCCGCATCGACGACGCCCGGCCGAAGGCCGGCATCTCGGCCTCCTGCGGGCTGGAGCCCGGCCGCATCGTTGCCTACAAGCCGCTGCTCGACGGTGCCATCGAGCTGTCCGGCCACAAGCCGGAGAGCTGCCTGATCCTGCAGCGGCCGCAGCAGACCTGCGAGCTGAAGCCCGGCCGCGACCTCGACTATGCCGAGAAGGTAGCCGCCGCCAAAGCAGCCGGCCGCGACGTGCCCTGCGTGCCGGTCAAGGCGACCGACCCGCTCTACGTCCTCTACACGTCCGGCACGACCGGCCAGCCCAAGGGCGTGGTGCGCGACAATGGCGGCCACATGGTCATGCTCGAATGGTCGATGGGCAACGAGTTCGGCGTGAAGCCGGGCGAGGTGTTCTGGTCGGCTTCCGACATCGGCTGGGCGGTCGGCCATTCCTACATCGTCTATGGCCCGCTGCTGCACGGCTGCACCACGGTCATGTTCGAGGGCAAGCCGGTCGGGACCCCGGACGCCACCGCCTTCTGG
>Ga0066255_1002546_pt1 | contig 10820 bp, 10 predicted proteins | sample ThiBiot_750_biof_FD_71148 | JGI IMG/M metagenome (GOLD analysis project Ga0066255, IMG submission 71148) | Wastewater bioreactor microbial communities from Cape Town, South Africa - Thiocy_expt_750_biof (version 2) | ecosystem: Engineered > Bioreactor > Thiocyanate-remediating >... | reverse complement strand
AGAAAAGGATTGGAATATCACTTCTGAAGTGATGATGTCGCATCAAAGGGGCGGGGCACATGCCAATCAGACCATTGAAAAATGCCTGATAAATGAATATGGACAACCAAAGGATTTTCAGTCTTTCCTTTATATGAGTCAGGTTTTGCAGGGAGATGCCATGAAAATAGCCATCGAAGCTCAGCGCATCTTCCGGCGGAAAAAACACGGAATGGATTTTGTCGCTTTAGAGCTTATTAGAATGCTTCAGAAGATAGATACGCAAAACGAGTATTATATTTTGGTGGCGTCAGGAAATGACAAATGTTTGACATCAAAGGGGAATTTCCAAGTGGTGGAAGTGGGTGGCACATCGAATTATTTCCTGTGGGAACAATGGTTGCTTCCCCGGGCATTAAAACGGATCAAGCCGGATGTGGTGCATTGCACTTCGAACACAGCGCCGTTGCATTGCCCTTATCCATTGGTGTTGACGTTGCACGATATAATTTTCTTGGAGAAGAAAATCGGAAAGAATGTGTCGCCGTATCAAAATCTGGGGCGAATCTATCGCCGGTTTGTAGTACCGCGGGTCGTATTTCAAGCCAGACACGTGATAACTGTCTCTGACTATGAACGAAGGCGGATCCAAGAGGGTTTGCCTAGCGCCAGTGGAAAAATCGCGACCGTGTATAATGGTGTGGGAGTTGAATTTCAGGTGATTCAGAAGCCGGATTCTATTGTATATAAATACATTCAGGACAGAGGTTATTGGTTTCTTTTGGGAAACACGGATCCGAAGAAGAATTTGAAAAGGACACTTCAAGCCTATGCGGGTTACGTGTCCCTGAGCGTATCTCCCAGGCCCTTGTTGATAGCAGATCTGGACTCTCAGCATTTGGACGCAATTCTTCAGGAAGCAGGGATTGCTGGGATCCGGAGTTTGCTCTCATGTGCCAGGCTCCATTTCCCGCAAGGTTATGAAAGATTCGTTGTTGTTCAGCGGACTTTACCCACGGGGTGCGATGTCAGGCACCGGGCTGGACATCTGATTCGAAATCGGCGCGGATGCCCAGCTTCCGTCCCCAGTCGGGAAACGAGGGATAAGCCTCGCGCCACGCTGCGATCAGATCGTCGCGCGGCAGGTCGACATAGGTGCCACGGTCATGCACATACTCCATGTGCCGACGGCCACTGACATCGAATTCATGAAAAACGGAATCGATCCTGCCGTCGAACTCCAGCGGCCGAATGCCGGCTTTCTCGCACAAGGAACGGTTGAAGGCGGGCGTGGCCTTGGTCCATTGACCATCGATCCATAGCTCGGTGTAGCCGTGAAAGACGAACAGATCGGTACCCATCATGTCGTACAGCCTCTTGCTGGTCAGATGGTTGCGCACGTCGGCATAGCCAAGCCGAGCCGGCACGCCCAACGCACGGGCGGCGGCGGCGAGCAGCGCCGCCTTGGGCACGCAGAAACCGCGGCCAGCCTCTATCACATGACTGGCCTTGAGACCATCGATGGTGGTGTCGAAGTGGTAGGGGTCATAGAGAAACTCGTCGCGCACGGCATAGTAGAGCTTGAGCGCGATGTCACGCGGCGTCGTCGCGGTGCCGGCAACCCGGCGCGCGAACGATATCACCGCGGGATGGTCGCTGTCGACATAACGGCCAGGCGCGAGACAGTTCGACAGGTCGTTCGCATTCGTGGTTTGTACCGGCGCGTTCATATCCCCGATCCTCCCTGCGCATCTCCGTCCAGACACTTGGGTGCCTGCGACAGCGCAAAACCGTTGAATGCCTTTGAGCGCCCGTGCGGTATCAGCTTCCAGGTTGGTCTGGCATTGGGCACGCCGCCATCGACCCGAATGCATGAGCCGGTGATGAAGGCCGCCGCCTCGCTCAGCAGGAACACAATCGCCGCCGACACCTCGGACTCGGTGCCATAGCGCTGCAACGGCACCTTGGTCTTCAGACTGCGCAGCTCCGCCTGCATCTCTGGGCTGTAGGTGTCAAAGCCGCTGCTGGCCACCCAGCCCGGCGCCACGGCGTTGACGCGCACGCCCGACTGCGACCATTCGCAGGCTGCCGTCTCGGTGAAAGACAGCATGCCCGCGCGCGCCGCGCCGCTGTGCGCCATGGTCGGCATGCCACCCCAGATGTCGGCGATGATGTTTACGATGGCGCCGCCGTTGGCCTCCATGCTTTGCACATAGACTTCACGCGCGACCAGGAAGCCGCCGGTCAAATTGTTGCGCACCACCGCGTCCCAGCCCTTGAGCGTGATGTCGCGCACTGGCTGCGGGTACTGGCCGCCGGCGTTGTTGACCAGTCCGTTGATGACGCCATGGCGTGCAATTACGTCCGCGACCATGGCTTTCACGCCGGCTTCGTCGCGAATATCGCAGGGATGGATGCTGGCCTGGCCGCCCGCGGCGGTGATCTCGGCCTGCACCTGCTCGAGCTTCTCGACGCGGCGCCCGACCAGCGCGACGACCGCGCCCAGGTTCGCCAGCTCATGGGCAGTGCAGCGGCCAATGCCGCTGCCGCCGCCGGTGACGATCACCGTCTGGCCAGCGAAGAGTCCCGGGCGGAATGCGGATTGATAGACAGGTTGATTCATAGGTGCATTTCCTTGATGGTTTCATGCGTCAAGCATGAAGTTGCAATGGCCGAGTGCGATCGGCTTGTCAGGACTGGACTGCCAGGCCTCGATGCGCAGCTTGGCCACGCGCCGTCCCAGCTTGACCATCACGACGTTGGCATAGGTGTCGCGTGGCTGGCCGGTACGCAGGTAGTCAATGTTGAAGTCGATCGTCTTCGGCAGGGTCTTTGTGTCCGTTTTCAAAAGCAGATAGAACAAGCCAGCACATTCCAGAAAACCGCCGGTTGCGCCGCCGTGCAAGGCGGGAAGAACAGGGTTGCCGATCAGCTTTTGATCGAAAGGCAGGATGCAGGTGAACTCGTCACCCTTGATGTCGAGGCGCAGATTCAGGAAGTTGGCGTACGGAATGGATTGCACCAACGGGCCAAAATCGCTGGAGGCCCTGCAGTTTGTCAAGAGGTCGGCAAACTTCATTGGGGAATCTCCTCGTTTCGAATCACAGGGGATCCGGTAGTGAACATGTAGATGCCAACGGCGGTGGCGATCGGATCGTCCGGTGACTCGTGGTAGGCGCAGCCGCGGACGAAGGCCAGATCCGGCGTCAGCTTGTAGCAGACCGCGCCGCCCAGCACCGCTTTATCGGGGGTGGCCGGCTTGAGGTAATCAATGCGCAGGTCCAGCGTGGCCATCGGCCGTATCTGGGGTATCTTCACAAAAATTGCGAACCCGAAAGCAGCATCCAGCAAGGCAGTGATGACGCCGCCATGCAGCACCCGCGTGTTCGGGTCGCCAACCAGGCTGTCCTTGTAGTCCACCTTCAGCACACACCAGTCCGGCCGTACGGAATGCGGCAAAAGCCCGAGCTCCCGGTTGTACGGGGACACGTGCGCAAACTTCTTCCAGCGCTGGGCGAATTCCTCTTCAGGACTCATCGTTTCTGCCATCAAAAAATTCCTCTCATTCAAATTTGAACCATCGGCTGCTCTGATCGCTGGATGGGTGCCCAGCGCAGCACGCCAGCGTCTTCGCTGGACCTGACATGACCGTCACTTTCGAGCCACAGCAGATGCGCCAGCGTCTCCCCCATCGCCAGGAACCTGTGCAGAGCCTCTGACTGTTTTCCGTACCTCGCTTCGCCAAGCTCCACGGCCGTCATGCCTTCACGCAAGCCTTCCTTGAAGCGCCGTAGCGCCCGCTGGTGGTGCGCAACCAACCCATGCGCGCGCGCTACACCCGCGTGGTAAACATGGTGATGCGCCGGCAACACATGTTCGATGGGCAAGCCGGCGATCGCCCGCAAGCTGTCGATGTAGCGCGGCAGCGGATGGGGCTCGCCGTACGGCCAGACCCCGACATTGGGCGTGATGCGCTCAAGCAACTGGTCCCCGGTGAGCAGCAGCTTCAAGTCTGGCTCATAGAGGCAGATTTGCGCGATGCTGTGACCGCCCAGCACCAGCACGTCAAAACCGAAGTCGCCAATTTGCAGTCGCTGCCCGTCTTCCAGACTGGTGCTGGGCGGGGGTTCGTCGCAACCCAGGTTTTCTTGCAACACGCCGCTGACGATCTCTTCGGCCTCACTCAGTGACATGCCGTGACGCAACATGAAATCGATGCCATGGCGGCGTGATGATTCATCCAGCATGCGGGTTCCGCGTGCCACCTCGCGTTCCTCGGGACGCATCAGAATCTTCGCTCCGGTGCTCCGCACCAGCCACGCGGCCAACCCGAGGTGGTCGGGGTGGTGGTGCGAGACGATGATGCGCGTCAGGCCGCCCACCAGCGGTCCTGCCAGGGCACGCAGCCACAAGGCCCGCGCCGCTTCGCAGTCGGCGCCGGTGTCGAAGAGGCACCAGCCCTCACCGTCACGAATCAGGTAGATGTTGACGTGGTCGATGCCGTAGTCCACCGGCAGGGTGAACATCAGGATGCCGGGCAGGACTTCCTTGAGCGGCAGCTCGACCGGCAAGTCCATGGCTGGGGTGGGGGACAGGGTGCTCATGTTCACAGGCGTTTGGCAACTTCTTCGAGCATCACTTCGGTGGCACCGCCGCCGATGGCCTGGACACGGGCGTCGCGCACCATGCGCTCGATTGCGGCCTCGCGCATATAGCCGAAGCCGCCATGGAACTGCTGGCAGTCATAGACCACGTCGTTGACCAGCTCGCCGCACAGCGCCTTGACCATCGACACTTCCTTGACGCATTCGCGCCCCTGCGCGTCGAGCCAAGCGGCGTGATAGACCAATTGGCGGCCGGCCTCAACCTGCGCCGCGCGCATCGCCAGGCGCTGGCGGATCGCCTGCTTGTCCCACAGTGTGGCGCCGAAGGCCTTGCGCTCGCGCACGTAGGCCAGCGTCAGTTCGATCGCGCGTGCGGCCTCGCCCATGGTTTGCGCGCCCAGCACGATGCGCTCGTTCTGGAAGTTGCGCATGATCTGGTAGAAGCCCTTGTTCTCGCCACCCAGCAGGTTGGCCGCCGGCACCCGGCAGTTCTCAAACACCAGTTCGGCGGTGTCGCTGCTCAGCCAGCCGCTCTTTCTGAGCGCACGACCGACGCGAAAGCCCGGCGTGCCCTTCTCGACGATGAAGATCGAGATGCCGCGCGAGCCCTTGGCCGTCGGGTCGGTCTTGGCGCCAACGAAATACACGTCGCCATGCACCCCGTTGGTGATGAACATCTTGCTGCCGTTGATGACCCAGTGGTCACCGTCGCGCACCGCGCGGGTGCGAATGCCGGCCACGTCGGAGCCGGCATCGGGCTCGGTCACCGCTACGGCACAGATTTTCTCTCCGCGGATGATGGCGGGCAGGTAGCGCTCGAGTTGCTCTGGCGTGCCGAAGTTGGCCAGGTGCGGCGAGGCCATGTCGGTATGCACCATCACCGTCACCGCGAAGCCGCCGTAAGTCGAGCGGCCGAGTTCTTCAGCCAGGATCGCGCTGTACACCGTGTCGAGTTTCGAGCCCCCGTAGGGCTCGGCGTAGCGCACGCCGAGGTAGCCGAGTTCCCCCATTTGGCGCAGCACCGCGCGCGGCACCATGCCGGCGTCTTCCCAGGGCGCCGCCTGTGGCACCACCTCCTGCTCGACGAAGCGGCGCAGGTTGTCGCGGAACTGCCGGTGTTGCTCGTCGAAGTAGATCGGCTCGTTCATTTCGTTTTTCCTCAGTTGTCCTCAATGTCCATGACCACCAGCACATCGCCACCGCGCACCGCATCGCCGGTGCGGCAGCGCAGCTCGCTGACCCGGCCCGCGGCGGGCGCGCTGATCGTGTGCACCATTTTCATGGCTTCCATTTGCACCAGCGTATCGCCCGCATTCACCGTCATGCCCACGCTGGCTTGCACTAGCGTCACCAGGCCAGGCATGGGCGCGAGCAGGCGGCTGCCACCCCGCTCGTCTGCAGCCGCCGCGCCGGTGAGCGCGCGCTGCCAGCGGTCGAGCCGGCGCCAGGTGCGCGTGCGACCGGCGCCGGCCAGCCACAGACGTTCGCCCTCGCTGGCATGCCGTTCCAGTGCCACCATGAAGCGGGTCGTCACGCCCTTGTGCCGCAATTCCAGGGTGTCTCCGACCAGCGTCGCCGCAACCCTCTTTTCCAGTTCGCCGACGCGCACGCGCCAGCCTTCGCCCTCCCGCGACACGCTGACCTCGTGCACGCAGCGGTGCCCGTCTTCGAGCAGCACCCGCGTGCCGCCTGCGCCGCCGCCGGGCACGCGCCAGGCCCCGAGCGATTGCCAAGCCGAGCGCCCGACCGAGGCAGCCTGCGTGGCCAGCACGCCGTGCAGCGCTGCAGCGGCGATGGCCAGCCCGTCGTCTCCGCGCGGCTGCCAGCCTGCGGGGAAAGCACGCGCGATGTAGTGCGTACTGAGCCTTTGTGCAAAGTGGTCGTGGCTCAGCAGATCGGCCAGGAAACCGAGGTTGCTCTGCACGCCGAGCAGCACCGTGTCGTCCAGTGCGGTGGCGAGCCGTCGCGCTGCGGTCGGCCGGTCATCGGCATGGGCAATCACCTTGAGCAGCATCGAGTCGTAATAAGGGGTGACCCGGCTGCCGGTGCGCACACCGCTGTCAACCCGGACGCCCTCGCCGTGCGGCTCGCGGTAGCCGACCACGGTGCCGATCTCGGGCGCGAAATCGGCCGCTGGATTTTCCGCGCAAACGCGCACCTCGATCGCGCAGCCGCGCTGCGACAGCGCTGACTGACTGAAGCCGAGTGCTTCACCGGCGGCCACCCGCAACTGCCATTCGACCAGGTCGATGCCACAGGTCTGCTCGGTCACCGGGTGCTCGACCTGCAGCCGGGTGTTCATTTCCAGAAAGAATGTGTCACCGCTGCGGCTGTCGTGAATGAACTCGATGGTGCCTGCATTGTCGTAGCCAATGGCACGACCCATCGTCAGCGCGTGGGCAAACAGGGCCTCGCGCACAGCCGGCGACAGGTGTGGCGCCGGCGCTTCCTCGATCACTTTCTGGTGGTTGCGCTGGATCGAACACTCGCGCTCGAACAGGTGCACCAAATGCCCGTGCTTGTCGCCCAGCAACTGCACCTCGAGGTGGCGCGGCTCGTCCAGGTAGCGCTCCAGCAGCACACGGTCATCACCGAACGACGCCTGGGCCTCGCGCCGTACGGTGTCCAGCGCGGCAGTGAATTCACCCGCGCCGCGCACCACCCGCATGCCCTTGCCGCCGCCACCGGCCGAGGCCTTGATCAGCACTGGATAGCCCACGTCACTGGCTGCGGCCTGCAAGACCGCGCTGTCCTGATCGTCCGCATGGTAGCCAGGCACCACCGGCACACCGTGTGCCATCGCGATGCGTTTGGATTCGATCTTCGAGCCCATGCGCCGGATCGCCTCGCGCGAGGGGCCGACGAAAACAATGCCCGCGGCCTCGCAGGCCTCGATCAGCGTCAGGCTTTCGGACAAAAAACCGTAGCCCGGATGAATGGCCTGCGCACCAGCGGCACGCGCCGCAGCAACAATGGCCGCGGCATCCAGGTAGCTGCGCGCGGCCTCAGGCGGACCAAGGCGCACGGCCGTGTCGCAGGCGTGCACGTGCATCGCGTCGCGGTCGGCATCAGAATACACTGCCACGGTGCGCAGCCCCATGCGGCGCGCGGTGCGTGCAATGCGGCAGGCAATCTCGCCGCGGTTGGCAATCAGCAGGGTTTCGAACACATTCATCCTTACCTCAGGCCTGCCGCCACGCAGGCAGGCGCTTGCCGAAGAAGGCGGCGATGCCTTCGCGCCCTTCTTCGGTCTCCCAAGCGTCGGCCAGCTTGTCGGCGGCGTAGATCATGTTGGTGTCCAGGTCATGCGCCTGCACGTAGGTGATCAATTTCTTGGTGGCCGCCACCGCGCCAGGCGCGCACTGCAGCAGCTCGGCAAGTTCGCGCTCGACGGCGGCGTCGAGCTGATCCGCGGCCACCACCTCGGACAGCAGGCCCAGGCGCTGCGCCTCGGCAGCCCCCATGCGACGCGCCGTCAGGAAGGTACGCCGTGCGTTGGCTTCGCCCATGCGCGCCACCACATAGGGGGCGATGTTGGCCGGCAGCAGGCCCAGGCGGACCTCGGTGAGCGAATAGACGCCGGTATCGACCGCGATGGCCATGTCGCACACCGAGATCATTCCAACACCGCCACCATAGGCAGGGCCGTTGATGCGGCCAATGACTGGCATCGGCAGGTCATTCAGTGCCCGCAACATCAGCGCCAGATCGCCGCTTTCGCTGACGCGCTCGACCCGGCTCTTCGTCATGTTGTCCTGCATCCAGCCGAGGTCGCCACCCGCGCAAAAGGTCTTGCCAGCGCCAGTGAGCACCAGCGCGCGCACACCCCCGGCGGCGCCCAGCCATTCGACCGCACGGCGCAACTCGCGGATCAGGGTGGCGTTGAGCGCGTTGTGGGTGTCGGGGCGGTTCAGCGTGAGGCGGGCCACACCGCGCGCATCGACGGCAAGTTGCAGGGTTTCGTAGGTGGGTGTGTTCATGGAACAGGTCTCTGAGTGGACGGGGTTTACATGCGATAGACCGGGGTGGCGGTGACCGGCAGCGCACGGCGCGCCGCCAGCGCCAGCGCCAGGGCGAGCACATCGCGCGAGGCCGAAGGCTCGATCAGGCCGTCGTCCCACAGCCGGGAGGTGGCGTAATAGGGGTCGCTCTGGCGCGCGTATTGCTCTCGCACCTGGCGTTCGGTCTCGGCCAGCCGGGCCTCGTCGGCCGGGCCGCGCAGGTTGGAGCGTGCCAGCTCGACCATCACATTGCTGGCGATGTCGGCGCTCATGGTCGCCACCCTGGCACTGGGCCAGGCGAACAGGAATTCGGGCTCGAAACCGCGGCCGCACATGCCGTAGTTGCCCGCGCCATAGGAGCCACCGACGACCAGCGTCAGCTTGGGCACGCGGGCGCAGGCCATGGCATAGACCATCTTGGCGCTGTGCTTGGCAATGCCCCCGCGCTCGCCCTCGGTGCCCACCATGAAGCCAGGAATGTTTTGCAAAAACAGCAGCGGCACGCCACGCTGGTTGGCCAGCTCGATGAAGTGCGCGCCCTTCAGGGCCGACTCGGCCAGCAGCGCGCCGTTGTTGGCCAGAACGGCCACGGGTTGGCCGTGGATCGCGCCGAAGCCGGTCACCAGCGTCTCGCCCCACAGCGGCTTGAACTCATGGAAGGCGCTGCCATCGAGCAGCCGCGCAATGATCTCGCGCGCGTCGTAGGGCTGCTTGGGATCCGCCGGCACGATGCCGTCGAGCTCGCCCGGAGCGTAGCGTGGCGGGCTGGGCACCAGCGGCGGTGCCAGCGCGGGCTCGGGCGGCAGACTGGCCACGATCTGGCGCAGCAACGCCAGCGCCTGGTGCTCGTCCTCGGCCAGATGGTCGCTGACGCCGGAGACGCGGCTATGCATCTCGGCGCCGCCGAGTGTTTCGCCATCGGCTACTTCGTTGATCGCGATCTTGACGATGGACGGGCCGCCGAGGTGGATGCGCGCATTGCCACGCACCATCACCACCTCGTCGGACAGCGCCGGAATGTAGGCCCCGCCCGCAGTGCAGCCGCCAAACACGGCCGAAATCTGCGGCAGACCGTCCTGCGACATGCGGCACTGGCGGTGAAAACTGTTGCCGAAGTGGTCCTTGTCAGGGAACACACGGTCCTGCTCCGGCAGGAAGGCGCCGCCACAGTCCACGAGATACAGGCAGGGGAGCCGCAGGCGCTCGGCGATCTCCTGCGCCCGGATATGTTTTTTGACGGTCTCATGGAAGAACGAGCCGCCTTTGACCGTGGCATCGTTGGCGATGAGCATGCAGGGCCGACCAGCCACCATGCCAACGCCGGTGACGATGCCCGCGCCCGGCACCTCGTTTCCATATTGGCCCCAGGCCGCAAGCGGTGAGAGCTCCAGAAAGGGGCTGCCATCATCGACGAGGAAGTCGATGCGCTCACGCACCAGCAGCTTGCCGCGCTCGCGGTGACGCCGGATGTGCGCATCGCGCCCGCCGCTCGCCACCGCGGCCAGACGCGCACGCAGCGTCTCAGCCTGTGCGCGACCCTGTCCCAGCGCCTGGACGTAGACATCGCTGCGGGTGTCGATACGGCTTTCGATCTGGGTCATTTGCATCATCTTTCCATTGTCACGAGCGAACCGCTGTGCATCACACGACCCGACAATGCCCGGCCAATGATGCGTTCGGCCAGCCGAGCCGCTTCAATCAGCCGCTCCAGGTCGATGCCGGTCTCAATCCCGAGTTCCTGGCACATGAACACCATATCCTCGGTGCAAATATTGCCCGCCGCGCCGCCCTGCTGGTGACCGGCGAACGGGCACCCGCCCAGACCGGCGACCGAACTGTCGAACAGCCGGACACCCATCTGCAGGGCCGCATAGACGTTGGCGCCCCCGACGCCGCGCGTGTCGTGCAGGTGCAGCCCGATGCGTGCATCGGGCACGATCTCGCGTACCGCCCCGATGCGACGCTTGATCTCCTCGGGATGCGCCCAGCCCATGGTATCGGCCAGGTAAACCGCAGGAAGCGACACGCCCCGGTCGGCGCAGGCATCAACCAGCCAGCGTATGTGGTCAGTGACAACCGACAGCGGCACGGCACCACCAAGATTGCAGCCAAAAGCCGTGATCACGTAGGCCTTTTCCACCGGAATGCCCAGGGCGATGTAGCGGTCCAGCCAGCCGAGCTGGCGTTCGCGCATCTCGGCCACGCTGCAGTTGTTGTTGCGCTGCGAAAACGGCTC
>Ga0066255_1002027_pt1 | contig 10836 bp, 10 predicted proteins | sample ThiBiot_750_biof_FD_71148 | JGI IMG/M metagenome (GOLD analysis project Ga0066255, IMG submission 71148) | Wastewater bioreactor microbial communities from Cape Town, South Africa - Thiocy_expt_750_biof (version 2) | ecosystem: Engineered > Bioreactor > Thiocyanate-remediating >... | reverse complement strand
AGCTGGCCCATCGACGCGCCCATATGGAGGCCAAGGGCAAGGACGCCTGGAAGCCAGCGGCGCCGCGCAAGCGCAAGGTCTCGACCGCGCTCAAGGCCTATGCCGCCATGGCGACCAGCGCCGCCAAAGGCGCGGTGCGCGCGGTCGACTGAGCGGCATCCGCCGAACCACATCGGAGCGACCGGCCGGCGACGGCCGGTCGTTCTGCTTTCTGGACGTCGGCCGATCGGTTCCTCTAACCTGAAGGCCGGATCGACGTGGAGAAAACCGGATGCGGGCCGTCGCGGTCGCCCTGAGCTGCCTTTTGTCGCTTCCGGCCAGCGCGGCCGGACCGTTCGGCAAGATCGTTGTCGGCAACTGGTCGGGCGGAACCTTCACCAGCGACGCCACGGGCGCCTTCTCGCATTGCGCCGTCAGCGCCCGCTACAAGAGCGGCGTCACCATGCTGACCTCGGTGACGGCGGATTACACCTGGCTGCTCGGCTTCTCGAAGCCTGGCTGGACGCTGCGGACGGGCGAGACGCTGAAGCTGCGCCTCGTCTTCGATCGCAGATCGACGATCGACGTCGTCGCCAACATCAAGTCCCCGACCTTGCTGACCATCGCGATGCCGGCGCAATCGGCGCTGATCAGCGCCTTCCGGCAGGGTCGCTACCTCGAACTCGTCGCCAACGACGCACGCTATACCTTCGCATTGACCTCGACCGGCGAGATGCTGCCGGCGCTCGTCGAATGCGTGAAGCAGAGCGGCAACGTGCGCGGTCCGGTCTCGCCCGACGCTCCCGCCGACGCCCGCTCCGATCCGCAGCGGCGCGAGACGCTGGAGAGAGACAAGGCCGCGCGCGCCGAAAAGAAAGCGCTGCTGGAAAAGACCCGCGATCTGATCAGCGGCAAGATGCTCGCCTGCATTGGCCGCGAGGGCGCTTCCATGCTGCTGACCGACGAGAAGGCGGAAGTCGTCGCCAAGGCGGCGATGCTGTTCTGCAAGAACGACGTCGACGCCCTGACCAACGCCACGATTGAGCTGATCGAAAACGAGGAGGGGCGCCCGGCCAATCGCGGCGCGATCCGCGAGGCGGCCGAGAAGCGCGTCCAGGAGGTGGTCACGGCGCATATCATCCGGACGCGCGGCAACATGCTCAACAAGCGGATGGCGCCGCCAAAGCCAGCCGCGCCGGCACGCCCCGCCGACCCGGCGGGGCGCCCTGCCCAGATGCTCTGAAACGCAGAATGCCGCGCCCTTCCGGCGCGGCATTCGATTCCGATCGGTGCCGGATCAGCTCTTGAGCTTGGCGTTGCACTGGCTCCAGTAGCCGCCGCCCTTTTCGATCCACTTCAGATTGCCGTTGGCGTTGGCCGCCTTGTTGGCGTTGTACTGGTCGGCGCAGGTCTTGAGACGAGCCTTGCCGGCGCTTTCGTTCGAATATTTTTGCGAGACCGCCTTCGGGAACACGGCGGCCTTGGCCTTGCCCATCGGCGCCGCAGGCTTGGCGGCCGTGGCTGCGGCCGGCGCAGCAGCGGGCTCGGCCGGCACGGCGGCGGCGGCATCCGTGTCCGACGCATCATCGTCGCCACACTGGGCCTTGCGGAAATCGTTCCACTTCTGGCCCTTGAGCGTGTTGGCCTTCTTGGCGTCCTGATACTTGGCGCTGCATTCCTTCATCGTCAGCGCCGCGGCCGGCGACACGGCGAAGGACGCCAGCGCGAGCGCCGACGCGGATGCGAGAATGAAAGTCCTGAACATGGCGTTCTCCATGGCAAAGATCGGTTGCCGCCGGGGAGCATGCCACTCTTATTCGAGACGCAATGCAAGCCCTTTCCGGCCCGCGCCAACGCCCCCGGACGGCCTGCCGGTTCCTAGGAAAACTGACCGCTACGCCCGCCCGGACGCCCGCTCCCCGGCTTGCCCCTCACCGGGGTTTGCCCGCATGGTGCCGGCCTTGCGAAGCAGCGGAGACAGCATGGCGAGACCGTCCGACGCGGCGAAGGACCGAGACCTGATCCGCATTCTGTCCGAGAATGCGCGCCTGCCGCTCTCGGAGATCGCCAAGATGCTCGGCGTCTCGCGCGCGACCGTCCAGGGGCGGCTGGCGCGGCTGGAGCGCGAGGGGATCATCGCCGGCTACACCACCATCCTGGGCAGAGCCGCGCGGCCCGCGACCACGATCGCGGCTCTGGTGATGATCGAACTCGAGGTCAAGCGGCAGGGCGGGGTCGTCGCGGCGCTGAAGAAGCGGCCCGAGGTCGTGCAGTGCGACACGCTGAGCGGCCATTTCGATCTTTATGTGAAGGTCGAATGCGAGACCGCGAGCGACCTCGACGCGGTGATCGACTGGATCGCCGAGATGGACGGCGTAAGGCGGACCACCTCATCCGTGATTCTGGCGCGGAAGTTCGAGCGCTGACAGGTTCGCCCAGGTCGAGGCGCAGATGGATTATCCATCGAATTTCAGAATTAATCTGCGATATTGGCAGTCATAAGCCATCGAATCGACGATCCGCCCGTTAAATCGAGCAGGCCCCGGCTCCAGCATGGCGTCAGCGAACGGTCCGCAGCGGACCGGCCATGACAGGAGATCGCCATGACCATCCAGAAGAAACGCATCGCCGTTCTCGGCGCGGGCCAGATCGGTGTCATCATCGCCGGCATGCTGGCCGAGCAAGGCCATGAGGTCACGCTGGCGGATGCGTCGCAGGCCCAGCTCGCCCATGCCACTGGCAAGCGCTTCGGCACGGCGGTCGTCGACGCCTCCGACCTCGCGGCGCTACGCGCTTTCCTCACGGATCGCGACATCGTCGTCAGCGCCTGCCCGTATTTCCTGAACAAGGGCATCGCCAAGGTCGCGGCCGAAACCAAGACCCATTATTTCGACCTGACCGAGGACGTCGCCACCACCGCCTATATCAGGGAGCTCGGCGAGACCGCCGATATCGCGCTCGCCCCGCAATGCGGCCTGGCGCCGGGCTTCATCTGCATCCTCGGCGCCGACATGGCGGCGCGCTTCGAGACTGTGCGCACCATCAAGATGCGCGTCGGCGCGCTGCCGCTCTATCCGACCAATGCGTTGCGCTACAACGTGACCTGGTCGGTCGACGGGCTGATCAACGAATACTGCAATCCCTGCGAGATCGTCTTCGACGGCCAGCCGACCCTCGTTCCCGCGCTCGAAGGCATCGAGAGCGTGATGATCGATGGCGTAGGCTACGAGGCCTTCAACACCTCCGGCGGGCTCGGCACCTTGACCGAGACCCTGGCCGGCAGGGTGCGCAACATGAGCTACAAGACGCTGCGCTATCCCGGCCATGCCGAGATCATGAAGCTGCTGCTGCGCGACCTCGAACTCGCCGACGACCGCGAGACGATGCGGCGCATCCTCACGCATTCCGCCCCCTTCACCCGCAAGGACGTGGTGGTGATCTTCGTCACCGGCGTCGGCGAGCGCAATGGCCGGCTGGAGGAGGAAAGCGTCGTGCTGCGCTATGACGGCAACGACGATCTCGGCGCGATCCAGCTCACCACCGCGTCCGGCTGCGTCGCCATGGTCGAGCTGTTCCTGGCCGGCAAGCTGCCTGCCCGCGGCTTCGTGCGGCAGGAGGATGCGGTTCTCGCCGACTTCCTGGCGACGAAGGCCGGGACGCGGCTGGTGCGCGAGGCGCGCGGCGCCGATGCGACCGCGCTCGGCCACACGCTGGCGATCAAGGCCGCCGCCTGAGGAGGCCAACCGCGCCGAGGCGGGCCGGAGCGCGCCCGCCTCACGCCCTTGTGTGCAGAGGTGTAGGACAGGCGCCCCATGCATCGGTTATGCGGGAGACGATGATCCCGCATGATGGAAAGCGCCCCGTGACAGCCCCGCCCTCGCCCCAGGGCACGACCGTTCGCGGCGATGCCCGGCGCATGGCCACGCGCGCTGCGCCAGGCGGAGGGCCAACCGCATGGCAAGGGTGGTTGCCCTGGCTCGATCGGCAGGGCCGGTTCTCGGGCCTGAGGGCAGCGGCGTTCGCGCTGACGCTGCTGCCGGCGGCGCTCGTGCTCTATGCGGCCTGGATGGGCGAGCTCGGCTCCAAGCCCTGGACCGAGGCGATCCACCGCACCGGAACCTGGGCCGTCCGGCTGCTGATCCTGTCGCTGGCGATCTCGCCGCTGAGGCGCCTGCTCGACTGGGGCAAGCTGATCGGGGTGCGGCGCATGCTCGGCCTTTCGGTCATGGCCTATGCGCTCGGTCATCTCGGGCTCTACTGCATCGACATGGCCTTCGACTGGGGGCTGATCGTCTCGGAGATCGTCAAGCGCTTCTACCTGACGATCGGCTTCGTCGCGCTGCTCGGCCTCTGCGCGCTGGGAGCGACCTCGACGGACGGCATGATCCGTCGCCTCGGCAAGAACTGGCAGAGGCTGCACAATCTCGTCTACCCGATCACCGCGCTGGCATTGCTGCATTTCGCACTGCAGTCGAAGATCGACGTGACGGAAGCGGTCCTGATGAGCGGGCTCTTCGTGCTGCTGCTGTTCTATCGTGGGCTCTATCGCTGGAAACGTCCGGCCTCGCTTCCCGTTCTCGCAGGCCTCGCGCTATTCGCAGGGCTCGCCACGGCGCTGCTCGAAACCGGCTGGAATGCGCTGACCAGCGGCGTCTTGCCCTGGCTCGTCTTCCAGGCCAATGCCGACATCCTGACCTACTGGGACTATGCCTCGATCAGGCCGGCGCATTGGGTCGCGCTCGCGGGCCTGGCCGTGGCGGCCGGGCATGCATGGCGCAGACGAAAGCCGGGCGAGCGCCGACTGCCCCGACAGCCGGCACGCGACCAGGCTCCTCAGCCCTCATCCTGAGCAGCCATTCCGGCAAGGATCGCGTCGCAAGGGACGCTCGAGATTCCTCCGGAGCGCCCTCGGCCATCCGTCGAGAGGTCACTGCGCCGCTGCCCGGGATGGGGCTCGCATGTGGCGGCGTACCCTGGCAAAAACTTTCTCCGTTTCGGCGTTTTCGAAGCCGAAAACGGTTTCCTCCGCGCGACCTCATGCTAACCCTATTGCATGCCTGATGATTTGCATGCCCAGCCGACGGCCGATGTGGCGGAAGCCGAGCTCGCTTCGGAAGGCATAGCGCCTTCCGAGAACCGCTCCTCTCCCTTCGTTCCGTTGCGGCAGCCGATCTTCCGCGCCGTCTGGTTCGCAAGCCTCGCCTCGAATTTCGGCGGCCTGGTCCAGGCAGTCGGCGCCTCCTGGATGATGGCTTCGATCTCCGCCTCGGCCGAGATGGTTGCGCTGGTGCAGGCCTCGACCACGCTGCCGGTGATGCTGTTCTCGCTGGCCGCCGGCGCGATCTCCGACAATTACGACCGCCGGCGGATCATGCTGACGGCGCAGGGCTTCATGCTGACGGTCTCGGTGGGCCTGGCGGCCTGCGCCTGGCTCGGCCTGATCACGCCCTGGCTGCTGCTGAGCTTCACCTTCCTGATCGGCTGCGGGACGGCGCTCAACAATCCGGCCTGGCAATCCTCGGTCGGCGACATGGTGCCGCGCCGCGACGTGCCGGCGGCGGTGACGCTGAACAGCGTCGCCTTCAACATCGCCCGCAGCGTCGGGCCCGCCATCGGCGGCGCCATCGTCGCGGCGGCAGGCGCAGTCGCCGCCTTCGTGATCAACGCCTTCTCCTATATCGGCCTGATCACGGTGCTCGCCCGCTGGCAGCCGCCCCGGATCGAGCGCGTCCTGCCCCGCGAGACGCTGTTCATCGCGATGGGCGCGGGCGTGCGCTATGTCGCGATGTCGCCCAATATCCGCGCGGTGATCCTGCGCGCCTTCGCCTTCGGCTTCGGCGCCATCGTCGGCCTCGCCCTCTTGCCGCTCGTCGCGCGCGACCTGATCCGCGGCGGCCCGCTAACCTACGGCATCCTGCTCGGCGGCTTCGGCGCCGGGGCGGTCGCCGGGGCGTTCATGAGCGCCCGCCTGCGCCGGATCATGAGCACCGAGGCGCTGGTGCGCTCGACCTTCATCGCCTATGCGGTCGGCATCCTGGTGGTGGCGTCCAGCCGCACGATCTGGATGACCATGCCGGGCCTGTTCATCTGCGGCGCCTGCTGGGTTCTGGCGCTGTCGACCTTCAATGCCACGGTGCAGCTCTCCGCGCCGCGCTGGGTCGTGGGACGGGCACTGGCGATCTACCAGATGGCGACCTTCGGGGGCATGGCGCTGGGAAGCTGGGCCTGGGGCCGCACCGCCCTGCTCTTCGGCACTGACAGGGGGCTCGAACTGTCGGCTATAGCCCTGCTGATCGGCGCCGCGCTCGGCCTGCGCTACCGGCTGCCGCCGCTGGAGGAGCTGAATCTCGATCCCCTCAGTCGCTGGCGGGAGCCCAAGGTCGCCGTCGACATCGAGCCCCGCAGCGGGCCGGTGATCGTCACGGTCGAATACATCATCAAGCCGGAGGATGTCGTCGCCTTCCTCAACGTGATGGCGGAACGGCGGCGCATCCGGCGGCGCGACGGCGCGCGGCACTGGACGCTGCTGCGCGACCTTACCGATCCCACGCTGTGGTTCGAGCGCTACGACAGCCCGACCTGGGTCGAATACGTCCGTCAGAACCAGCGCGTGACGCAGGCCGACGCCGAGATCGGCGAACGAGTCCGGGCGCTCCACAGCGGCCCCAACCCGCCGGTGGTCCACCGCATGATCGAGCGGCAGACGGCCTCGCTCACCTCGGCGGCGGCGACGGCTCCCCTCGCTCCTGCGGCCGTGCCCAAGCCGCTGGGCGATCCCTCCCGAGCCGGCTGAGGCAGGCGTTCAGCCGACGATCCAGAGCCCGGCCAGCCCGACCAGGCCGACGATGATGCGCCACCAGGCGAAGACGGCGAAGCCGCGCCGCGAGACGAAATCGAGGAAGGAGCGCACGACGATGAGCGCCGAGAAGAAGGCCGCGACGAAGCCGATGACGATCAGGATGCCGTCGTTGAACGACAGCTCCTTGTAGCTCTTGAGCAGGTCGTAGGCGAAGGCGCCGGCCATGGTCGGCATGGCGAGGAAGAACGAGAACTCGGCTGCCGCCCGCTTGCTGGCGCCACTCGGCATCGCCCCGACGATGGTGGCACCGGAGCGCGATACGCCGGGGATCATCGCGAGACACTGGAAGAAGCCGATCTTCAGATACATCGGCAGGGTGAAGGTGGTCGCGTCGGTATATTTCTCCTGCAACTCCAGTTCATCGACCACCAGCAGGACGAGACCGCCGGCGATCAGCGCGCAGCAGACGATCAGGGGATTGAACAGCACCCCCTTGATGAAGCCGTGCAGCAAGGCACCGATCACGGCCGCCGGCAGGAAAGCCACGAGGACGCCGATGACGAAGCGCCGCGCCGAAGGATCGCTCGGGATGCGCAGCGCGATGTCGAGCAGGCGGCGGAAATAGACCAGCAGGATGGCCAGGATGGCGCCGAGCTGGATCAGAACCTCGAAGGTCTTGCCGTTCGACTCGAAGCCGAGGAAGTGGCCGAGCAGCAGGAGATGGCCGGTGGAGGAGACCGGCAGGAACTCGGTCAGGCCCTCGACGATGCCGAGGACGAAGGCTTCGATGATATTCTGCATGGAAGAACGTCCTCGTGCGACTGACTATCCGCTTCGGCCGATACCGGTCGATCCGAGTCGGCTTACGCCCAGCTCTTTGCAAATTGGTTACCACTTCGCGAAGGGAACCGGCCGAATCCTTCTCTTCCGCATCGGCGCCGCTTGTGGCCGTTTTCGGGCGTGATAAGAGCGGGCGCCGAACGCATAGCGGGGATTTTTCCGGCCTCTCGCCCCGCTTCGGCCGCATTTGACCCGCTTCAAGGCTTCATGAGTGCCATGGCGACCCTCTATCATTACCCGCTATGCCCGCATTCGCGCTTCATCCGCCTCGTGCTCGGTGAGTTCGGCATGGATGCCGAGCTGGTCGAGGAGCGTGTCTGGGAGCGACGGCGGGAATTCCTTGAGCTCAACACCGCCGGCACGACGCCGGTGTTCCAGGAGCAGAACGGGCTGCCGGTGCCCGGCGCGGGACCGATCGCGGAGTATCTCGACGAGACGCGCGGACTCGCGCTCGGCGACCGCAGGCTCCTGCCGGAAGGGCCTGGCGAGCGCGTCGAGGTGCGCCGGCTGCTCGACTGGTTCAACCAGAAGTTCCATGACGAGATCACGGCGCCGCTGGTGCTCGAGAAGGTGATGAAGCGCTTCATGAGCCGCGACGAAGGCGGCGGACCGCCGGAGATGGGCGCGATCCGCGCAGCGCGATCGAATGTGCGCTATCATCTGCGCTACATCTCCTGGCTGCTCGCCAAGCGGAACTGGCTTGCCGGTGCCCGATTGAGCTATGCCGACCTCGCCGCGGCGGCGCATCTCTCCTGCGTCGACTATCTCGGCGACGTGCCCTGGGAAGAGGACGAGACGGCGCGCGCATGGTACGCCCGAATCAAATCGCGACCGAGCTTCCGGCCGCTTCTGGCGGACCGGGTGCCAGGCATGTCGCCGAGCGCCCATTACGACAATCTGGACTTCTGAGCGCCGAAAAGCTCAAGCGCGCCGTGGCCGAGCGCGCCCATGCCGAGGGTTTCGCGGTGATGCGCGTCGCCGCGGCCGATGCGATACCGCTCGCGCCGGACCGGCTGAAGGCCTGGCTCGAAGCCGGCTATCACGGCGACATGAACTGGATGGACGAGCGCACCGCCGAGCGGGCCGATCCGCGGGCATTGTGGAGCGAGGTCCGTTCCGTCGTCATGCTCGGAATGAACTACGCCGGCGAAGGCGACCCGCTCGCCATGCTCTCCCAGCCGGACAAGGGCGCGATCTCGCTCTATGCACGCCGGCGCGACTATCATGACGTCATCAAGGGCAAGCTGAAGAGCGTGGCGGGCTTGCTGGCGGCGCGCGGCGGCGCCGACGTCAAGGTCTTCGTCGATACCGCTCCGGTCATGGAAAAGCCGCTGGCGCAGGCGGCCGGGCTCGGCTGGCAGGGCAAGCACAGCGTGCTGGTCTCGCGCGAGCACGGCTCCTGGCTGCTGCTGGGAGCGATCTATACCACCGCCGCGCTGCCGGCTGACGCGCCCGAGGCCGACCATTGCGGCTCCTGCCGGCGCTGCCTCGACATCTGCCCGACCGACGCCTTCCCGGCGCCCTACCAGCTCGATGCGCGCCGCTGCATCGCCTATCTCACCATCGAACATCCCGGCCATATCGACGCCGCATTGCGACGCGGCATCGGCAACCGCATCTTCGGCTGCGACGACTGCCTCGCGGTCTGCCCCTGGAACAAGTTCGCCGAAGCCTCGCGGGAAGCCCGCCTCGCCCTCAAGGACGAGCTCGACGGGCTGCCGCTGGCCGAGCTCGCCCACCTCGACGATGCGGCCTTCCGCAAACTCTTCGCCGGCACGCCGGTGAAGCGGACGGGACGCGACCGCTTCCTGCGCAACGTCCTGATCGCGATCGGCAACAGCGGCGGGCCGGAACTCGCGGAGAGCGCCGTCGCGCATCTCGACGACGCCTCGCCGCTGGTGCGGGCCATGGCGGTGTGGGCGCTCGGGCGCCTCGATCCGCAGCGGGCCATCGCGCTTGCGCCTGCTGCCCTGCGCAGCGAAGCCGATCCGCTGGTGCGGGCCGAGTGGTCCGCCCTGCCCTCCTCCACGGAAGATGCCGCATGAAACTGCTGATCCTCGGCCTCGGCTATTCGGCCGGCTTCTTCGCGCGTGCCGCGCTCGCACGCGGCTGGGAGGTGACGGGAACGGTGCGCTCGGCGGAGCGCGCCGCGGAGCTGAGCCGCGAGGGCATCCGCACGCTGGTCTTCGGCGGCTTCGCGGTGTCGACGGCACTGGCGAAGGCCGTCGCCGAGGCTGAGGCGGTATTGGTTTCGGTCCAGCCGGCGGAGGATGGCGACCCCGTGCTGCAGCGATTGCGGGGCGATCTCGCCGCGGCGCCGGCATTGCGCTGGATCGGCTATCTTTCGACCATCGGCGTCTATGGCAACCAGGACGGCGCCTGGATCGACGAAACCCAGCCGGTGAAGCCGGGCAACGCCCGCAACACCCTGCGGGTGGCGATCGAGCAGGATTGGCTCGCCCTCGGACGCGACACCGGCAAGGCCGTGCAGATCTTCCGCCTCGCGGGCATCTACGGCCCGGGACGCAACCCCGTCGCCAAGCTGCGCGAGGGCAAGTCGACGCGGCTGGTGAAGCCCGGCCAGGTCTTCAACCGCATCCATGTCGACGATATCGCCGGCATCCTGATGGCGTCGCTGGCCCGGCCGCGCAACGGCGCGATCTATAATGTCACCGACGATGAGCCGGCTCCGCCGCAGGATGTCGTCAGCTTCGCTGCGGAGCTGACGGGGCTGGAGGCTCCGCCGGAAATGCCCTTTTCGGAGGCCCGGCTCTCACCGATGGCGGCGAGCTTCTACGGCGAGAACAAGCGGGTCTCGAACGCCCTCGTGAAGCGCGAGCTCGGCTATGCCTTCCGCTTCGAGCGTTTCGCCATCGAGCCCTTCGCACAGTTGGCACTGCTGCGGGTCTCGAGCAGTTCGTCCTTTGAGCGGGGCGGGCCGGCGGCGCTGCAGGTGCTCTCGGGCGAGCAGAATCTCGGCTTCACCACGCTTGGCCTGCGGGCCGAGGCGCAGCTCGGCGCGATGCCGCTCTTCGCCCGCGGCCTGCTCGGCTGGCGCTATGGCTTCGGCGAGCTCACGCCGCAGGCGACGACCGGCTTCGTCGCCGGCACCACGCCGGCTCGGGTGTTCGCGACCCAGATCGACCGCAATGCGCTTGTCGCCGAAGCCGGGCTCGACTGGCGCGTCAGCAAGGCGACGACTGTCGGCCTCGCCTATT
>Ga0066255_1002424_pt1 | contig 10842 bp, 8 predicted proteins | sample ThiBiot_750_biof_FD_71148 | JGI IMG/M metagenome (GOLD analysis project Ga0066255, IMG submission 71148) | Wastewater bioreactor microbial communities from Cape Town, South Africa - Thiocy_expt_750_biof (version 2) | ecosystem: Engineered > Bioreactor > Thiocyanate-remediating > Anaerobic-Aerobic... | reverse complement strand
TGCAGGTCGCGCTTGATCTCGTCGCGCTGGCTTTGGGGCAGCGTTTCGATCTTGGTGTACAGATCCACCATGCCGTTGTTCACGTTCACGCCCAGTTCTTCAAAGGTCTTGGCGTGCTTGGCGAACGCGTCCTTGTAGAAGATCTTCACGCAGTGGCCGAACACGATGGGGTGCGACACCTTCATCATCGTGGCCTTCACGTGCAGCGAGAACATCACGCCGGTCTTGCGCGCGTCTTCGATTTCCTTCTCGTAGAACTCCAGCAGCGCCTTCTTGCTCATGAACATGCTGTCGATCACTTCGCGGTCGAGCAGGCTGACCTTGGGCTTCAAGACGATGGCCTTGCCGCTCTTGGTGATCAGCTCCATCTTCACGTCACGGGCGCGGTCCAGCGTCATGGACTTTTCGCCGTGGTAGAAGTCGCCGGCGTGCATGTGCGAGACGTGCGAACGCGATGCCTGGCTCCACTCGGCCATGCTGTGGGGGTTCTTGCGCGCGTATTCCTTCACGGCCTTGGGCGCGCGGCGGTCGGAGTTGCCTTCGCGCAGCACAGGGTTCACGGCCGAGCCGGTGCACTTGCTGTAGCGGGCCTTGATTTCTTTCTCTTTGTCGTCCTTGGGCTGATCGGGGTAGTCGGGCAGTGCGTAGCCCTTGGATTGCAGCTCGGCGATGGCGGCCTTGAGCTGTGCGACGGACGCGGAGATGTTGGGCAGCTTGATGATGTTGGCATCGGGCTGCAGCGTCTTCTTGCCCAGCTCGGCCAGGTTGTTGGGCACGCGCTGTTCTTCGGTCAGGTAGTCGGGGAACTCACCCAGGATACGTGCCGCCACCGAGATGTCGCTCTCCAGCACGTTGATGCCTGCCGGCGCCGCAAACGTGCGGATGATGGGCAGGAAGGAAGCCGTGGCCAGACGGGGTGCCTCGTCGGTCAGGGTGTAAATGATGGAAGGTTGCTGGGTCGTCATGGCTTGTCTCACGAAACAGAGTAGGTAGATGCCCCCGGCTGCGTCGCAGCGGGGCCAAACGCGGATGCTCTCTGATTCTCCTTGCTCGGGGCTGTCACAGCCCGCTGTTTTTGCAATCGAATCTCACAATGCAAAATTATCATAAGCCCAGGGCACTTTTTTTCACCAAATAGGTGGTAATCACCCTGCGGCCCCCTGCAGTTTGATCGTCTTGGCGCCCGCGCGCCACCCCCTGCAGACCCTACGAAAACGTCCCTGGAACAGCCACCACCCGGCCCGGCAGCACCGCAAACTGCGCCCAGTGCGCAGGCAGGGTGTCGGGCGCCGTGCCGGTGAAGGCCCCGAAGGCGGGCAGGACCAACTGCCCGTCGCCCCAGCCAAAGCAGGGCGTCCGCAGCGCATCCCGCGCCGGGCCGCGCAGCCGCAGCGTGGGGTGCAGGTGCCCGGCAATCACCGTGTGGCCCGCCACCGCCTGCGGGTGGTGGCAGGCCAGCACCCGCGCATCGGCACAGGGCCACCAGGGCTCGTTGACCAGCGCCAGTGCCAGCGCGGCCGGCGGGTCGCCCGCCTGCTGGTCGTGGTTGCCGCGCACCAGGGTCATCGCCACATGCGCATGGCGCTGGCGCCAGGGCAGCAACTGCTGCCACAGCGCATCGGCCGCGCCGCTGCGCGCGTGCAGAAAGTCCCCCAAGAACACCAGGTGGTCGGCACTAGTGGCAGCCAGCACCGCATCCAGCCGCGCCAAGTTGTCGGCCGTGGTGCCATGAGGCACCGGCTGGCCCGCGCGGCGGAAGGTGGCCGCCTTGCCGAAATGCACATCCGCCACCATCACCATGCGCGCGGCGGGCCACCACAGCGCGCGCTGGGGCAACAGCTGCAGGGCCGTGCCGCAGGGCAGGGTGATGGCGTGTGCACCCATGGGGAGCGCAGGGGCGGCCTGCGTCTCGGGGACGGATGTGTGGAAGGGAAGCGTGGTCATCGTGCTCAGAATCCGTGGCGTCTGCGGGCTCGGCGGGGGGCGTCCCCAGCCGCAGCCTGGCGCGCGCGTGGTGTGCGGGGCCCAGAGCTTTCGGGCAGGTCCCACACCATGTCCGTGGGCTGCACTGCGTGCTGCGCAAGGTGGGTGCCGGTGGTGACGTCGGCCGCCTGCTCCAGCGCCTGCACCATGCGCGCCAGCCGGTCGGCCAGGGTCTCGGTGCTCAGGCGCTCGCGAAAGCGCTCCACCATCAGCGGCAGGGCGAATGGTGTGGGGCGCTCCAGCGCGTGGATGGACAGGGTCTGCGCCTGCATGCCGCGCAGTGTGTGCGCCAGGCGGTCCATGTCCAGCTCGTTCGTCAGCAGCTCGGCACGGGCCTGGGCCAACAGCAGGTTGCCCGGGTCGTACTGCGCAAACACGTCATAGTACAGCGACGACGACGCCTGCAACTGGCGACTGCTGCGCTGCTCGCCGGGGTGGCTTTGAAAGATGAGCCCGGCGATGCGCGCGATCTCGCGGAAGCGCCGGCGTGCCATCTCGGTGGCGTTCAGGCTGGCCAGCACTTCGTCTTCGAGCCCGCTACCGATGGTGGTGTGCGTGCCCTCGCCAATCAGGCGCGGCAGCAGCGTGGCCCAGTCCACGGGCTTGGCCGACAGCAGCTCCAGCCCGTAGTCGTTGACCGCGATGGAGAAGGTGTTGGGCACCTGCTGCGACGCGCGCCAGCCCAGCAGCCCGGCCAGCCCCAGGTGCACCAGGCGCCCCGCCAGCGGGTACAGGTACAGGTGCCATCCCTCGCGGGTGTGCAGCGTCTCGGCCACCAGGCGGCTGGGTGTGGGCAGGGCCGACCAGGCCTGTTGAAGCTCGAGCAGCGGCTGGGCGCAGCGCATCTCGGGCGTGGTGAACGCGCCGCGCTCGGCCTGCGCCAGCTGTTCCAGCATCGCATCGGCCAGCGTGTTCGACAGCGGCATGCGCCCGCCGCTCCAGCGCGGCAGGGCGGCGCTGCCCTTGGGGGCGATGCGCACATAGGCCGTCATCTGCTGGGTGCGCACCAGCTCCAGCAGGCGGCCTGCAAACATGAACACATCGCCCTTGCGCAGCCGCGCGATGAAACTCTCTTCTACCGACCCTAGTCGCCCGCCGCTCACAAACTGCACCTGCATGGCGGCGTCGCTCACGATGGTGCCGATGTTGCTGCGGTGGCGGCGCGCCAGACGGGCGTCGGGCACGCGCCACACACCCTCGTCGTCCGGTACCACGCGGTGAAAGTCCGGGTAGGTGGCCAGCGATGCGCCGCCCTGGCGCACAAACTGCAGCGCCCACTGCCAGTCGTTGTCGGCCAAGGCCGCGTAGGCCGGGGCGCGGCGCACTTCGGCCAGCAGCGCATCGGGCACAAAGCCGCCGCCCAGCGCCACTGTGACCAGGTGCTGCACCAGCACATCCAGCGGCGCACGCGGCGTGTGCCGGTCTTCAATGCGGCCCTGCGCCAGTGCATGGCGCGCGGCGGCGGCTTCCACCAGCTCCAGGCTGTGCGTGGGTACCAGCGTGATGCTGGAGCTGCGCCCCGGCGCATGGCCCGAGCGGCCCGCGCGCTGCACCAGCCGCGCCACGCCCTTGACGGAGCCGATTTGCAGCACCTGCTCCACCGGTAAAAAGTCCACGCCCAGGTCCAGGCTCGATGTACACACCACGGCCTTGAGCTGCCCGGCCTTGAGGCCTTGTTCCACCCAGTCGCGCACCTCATGCCCCAGCGACCCATGGTGCAGCGCAATGGAGCCCGCCCAGTCGGGCCGCGCCTCCAGCAGCGCCTGGTACCAACGCTCCGCTTGCGACCGGGTGTTGGTGAACACCAAGGTGGACGCCGCCGCTTCGATCGATTGCACCACCTGCGGCAGCAAGCTCAGCCCCATGTGGCCCGCCCACGCAAAGCGGTCGGCCCGCGCGGGCAGCATCACCTGCACCTCCAGCCGCTTGTCGATGCGGCCCTGCACCAGCACGGCGGGCGGTGGTTGCGGCGCGCCGGGCACAGATGCAGGTAGCAATGTGTGCAGGGCCTCCTCCAGGTTGCCCAGCGTGGCCGACATGCCCCACACCTGCAGCGCCGGGTTCCAGCCCGACAGGCGCGCCAGCGCCAGCTGCACCTGCACGCCGCGCTTGTTGCCCACCAGCTCGTGCCACTCATCCACCACCACCAGGCGAACGCTGGCCAAGCGCTCACGCGCATCGGCGCGGGCCAGCAGCAGCGAGACGCTTTCGGGCGTGGTCACCAGCAGCGTGGGCAGGCGTCGGTCTTGCGCGGCGCGCTCGCCGCTGGCGGTGTCTCCGGTGCGCAGGCCGCTGGTCCAGGTGGGGGCCAGATCGGGCAGTGGGGCCTGCAGGGCGCGCAGCGAATCAGCAGCCAATGCGCGCATGGGCGTGATCCATAGAACGGTGAGGGGTGGTGCCGCAGCGCGGCGCGTGCGCAGGGTGGTGCGGGCGTTGGATGCTTTGGGGGCTCCTTCGGGCGCAGGTGCAGCATCCGCCTGTGCCAAGTGCTGCAGCGCGCCCAGCCACACCGCATAGGTTTTGCCCGCGCCCGTGGTGGCGTGCAGCAGGCCCGAGCGGCCTTCGCCCATCGCACGCCACACGTCGTGCTGGAAGCCAAAGGGCCGCCAGCCGCGTGCGGCCATCCAGGCGGCTGCGGCACTCGGTGCCACCGGGGGCAAGGGCTTGCGCGGGCGGCGGGTGGTGCTCATGCCGCAACGTCCTGCCCGGGCAGCAATGCCATCAGCGTTTGCAAGGTATCGGCCTCGGCCACGGGTTTGTCTTGCCGCCAGCGCAGCATGCGCGGAAAGCGCACCGCAATGCCGCTCTTGTGGCGCGGGCTCTTTGCGATGCCTTCAAAGCCCAGCTCAAACACCAGCGTCGCGTCCACGCTGCGCACAGGCCCAAAGCTCTCGCGCGTGGTCTTGCGGATGATGGCGTCCACCTGCGCAATCTCGGCATCGGTCAGGCCCGAATAGGCTTTGGCAAACGGCACCAGTTGCCGCTCTGGGGCGTCCTGCGGCCCGGTCCACACGGCAAAGGTGTAGTCGGTGTACAGGCTCGCGCGGCGGCCATGGCCGCGCTGGGCGTAGATGAGCACCGCGTCCACGCTCATGGGGTCGATCTTCCACTTCCACCACACGCCCACATCCTTGGTGCGGCCCACGCCGTACTGCGCGCTGCGGTGCTTGAGCATGAAGCCCTCGGTGCCCATGCTGCGCGCGGCCTCGCGCTGGCGCGCCAGGTCCGGCCAGTCGGCGCCGTGCAGCAACTCGCTCAGACGCAAGGTCTTCTGCGGTGCGGGTGCGACGGTGGTGTCGTCAGGCCGTTGCAGCGTGGCCTCCAGCAGTGCGCGCCGCGCCTGCTGCGGCTCTGTGCGCAAGTCTTGCCCAGCGTGTTCGAGCAGGTCGTAGGCCACCAGCACCACGGGCAGCTCGCGTAGCAGCTTCGGGCCCAGCGTCTTGCGGCCCAGGCGCTTTTGCAGGTCGGCAAAGGGGCGGGGCTGGGGCTCGCCCGGCAGCCACACCAGAATCTCGCCATCGACCACCGTGCCATCGGGCATTTGCGCCATCGCGGCCTCGGCCAGTTCGGGGAAGCGGTCGGTCACCAGTTCCTCCCCGCGCGACCACACCCACACCGCGCCCGCGCGCCGCACGAGCTGCGCGCGGATGCCGTCCCACTTCCACTCCACAAGCCAGTCGCCGGGTGTGCCCAGCAGTGCGGGCATCTCGGCCACGGGCTGGTTGAACGGGTGGGCCAAAAAGAAGGGGTAGGGCTGGCCTGCATCAGCGGCGTCCGGCGTATCGGCATCGTCGTCCACCGGCGCGATCAGCGCCTGGTAGTCGCTGGCCTGCGGCTGCCGGCCGATCTGCGTGTAGCCCATCAGCCGGTGTGCGATGCGCTTGGGGTCGAGCCCGCTTACGGTGGCCAGCGCCTGCGTCACCTGCAAGCGCGACACTCCCACGCGGAAGTTGCCGGTGATGAGCTTGAAGTACACAAAGCGCTGCTCGGGCGCCAGCATGTTCCATTGCGTGCGCAGGTGGGCGTCGGCCTCGTCGGGCGGCAGGGCGCGAAGGGGCAGCAGTTGGGCCATCCATTCGGCCAGCGTCAGTTCGGTGGGCTGGGTGGGCGGGGGCAGCAGCAGCGCCAGCGTTTCGGCCAGGTCGCCCACGGCCTGGTAGCTTTCTTCAAACAGCCACTCGGGCAGGCCGGCCGCTTCTTGCGCCAGCGCCTTCAGGCGCTTGGTGGGCACCATCTGTCGGGGCTTACCGCCTGCGAGAAAGTAGGTGGCCCAGGCCGCATCGGCGGGCGGCGCCACGCGCAGGTACGCCACCAGCGCCGCGAGTTTGGCCGACTGCGCGGTGGTGGCGTCGAGCGCCTGGAACAGCTGGGCAAAGGCCTTCATGCCGTCGCCTCGGGTGCGGACTCGCTGCCTGGTTCGGGCGCAGCGCCTGCATCGTCCTCGTTGTCATCGGCGCCGTATTCGGTGGCGAACACCTGGGCGTCCAGCCCCTGCTCGCACAGCCAGCGCACCATCACGGCCGTGCTGCCGTGCGTCACGATGACGTGCTCCGCGCCCGTGGCGCCAATGGCTTTCTGCAAACTCGGCCAGTCGGCGTGGTCGCTCATCACAAAGCCCCGGTCCACGCCCCGGCGGCGGCGCGCGCCGCGCACCAGCATCCAGCCACTCGCAAACGCGTCGGAGTGTTCGCCAAACCGCTTGAGCCACGGCGTACCGGCAGCCGAGGGCGGGGCCAGCACCAGCGCGCGTTTCAGGTCCCCCTTGGTCAGGCCCGGGTCCGTCGCACGCAGCGTGGGCGGCAGATCCACACCGGCCGAGCGGTATACGGCGTTGAGCGGCTCCACCGCGCCATGCACCACAATGGGCCCGATGCTGGCATCCACGCCATGCAGCAGCCGCTGCGCCTTGCCAAAGGCATACGCATACAACACGCTGGCCTTGCCCGCCGCTGCATTCGTGGCCCACCAGGCGTTGATGTCGGCAAACAGCGCGGGCTGCGACGGCCAGCGGTAGATAGGCAGGCCAAAGGTGGATTCGGTGATGAAGGTGTGGCAGCGCACCGGCTCGAACGGCGTGCAGGTGCCATCGTCTTCCAGCTTGTAGTCGCCCGAGGCCACCCACACCTGGCCGCCATGTTCGATGCGCACCTGGGCCGAGCCCAGCACATGGCCCGCAGGGTGCAGCGACAGGCGCACGCCATGGTGGTCGATGGTCTCGCCGTAGGCCAGCGTCTGCAGTGCGATGTCCGCCCCCAGCCGGTTGCGCAGCGTGCCCGCGCTGCCCTCGTGTGCCAGGTAGTGGGCCGAGCCTATGCGTGCGTGGTCTGAATGAGCATGCGTGATCACGGCCCGCTCCACCGGCCGCCAGGGGTCGATGTAAAAGTCGCCAGGCGGGCAGTACAGGCCTTCGGGGCGGTGGACGATCAAGTCATTGCGGAGCATGCGTGTGGCATCGTAGGCGGCAAGGCAAAGTCGGTGGGGCCGCCCGGGTTTGCGCGGCCGGCTGTTGCAGGCCTTTTGGGCATTCAATCTGCTGTATGCGCCGGTGTCATATGCCTTATTTGCTATCAATAATGAAGCGTTTGGTCTGCGGGGTCGTCCCGCTGCCGGAGCATGCCCTCCATCATCCCGTTGTGGATTGGGCCGTCTGCAGGACTGCGCCGCGTTATGCGTACCTGCGCCTGTCTTTACTGCAAAACACCACGCCCGTAGGATGGCGTCGCCTGCGGCGCTGGCCCGCAGCCGGGGATTCATCCATGCGCTTGTATCCGTCGTATCGGTCGCTTTGCGCCCTGCTGGGCGGCTCGGCCATGGCCCTGTGCGCTTCAGGGGTCGCCGCCCAGGCCCCTGCCGACGGCCCGCCGCGCACCAACGCCTTCAACGACCCTTTCGTTCAGGTGACCCATGCCATCGCCCAGTGCCCTGTGCCCGAGGGGCCGCTGTACACCGAGGCCGAGGTGCGCGAGCTGGCGCATGTGCGCTCCCAACATGGCGGCAGCTGCCACCGCGTGGGTCGCTGTCGCCTGCCCAACTCCTACCTGTACGACGCCGAGATCGTCCCGCGCGTGCAGCGCTACATCCAGCAGGACGGCCGCTTTGACGACACCAGCGTGTGGGTGCTGGGCGAGCGGCGGCTGGTGACGCTCAAGGGCTGCGTGCAGTCGCAGGCGCAGTCCGAGGCGCTGGAGAAAGCCGTGTGGCTGGTAGACGATGTGATGGGGGTGATCAACCTGCTGCAGGTGGGGACAGCACGTGACAACCTACGTTATCCGGCCTTGCCGCCGTGAGGCCGGAGATTCGTTGCAACCGGTGCCGCGCTCGCATGGGTTGAGCAGAGTTCACGGCCAGTGGGCGCAGCGCTGTGAAGCGCTACGACCCTTCAGACAAACAAGGTGGACAGCATGTGCACCGGTACAGGTAAGCCGGGCGTGGAGCCTGTTGCTTCGAAGAAGTCCGCGCCTTGCTGGGCTGGACGGATCGAGGAAAAGATGGGCGGAAAATGAGGCTGTGTAATGTGGTGCTTGGTTTTGCATTCTTCGCAGGCATGCAGCTTGGGTACAAATTGGCGGTTTTTGCGTGAACCCACTGGGCCCAGCGTGTCCCAAACAACGCGCGAAGCTTCTGCCGATACTGGCTTGCAGTGGTTGCGCCAGTCCACGTTGCCGAGTACGGCCACATAAAAGCCGAGCAGGTTTGACACCAGATCTTCTTCGCTGAAGCCGCTGTCCGTGAAGGCAGACAGCGAGGCCTGCACGTCTTCAAAGCCGAGGGAAACTTCCTTGAAGATTGCCAGCGCCACGGAGCGCTGGGTGGCTAGCGGCAGTCCCTTGCGGATGAAGTAGAACTTCGTGAAGTCGCGCGAGAGGCCGAATTTGCGCATCCCCTGGCGGTACATCACAAGATGGTGGTCCGGCTTGCCTGTGACCTGCAGGCCGCGCTCCAGCGAGACGTCCTTCCACAGGTACGCGGCGCTCGCATGGCGGTTGGACGGCTTCTCGACCGACACCAAGTGGCCAATATCGATCCAGCCGCAATTGCATGTATAGATCAGGCGATTGGGAATGTCCGAGCGAGATGACATGGGGGTTCAACTGGGAAGTGGGGGAAAGGAAGCGCCTGGCACGAAGGGCGATGTCTTGGGCTAATCAATCGAAGTGGGTGATTTCAAAGCGGATCGACCGGGTTCCCCCATCGCTGTCGTCGTAGGTGGTCAGCAAGACCAGATCGTGCTTGGCAGAGGTATATTGCGCCTCCCGCAGTCCAGGGGAGACGGTGTGCTTGTTGCTGGCCACCATCGGTTCATTGCCCTTGGTACTGACGGAGTACAGAGCCAAGTTTTGTAGTTGCCGAGTCATTTCGCCCCACACTGCACCGGCGGTTGCAGGCGGTACCTTGAAGCTCAATTGCGATTGGGCTGGCTTGTTCCCATCACCGACCGAGCCGAAGTATTCGCGGCCCTGTGCCCCGTCAGGCACCTGCAAATTGCGGATCAGCGATGAGATGCCCAGGTAATACACAGGCGAGCCCGGCTTCGTTACGTAGTCCTCCACGACGAAGAGATAGCCCAGCGTGGCCATTGCCGCCAGCGCAAGGGCAGTGGTCGTAACGCCAGCAAATCGAAAGACAGCGCGAGGGGAAAGCCCTGGCATGGTGGGATCGGGGAAGTGCAGCGGAGGACCGGTGATTCTGGCCCTGAAACTCCACGGCATGGGTGTAAGAGATGTAATGGACCGTATGCAGTGTCGATTGGTGGCATGTCATGTGCGTGCACCAAGCGTCGGTCCACTCGCCCACCGGGACTCATCCCAGGGATTTCCATCTCCGCAGAAGAGAGCAGGTATTGCACATTGCGCTCTAACAACAATGTGGAGGTTTGTATGAGCTTGCGTTTTGATCGCTCTCCGCTGCTATCCGGCCCTGTAATAGCGGCCGTGCTGTCGTGCATGGTGCCCAGCATAGCTGTAGCAAAGCCATTTAAGTGGTCTGGCTCCAGCGACATCCAGACCATGGACATCCATTCGCAGAACAGCGCTCTGGGCAACGGCATCCATGCGCAGAACAACGCTCTGGGCAACGGCATCCATGCGGCGGTGTATGAATCGCTGGTGATGTTCAACAGCCGCACGCTCAGGGTGGAGCCGTTGCTGGCCACGTCGTGGCAGCCGGTCAGCCCCACGCAGATGCGCTTCAAGCTGCGCCAGGGCGTGAAGTTCAGCGACGGCTCGCCCATGACGGCGGACGATGTGGTCTATTCGCTGCAGCGCGCGATGAGCAAGACGTCCACCTACGCCATCTACACCCAGGGCATGGACCGCATTGCCAAGGTGGATGGCGAGACCATCGACATCTTTTTGAAGAACCCCAACCCCGTGCTGCTCAACCAGCTGACCGAGCTGCGCGTGATGAGCAAGGCCTGGGCCGAGAGAAACAACTCGGTGGAGCCCAAGGACATCAAGGCCAAGGACGAGACCTATTCGCACCGCAATGCCATGGGCACTGGCCCGTTCGTGCTCCAGGAATGGGTGCCTGACCAGAAGATCGTGTTCGCTGCCAACCCGGGCTGGTGGAACGCGGGCAAGGTGGAGGGCAACGTGACCGAGATCACTTATCTGCCCATCAAGTCCGAGGCGACGCGCATTGCCGCGTTGCTGTCCGGCGAGGTGGACATGGTGCGCGACACCAGCATCCAGGATCTGAGCCGCATCAAGGCCAACCCGAACCTCAAGGTCATGGAAATGGTGGAGAACCGCACTGTGTACCTGGCCATGGACCAGTTCCGCGACGAGCTGCCCGGCAGCAACATCAAGGGCAAGAACCCGCTGAAGGACCTGCGCGTGCGCAAGGCGCTGTACCAGGCCA
>Ga0066255_1002542_pt1 | contig 10846 bp, 10 predicted proteins | sample ThiBiot_750_biof_FD_71148 | JGI IMG/M metagenome (GOLD analysis project Ga0066255, IMG submission 71148) | Wastewater bioreactor microbial communities from Cape Town, South Africa - Thiocy_expt_750_biof (version 2) | ecosystem: Engineered > Bioreactor > Thiocyanate-remediating >... | reverse complement strand
CACCATCACCAGCGGGATGGTGAGCATGCCGTTGACGTAGATGGTGGCGGGCACATCCAGCCACTTCTTGCCCGACAGGCGCATGAGCGCCAGCACGGTGCCGAACAGCACGCCGCCTACGGTCGCCACCAGCGTGAGGATCAGGCTGAAATACAGCCCCTTGAGCACGAAGTTGGAGATCAGGTCCCAGTTGTAGAAGGAGAAATCGAGATTCATATCAATGCCCCCCTCCGGCCGCGCCACTCACGACCATGCCCGGGATGCGCGCACGCTTTTCAATGAAGGCCATGATGCGGTTGATGGCAAACGCCGAGAGGATGTACAGCGTAGTCACCGCCAGGTACACCTCGATGCCGCGCGAGGTTTCTTCCTGCGCCTGCATGGCGAACATGGTGAGTTCGGCCACCGACACGGCAAACGCCACGGACGAGTTCTTGAAGATGTTCATCGTCTCGCTGGTCAGCGGCGGAATGATGATGCGAAACGCCATGGGCAGCAGCACATAGCGGTAAGTCTGGAACGTGGTGAACCCCATGGCCATGCCGGCGTAACGCTGGCCGCGTGGCAGGGCCTGAATGCCCGAGCGCACCTGCTCGGCGATCCGTGCCGAGGTAAAGAAACCCAACGCCAACACCACCAGCACAAAACCGGGCACGCCGCGCAGCACCGGGAACAGGGTGGGCAGCACGTGGTACCAGAGGAAAATCTGCACCAGCAGCGGAATATTGCGAAACAGCTCGACCCAGGCATTACCCAGCCGAACGATCATCGGACGGTCCTGCAAGGTACGCAGCGTACCGATGATGGAACCCAACACAAGTGCCAGCAGCAGCGCCAGCAGCGAAACGGACACGGTCCAGCCCCAGGCCGACAGCATCCAGTCCAAGTACGTGATGTCGCCGCCCTTGCCAAAGCAGCTTTGCACGACTTCCCGGTCCATGGTGTCCTGGCAGAACACCTGCCAATCCCAACTCATAGGAGCACCCCTTCAAATTTTGGTTATGCGTTGGGCGCCACCCTTGGCCCACCCAACAAAAAAGCCCCTTCAAACCGGTTGGCCGAAGGGGCACAAGCGTTGCGAAGATTACTTCTTGGCGTAGTCTTCCATGGGCTTGTCGTTGGGGTTGGCCCAGGCTGCCTTGGTGGCTTCAGACATGGGCAGACCGATCTTGGTGTTGGTCGGTGGCACGGGTTGCATGAACCACTTGTCGTACAGCTTGGCCAGCGAGCCGTCGGCGATCTGGCGCTTGATGGAATCGTCCACGGCCTTCTTGAAGGCAGGGTCGTCCTTGCGCAGCATGCAGGCGATGGGTTCCACGCTCAGAACTTCACCAACGATCTTGTAGTCGGCGGGGTTCTTGGACTTGGAGATGTTGGCAGCCAGGATGGAGCCGTCCATCACGAACGCGTCAGCGCGGCCGGTTTCCAGCATCAGGAAGCTGTCAGCGTGGTCCTTGCCGAACACTTCCTTGAAGTCGATGCCGCCAGCACGTTCGTGCTTGCGCAGGGTCTGCACGGAGGTGGTGCCGGTGGTGGTGGCCACAGTCTTGCCGTTCAGGTCCTTGATGGAGTTGATGCCCGAGTTGGCCTTCACCACGGTGCGCACTTCTTCCACGTAGGTGGTCACGGCAAAAGCCACGTCCTTCTGGCGGGCGGCGTTGTTGGTGGTGGAGCCGCACTCCAGGTCCACGGTGCCGTTGGTCACCAGGGGGATGCGGTTCTGCGAGGTCACGGGCTGGTACTTGATGTCCAGCTTGGCCAGGCCCAGCTGCTTCTGGATGTCGTGCAGGACGATTTCACCCATTTCGGTGTGGAAACCCACGTACTTGCCGTTGCCCAGCGTGTACGAAAGACCCGAAGACTCGCGCACGCCGAGCGTCACGCTGCCGGAGGCCTTGATCTTGGCCAGAGTGTCATTGGCCTGGGCAAATACGCTGCCAGCAGCCAAGGCGGTCACGGCAACCGCGAGCAAATGTTTCTTCATAGGGATCTCCTTGTGTTGAAAACGAAAAGGGGGGGATTTTAGAGACAGGGGCCTGCCCGGGGTCTCCGGTCAGGACCGCACTCCAAAAAGGGGTAACTCGCAACCAGGGATATTAGTCAGAACGGGACCTGGTCGGTAGGGTATTTCCAGAAGTCGCGCAACAAGTAACTGACCGGCAGGTTCAGCACCGTGTTGTTGGGCGGAATGGGTTTGTTGAACCACTTGTCGTAAATCGGATAAATCTCGCGGCTGGTGATCAGGCGGCGCATTTCCTCGTCCACCAGCTTTTTGAACTCGGGGTCATTCTTGGGCAGCATGATGGCCAGCGGCTCGGTCGTCATGAAGCGGCCCACCACCTTGAGCGCCTTGGGGTCGGGCCGACCTGCTGCCAGGCCGTACAGCAGCACGTCGTCCATCACAAACGCGTCGGCCTCGCCCTTTTCCACCATCTCCACAGCCTTGGCATGGTCGGGGGCCTCCACGATGGTGATACCCATCAGCCGTTCGCGGTTGGCTTGGTCGGCCGCCTTCAGGGGCGTGGTGCCTTTGGTGGAGACCAGCTTCTTGCCATTGAGGTCCTCCACCTTGTCGATGGGGCTGGCCGCCTTGACCAGGAGACGCGCACCGGTGATGAAATGGGGGATGGTGAAGGCCACCTTCTGGCGCCGCTCGGCGTTGTTGGTGGTGGAGCCACACTCCATGTCGGCCTTGCCCTGTTCGATCATGGCGATGCGGTTGGCCGGGGTGACGGGCACCATCTCGACCTCCATGTCCTTCTTGCCGGTCTTCTTGCGCACCAGCTCAGCCATGCGCAGGCACAGGTCCAGCGCGTAGCCCACCGGCTTGCCCGACTGGCTGTCGACATAAGAGAAAGGCACCGAGGATTCGCGGTAGGCGATGACCAGCTTGCCGCCGCCAGCCACACGCTCCAGCACGCTGGCCTGCGCAGACGCACCGACCGCACAGCACAGTGCTGTGAGGCCCCAGGCCAATCCCCAATGCTGAACTTTCATACGATGCCTCTGTGAAGGAATGAACCGGGTTTGCAATCTTCGTGCCACCGTGGGGCCCTGCCAAGGCACACGCTGCTGTCCACCGATCCGGCGATGGCGCAGACTGTACGTGTCGTTACGGTGAAATTCCAATGCCGTTTGCGCGCACAACTATGCAAACTGTTTATGTCCGTATTTACCCTTAGCATGAGGCCGCTTGGGCCTGCAGGTAACTCCACAGCGCCTGCGCCGTGCCTTTGGGGGTGTCCTTGCCATTGGGCTTTTCGCGGTAGGCGCGCACATCCATGGTCATTTGCAGGCCTTCGGCGTCCGGGGGTGCGGCACTGACGAGGCGGCGCGAGCGCAGTTCCTTCTTCACGGCGCTGTGCGGCAAGAAGGCCACGCCGTGCCCTTCCAGCGCCATGGCCTTGAGACCCTCGGCCATGTCGGTCTCGTACACGCGCTCCAGGTGGATGGGTGTCTGCGACTGCTTGAGGATGAGTTCGGTCACCCGCCCCAGATAGGCGCCAGGCGCATAGCCCAGGTAGGGCAGCGGCTGCCCCGCGCGGCCCGGCAGGCGGTGCACGGGCTGGCCGTCAGCGTCGGCCTTGCTGTAGGGCGACAGCACCTCCTGCCCCAGGCTGACCATTTCATAACGATCGGCGTCGAGCTGAAAGGGCTGCGAAGGGTGATGGTAGGCAATCAGCAGGTCGCAACCACCCTCCACCAGCCGCATCACGGCGTCGTGCACATTCAGCGCAATCAGGCGGCTTTTGAACGGGCCGAACTTGTCGTGCAGGCTGGACACCCAGGCCGGGAAGAACGTGAACGCCAGCGTGTGGGGTACGGCGAACTCGATCATGTCCTTGCCCGCACTGGTGTGCGCACGCAGCATGGCGCGCGTGTTCTGCAGCGACTGGAGCATCTCCAGGGCCTGGTCGTAGAGGGTTTTGCCGGCCGGGGTCAGCCGGGTGGGGTAGGAGCTGCGGTCCACCAGATCGGTGCCGGCCCAGGCCTCCAGCGCCTGGATCCGCCGCGAGAACGCGGGCTGGGTCACATGCCGCAGCTGCGCTGACCGGCTGAAGCTGCGGGTTTCCGCAAGACTGACGAAATCTTCAAGCCACTTGGTTTCCATCGGCGCATTATCCGCGCGCGGGCTGGAGCCTGCTGGCCGCCGGCATGAGGGTTTCTACAGAGCGCGCGGCGCATCGACGCAGGCCGCGCCCGCGTTTGCGGCACCGCACCAATGCTGTGCATGCATAGCAAGCGACGCATAATACCCAGCGCGTCTACCCCGCCTCATCATCGGTCAACGCCCCAGGTGCACAACGCCGCCGGGCAGCAAGATCGGCATCGGCCCTCTGTTCTTCTGACTCCCCGCGTTCATGTCCACCTCCACTCCTGAAGGGCCATCTGCTGCGCCCCCAGTGCCTGCTGCGGCGCCCAGTGCCCCCCTCGACGAACCCCGTTCCCTGCGCCTGGAAGACTGGCTCATCGTCCTGATCATGGCCGCCCTGGCGCTCATCACCTTCGTGAACGTGGTGGTGCGCTATTTCACCGATGCATCGTTTGCGTGGACCGAAGAAATTTCGGTGTTCCTGATGATCGTGCTGGCCATGGTCGGCGGCTCCGCCGCCGTGGCGCGGCAGTTGCACATCCGTATCGAGTTCTTTGCCGATGGCGGCTCCGAGCGCCGGCGCCAGGTGCTGGCGCAGTTCGGCGCCTTGATGGTGGCCCTGCTGTTTGCACTCATCACGGTGCTCAGCATCCGCGTGGTGTGGGACGACTACCGGTTTGAAGAAACCTCCCCCGGCATCGGCGTGCCGCAGTGGTGGTACTCGGTCTGGCTGCCGGTGCTGTGCGCACTGACCACGGCAAGGGCCTTGCAACTGTTCGCCCGGCTGCGGCACGCGTCAGCGGAACAGGGAGCCCGCCCATGATCGCTACCCTGCTGTTTGTCGTCTTTCTGGGCATGATGTTTCTGGGCGTGCCGATTGGCGCGGCACTGGGCCTGGCGGGTGCTACCGCCATCGCCGTCGCCAATGCCGAGGCGCCCTGGTTCGGCCTGCTGGCGGTGCCACAGAACTTTTACGCCGGCCTGGGCAAATACCCGCTGCTGGCGATCCCGATGTTTGTGCTGGTGGGCTCGATCTTCGACCGCTCGGGCGTAGCGCTGCGGCTGGTGAACTTTGCCGTGTCCATCGTGGGCCGGGGGCCAGGAATGCTGCCGCTGGTGGCGATTGCCGTGGCCATGTTCCTGGGCGGCATCTCGGGCTCGGGCCCCGCGACCGCCGCCGCCGTGGGCGGGGTGATGATCGCAGCCATGGCACGCGCCGGATATCCCGCTGCCTACTCGGCAAGCGTGGTGGCCGGTGCCGCAGCCACCGACATTCTCATTCCTCCATCGGTCGCGTTCATCGTGTATTCGGTGCTTGTGCCCGGCGCCTCAGTGCCCGCGCTCTTCGCCGCAGGCATGTTCCCCGGCATCCTGGCGGGCCTTGCGTTGATCGTGCCTGCCGTGTGGCTGGCCCGCCGCCACAAGATGGGCGCTGCAGAGGCCGACATGCCGCGCCCGCCTTTCTGGCGCAGCCTGCGCGAGGCGTCCTGGGGACTGGCCGCGCCCGTGGTGATTCTTGGGGGCATGCGTGCGGGCTGGTTCACCCCCACCGAGGCTGCGGTGGTGGCCGTGTTCTACGGGCTGTTTGTGGGCATGTGCATCCACCGCACGATTCGTGTGCGCGACCTGTTCACCATCTTGCGTGAGGCGGGCGAGCTGTCCGCCGTGATCCTCGTGGTGGTGTCGCTGGCGGGCATCTTTGCGTTCTCGCTGTCCACCCTGGGGGTCATCGACCCCATCACACGCGCCATCGTGCAGTCCGGGCTGAGCGAGCAGGGCGTGCTCGGCGCGCTGATCGTCTTGCTGCTGATCGCCGGCATGTTCCTGGATGGCATCTCCATCTTCCTGATCTTTGTGCCCCTGCTCATGCCCATCATGCAGCACTACCAGTGGGACGTAGTCTGGTTTGGCGTGGTGCTCACGCTCACTGTGGCCATCGGCCAGTTCACCCCGCCCATGGCGGTGAACCTGATGGTGTCCAGCAAGATCGCCAACGTGCGCATGGAGCAGACCACGCGCTGGGTCATCTGGCTGGTGCTGGCCATGACGCTGGCCATGCTGCTGGTCGTCATATTCCCGTCGATTGCGCTCTGGCTCCCGCAGCAGCTGGGCTACTGATTTCCACTCTCACCCATCCATCCAACAAGGAGACAACCCATGAAACTGCGCACCTTCCTCACTTCCGCCGTGGCCGCTGCCGCCGCCCTGGCGTTCACCGCCCCAGCCGCCATCGCGCAAACCGCGTACAAGAGCGAGTACCGTATGTCGCTGGTGCTGGGCACGGCCTTCCCCTGGGGCAAGGGCGGCGAGCTGTGGGCCAACAAGGTGCGCGAGCGCACCAATGGCCGCATCAACATCAAGCTGTACCCCGGCGTGTCGCTGATCCAGGGCGACCAGACGCGCGAGTTCAGCGCGCTACGCCAGGGCGTGATCGACATGGCCGTGGGCTCCACCATCAACTGGTCGCCCCAGGTCAAGCAACTCAACCTGTTCTCGCTGCCCTTCCTGTTCCCTGACTACGCGGCCGTCGATGCGGTGACGCAAGGGGATGTGGGCAAGCAGATCTTTACAACGCTGGAGAAAGCAGGCGTCGTGCCCCTGGCCTGGGGTGAAAACGGCTACCGCGAAATCTCCAATTCCAAGGTTGCCATCAAGAGCCCTGCCGACCTCAAAGGTCTGAAGATCCGCGTGGTGGGCTCGCCCCTGTTCCTGGACACCTTCACCGCACTGGGCGCCAACCCCACGCAAATGAGCTGGGCCGACGCACAGCCCGCGTTTGCCAGCGGCGCCGTGGACGGCCAGGAGAACCCCATCGCCGTGTACCAGGCCGCCAAGCTGCACACCGTGGCCCAGAAGCACATCACCATGTGGGGCTACGTGAACGACCCGCTGGTGTTCGTGGTGAACAAGGACATATGGAACAGCTGGACGCCCGCCGACCGCGAGATCGTGAAGCAGGCCGCCATTGACGCTGGCAAGGAAGAAATCGCCATCGCCCGCAAGGGCATGGTGGAGGCCGACAAGCCCCTGCTCAAGGAAATCGCCGCCAACGGCGTGACCGTCACGCAGCTGTCAGCCGCCGAGCGCAACGCGTTCGTGAAGGCCACGCGCCCCGTGTACGAAAAGTGGAAGGGCCAGATCGGCGCCGATCTGGTGGGCTCTGCAGAGAAGGCGATTGCCGCCCGCAAGAAGTAATCCTTCAACGGACCCGGCACCGGTGCATGGTAGTCGCCCGGTGTCTGCCCAAGCCCCGCCATGGCGGGGCTTTTTTGCTGGGCGGGCATAAAGGCAACTGCGGGTGACAGGCCTGCGATCTCACTATCTACTTGATAGCAATCAAGGCATATTTGACTATCGCTACCCGCCACTTTCACTTCAAATCATCGGGAACCGGGTGCTTGACCGCATTTTTGCGCAGCTTGTGCTCCACCGCCTCGGCCAGGTCCACGCCCGCGTGGTCCGCCAGCTGCAGCAGGTACAGCAGCACATCGGCCACCTCATCGGCAATGGGCTCCTTCAGCGCCGGGTCTTCACGCACCGCGAGCGACTGCTCCGGCGTCATCCACTGAAAGATCTCCGCCAGCTCGGCCGCCTCGACCATCAGCGCCATCGCCAGGTTCTTGGGCGTGTGGAACGGCTGCCACTGGCGCTCCGCCGCAAATGCGCGCAACCGGGCTTGCAGCGCAGTCAGATCGACAGACATTTCAACGCTCCTGATTCAATAGCTACCAGCGCATACTCCACCTGCACTGGCGGCCTGAAAGACCTGAAACCCATCACACCGGCGTGACCGGTGCCTCGCCCGCCAGGTGGCGCCGGGCGTTCTCCATGAACCGGTCCACCGACGCCTGCACCGCCTCGGGCGACCAGCCCGCCACGTGCGGTGTGAGCACCACGTTGTCCAGGTCCGCCAGCTCGGCCGGGGGCGCGGGCTCGCTCTCGTACACATCCAGGCCCGCAGCGGCAATGCGGCCTTCGCGCAGCGCGGCGGCCAGGGCGGCGGTGTCGATAACGCTGCCGCGCGCGATGTTAACCACCACGCCACGCGGGCCCAGCGCATTCAGCACGTCGGCGTTGACCAGATGCCGGGTAGCAGCGCCGCCGGGCGTGGCGACCACAAGGAAGTCCGCCCACGCGGCCAGCGCCGCCACATCGGCAAAGTAGCGGTATGGCACATCGGTGCGCTCACTGCGGTTGTGGTAGCCCACCTCGATCTCGAAGCCCAGGGCGCGCTGCGCAATCTTCTTGCCGATGGTGCCCAGGCCGATGATGCCCAAGCGCTTGTGCGACACATTGGGGGGCAGCGGCAAAGCGGTGCGCCAGATGCCAGCGCGGGTGGCCTTATCCAGCGGCAGGATGCGGCGCTGCGCCGCAATCAGCAGGCCCCAGGTGTGGTCGGCCACACAGTCGTCGTTGGTGCCCGCACCCGTAGCCGCCACGATGCCCCGGGCCTTGGCGTAGTCCACCGCCACGTTCTCGTAACCGGCGCCGAGCGCGCAGATGAGGGTGAGCGCGGGCAGCGCATCGATCTGCGCCGGACTCAGGCCCACCGAGCCGATGGTGAGCACGACCCGCACACGGCTGCCGTGCTGCGCGATGGCGGCTGCGGCCTGCGGCGCGTCAGGGGCGTAGATCACTTCAAAGGTCTGGGCCATCTGGGCGATGTGCTCTTCAGACAAAAACATGAGGGCGAGAAGGACGGGCTTCATGGATGACAAATCGCGAAACAAATGAAAGAGAGAAAGACGCTGCTCAGGCGGCGGCATCACTTTGCTGGAGCGACCACATGCTAGCGTAGCGGCCACCCAGGGCCAGCAGCTGCGCGTGCGTGCCGCGTTCGATGATGCGGCCCGCGTCCATGACCAGGATCTCGTGCGCGTCCACCACTGTGGACAGGCGGTGGGCTATCACCAGCGTGGTCTTGTTCTGCGCCACGCCCTGCAGCTCGGCCTGGATGGCGCGCTCGTTGGCGGAGTCCAGCGCGCTGGTGGCTTCGTCAAAGATCAGGATGGGCGGGTTCTTGAGCAAGGTGCGCGCAATCGCCACGCGCTGCTTTTCACCGCCCGAGAGCTTGAGGCCCCGCTCGCCCACCATGGTGGCGTAGCCCTTGGGCGTGCTGGCGATGAAGTCGTGGATGCGCGCAGCGCGGGCGGCGGCTTCGATCTCGTCCTGCGTGGCGCCAGGGCGGCCGTAGGCAATGTTGTAGGCCACGGTGTCGTTGAACAGCACGGTGTCCTGCGGCACGATGCCAATGGCCTGGCGCACGCTGGCCTGCGTCACGCTGCGAATCTCCTGCCCCGCAATGGTGATGCGGCCCTGCTGGATGTCATAGAAGCGGAACAGCAGCCGTGCCAGGGTGCTTTTGCCCGAGCCCGAGGGCCCGACCACTGCCACCGTCTTGCCCGCCGGAATCTCGAAGCTGATGCCCTGCAGGATGGTGCGCCCGCCCTTGGGGTCATACGCAAACACCACGTCCTCGAAGCGCACGGTGGGCTGGTCTAACCCTGCCAGCGGCTGGGCGCCGGGGGCATCGGCCACCTCGCGCTCCTTGTCCATCAGCGTGAACATTTTGTCCAGGTCGGTGAGGCTTTGCTTGATCTCGCGGTAGATCACCCCCAGGAAGTTGAGCGGGATGTAGAGCTGGATCATGAACGCGTTGACCATGACCAGGTCGCCCAGCGTCATGCGGCCATCGACCACGCCCTGCGTGGCGCGCCAGAGCATGGCCACCAGGCCCACGGCAATGATGAACTGCTGGCCGGTGTTGAGCATGGACAGCGTGGTCTGGCTCTTCAGGCGCGCACGGCGCAGGCGCTCCAGGCTTTCGTCGTAGCGGCGGGCCTCGAAGCCTTCGTTGTTGAAGTACTTGACTGTCTCGTAGTTGAGCAGCGAGTCCACGGCCTTGGAGTGCGCGGCCGAGTCGAACTCGTTGGCCTCGCGGCGAAATTTTGTCCGCCACTCAGTCACCAGCACCGTGAAGGTGATGTACAGCGCCAGCGCTGCCAATGTGATCCACGCAAACCAGGCGTCGAACTTGATGGCCAGCACCGACAGCACCAGCACCACCTCGACCAGCGTGGCGACCACGTTGAACAGGGTGAATGAGATCAGCGACTCGATGCCGCGCACACCGCGCTCGATGTCGCGCGTCATGCCGCCGGTCTGCCGCTCCAGGTGAAAGCGCAGGCTCAGGGCATGCAGGTGCTCAAAGGTCTGCAGCGCAATCGAGCGCGCTGCGCCCTGGGTGGCCTTGGCAAACACCAGCTCGCGCAGCTCGGTGAACAGCGAGGTGGACAGCCGCAGCGCGCCGTAGGCCACCAGCAGCCCCACGGGCACCACCAGCAGCGCGGTGGGGTCGCCCGGCTTGAGGCTCATGGCATCGACCAGCGTCTTGAGCAGGATAGGCACGCCCACGTTGGCGAACTTGGCGCCCACCATGAAGACGATGGCGGCGATCACGCGCCACTTGTATTGCCACAGGTAGGGCAGCAACCGGTGCAGGGTGGCCCAGTCCGACTGGACCGGCGCGGGGCTGGCGGCCGTGCCACTGGCAGTGGCACCGGCAGCGGTGGGGGCAGTTTCGCCGTGGTGGCGCATGGGGGACAATTCCGGTTGTTGTTTTTACCGACCTGGCTGATGCCTAGGTGGTTTTTCTCGGGGCGCAAGACCTGGTGAAACCACCGGTTTCCCCAAGGATTGGCTCAGCCCCAACCGAGATTGTGCCCATGTCTGCTGTTTTCAGCCCACCACCCG
>Ga0066255_1002541_pt1 | contig 10848 bp, 9 predicted proteins | sample ThiBiot_750_biof_FD_71148 | JGI IMG/M metagenome (GOLD analysis project Ga0066255, IMG submission 71148) | Wastewater bioreactor microbial communities from Cape Town, South Africa - Thiocy_expt_750_biof (version 2) | ecosystem: Engineered > Bioreactor > Thiocyanate-remediating > Anaerobic-Aerobic... | reverse complement strand
CCTCGGAAGCAACGCGTTCAAGTGGCAATTCCGGTTGGATGCAATGCTCTCTGATTATACACTCTATCATCCGGAGCCCAATCCCAGCGCCCCAAGATACTTCACTGTTGGATGGCCTGCAGAAAATGCAACGCCTTCGAAAGTTCGCGGCGTTACTTTGAGATGATGTAAGCGGGTAGCCGGCGCCGTTCAGGATTTGAAGTTCCAGGGCATGAGCTGGTCGATCTGAGAGATGGGCCAGCGGTCGGCGATGCGCTGCAGGGTTTGGGTCAGCCATGCGAGCGGATCGACATCGTTCATGCGGCAAGTCTGGAGCAACGTCGCGATAGTCGCCCACGTCCGGCCGCCGCCGTCGCTGCCGGCGAAGATCGCGTTCTTTCTGACAATGGTCTGGGGCCTGATCGCGCGTTCGACGGTGTTGGAGTCGATTTCGATCCTGCCATCGACGATGAAGCGCTCCAGGGCCTGGCGGCGCGTGATGGCATAACGGATCGCTTCAGCCAGTTTCGACTTCCCCGGGATCCGTCGCAGTTCGGCTTCCCACAGCGCGAAGAGCTCAGCAACGATCGCGGCCGACCGCTTCCCCCGGCCGGCGGCACGGATGGCCGGATCCTGGCCGCGGATTTCGTCTTCTACCTTCCACAGCTCGGCCATGACGGTCACGGACTGCGTGGCGATCCTGGATGTCCCGTTGATATGGAGCTCATAGAAGCGCCGGCGCAGATGCGACCAGCAGCCGGCGAGCGTGACGGTCTCGTTGGTGCCGGCCTTCGCCTTCGCGAGCTGCGCATAGGCCGCGTATCCGTCGACCTGGAGGATGCCGGCAAAGCCCCGCATATGGCGCGCGACACAATCGCCGCCGCGACTATCCTCGAAGCGATAGGCGACCATGGGCGGCGACGTGCCGCCAAACGGCCGATCATCGCGTGCATAGGCCCATAGCCAGGCCGTTTTCGCCTTGCCGCTCCCCGGCGCCAATGTCGGCAGGGTGGTCTCGTCGGCGAAGATCCGCTCGGCCTGCTTGATGCGCTCCAGAACGTAATCGGCCAGTGGCGTGAGTTCGTAACCGAGCTTGCCCATCCATTGCGCCATCAGCGACCGGCTGAGCTCGACCTTGTCACGGGCATAGATCGCCTCCTGCCGGTAGAGCGGCAGGCCATCGGCATATTTGGAGACAGCGATCTGAGCCAGCAGCGCTTCGCTCGGGATGCCGCTTTCGATCAGATGGGCCGGCGCCGGCGCCTGGATCACGCCATCGCGACCCCGGAAGGCGTATTTCGGGCGACGGGTCACGATCACCCGGAACCGGGCTGCCGTGACGTCGAGGCGTTCCGAGACGTCCTCGCCGATCACCACCTTTTCGAACCCTTCGCAGCCGGGCGGGATCTCCGGTTCGATCACATGCTCGATGCGCTCCAGATGCGGAGCAAATCCCTTCCGCGGCCGCGGCGCGCGCTTCGGACGATCCGCGTCGGCAGCCTGCAGCTCCACCTGGATCACTGCCAGGCCCGTCTCGATCTCGTCGAGCACGAAGGCATATTGGTCATCGTCCAACGCGGCGCCGCCCAGCCGCTCCGAGCGCCGGCCGTAACGCGCACGCTCCAGCATCTTTACGATCGCCGTCAGCGCCGCGATCCGCTCGTCGGCCGCCTTGTTCACGGCCTCCAGATGATGGGTGCGCTCTTCGAGGCGGGCCGACTGCGCTGCCATGGCCATAACCATCGCCTTGAGCGCTTCGATGTCGTCCGGAAGCTCTGGAATGGCTGCGGTCATCACCGCGATCACAGCACAGGCAGGCGCGTTTTCCCAAGCCTTTCAAAGGCCTGATTCACTTTGCCACAGACCGCTCATCCCAATGATTGCGGCCGCCTGACTGAGGCCGAACGAACCCTTTTCCAGTCCATCCCATCGACCAGGGCCAGCAACTGGGCATGGTTAAGCCGGACCCGCGACGCAGACACCGGCGGCCAGCAGAACCGCGTCGTCTCGATCGTCTTGGCGTAAAGGCAGACCCCACTGCCATCCCACCAGACGATCTTCACCCGGTCGGCTCTTTTCGAGCGGAACACGTAAAGTGCCCCGTTGAAGGGATCGACGCCGCCGTCGCGCACAAGCGCCATCAACGACAGCGGACCTTTGCGGAAGTCCACCGGCGTGCTCGCAACATAGACCGCCACACCCGACGGGATCATGCCTGGCGAACCGCCCGCAGCACCGCTGCAAGGTGCTCGCTCGTGACATCGGGGCCGGCACGAACCACGATCTCGCCCACCACGATCTCGACCGGCGCGCCGCGCGCCGCCTCATAGCGAGTGAAGTGAACCGGGCGAGAGCCCGCCTTTTCGGCCAGCGGCGCTACCACGCCCGAGGCAAGTGCCTTGCGACGCCAGGTGAACAATTGCGACGGATCCATCTCATGAGCACGCGCAATCGCCGACACGTTCGCGCCGGGCGCAAACGTCTCCCCGACAATCCGCACCTTCTCCTCTTCCGACCAATGGCGATAACTGCGTGACGGACTCCTCGCCAGCCGTTCCGGCGCGGCCGGGATAACCTCGAACTTCATGGTGTCAGACATAGCATCGCTCATAGAATATCCCGACAAATCACTCCGGGATTCTGAGCAAAACCGCACCAACCCGCTACGTGGCCGCGCCTACGCGCTTACGAGATGATAGCCGCCGAGATCAACAAAGGCAGAGGACACTTGTGCAACCACACGACGACCCCATCTGCGCTTGACGCAATAGGGGGGCTGGAAGAAATGAATAGCGAGCGTTCGTTCACCGTCGAGATGGAAATCAAGCGCCTGGTGACCGCCGTCGTCGTTGCCGAGGACGCCGCCGAGCAGACCGCCTTCGCTGCCGCCGATGACGCCGCCCAGCAGGCCACCGTCGGTGCCGCCAAGCACGCCACCCAGGAGACCGTGGTCACCACCGAGCACGCCGCCAAGCAGGCCGCCGTCAGTGCCACCGCCGAGCAGACCGCCCACGAGGCCGTCGTTGCCGAGGACACCGCCCAGCAGGCCGCCTTCGCTGCCGCCGAGGACGCCACCGAGCAGACCGCCGTCGCCGCCGAGCACACCGCCCAGCAAACCGTTGTCGCCCAGCACACCGCCGAGCAGGCCACCGTCGCCGCCGAGAACACCACCCAGCAGGCCGTTGTCACCCAGCACACCGCCGAGCAGGCCACCGTCACCGCCGAGCACACCGCCCAGCAGGCCGTTGTCGCCCAGCACACCGCCGAGCAGACCACCGTCGCCGCCGAGCACGCCGCCCAGCAGACCGTTGTCACCCAGCACGCCGCCGAGCAGGCCACCGTCGCCGCCGAGCACACCGCCCAGCAGACCGTCGTCACCCAGCACGCCACCGAGCAGGCCACCGTCGCCGCCGAGGACACCGCCCAGCAGACCGTTGTCACCCAGCACGCCGCCGAGCAGACCACCGTCACCGCCAAGGACGCCGCCCAGCAGACCGTCGTCACCCAGCACGCCACCGAGCAGGCCGCCGTCGCCACCAAGGACGCCGCCCAGCACGCCGCCATTCAGCAGGTTCGCCACGCCATCCGTGAGGTAGTCCACCTGCGTATCGACAGCGTGCAGCACCGCGGTCGTCGTGCCGGTGCCCAGCAGTTGATCGGTCAGCGGGCTCAGCAGGCCGCCGACGCCGCCGGTCACCTGGCTCACCACGCTGTCGACCGGGTCGAGCACGTTGGGGCTGTTCGCATTGAAGGACGTACCCAGCACCGGGCCGAGCAGGCCGTCGACCGTGTCGGTCAGGCTGTCCGTGAGACCGACCACCGGGGTGAGCACGTCGCCCAGGCCCAGGTCGCCGAGAACGCCGTGGTTCAGGCCGTTGGCCACGCTGCCCACGATGCTGTCGACCGGGTCGAGCAGCGCGGCGCCGGTGCCCGGCGTGCCGCCGTTGCCGATGCCGCCCAGCACGCCGCCGAGCACGCCACCCAGCAGGCCGTCGTTGCCCAGCAGGCCACCCACCACACCGTCGTTGCCGAGGAGGCCGCCGACCAAGCCGTCCGGCCCGAGCAGGCCGCCGCCGAGACCACCGCTGCCGAGCACGCTGCCCAGGCCGCTGTCGCCCAGCAGGCCGCCGACGAGGCCGTCGTTGCCGAGCAGGCCGCCCACCGGGCCGTCGCTGCCCAACAGGCCGCCGACCAGGCCGTTGTCGCCAAGCACGCCGCCGAGCAGGCCGTCGTTGCCCAGCAGGCCTCCGACCACACCGTCGTTGCCGAGCACGCCACCAAGCAGGCCGTCGCCGCCCAGGAGGCCGCCCACCACGCCGTTGTCGCCGAGCAGGCCACCCAGCAGGCCGTCGTTGCTCAGCAGGCCGCCCAGCGCGCCGTTGTCGCCCAGCAGGCCGTCGACCACGCCCTTGTCGCCGAGCAGGCCGCCGAGGGCACCGCCCAGCAGGCCGTTGTCGCCGCCGAGCAGGCCGCCCAGCGGGCTGTCGGTGATCAGGCCGCCGACCACGCCGTGCTCGCCGAGCAGGCTGTCGACCAGGCCGCCGTGACCCAACAGCTGGCCGGTGAGGCCGCCGCTGCCCAGCACGTTGGACAGCGTGCCGTCGCCGCCCAGCAGGCCGCCGACCAGGCCGTCGTCGCCGAGCAAGCCGCCGACCGCGCTGCCTTCGCCGAGCAGGCCGCCCAGCAGGCCGTGGTCACCGAGCAGGCCGCCGGTGAGGCCGCCGACGGCGCCCTTGTCACCCAGCAGGCCGCCCACGAGGCCGTCGCTGCCCAGCACTTCGCCGAGCAGGCCGCCCACGGCACCCTTGTCGCCCAGCAGGCCACCGACCAGGCCGTCCTGGCCGAGCAGGCCGCCGACCAGGCCCTTGTCGCTGAGCAGGCCGGACACGAGGCTGCCTTCACCCAGCACGTTGCCGAGCACGTCGCCGATGACGCCGTCCTTGCCCAGCAGCTGGTCGGTCACGCCGCCCAGGCCCAGGGCACCGGTCAGGCCGCTCACGATGCCGTGGTCGCCGATGAGGTTCTCCAGGCCGTTGTGCAGCGCGTCGGTCAGGTAGTCGACCTGATGGTTCAGCGAGCCGAGGATCTGGTTGGTGGCGCCGGCGCCCAGCAGGCCGTCGAGCGCCGGGCTCAGCGCGCCGCCCAGCAGATGGGTGACGCTGGCCACGGTGTTGTCGACCGGGTCGAATTCGTTGGGGTTGTTGGGCGTGAAGGTGCTGCCGAGCAGCGGGGCCAGCACGTCGTCCAGGACGTCGGTCAGGCCGTCGACCGCATGGGTCACGGGCGTGAGCGCACCGCCGAGGCCGAGCGCGCCGCTCACGCCGTCGACGACATGGTTGACGAGGCCGTCGCCCGGATCGAGGAGGTGGTCGCCATCGGCGTCTGCGTCTGCATCGGCGTCCGCATCTGCGTCGGCATCTGCATCCGAGTCGGCGTCCGCATCGGCGTCAGCGTCCGAATCGGCATCCGCGTCGGCGTCCGAATCCGAGTCGGCGTCTGCGTCGGCATCCGAGTCAGCATCGGCGTCTGCATCCGAATCGGAGTCGGCGTCAGCGTCCGCGTCCGAGTCGGCATCTGCATCGGCGTCAGCGTCGGCATCTGCATCCGAGTCGGCGTCCGCATCGGCGTCCGCGTCCGAGTCGGCATCCGAATCCGCGTCGCCGTCCGCATCGGCATCCGAGTCCGCGTCGGAGTCGGCATCCGCATCGGAGTCCGGGGTGGTGGGCGTCGTCGGGGTCGTGGGCGTGGTCGGGTCGCCGGAAGAAACGAGCAGCGGAATGCCGGCCGCGCCGCCACCGCCACCACCGCCGCGCGCGGCGCCCAGTGCCGCGGCACCCAGGGCGCCCAGCGCGAATTCACCCAGGCCGATGCCGCTGCCGGCAGCGAGCTTCTTGGTCACGGCCAGCGCGGCCGCATCGGCGTCGCTGTCGGGCGGGGTCACTTGCAGGTCGCCCGAGGCGACATCCACGTTCACTTGTTCGAGGCCGCCGGGCAGCTTGGTCGAGCCGATGGTGGCGTCCTTGCCGCCGGTGAAGACGCCGGCCAGCGGCGCCTTGTTGGTGGCGGAGCCGGGGAACATGACGTTGGCGTGGCCGTCTTGCGGCACGATCACGCGGTCACCGGCAACCAGGGTCTGATTGCCATCGACCGGAATGCGGACACCGTCGCGCATCACGGCGACGCCGGGCGTGGCATTCGATAATGTCCCGATGCTGGCCGGGCCGGCCGCGGCAGCGGGCGCCGCCGAACTCATCGCGCCGGGCGTGCCGAGCGGAGTAACGGTGGCCTGGGCAATAACAACAGGAGCTGCGCCATCGGCGGCAAGTCCTACGGTCGAAACGGTCGATGCTTGTGGAGCGTTCATGGCAGCCTCTGTGACAAAAGATGCCTACTCAGGGGCAACTAGCGTGCCGCTTTCGTCCAGCCCCGTGCCAAGCCCATCGCCGACGCCGCAACCTGTTGATTTATATGGATATTTTTCTTTTCAGCGGCCTGCCAGCCATGTGTGGAAACAGCTCGTAAGCAGGTCATTTCGCGATTCGTTACGTTACGGTGTAACGGTTCGTACCCGGAACGCCGGACACATCGAGCCGCTGCAAAAGCAGTCTTTCGGCTGACTTCCGACCCTCCCCGCCTTCCCTACCCTTCCCGCACCTATCTATATATGTTCAATCCCTCCCAGGAAGACGTGCGCCGCTTCTTCTGCGACGTGTACGCCAAGCACCGGCAGGGCTTGCCGATGGAAGCGCTCGAGACCATCGCCGCCGGCTGGATCGACCAGCACCCCGAGTACCACGAAGACCTGGCCGACGCCGACGCGGCGGTCGCGCGGGTCTACGACGGATCGAACGGGCGCGAGAACCCGTTCCTTCATCTGTCGATGCACCTGTCGATCAGCGAGCAATGCTCCATCGACCAGCCGCGCGGCATTCGCCAGGCCGTCGAGTTGCTGGCCGCGCGCCGCGGTTCGCTGCTGCATGCGCACCACGAGGCGATGGATTGCCTTGGCCAGATGATGTGGGAGAGCCAGCGCGCCGGCCGGCCGCCGGACGGCGAAGGCTACGTCGCCTGCGTGCAGCGCCGCGCGACGAAGGACTGACTAGCCGGAACCGCCGGCCCGGGGCTTGCGCCTGGCCTTCGGCGGCACCCTCCCCTGCTCCCTGGCCGCCTCCCGCAGCAGCACGGCCATCGCGGCGCGCAAGGCCGAGGGCTCGGCATCGCTGCGCTGCAGCAAACCGACCGGCTCCTCGGTGCCCGCCGTCTCGATGCGCAGTTGCACCAGCCGCCCGTCGGCCAGTTCGCCACGCGCGGCGCCCAGCGGCGTGATCCACACCGCGTCGGACACCGCCACCAGCGCGCGCGCCACCGCCACGTCGAGCGTCTGCAGCGCGTTGGTCGGCAGCACGAGGCCGCGTGCCGACAGGAAGCTCTCGGTGTTGTGGCGCGGGATCGTGCCCTCGCCGTACACCACCAGCGGATAGCCCAGCACCGCCTGCACCGACGCCGCCTTCAGCGCGAGCGGATGCCCCGCCCGCACCGCGAACACCAGCGGCTCGGTGTGCAGCAGCTCGAAGCTCAGGCCGCCCATCAGCCGCGGATCGCTCATGCGGCCGACCACCAGGTCGAGCTCGCCCGCGCGCAGCTCGTCGAGCAGGGCCGCGTTGGCGGCGCTCTTCACCACGATCTGCACCTGCGGCCAGCCGTCGCGCAGGCGCGCCAGCGCCTGCGGCAGCAACGCCGGCGCCACGCTGGGCAACGCGCCGATGCGCAGCCGCTGAATGCGCCCGCCCGCCGCCGGCGCCACCGCCTGCGCGCTGGCATCGAGCGCCTCGAGCACGCGCAGCGCGTGCGCCAGCAGCTGCTCGCCGGCCGCCGTGAGCCCCTGCACGCCGCGCCGGCCGGCCTTGCTGCGCTCCACCAGCCGGGTGCCGACGATGGCCTCGAGCTCGGACAGCGTCTTCGACACCGCCGGCTGGCTCAGCGCCAGCCGCTCGGCCGCGCGCGCAAGATGCCGCTCCTGCGCCACGGCCACGAGGCAGCGCAGATGGCGCAGCTGCACGTTGCGCACGAAGTCCTGGCGAAGATCGGTGGGGTTTTTCAATTCCTGATGGTTATTGAGAACGGAGCAATCTTCAATTTACATCATCGAATGAGGCTTCGAGAATCTGGGCTTCCGGATTCGTCCCACGACAGGAGACAACGTTCATGTTGACCAAGACCAAGGGCTCTTCGCCCATCCTCACCCCGCGCGACTGGGAAGCCCACCCCAGCTACGTGTACCCCGGCTACAAGTCCACCGTGAAGCGCGGCCCGCAGAAGCCGCTGATTCCGCTGAAGGCCTCGCTCGGCGAGTTGCAGCAGCCGGTGTACGGCCACGACAGCATTGGCGAGTTCGACCACGACCTCACGCGCAACGCGCGCAAGAACGGCGAGCCGCTGGGCGAACGCATGATCCTCACGGGCCGCGTGCTCGACGACCGCCGCCGCCCGGTGGCCAACACGCTGGTCGAACTGTGGCAGGCCAACGCCTCGGGCCGCTACGTGCACAAGGTCGACCAGCACGATGCGCCGCTGGACCCCAACTTCCTGGGCGCTGGCCGCTGCCTGACCGACAGCGAAGGCCGCTACCGCTTCCTCACCATCAAGCCCGGCGCCTACCCCTGGGGCAACCATCCGAACGCCTGGCGTCCGCAGCACATCCACCTGTCGCTGTTCGGCCAGAGCTTCGCGAGCCGCCTGGTCACACAGATGTACTTCCCCGGCGACCCGCTGCTGCAGTACGACCCGATGGTCACCGGCACGCCCGAGCGCTACCGCAACCGCCTGATCGCCGACTTCAGCCTCGACATCACCGAAGAAGGCTACGCACTGGGCTACCAGTTCGACATCGTGCTGCGCGGCGCCGACGAAACGCCGTTCGAAAACCGCTGAGCCAGGAGACACACATCATGCTGATGACCGCACAGGAAGCCGACTTCGGCCAGACCCCCTCGCAGACCGTGGGCCCCTACTTCGCCTACGGCCTCACCGCCACGCAGTACGGCTACGACTTCGACCAGCCCTTCGACGCGGTGCTCGCGCTCGACAAGGCCTCCGGCCAGCGCATCCGCCTCGAAGGCCGCGTGATCGACGGCGACGGCAACCCGATCAACGACGCGCTGGTCGAGATCAGCCAGCCCGACGGCGAGGGCCGCTATCCGCAGACGCCCGAAGAAGCACGCGCCATTGGCTTTCGCGCCTTCGGCCGCGTCGGCACCGGCACTACCGAAGGCAACCGCTTCGTGTTCCACACCGTCAAGCCCGGCGCCGAGTCACCCGGCGAAGCACCGCACATCAACGTGATCGTGCTGATGCGCGGCCTGCTGCTGCATGCTTTCACGCGCGTGTACTTCAGCGACGAGGCGCCGGCCAACGCGAAGGACGCCGTGTTCAACAGCGTGCCCGCCGAGCGCCGCCAGACGCTGGTCGCCGAGCGCGTGGAGCACGGCGGTGCCGTGACCTACCGCTTCGACATCCGCATGCAGGGCGCGGACGAGACGGCCTTCTTCGACATCTGATCTCCGGGAAATCCCGGACAAAAAAATGCCCGCTCGCAGCGGGCATTTTTGTTTTGCGGCAACGCTGCTTATTCGGCGCCGTGGTGGATGCGCGACTCGGGCACGGTCTTCAGTTCGCCAGGCAGCGAGCTGATGTAGGTGGCCAGCGTCTTGAGCTCGGCCGTGGTGAACTTCTTCTCTTCGACCTGCTGGCCCATCACCGCGTTCGAGCGGCCGAGGTGCGGATTGTTCTTCACGCGGTACGACTTGAGCGCGACGAACAGGTAGTCGGCATGCTGGCCGGCCAGCTTGGGCACGGTGCCGTCGTTGGGCGTGTTGAAGTTGGCGCCGTGGCACTTGGTGCAGCTGTTGTCGGCGTTGCGGGTGATGAGCGCCTCGACGTTGGCGGGCGTGGCCTTGGCCAGCGTGGCGGGCGGTGCGCCGCCGTCCTTCAGGCCGAGCTGGCTGTCGTAGGCCGCGAGGTCGGCGATATCTTGTTCGGTGAGCGTGTCGGCAATGGCACGCATGGTGGGGTGCTTGCGGTCGCCGCCCTTGTACGCGGTGAGCGCGGCCGTGATGTAGGTGGCGCTCTGGCCAGCGATCATCGGCACCTTGTGAATCTCCGGGAAGCTGGCCTGGTAGCCGATGATGCCGTGGCAGCCCACGCACATGGCTACCTTCTTTGCTCCGTCCTGGGCCTTGCCAGTGACTTGTTGGGCTTCAGCCGAGACCGTCACGCAAGCGACAGCAAGGGCAAACATCGTGGTCAACAACTTGTTCATTTTGCGCGCACAATCTCGTGGAGAGTACAGTTTTTCGGATCAACATTCGATTATATGCAGGGGTCCCCTGGAACCCTGTGCAGGCCAACCCTGAGGCCGCACGACGCAGATCGAGTGTGTTCTTTTCTCCACCCCAGCCTTCGTCCCACTCATCTCACTCATGAAATTCCAGGGCTCCGACAACTACGTCGCCACGCAAGACCTGATGCTCGCCGTCAACGCGGCCATCACCCTCAAGCGCCCGCTGCTCGTCAAGGGCGAGCCCGGCACGGGCAAGACCATGCTGGCCGAGGAAGTGGCCCAGTCGCTGGGCCTGCCGCTGCTGCAGTGGCACATCAAGTCGACCACCAAGGCACAGCAGGGCCTGTACGAATACGACGCCGTGAGCCGCCTGCGCGACTCGCAGCTGGGCGGCGAACGCGTCAGCGACATCAACAACTACATCGTCAAGGGCGTGCTGTGGCAGGCCTTCACGGCCGAGCAACCCGTCGCGCTCTTGATCGACGAGATCGACAAGGCCGACATCGAATTCCCCAACGACCTGCTGCGCG
>Ga0066255_1002540_pt1 | contig 10851 bp, 10 predicted proteins | sample ThiBiot_750_biof_FD_71148 | JGI IMG/M metagenome (GOLD analysis project Ga0066255, IMG submission 71148) | Wastewater bioreactor microbial communities from Cape Town, South Africa - Thiocy_expt_750_biof (version 2) | ecosystem: Engineered > Bioreactor > Thiocyanate-remediating >... | reverse complement strand
TCGATGATCAGCGCCTGCAGCTTGTCGGTATCGCGCGGGGCCGGCGGCGGGATGCGGTGCACGATGGCCTCCAGCACCTCCTCCACGTTCAGGCCGGTCTTGGCCGACACCGGCACCGCGTCGGTGGCGTCGATGCCGATCACCGCCTCGATCTCGGCCTTGGCACGCTCGGTATCGGCGGTCGGCAGGTCGATCTTGTTCAGCACCGGCACCACTTCCAGGCCCATTTCGACCGCGGTGTAGCAGTTGGCCACGGACTGGGCTTCCACGCCCTGCGCCGCGTCCACCACCAGCAGCGCGCCCTCGCAGGCGGCCAGCGAACGGCTGACTTCATAGGAGAAGTCGACGTGGCCGGGGGTGTCGATGAAGTTCAGGTAGTAGGTTTCGCCATTGCGCGCGGTGTACGGCAACGACACCGACTGCGCCTTGATGGTGATGCCACGCTCGCGCTCGATCGGGTTGTTGTCCAGGACCTGCGCTTCCATCTCGCGCGCGGTCAGGCCGCCACAGATCTGGATGATGCGGTCGGCCAGGGTGGACTTGCCATGGTCGACGTGGGCGATGATGGCCTAATTGCGGATGTTCCGCATCGAATCGGCAGACATAAGGTGGCGGCGGCGCGTCGCGTCGTCAGGATAACGCGCCATTATCGCACGCCAGGCGGCCAGCCCGCACAGACCGCCGGCCCGGACGGCAGGAGCCGCCCGGAGGCGGCCCCTGCGTACAGCTTGATGAAGGCCGGGTTCAGCCGCCGGCCCGGACCGCGACGAAGGCGCTGTTGCCGCCCGCCCGCACCAGCAGCATCACCACGTCGCCCTTCCTGTAGCCGGCCAGCTCGCGGTTGAGCGCGGCCACGCTGCCGACCGGGGTACGGCCGACCTGCAGCACCACCATGCCCGGCGACAGCCGCGCCTCGCGCGCCGCCTGGCTGTTCACCGCGGTGATGCGCACGCCCTCGCCGGCGTCCAGCCCCAGTTGCCGGCGCTCGGCGGCCGTCAGGTCGGCCACCTCCAGCCCCAGCAGAGCATTGGCGCCGGCCTGCGGCTTGTCGCCGCCGGCCGCGGCCGGGGCATTGGCCGGGCGTGCCGCGTCCTCGGCCAGTTCGGTCAGGGTCACGCTGATCTCGCGCGGCTTGCCGTCGCGCAGGATGCCCAGCCGCACCTTGCTGCCCGGCGGCATCGCGCCGATCAGCGGCGGCAGGTCGCTGGAGGCGGCGATCTCGGTGCCGTTGACCGAGCGGATGACGTCGCCGACTTCCAGGCCCGCCTTGCGGGCCGGGCTGTCCTCGACCATCTGGTTGACCAGCGCGCCGCGGCTGTCCGGCATGCCGAGCCCCTGGGCCTTGAGCGAGTCGAGTGGCTCGACCACCACGCCCAGCTGGCCACGGCTGACCTTGCCGGTCTTCTTGATCTGCTCCACCGCACTCATCGCCAGGTCGATCGGGATGGCGAAGCTGATGCCCATGTAGCCGCCGGACGCCGAGAAGATCTGCGAATTGATGCCGACCACCTCGCCGCGGGTATTGAGCAGCGGGCCACCGGAATTGCCCTGGTTGATCGCCACGTCGGTCTGGATGAACGGCACGTAGCGCTGCTCGGCGTAGGGGTTGCTGCGGCCGGTGGCGCTGACGATGCCGGCGGTGACCGAATGGTCCAGGCCGAACGGCGAGCCGATCGCCACCACCCACTGGCCGGGCTTGAGCGTATTGGAATCGCCCACGCGCACGGTCGGCAGGCCCTTGGCGTCGATCTTCAGCAGCGCCACGTCGTACTGCTCGTCGCTGCCGACGACCTTGGCGTCGAACTCGCGGCGGTCGCTGAGCTTGACCTTGACCGTCTCGGCGCCGTCGATCACGTGGTGATTGGTCAGCACGTAGCCGTCGGCGGAAATGATGAAGCCCGAGCCCATGCCGCGGCCGCGCGGGCCGTCTTCCGGCGCCTCGCGGGGCATCTGGAAGTCCGGGCCGAAGAAGCGCCGGAAGAAGTCCGGCAACTGGTCCATGTCCGGCCGCGCGCCGCCCGCCATGCGCGGACCGCGCCGCGGGCCGATCACGGTCTCCACGTTCACCACGCCGGGCCCGACCCGGTCCACCAGTTGGGTGAAATCGGGCAGGCCGCTGACCAGCTGCGGGGCCGGCGCCGCCGGGCGCGCGGCGACCGCCTGCTCGGCGGGGGCGGTGGGGGCATTGCTCTGGGCACAGGCGACCAGCGGCAGGGTCATTGCCAGCAGGCCGAACAGCCGCGTATGGATACGGTGGGTCATCAGACTCGAGCCTCCGATTGGAAAGTGAAGAAACACGCGCCGCCCGGCATCGAGCGCCAGACGGGGAAATCCCGGGAAACCGCACCGGCCGCGCATGGCCGCCGGTGTGGGAAGAAGCACCGGCTCAGGGCCGCGCCGGTTGCGTGTCCGGCGCCGGCTGCCCACTCTGGGATGGCAGCCGCGGCTCGAACGGGTAGAAGGTCGCCCCGCCTTCCGTCGGCGCACTGGCATTCAAGGCGGTGCCCGACAGCGCCGGCGACAGGCTCGAGCGCGGCCATGGACGCGCCTGCAGCACGCCGCCTGGGTCGGCGAACGGATCGCGGCGGAGCGCCGGCAGCGGTGCCTGCGCGGCCACTGCGCGCGCCGGCTCGGCCTGGCGCGCGGCCACGCTGCGCGCCGCCTGCTGGGTACGGGTGGCGCTGCCACGCCGCACCGATGCATCCGCACGCCGCAGCGCCACGGCGGCCACGGCCGGCGCCGCGGCGGCCAGCCCGGCCTCGGTGCCGGCGTCCACGGCCGGAGCGGCATCGGCCACCACCGGGGTCGCCGGAACCTGGGCGGCGGTGGCGATCACGGTCTCCGGCACGGCCGGCCCGGGCAGCTGCCCGCGCGCCATGAACAGGGCCACGGCCGCGACCGAGGCCGCCAGCGCGGCGCCCCCGCCCCAGCGCCGCCAGCCACCGCGACGCGCCTGCCGTTCGGATGCCGGGGATACCCGTCCCGCCTCGGCGGCGATCGCCGCGTGGATCCTGAGGTCGAAGCCGGCCGGTGCCGGGGCGCAGGCCTGGCCGCGCAGGACGTCGCCCAGCAGCTGCCAGCGCTCCTGGCAGCCGGACAACTCGCCGTCGTGCTCGAGCCGACGCAGCAGGAAACGCGCCTCGTCGGTGGGCAGCTCGCCGTCGACCAGCGCCGACAACTGCTGCCGGTAATGAAGTTCGAACTTGTCGGCGGTATTGCCCGCCGCCGCATCGACGCGGCCGGAAGCATTCATGCGCGGCTCCTTTCACGGGTGGCGCTGGCGGTATCCAGCAGCGGACGCAACTGCACGTCGATGGCCTCGCGGGCACGGAATATCCGCGAACGCACGGTGCCGATCGGGCAGCCCATCCTGTGTGCGATTTCCTCGTAGCTCATGCCTTCCACCTCTCGCAACGTGATGGCCGAACGCAGCTCCTCGGGAAGCGCGTCGACCGCCTTCATCACGGTCTGTTCCAGTTCCTGCCGCATCAGTTCGCGTTCGGGCGTGTCGGTGTCGCGCAGGCGCGCGCCGGCGTCGAACTGCTCGGCGTCGCCGATATCGACGTCGTCGGTCGGCGGGCGCCGGTTGTGCGCGGCAAGGTAATTCTTGGCGGTATTCACTGCGATTCGATGCAACCAGGTATAGAACTGGGCGTCGCCACGGAAATTCCCGATCGCGCGGTAGGCGCGGACGAAAGTGTCCTGGGCCACGTCCTGACATTCACTCCAGTCGGCGATGTAGCGCCCGATCAGCGCGACGATGCGGTGCTGGTACTTGCGCACCAGGACATCGAACGCCGCGCTTTCGCCGCGCTGCACGCGCCGGACCAGCTCCAGATCCAGCTCCTGCGGTATTTCAACCTCGGCCATAAAGGGCCGCACTCCTGTCAGCCCAACCGACGTCGGGCAATGAGACCGCCTGTGGCGGAAAAAGTTCAGCGTCCGGTCCCCGGAGCGCCGCACCGTCCTTCAGAGCATGTTTACATTGCGGCCGCAGCGCCCATGGCCGGCGCGCGCGGCACCCGGGCATGGCGGCCACCGCCCCCGCGCCACGACGAAGCGCGCGACGGGCATGTACACGCCCTGCAACCTGCGTTCGGATAGCCTGTCGGCGACGACCGGCCGGCGCGAACGCCCCTGCATCCCAAGCATTGGGATTTGACGCCGGGGAAACAACCTCTGGATCATAGCGGTCTTCTCCATACACAACCGGATGGAACGTCCCATGCTTTCAGGTTTCGATGGGCTCCGCTTCACTCACTGGCAGGCCGAGATCCGCGACGACGGCTTCGTCGTGCTCGCCCTGGACCGCCGCGACAGTCCGGTCAACGCGATGTCCCAGGACGTGCTGCTGGAGCTGGGCGACATCGTCGAACGGCTGGCGATCGACCCGCCCAAGGGCGTGGTGGTCCGTTCGGCCAAGGCCGCCGGCTTCATCGCCGGCGCCGACCTCAAGGAGTTCCAGGAGTTCGACCGCCGCGGCACCGTCAACGACGCCATCCGCCGCGGCCAGTCCACCTACCAGAAGCTGGCCGAGCTGCCCTGCCCCACCGTCGCCGCGATCCACGGCCATTGCCTGGGCGGCGGCACCGAACTGGCCCTGGCCTGCCGCTACCGCGTGGCGTCCAGCGATCCGTCCACCCGCATCGGCCTGCCCGAGACCCAACTGGGCATCTTCCCGGGCTGGGGCGGCAGCGCGCGCCTGCCGCGCCTGGTCGGCGCCCCGGCGGCGATGGACATGATGCTGACCGGGCGCACCCTGTCGGCCTCGGCCGCGCGCGGCATCCTCCTGGTCGACAAGGTCGCCGCACCGGCGGTCCTGGTCGACGCGGCGATATCGCTGCTGCAGTCGGGCGTGACCCGGCCGTTCAAGCAGCGTGCCACCGCCTGGGCCACCAACACCTGGCTGGCACGCCGGATCCTGGCGCCGCAGATGGCCAGGCAGGTCGCGCGCAAGGCGAAGAAGGAGCATTACCCGGCGCCGTACGCACTGATCTCGACCTGGGAGCGCAGCGGCGGCAGCGGTATCCAGGCACGCCTGGACGCCGAGCGCCGCGCGGTGGTCAAGCTCGCCGGCGGCCCGACCGCGCGCAACCTGATCCGCATCTTCTTCCTGACCGAGCGGCTCAAGGCCCTGGGCGGCAAGGCGCCGGACATCCGCCACGTGCATGTGGTCGGTGCCGGGGTGATGGGCGGCGACATCGCCGCGTGGGCGGCCTACAAGGGGTTCGACGTGACCCTGCAGGACCGCGAACAGCGCTTCATCGACCCGGCCATGGCCCGCGCCCAGGCCCTGTTCGAGAAAAAGGTGAAGGACCCGGCCAGGCGCCCGGAAGTGGCGGCACGGCTGAAGCCCGACCTGGCCGGTGACGGCGTGGCCAGCGCCGATCTGGTGATCGAGGCGATCATCGAGAACCCGGAAGCCAAGCGCGAGCTGTACCAGGCGCTGGAGCCGCGGCTGAAGGCCGACGCGCTGCTGACCACCAACACCTCCTCGATCCCGCTGGACGAGCTGCGCGAACACATCGCGCAGCCCGCCCGGTTCGCCGGCCTGCACTATTTCAACCCGGTGGCGCAGATGCCGTTGGTGGAGATCATCCACCACGACCGCATGGCGCCGGAGACCGAACAGCGGCTGGCCGCGTTCTGCAAGGCGCTGGGCAAGTTCCCGGTGCCGGTGGCCGGCACCCCCGGGTTCCTGGTCAACCGCGTGCTGTTCCCGTACATGCTGGAGGCGGCCACCGCCTATGCCGAGGGTATCCCCGGCCCGGTGATCGACCGCGCCGCGGTGAAGTTCGGCATGCCGATGGGCCCGATCGAACTGCTCGACACCGTCGGCCTGGACGTGGCCGCCAGCGTCGGCACGGAGCTGGCGCCGTTCCTGGGCCTGCAGATCCCGGCCGCGCTGGCCGCCGTGGAGCCGGGCAAGCGCGGCAAGAAGGACGGCCAGGGCATCTACAAGTGGGAAAACGGCCGCGCGGTGAAGCCGGAAGTGGCCAGGGACTACCAGGCGCCGTCGGACCTGGAGGACCGCCTGATCCTGCCGCTGCTCAACGAGGCGGTGGCCTGCCTGCACGACGGCGTGGTGGCCGATGCCGACCTGCTCGATGCCGGGGTGATCTTCGGCACCGGCTTCGCGCCGTTCCGCGGCGGCCCGATCCAGCACGTCCGCGCCACCGGCGCCGATGCCCTGGTGGAAAAACTCCGGACCCTGCAGGCACGCCACGGCGACCGTTTCGCGCCGCGTCCGGGCTGGGACATGCCGGTCCTGCGCGCGCCCATTGCCTGACCGGCCGGGCCGGCAGGAAGGCCCCCCGGGGCGGCGCGGCGGCCCCGGGAGTTCGCTGCCGCATCCATCCATCGACCCTGCCGCCGTTGCGGCGGCAGCGGCCGCGCGCGCAGCGGTGGATGGCGGATGAACGCATGGCGCGCCGGCATGCGCCAGCGCTGGATTGATTGACCCAGATCAAGGCGATCAAGCCCGCCTGGAACGACTCTATGCGCGTCGTCTGGCGCAGTGTCGCGCCAGACCGTGACGAGCAGGCCACGCGCCGCGTCCATTGCCTATCCCACAGGAGCAACACCCATGAAAACCTCGCGCCGTCTTCTCCTCGCCCTGGCCCTCGTCGGCGCTGCGGGCGCGGCCCAGGCTGCCGGCAACTGCACCGTTTCGCTCAAGGGCAACGATGCGATGCAGTTCGATCTCAAGGAAGCCACCGTTTCGGCCAGCTGCGCCACCGTCACCATCGAGCTGACCCACACCGGCAAGCTCCCGGCCACCGCCATGGGCCACAACGTGGTGGTCTCCACCACCGCCGACATGGCCGGCGTCAACCGTGACGCGATCCGTGCCGGCGTCGCCAACAACTACGTGCCGGCCAAGGACGCGCGGGTGATCGCCCACACCACCCTGATCGGCGGCGGGCAGAAGACCCAGGTCCGCTTCCCGGGCAACAAGCTCACCGCCGGCGGCGACTACAGCTTCTACTGCTCGTTCCCGGGCCATTCGGCCATGATGAAGGGCAAGCTGGTCGTAACCCGCTGATTCCCCTCGCAACGCATACGGAGGCCCGGGCGACCCTGTCGCCCGGGCCTCCGTCATATACTGTTCAGCATGGCATCCACGGCTCACCCCTGGATGGCTGCAACCCGCCCGGGACACGCATTGATTCAAGTCAATGCCCGGAGTGCTCCACACGGGGGATGATTTCCCCCGTTCAGACCGAGGATCAGGCCGCATGCAAAGCGTGCAGGGGACGTATAACGACAAGGTGGTGCGCCAGTTCGCGGTGATGACCGTGGTCTGGGGCATCGTGGGCATGCTGGTAGGCGTGATCATCGCCGCCCAGCTTTACTGGCCGACGCTCGGCGAAGGCATACCGTGGCTCAGCTACGGGCGGCTGCGACCACTGCATACCAATGCGGTGATCTTCGCCTTCGGCGGCTGCGCACTGATAGCGACCAGCCTGCACGTGGTGCAGCGCACCTGCCACGTCCGGCTGATATCGGACAAGCTGGCGGCCTTCGTGTTCTGGGGCTGGCAGCTGGTGATCGTGGCCGCGGCCATCACCCTGCCGCTGGGTTACACCCAGGGCAAGGAATACGCCGAGCTGGAATGGCCGATCGACATCCTGATCGCCGCGGTGTGGGTGGCCTACGCGGTGCTGTTCATCGGCACCATCGCCAAGCGCCGGGTCAAGCACATCTACGTGGCGAACTGGTTCTACGCCAGCTTCATCATCGCCATCGCGCTGCTGCACATCGTCAACAACATCTCCATCCCGGCCGGTCCGACCAAGTCCTACTCGGTCTACAGCGGCGCGGTGGATGCGATGGTGCAGTGGTGGTACGGCCATAACGCGGTGGGCTTCTTCCTGACCGCCGGCTTCCTGGGAATGATGTACTACTTCGTGCCCAAGCAGGCCGGCCGCCCGGTGTACTCCTACCGGCTGTCGATCGTGCACTTCTGGGCGCTGATCGCGGTCTACATGTGGGCCGGCCCGCACCACCTGCAGTACACCGCCCTGCCCGACTGGGCGCAGTCCCTGGGCATGGTGTTCTCGCTGATCCTGCTGGCCCCGTCGTGGGGTGGCGCGATCAACGGCGTGCTGACCCTGTCCGGCGTGTGGCACAAGCTGCGCACCGACCCGATCCTGAAGTTCCTGATCGTGGCGGTGTCGTTCTACATGATCGCGACCTTCGAAGGCCCGATGATGTCGATCAAGACGGTCAATTCGCTCTCCCACTACACCGACTGGACCGTGGGCCACGTGCACTCCGGCGCGCTGGGCTGGGTGGCGATGATCTCGATCGGCTCGATCTACGCGCTGATGCCCAAGCTGCTGGGCCGCGAGCAGATGTATTCGGTCAAGGCCATCGACACGCACTTCTGGCTGCACACCATAGGCCTGGTCGTCTACATCGCCTCGATGTGGATCGCCGGCGTGACGCAGGGCCTGATGTGGCGCGCCACCGACCCGGAGAACGGCACGCTCGTGTACTCCTTCGTCGAGTCGCTCAACGCGACCAAGCCGTACTACCTGTTCCGCCTCGGCGGCGGCCTGATCGTGCTGAGCGGCATGCTGGTGATGGCCTGGAACGTGCTGCGGACCTTCCGCCAGGCCGCCGCGACCACCGCGCCGCAGCCGGTGCTGTCGCCCGCCGCCGCCGATGCGCGTGCCTGAGGAACAGACATGAGCCATATGCACGCAAAGATCGAGAAGAACGTCGGCCTGATGGCCATCCTGATCGCCGTCGCGGTGTCCTTCGGCGGCCTCGCGGAAATCGTCCCGCTGATGTTCCAGGCCGAGACCATCAAGCCGCTGCCGGGCATCAAGCCCTACCCGGCGCTGGAGCTGGCCGGGCGCGACGTCTACGTCCGCGAGGGTTGCTACAACTGCCATTCGCAGATGGTGCGCACGCTGCGCTTCGAGACGGAGCGCTACGGCCACTACTCGCTGGCCGGCGAATCGGTGTACGACCATCCGTTCCAGTGGGGCAGCAAGCGCACGGGTCCCGACCTGGCGCGCGTGGGCCTGCGCGGCTATTCCGACGACTGGCATCGCGCCCCCCTCGACACCCCGCGCGACGTGGTGCCCGAATCGAACATGCCCGCCTATCCGTGGCTGGCCAAGGCCAAGCTGGACGGCGAGCAGGTCGCGCGGCACATGCGTGCGCTGAAGCGCATCGGCGATCCCTATACCGACGCCGAGATCGCCGCCGCGCCGGCCGCCGTCGAGGGCAAGACCGAGCAGGACGCGGTCGTGGCCTACCTGCAGGGCCTCGGTACGCACGTATCGCAGGCGGACATGCAGGTTGCGGAAGGAGCCGACCGATGATCCCCGGCCTGATCACCGCCTTCCTGCTGGTGCTGTTCGTCGTGGGCTGCATCCTGCTGTGGAGGCCGGGCGTGAAACCCGTGCTGGACGAGGCTGCCCGCATGCCCCTGGATGACGACAAGGAGGAGCAGGCATGACACCCGCATGGACATGGTACGTGGTGGCCGTCACGGTGCTGAACCTGCTGGGCTGCGTGTGGCTGCTCAGGAGCAACACCAAGCGCCGCCCCGACGACCCCAGGCCGGACGAAACCGGCCACGTGTGGGACGGCGACCTCACCGAGTACAACAAGCCGCTGCCGCGGTGGTGGATCAACCTGTTCTACATCACGCTGGTGTTCTCCGTCGGTTACCTGGTCTGGTACGGCGTGGGTTCCCTGAAGGGCTGGGGCCACTGGAGCTCGGGGTCGGAATGGGCGACGGAGACCGCGGCGGAGAACGCGCGCTTGGACGACACGCTGAAGCTGTACGCGGGCCAGTCCATCGATGAGCTGGCGAAGGACCCGCGCGCGGTGGCGATCGGTCGCGCAGTCTTCATCAACCGTTGCGCGGCCTGCCACGGCGCCAGCCGCCAGGGCGCGACCGGCTACCCCGACCTCTCGGACGACATCTGGCACTGGGGCGGAACGCCTGCGCGCATCCTGGACACCATCGCGAACGGCCGCCATGCCGTGATGCCCGCCTGGGCCGACACGCTCAAGGCGCAGGGCGGCGACACGGCGGTGGACGACACGATCGCCTACGTGCTGTCGCTGTCGCGCCCCGGCCAGCCCAAGGAGGCGGCGGCGCGCGGCGAGAAGCTGTTCGCCGGCACCTGCAGCGCCTGCCACGGCCCGCAGGGCAAGGGCAATCAGGCGCTGGGCGCGCCCGACCTCACCGACCGCTACTGGCTGTACGGCAGCAGCACGGCATCGCTGCACAAGACCCTGGAATCAGGGCGCCAGGGCGCGATGCCGGCCTGGAAGGAGCAACTGGGCGACACCCGTACGCGGCTGGTCGGCGCCTACGTGTGGACGCTGTCGCCGCACAAGGAACCGCCGCCCGCCGGCGCCGTGGTTGCCGAGTGATGGGCACGGGCGCCGCCAGGCCGCGGGAGCAGGAAGCCACGCCCGCTTCGCAACGCATCGGCGCCATCCTCTGGCCCAGCTTCTTCGTCGCCGGGGTCGTCACGACGGTGTTGTTCGCCGTCGTGGACCCCGAGCAGTTGCGGGACATCACGTTCCCGTCGCTGCAACTCGGCCGCAAGCTGGGCTACTCGCTGGGTTTCTTTCTCATCTGGCTGGCCACGTTCTCGTCCAGCCTGTTCACCTGGATCCTGCTGCAGCCATCCCGGCGGGTGAGGTCAGGGTCCCGTTCCGGTAACGTCCCATGAGTCGCCGCATACCGCTGCGCATCGTCGAAGACGAGGGCAGCTCCTACTACGTCAGCGAGCGCAAGGTCTATCCGCGCGAGGTGTCGGGAACGTTCGACCGCCTGCGCGTCGCCGCGGTGATCTGGCTGCTCGGCATGTACTA
>Ga0066255_1002017_pt1 | contig 10863 bp, 9 predicted proteins | sample ThiBiot_750_biof_FD_71148 | JGI IMG/M metagenome (GOLD analysis project Ga0066255, IMG submission 71148) | Wastewater bioreactor microbial communities from Cape Town, South Africa - Thiocy_expt_750_biof (version 2) | ecosystem: Engineered > Bioreactor > Thiocyanate-remediating > Anaerobic-Aerobic... | reverse complement strand
CCCGCCATGTCGCCCTTCATGTCCTCCATGCCGGCACCGGGCTTCAGCGAGATGCCGCCGGTATCGAAGGTGACGCCCTTGCCGATGAAGGCGACCGGCTCGTCGCTCTTGCCCGCACCGTTCCAGCGCATCACGACGACGCGGCTCTCGCGGCGGGAGCCCTGCCCGACACCGAGCAGCGCCCGCATGCCGATCTTCTTCAGGTCCTTCTCGTCGAGCACCTCGACCTCGACGCCGAGCTTCTCGAGCTTCTTCGCGCGATCGGCGAACTCTTCGGGATAGAGGACATTCGGCGGCTCGTTGACCAGGTCTCGCGCCAGCAAGACGCCCGCGGCGATCGCCTCGGCCACCTTGAGCGCCTTCCGCGTCGCCGCCGGATCGGTGACCCGAAGCGTGACCGAAAGCGTGCCGGCCTCGTCCTTGTCCTTGCTCTTCGTCTTGTAGCGATCGAACCTGTAGCTGCGCAGCCTCAGCCCCAGCGCGAGCTCGGCCGCCTGCTTCGCCTCGATCTCGGCGCCGGGCATGGCCGCCACCACATCGGCATCGCGGCCGCCGCCGAGCCGGCCGGCGATCGCACCGCCGAGCTTCACGAAATCGAGCTCGCCGCGCTCGCTCGAAGGCCCCAGGCCCACGACGATCAGCCGTTCATAGGCCGCTCCCTCCGGCGAGGGCAGCGTCAGACCGGAGAACGCCTTGCCCTTGAAATGCGAGGCCGCCGCCATGCGCGCCAGCAGCGAAGCCGCATCGCGGCCGGCCAGCGCCTCCGCCGGCCCCGACAGCACGAGGTCTTCGCCGACGAGGACGACGAGATCGCGCCCCTCGACGGCGTCCAGGGCTTTGATCTCGAGCTTCAGGCGCTGCGACATGGTCCGCTCACAATCTTGCGAAAGTCGTCGGGAAGAGACAGTTGAAAGGCACGGCGCGGGCGATTCCCGTTTGCGCCGCAAATCCGCCTATACCATAGGGTGTGTTCGACGAACCACCTTGGGGAGTTCCTCTCCCCGCCTCCCGGAAAGCGACGCGTGCTCCTCAACCGTCTCGACCGATACATCCTGAAGATCGCGGCGGTCGCGGCGATCGTGCTGCTGCTTGGCCTGACGGGCGTGATCTGGGTGACGCAGGCCCTGCGCGAGGTCGACCTGATCACCGGCAAGGGCCAGACCGTCCTGATCTTCTTGACCGTCACGCTGCTCTCGCTCCCGGCGCTGCTCGCCGGCATCGCCCCCGTCGCGCTGTTCATGTCGACCCTCTACACATTGAACAAGCTCAACGGCGATTCCGAGCTGATCGTCATGAACGCCGCCGGCGTCGCCCCGCATCGGGTCACCCGGCCCTTCCTCGTCCTGACGATGGCGACGGCGGTCATCGTCGCCTGGATGACCATCTCGGTCATGCCCGCAAGCTTTCGCACGCTGCGCGACCTGATCACCCTGATCCGAGCCGATTTCGTCGCCAACGTCGTCAAGGAGGGCCAGTTCGTCTCGCTCGATTCCGGCGTGACCTTCCACTATCGGGAGAAGGTCGGCGACGCGCTGGTCGGCATCTTCATGCAGGACCGCCGCGACCCGACGCAGCCCTCGATCTATCTCGCCGAGCGCGGCCGTACCGTCGAGGCCGAAGGCCAAAGCTTCCTGATGCTGGAGAAGGGCACCATCCAGCGCGAGGCCAAGAACACCAACACCACCTCGATCATTTCCTTCGAGCGCTACGCGCTCAACCTGTCGGCCCTGACCGGCGACAGCAGCGGCGGCCCCGGCGAGGGCGACGGCGACAAGGTGGTCTACAAGCCGCGCGAGCGCTCGACCTGGGAACTGCTCAACCAGAACCCGAACGAACCCTATTACAAGATCCAGGAAGGCCGCTTCCGGGCCGAGCTGCATAACCGCCTCTCGGCTCCGCTCTACCCCTTCGCCTTCATGCTGATCGCCTTTGCCGCGATCGGAGAGGCGCGCACGACGCGCCAGGGCCGGGCCCTCGCGATCCAGGCCGCGATCATGATCGTCGGCGCGACCCGCCTCGCAGCCTATGCGGCCTGGACGGCGAGCGTCCGCTCGCCTTTCGCCGCCGCGCTGCTCTACATCCTGCCGATCGCCGCCATCCTCCTCGCGATCGCCTTCATCTTCTACGGCGAGCGGCTGCGGCCGGTGCTGTCACGGGTGATGACCCCGCTGACCCTGCCCCTCGCCCATCTCGCATCTCGTTTCCGGCGCGCCTGATGCTGCTCTTCACCACCCTCGGCCGCTACCTGACGCTGCGGTTCACGCGCGCCATCCTCAGCGTGTTCAGCACCTTCTTCTTCCTGATCGGCACGCTCGACTTCGTGGAGCTGATGCGCCGCGCCGGCGACTCGCCGATCGCCACCACGCCGAAGATCATCATGCTCGCGCTCTATCGCGTGCCGAGCGTCGCCGAGCAGATCTTTCCCTTCGCGGCGCTGTTCGGCGGCATGTTCGCCCTGCTGACGCTGAGCCGGAAGCTCGAGCTGGTCGTGGCGCGCTCCGCCGGCGTCTCGGCCTGGCAGTTCCTGCAGCCGGCGGTCGTCGTGGCCGGCGTGATCGGACTCGTTTCGGTGATGGCCTACAACCCGCTCGCCGCCGAGATGAAGCGGCGCGCCACCGCGCTGGAGACGAGGCTCTTCGTGCGCGCGGGCGGACAGTCCGCCGCAAGCCTGCCGGAGATCTGGCTGCGCCAGACCAGCGTCGACGGGCAGGCCATCATCCGCGCCGCCGGAGCACGGCCGGATGAAGACGGGCTCTCGGGCGTGACCGTCTTCAATTTCAACCACGACGGCTCGTTCCGGGATCGAATCGACGCTCGCCAGGCCGTGCTTCGCCCGGGACATTGGGAGCTCAGCGACGCGCGGCTGACCTCCGCCACGGAAGAGCCACAGAGCTACAAGAATTACACGCTGGCGACGACGCTGGAGCCCGACCAGATGCGGCAGAGTTTCACGCCCCCCGAGGCGGTCGGCTTCTGGGCGATGCCGTCGGCGATCGAGCGGACGCGTCGCGCCGGCCTCGACATCACGCCCTATGAGCTTCGTTATCAATCACTTATGGCGCGCCCGCTGCTGCTGGTCGCCATGGTGCTGGTCGCCGCATCCGTTTCTTTAAGATTTTTCCGGTTTGGTGGAGTGACCAAACTGGTGGTGGCTGGCGTCACGGCGGGGTTCGTGCTCTATGTGGCGACGCAACTGTCGGAGGAACTCGGATCGTCGGGAATCGTCAATCCGGTCGTCGCGGCGTGGCTGCCCGCAGCATTGGGAACGATGCTGGGGGCGCTGGCCCTCCTCCATCAGGAAGACGGGTAGAACGTACTGTGCCTATGGTTAATTTTGTGTTGAACGGACAGGTCGGAGCGTGACGAGCGTGGCGCGATTCGCTGCGGCGACTGCCCTCGCCTCCAGCCTTGCCTTTCTGCTGGCGGGTCCGGGCTTCGCCCAGGGCAAGCCTGCGGCCGGCGGCAAGCCTGCGGCTGCGGCTGCGGCCAAGCGGCAGGACCGGATGGTCGTCGACGCCCGCGAACTCGTCTATGACAACGACAAGAAGACGGTCGCTGCCGTCGGCAACGTGCAGATCCTCTACCAGGGCCGTACGATCGAGGCCGACCGCGTCGTCTACGACCAGGCCAACAAGCGCGTCATCGCGGTCGGCAACGCGCGCATCACCGAAACCAACGGGTCGGTCATCACCGGCGACCGCTTCAACCTGACCGACGACTTCCGCGACGGCTTCATCGACTCGCTGCGGGTGGTGAATCCCGACAAGACCCGTTTCTCGGCGCCGCGCGCCGAGCGGACCGACGGCGAGACCTTCGTCTTCGACAAGGGCATCTACACCGCCTGCGAGCCCTGCAAGGAGCATCCCGAGCGGCCGCCGCTCTGGCAGGTGCGCTCGGCCCGCATCATCCACAAGAAGTCCGAGCAGACGATCTACTACGAGGATGCCAGGCTCGAATTCGCCGGCATTCCGATGGCCTACATCCCCTACATGTCGGGCCCGGATTCGACGGTGAAGCGCAAGACCGGCTTCCTGGCGCCGAAATTCATCAACACCTCGGCGCTCGGCTACGGCGTCGGGCTGCCCTACTTCATCAATCTGGCGCCGAACTACGATCTGACGCTGACGCCGACCTACCTGACGCGCCAGGGCCTGCTCGGCCAGGTCGAGTGGCGCCACCGCCTGCTCAACGGATCGTACACGATCCGGGCCTCCGGCATCTTCCAGCAGGACAAGGACGCCTTCCTCGCAGCTCCGCTCGGGCCGCGCGACAAGGAATTCCGTGGCGCGCTCGAAAGCACCGGCAAGTTCTTCATCAATCCGCGCTGGACGATCGGCTGGAACGTCGCCATGTCGACGGATCGCTGGTTCTACAAGAACTACCGCATCCTGAACGCGAGCCTCAGCAACACGACCTATCTGCAGGAATCGATCTCGACGGCCTATCTGAACGGCCAGAGCCCGACCGCCTGGTTCGATCTGCGCGGCTACTACTTCCAGCCGCTGAACTATCAGGACTGGCAGAAGCAGCAGCCGGTCGTCATGCCGGTGCTGGACTACGACAAGCGCGTCCACAAGCCGTCCTTCCTCGGCGGCGAGCTCGAATTCAACGTCAACGTCACCAGCCTGCACCGCGACACCGCCGCCTTCGCGGAGCTGCCGCAGCAGAAGGCCTATCTCGTCAACGGCACGACGAGCAGCGGAACCGGCTACTCGCTCTATGACGGCTGCGCCGTCTACGACAAGAATCACTGCCTCGTGCGCGGCCTGGCCGGCAACGTCTCGCGCGCGACGGCGCAGGTCTCGTGGCGGCGCAACATCATCGACCCACTCGGACAGATCTGGACGCCCTACGCCTCGCTGCGGGCCGACGTCTTCGCGGTCAATCCCGATACCAGCGGCATCATCAATTCCCACGTCGCGACCATCGCCGACACCTCGGACGAGGTCTTCGGGCGGGTGATGCCGGCGATCGGGCTGATGTACCGCTATCCCTTCGTCGCCAAGACGGATTGGGGCACCCATATCATCGAGCCGGTGGCGCAGATCGTCGCCCGCCCGAACGAGACCAATAGCCTGCGCGTCGCCAACGAGGACGCCCAGAGCCTGGTCTTCGACGCCAACAATCTGTTCGAGTGGAGCGGCAAGTTCTCGGGCTATGACCGGCTCGAGGGCGGAACGCGCGCCAATGTCGGCGCCCTCTATACCGGGCGCTTCGGCAAGGAGGCCTATGCCAACGTCCTGATCGGCCAGTCCTTCCAGCTCGCCGGCCGCAATTCCTATGCGACGGGCGACCTGCTGAACACCGGCCTCGACTCGGGCCTCAACACGGACAGCTCGGATTACGTCGCCCGGGCCCAGTTCTCGCCGGCGAAGGGCTTCTTCCTGACCGGCGCCACCCGGCTCAACGCCACGACTTTCGAGGCGCAGCGCATCGACGCCGCCGCGACCTATTCGAACAGCGTGATTTCGGCCTCGGTCGGCTACGGCCGCTACGAGCCGCAGCCCAATCTCGGCATCTTCCGCCGCCGCGAAGGTCTTTCGCTCAACGGCTCGCTGCTCGTCGCCCAGAACTGGCGCGTCAGGGCCGGCGTGCTGTTCGACCTCGACAAGTACAAATACGACCGCGAGCTCTGGCGGACGGCCTATGCCGCCGCCCAGGCAGCCTCGACGGCGGTGCCGGCCTATCCCAACACCGGGCCGTTCCAGACCGCCTCGACCTCGTTCGGCATCAACTACACCGACGAGTGCACGGTCTTCGACGTCTCCTACACGCAGAGCTATGCCGACCGGCAGGCGGGCGCGACCAAGGACACGCGCACCATCATGTTCCGGCTCGAGCTGCGGACCCTCGGCGAGATCAACTACTCGCAGAATCTCGGCAACAGCTCCGCGTCGAGCGACGGCATCAGCAGCAGCAATTGAGGCGCCGCGGGGCGCCCCGTGCAATCGCCAGACCGGAGCATTCCTTGCCGCGCCTGCCGCTAGCGCTGACCCAGGGCGACCCGGCCGGCATCGGGCCGGAGCTCAGCCTGCGCGCCTGGCTGGAGCGGCGGGAGCGGGCGCTGCCTGCCTTCGCCTGCGTCGCCGACCCCGCCGAGCTCGCTCGGGCCGCCGGGCGGCTGGGCTGGCAGGTTCCGATCAGGGCGTCCAGCTGGGAAGAGGCAACGGCATTGTTCGCGCAGGCGCTGCCGGTCATCCCTCTCGCGCAGAGCGTCGCGGCCACGCCGGGCGAGCCGGACCCTTCTTCCGCCGCAGCGACGATCGACTCCATCGACCGGGCCGTCGCGGCCGTGCGAACCGGCAGGGCCGGTGCCGTCGTGACCAACCCCATCGCCAAGTCGGTCCTTTATGCGGCCGGGTTCAAGCATCCCGGCCATACCGAATACCTCGCGCATCTCGCGGCGGAAGCCGGCACCGAACCTCTGCCGGTGATGATGCTGTGGTGCGAGGAACTCGCGGTGGTTCCGGTCACCATCCATGTCCCGCTGCGGCGCGTGCCGGAGCTGCTGACCCGGAAGCTCATCGTCGATACGGCCCGGATCGTCGCGGTGGGCCTGCGCCGGCAGTTCGGCATCAAAAGCCCCCGGCTCGCCATCAGCGGGCTCAATCCCCATGCCGGTGAGAACGGGACGATGGGCCGCGAGGACGAGGAGATCGTCAAGCCGGCGATCGCCGAGCTCCAGGCCGAGGGCATCGATGCGCGCGGACCCTATCCGGCCGATACGATGTTCCATGCCAGGGCGCGGGCCGGCTATGACGCGGCGTTGGCAATGTATCACGACCAGGCGCTGATCCCGATCAAGACCATCGCCTTCGACGAGGGCGTCAACGTCACATTGGGACTGCCCTTCATCCGCACCTCGCCCGACCACGGCACCGCCTTCGACATCGCCGGGCAGGGCATCGCCCGGCCGGACAGCCTCTGCGCGGCCCTGAGACTCGCGGCTCGCATGGCCGAACGTCAGGAAGCCGCGCGATGAGCCAGATCGATGATCTGCCGCCGCTGCGCGAGGTCGTCGAGCGCCATGGCTTGATGGCCCAGAAGGCGCTCGGCCAGAACTTCCTGTTCGACCTCAACCTGACGAGCCGGATCGCGCGCGCGGCCGGCCCGCTCGACGGCGAGACCGTCGTCGAGATCGGCCCCGGCCCCGGCGGGCTGACGCGCGCGCTGCTCGCCAACGGCGCCGGCCGCGTCATCGCGATCGAGCGCGACCGGCGCTGCCTGCCGGCGCTGGCTGAGATCGCGGCACGCTATCCGGGGCGGCTGGAGGTCGTCGACGGCGATGCGCTCGCGACCGACCTTGCACCCTATCTCAAGGGCGAGCCGGCCCGCATCGTCGCCAACCTGCCCTACAATATCGGCACGCCGCTGCTGGTCGGCTGGCTGAGCCTGGAGCCCTGGCCGTCCTGGTGGACGTCCCTGACCTTGATGTTCCAGCGCGAGGTGGCCGAGCGCATCGTCGCCTCCCCGGAAGAGCGGGCCGACTATGGCCGGCTTGCCGTGCTGGCGAACTGGCGCTGCCGGACCAGAATCCTGTTCGACGTGCCGCGTGGCGCCTTCGTGCCGCCGCCGAAGATCACCTCGTCGGTGGTTCAGCTCGTGCCGCGGCCGGAGCCCGAGCCCTGCGACCGGCGCCTGCTGGAACGGGTCACGCTCGCCGCCTTCGGCCAGCGCCGCAAGATGCTGCGCCAGAGCCTGAAGGCGGTGCTGCCGGACCCTGCGCCGATCATCGCGGCGGCCGGCCTCTCCGAGACGGCCCGCGCCGAGGAGGTGCCGGTCTCGGGCTTCGTGCGGCTCGCCAACGCGCTCGCCGCAACGCTTCAGGCCAATTCCTCCGCCAGGAGCTGATCGACGAAATCGCCGAGGCCGACGGCGCGGCTGCGCTTCAGGCGCTCGGCCGTGAGGATCGCCTTGATCGCGTCATAGGCGGCATCGAGATCGTCGTTGATGATGACGTAGTCGTACTGGCTCCAGCGGGCGATCTCGTCGCGGGCATTGGCCAACCGCTTGGCGATCACATCCGGCGCGTCCTCGGCGCGGCGCACGAGGCGCGAGCGCAGCTCGGCCATCGACGGCGGCAGGATGAAGATGGTCACGACATCCGCCCGCGCCTTCTTGACGATCTGCTGCGTGCCCTGCCAGTCGATGTCGAACAGCACATCGCGCCCGGCCGCCAGCGAGGCCTCGACCTCCTTGCGGGGCGTGCCATAGCCGTTGCCGTGGACCTCCGCCCATTCCAACAGGTCATTGTGCTGGCGCATGGCGTCGAAGGTGCCGCGATCGATGAAGCGGTAGTGGACGCCGTCGATCTCCGAAGGGCGCCGCGTCCGCGTCGTCACGGAAATCGACAGGTCGAGGTTGTTCTCGCTCTTGAGGTTGCGGGTGAGCGTCGTCTTGCCGGCCCCGGAGGGCGACGACAGGATCAGCATGAGGCCGCGGCGGGCCGGACGATGGCTCTCGGCCGTCATGTCTCACTCCACATTCTGAACCTGCTCGCGCATCTGGTCGACGACCGTGCGCAGGTCGAGGCCGATCCGCGACAGGTCGGGGTCGTTCGCCTTGGCGCAGAGCGTCGAAGCCTCGCGGCCGAACTCCTGGGCCAGGAAATCGAGCTTGCGGCCGATCGGCCCGCCCTTCGCCAGCAGCTCGCGCAGCGCTGCGACATGGGCATGGAGCCGGTCGATCTCCTCGCGGATATCGGCGCGCACGGCGATCAGCGCCGCCTCCTGGTGAAGGCGCTGCGGATCGAGCCCGTTCGCGGAACCGAGCAGTGCCTCCACCTGGGCGGCGATACGGGCGCGGATCGCCTCGGACCGGCGGGCGGGATGGTGCTCGGCCTCGCTGGCCAGGCGCGAGATCGTCTCGACATGACCCAGCACGATCGCTTCGAGCGCCCGGCCCTCGTCGGCGCGGGCTTCCTGCAGCGCCTCGACTGCAGCCTCGAGCCCGGCGAGCGCCGGCTTCTCGACGGCTCCGAGCACATCCTGCGCCTCGTCGGCGTATTCGACCACGCCGCGGACGGCGAGGAGCCCGTCGAAGGTCGGCCGATCGATGCCGCTGGCCGGCAACGCCTCGATCGCCGCCAACAATGCGGCGAGCACGGTTTCGTTGACGCGCGGGCGCGGCGGCCCGGCATCGCTGGTCACGGCGAGATTGACGTGCAGCGTGCCGCGGGCGAAGGCCCCGGACAGGCGCTTGCGGGCGGCTTCGGCGAGGATTTCAAGGCCCGGCGGGACGCGAACGCGCACATCGAGCCCGCGGCCGTTGACGCTGCGAATCTCCCAGGCCCAGCCATGGACGCCGGTGGTTCCTGCCGCGCGGGCGAAGCCCGTCATGCTCTCGATGCCCATCAAGCTCCCCACTCCGCAAGCCGGTCGACACGGCCGGCGCGGCGGGACCCTAGAGCACGGGCCGATCAGATTGCAACGCTGCCACGGCCGGCCAGGCGCTTGCTATCAACATGTTGGAAGGCCCGGCCGTCCCGCGGCCGGGCGAACTGTCACTGGAACAGCCGACGCGCCGTCTTGCCGATCAAGGCCCCTTGAGCTGCGGGACCTGCTTGGGAGAGTTGAGATCGAAGGTCTTGTTCAGCAGCGGGTCGCGCGCCGTGCCTTCCGAAGCGTCGAAGGCGCGGGCACGGGTCCCGGCCACGCCGGCAGGCTGCGCGATCGGCGCGCCGCCGGATCCGATATCGGAGGCCGGCTGCGTCGTCTCCGGCGCCTCGGTCCGGTTGTCCGGACCCGCGGGCGGCTCGACCTTGTCGATCGCATCGGCCGGCGGCTTGCCCTGCTGGGTTCGCGTCGTCTCGATCTGGCGCCAGCGCGAGACGTTGCGATTGTGCTGGTCGAGCGTCTCCGAGAAGACGTGCCCGCCGGTGCCGTCGGCCACGAAGTAGAGGTCCTTGGTCCGGGAATGATTGACCACGGCCTCCATCGCGGCGCGGCCGGGATTGGCGATCGGTCCGGGCGGGAGACCGGAAATGACATAGGTGTTGTAGGGCGTCGGCTGGGTGATCTCGCTGCGCTGGATCGGACGGCCGAGCGTGCCCTTGCCGCCGACGAGGCCGTAGACGATCGTCGGATCGGACTGCAGCTTCATCTTCTGGTTCAGCCGGTTGATGAAGACCCCGGCCACGCGCGGGCGCTCGTCGGCGCGCCCGGTCTCCTTCTCCACGATGGAAGCGAGGACGACCAGCTCTTGTGGCGTCTTGATCGGCAGGTCGGCCGGCCGCTTGGCCCAGATTTTCTCCAGGACCACGTTCTGGTCCCTGGCCATGCGATCCAGGATGCCCTTTCGCGAGAAGCCGCGCGGGAAGCGGTAGGTGTCGGGAAGGATGGATCCCTCCTTCGGAATCTGGGCGATCTCGCCGGTCAGCAGATCGGAGAATTCGAAAGTGGTGCCGGCCTTGGCGTAGCCGCCGGTGGAATTGCGTGCATAGCCCGAACGGTCGAACGGGGTCTGATGCACGCCGGTATCGGCTTCGACTTCGGTGAACGGTTTGAGGCCCGGCATCAGATCGTAGCTGACGCGCGCGATGCCGCCCTACTGATTGAAATTGCGATCGTCATTGGTGGCAATGGTGCCGTCGGTCAGCTCCGAGTTCTGATAGGCGGTGTGATCGACCGTGCCGCTCAGCGACACCTGCAGGCGGTTGATGTCCTGCTCGACGCCGAGCGTCGCGCCGCTGGTCGCGAACAGCGGATACTTCGCCAGACCCACCTGAATGTTCGGACTGCCGGGATTGTCGGTGCCGACGCGTAGCCGCAATTGCGAGTTGATCCGCGTGTCGCGCGTCACATCGAGCCGGCCATCGACCTTGCCGGTGAAATCCGGACGATCGATCCGGGTCGAGGCCGGCGA
>Ga0066255_1002537_pt1 | contig 10869 bp, 9 predicted proteins | sample ThiBiot_750_biof_FD_71148 | JGI IMG/M metagenome (GOLD analysis project Ga0066255, IMG submission 71148) | Wastewater bioreactor microbial communities from Cape Town, South Africa - Thiocy_expt_750_biof (version 2) | ecosystem: Engineered > Bioreactor > Thiocyanate-remediating > Anaerobic-Aerobic... | reverse complement strand
ACGGATATACCGACCGACTCTCGCCGGTCGAGTTCGAACGGCGCCACACTAACCGTCTCGAATGTGTCTAGAGAAGCCGGGGCGATTCACTCCGCGCGACCCCGATCCGGTCGACTTCGGCCGATCTCGAAACGCTGGCACGCCTCGATGTGAGCGCCTTGGGTATCTCGCGGGAAAAGCACCACCACTATCTATTGGGCGACGCTACGATCAAAGGTGTACTCCTCCACGACGATGGTGACTGTGTCGGGTACGCATACGTATCTGCGACGGGCCAGATTGGCCCGCTGGCGGTCGCACAGACGCGCGCGATGGCGAAGGCATTCAACACTGCTTTGGAGGTGGCATTGACCAGTGGAGCCACACACGTATCCGCTTTTCTCCCCGGGCCCAGTGAGGCGCTGGCCATCGCAATTGGCCACCGAATGCGATTGACACTTCCCATGGTGCTGATGTCGGCGCACGAGTTCGGCGACTGGAGACGGTACTTGCCTCGCAATCCCGGCTTCATGTGAAGTTGATTCGGCAGTCGAGAAAGACGGCCTAGCGCGCCTCGCGCAGCCAGCGCGCGGCGTCGCGCGCGAAATAGGTGAGGATGCCGTCGGCGCCCGCGCGGCGCATGGCGAGCAGCGACTCCATCGCGACGCCGCGCTCGTCCAGCCAGCCGTTGGCCGCTGCGGCCTTGAGCATCGCGTACTCGCCGCTCACCTGGTAGACGAAGGTCGGGCAGCGGAAGGTGTCCTTGACCCTGCGCACGATGTCCAGGTAGGGCATGCCGGGCTTGACCATCACCATGTCCGCGCCTTCGCGCAGGTCGAGCGCGACCTCGCGCAGCGCCTCGTCGGAGTTGGCGGGGTCCATCTGGTAGGTCTTCTTGTCACCCTTGCCCAGGTTGCCGGCGGAGCCGACCGCGTCGCGAAACGGCCCGTAGAAGCCGGAGGCGTACTTGGCCGAATAGGCCATGATCTTCGTGTGGATGCGGCCGGCCGATTCGAGCGCCCGGCGGATCGCGCCGATGCGCCCGTCCATCATGTCGGACGGCGCGACGATGTCCACGCCGGCGGCGGCCTGCACCAGCGCCTGGCGCACGAGGATCTCCACCGTCGGGTCGTTGAGCACGTAGCCGTCGTCGTCGATCACGCCGTCCTGGCCGTGGCTGGTGTACGGGTCGAGCGCGACGTCGGTCAGCACGCCCAGCTCCGGGAAGCGCTTCTTGAGCGCCGCCACGGCGCGCGGCACCAGGCCGTCGGGGTCGGCGGCGGCGGCGCCGTCGGGGGTCTTCAGCGACGGCTCGATGACCGGGAACAGCGCGATCACCGGGATGCCCAGCGCCAGGCAATCCTCGGCCACCGGCAGCAGGCGGTCGACGGTCATGCGCTCGACCCCGGGCATCGACGGCACGGCCTGCGTCTGCGCCTGGCCGTCGAGCACGAACACCGGGTAGATCAGGTCATCGGCGTGCAGCACGTGCTCGCGCACCAGGCGGCGCGAGAAGTCGTCGCGGCGCAGCCGGCGCATGCGCGTCGAGGGGAAGTCCTGGGGGAAGCTTGCGCGGGTCATGTCAGTGGCTCCAGCGTGCGTCGCGCGAGCCGCGGCGCACGGAACGGGTGTTCGACGAGCTTCATTCGAGCTCCTGGCCGAGTGGCGTGCCGGTCGCGCAGTGCGCCAGCCAGTCGCCGATGAAGGTGCGCGCCTCCTCGATCCCGATCTGGTGGGTGGCCGAGAACGACAGCAGCACGAGCGGGTTCGGCAGGCGCAGCGCGACCAGCGCCTCTTCGGTCTGCCGCATCGCCTTCGCGCGCTGCGCCTGGGTGAGCTTGTCGCACTTGGTGAGCAGCACGAGCAGCGGCACCTCGGGCCGCAGCCAGCCGAGCAGCGTGCGATCGAGGTCGGTGAGGCCGCGCCGGATGTCCAGCACCAGCACCACGCCGGCGAGCGAGCGCCGCTGCGACAGGTAGCGGCCGGCGAGCTGGTCCCAGGCGCGCTTGACCTCGATCGGCGCGGTGGCGAAGCCGTAGCCCGGCGTATCGACCACGAACGCCTGCGGCGGCAGCGCCCCGGGGCCGAGCGCGAAGTAGTTCAGCGCCTGCGTGCGGCCGGGCGTCTTGCTCGCGAAGGCAAGGCGCCGCCGCTGGCACAGCGCGTTGATCGCCGACGACTTGCCGGCGTTGGAGCGTCCGACGAAGGCGACCTCGGGAACGCCGTCGTCTTCGGGCAGCTGCGCGAGCCGGGCAACCGTGGTCGCGAACCGTGCGCTCGTCAGGAGTGGGGCCACGGCGGGAATTCGGGGGAGAAGTTCCGGTCGGATGACCGACGGCAAAACACTATTGTACAATTCGTCGTTTTTGTCGGGCGCCAGTCGCGGCCTGTTTACCTGGGTTCCTCTCCTGGGTTCGTCCATGCTCCGAGCCAAACCGTTTGTGGCGTTCGTCGCCTCGGCCTTCGTTCTTGCGGGCAGCGCGCTCGCGCAGTCGCCCGCCGGCAAGGAGCCGGCCCGTCCCGATCCGAAGCGCGGGGGCGAGATCGCCGCGCAGGTCTGCGTGGCCTGCCATGGCGCTGACGGCAACAGCGTGGCGTCGGCGAATCCGAACCTCGCCGCGCAGCACGCCGACTACCTCGCCAAGCAGCTCGAAGACTTCAAGGTCAAGTCCGGCGCGCAGCAGGCGGCGCGCGTCAGCGCGATCATGGCCGGCTTCGCGGCCACTCTCTCCGAGGCCGACATCCGCAACGTGGCCGCGTATTTCGCGACGCAGGCCCTGAAGCCGGCCGCCGCCGAGCAGAAGGACCTGGTCGAGCTCGGCCAGCGCATCTATCGCGCCGGCATCGCCGAGAAGGGCGTGCCGGCCTGCGCCGGCTGCCACGGCCCGGCCGGTGCCGGCATGCCGGCCCAGTATCCGCGCCTGCAGGGGCAGTACTCGGAGTACCTCGCGGCGCAACTGGTCGCGTTCCGGCAGGGCGAGCGCGGCAACAGCGAGCAGATGAGCAGCATCGCCGCGCGCATGTCCGACCGCGAGATCAAGGCCGTCGCCGACTACTCCGCCGGCCTGCGCTGAAGACCCGAATGGTCGCCGCCAGCGGGCGGCGATGCACGGAACGGATGTTCGTACGGCCGCGCTGCGGCCCTCTGCTTTCCGGTAAGGTGGCGATTTGCATTACGACCTCTCGCAGGAGGAGTCGCCATGCTGTTGCGTACCCGATCCGGCGTCGAACCCCTGCCCTCGGAGATTACCCCGAGGCCGCTGTACGAGAGCCGTCGCGCGGTGCTGAGGGCGGCCGCGGCCGGGGTCGCCTTCTGGTCGACGGGCGCCGCTTACGCGGCGCCGGCGGTGCGCGCCGCCGCCGATGCGGCGCTGGCGAAGCTGCAGGCGCGCCCCAGCTCCTACTCGACGATGGAGCGGCAGACGCCATACAAGGACGTCACCGGCTACAACAACTTCTACGAGTTCGGCACCGACAAGGAAGATCCGGCCCGCTTCTCCGGCTCGCTGCACGTGCGCCCCTGGACCGTCTCGGTCGAGGGTCTGGTGGCGCGGCCGCGCCAGTTCGGCATCGACGAGCTGCTCGGGCTCGCGCCGCTCGAGGAGCGCATCTACCGGATGCGCTGCGTCGAGGGCTGGTCGATGGTCATCCCCTGGATCGGCTATCCGTTCGCCGAGCTGATGAAGCGGGTCGAGCCGACTGCCGGCGCGAAGTACGTCGAGTACGTCACCCTGGCCGATCCGGCGCAGATGTCCGGCCTGCGCTCGGGGGTGCTGGCCTGGCCCTATGTGGAGGGGCTGCGCATCGACGAGGCGGCCCATCCCCTGACCCTGCTCACGCTGGGCCTGTACGGCGAGGTGCTGCCGCGGCAGAACGGCGCGCCAGTGCGCATGGTCGTGCCGTGGAAGTACGGCTTCAAGAGCGGCAAGTCGCTGGTGCGCATCCGCTTCACCGACCGCCAGCCGGTGACGAGCTGGAATCGCGCGGCGCCGCAGGAGTACGGGTTCTATTCCAACGTCAACCCGGAAGTCAGCCATCCGCGCTGGTCGCAGGCCACCGAGCGGCGCATCGGCGAGGACGGTTTCCTGCAGCGCAAGCGGCCGACGCTCAAGTTCAACGGCTACGGCGAGCAGGTGGCCTCGCTCTATGCCGGCATGGACTTGCACAAGGCATTCTGACCGGGCATCGCGCGTGTCCGCCTACGGCCGCCCGGCAATCCGCAGCGACGCCCGCGGCGCGCTCGCGACCCTGATCGCGGCGCGCCCGCGCGTGCCGGCGATACGTCCCTCGGCGCGCGCGCTGGCCTGGATCCGGGCCGTGCTGTTCGTGTCGGCGCTCGTGCCGCTGGCGCGCCTCTTCGCGCTGGGCTATGCCGATGCGCTCGGTGCCAATCCGGTCGAGTTCGTCACCCGCTCCACCGGCACCTGGACGCTCGTCATGCTGTGCGCCACGCTGTCGGTGACGCCCCTGCGCCGCCTGCTCGGCTGGCCGTGGCTGCTGCGCCTGCGCCGCATGCTCGGGCTGTTCGCGTTCTTCTACGCGACACTGCACTTCACCACCTGGCTGTGGTTCGACCAGTGGTTCGATCCGGCCTCCATGCTGGCCGACATCATGAAGCGGCCGTTCGTCACCGTCGGCTTCACGGCTTTCGTGCTGCTGCTGCCGCTGGCGGCGACCTCGACGCAGGCCATGATGCGCCGGCTCGGCCGCCGCTGGCAGGAGCTGCACCGCCTGGTGTATGCGATCGCCTTGCTCGGCGTGCTGCACTACTGGTGGGCCAAGGCCGGCAAGAACGACGTCGCCGAACCGTTCGTCTACGCGCTCGTGGTGGCCGGGCTGCTCGCGTTCCGGCTGGTCTGGACTACGGCAGGCGCCGTTCGAGCGCGTAGAGCGACTCCACCGTCTCGCGCTCGCGCACCAGGTAGGCCTGGCCGCCGTCGACCATGACCTCGGCGGCACGCGGCCGGGTGTTGTAGTTCGAGGCCATGGCCATGCCGTAGGCCCCGGCCGAACCGATCGCCAGCAGGTCGCCCTCGGCCAGCGCCAGGCGCCGCTCGCGCGCGAGCCAGTCGCCCGACTCGCACACCGGACCGACGATGTCCCAGCTGTGCTGCGCATCGGCCTCGCGCGGCTGCACCGGCCACACCGGGTGCCAGGCCTCGTACAGGGCAGGCCGCATCAGGTCGTTCATCGCCGCGTCCACCACCGCGAAGCGGCGTTCGCCGTTGCGCTTGAGGCACTCCACGCGGGTGAGCAGCAGGCCGGCGTTGCCGACGATCGAGCGGCCGAACTCGAACAGGATGGCGCACGATTTCCCGCGCGCATGGCGATCGATGCGCTCGAACACCGCTGCCAGCAGCGCGCCGCGCGACGGCGGCTGCTCCTCGTCGTAGCGGATGCCGAGCCCGCCGCCCAGGTCGATGTGCCGCAGGGCGATGCCCTCGGCGTGCAGGGCGTCGATCAGCTCGAGCACCTTGTCGAGCGCAGCCAGGAACGGCGCGAGCGAGGTGATCTGCGAGCCGATGTGGCAGTCGATGCCGGTCACCTCGATGTGCGGCAGGCGGCTGGCGGTCCGGTAGGCGGCCAGGGCAGCGTCGTGCGCGATGCCGAACTTGCTCTCGCGCAGCCCGGTCGAGATGTAGGGATGGGTGCCCGGATCGACATCGGGGTTCACGCGCAGCGAGACCGGCGCGTGCCGCCCCATCGAGCCCGCGACGCGGTCCAGGCGGGCCAGCTCGCTCTCGGATTCCACGTTGAAGCAGCGCACGCCGGCCTGCAACGCCATGCGCATCTCCGCCTCGGTCTTGCCGACGCCGGAGAACACCACCTTCGCCGGATCGCCTCCAGCGGCCAGCACGCGCTGCAGCTCGCCTCCTGAGACGATGTCGAAGCCGGCGCCTTCGCGGGCGAGCAGGTCGATCACTGCGAGATTGGAGTTCGCCTTCAGCGCATAGCAGACCAGCACGTCGCGCCCTGCCGCCGCACGCCTGAACTCGCCGAACGCGTCGACGATCGCGCGGCGCGAATAGACGTAGGTCGGCGTGCCGAAGCGCTGCGCGATCTCGGTGAGTGCGACCCCTTCGGCCAGCAGCGTGCCCTGGCGGTACTGGAAGGCATCCATGCGGATCCGGCCCGGCTGGCCGTCAGGGCCGCGGGGTGTTCGCCGGCTCGGACGGCGCAGGGGGTGTGGACGGTGCAGACGGCACGGTGGCCCGCTTCTTCGGCGCGGAGTCGGGCAGATAGAGGGGGCCGCGCTGGCCGCAGGCGGCGAGCAGCACGCAGGCGGCGAGCAGTACCGCCGACGATCGTGCCTGTCGCGCCCGTGTTTTCACGCCGGGCAGTCTAGCATGCAGCGCGCATGGGCTCCGCCGCGCGGCGGCCTGCCTGCACCCCATTCCCACGCCCGCAGCGCGCCGCGGTGCGGGAACGAAGCGCACCGGATCAGAAGACCTGGTCGCGGATCAGGTCGGCGTTGCTGCCGCTGGCGACGCCTTCCTCGGCGACGCCGAGCGAGGCGATGCCCTGGCCGGGGCGCGTCTCGCCGTAGTAGTACTCGCCGTCGAGCTGCACGATGCCCGGCGGCGGGTTCTGCGCCTGCTCCGGGATGCCGCGCAGCGCGGTGGCCATGTAGTTGATCCAGATCGGCAGGGCGAGTCCGCCGCCGGTCTCGCGGTCGCCGAGCTTGCGCGGCTGGTCGAAGCCGACCCAGGCCACCGCCGCCACCTGCGGCTGGTAACCGGCGAACCAGGCGTCCATCGAGTCGTTGGTGGTGCCGGTCTTGCCCGCGAGATCCTGGCGCTTGAGGGATTTCGCGCGCGTGGCCGTGCCCATGCGCACCACGTCGTGCAGCATGCTGTCCATGAGGAATGCGTTGCGCGCGTCGATCGCGCGCAGCGATTCGTCGCCGGCCTCGCCCGGGTGCGCGCTGGCCAGCAGCCGCCCGCTGCTGTCGGTGATGCGCGAGATGATGTATGGCTCGAGCCGGTACCCGCCGTTGGCGAAGACGGTGATCGCGCTGGCCATCTGCCACGGCGTCACCGAGCCGGCACCGAGCGCCATGGTGAGGAACGCCGGGTTGCGCGCGGGATCGAAGCCGAAGCGCGACACGTAGTCCTGGGCATACTGGGGGCCGATCGCATCGAGCAGCCGGATCGACACCATGTTCTTGGACTTGGCCAGCGCGGTGCGCAGGCGCATCGGCCCTTCGAACTTGCCGTCGTAGTTCTTCGGATCCCACACCTGGCCGCCGGTGCGCGCCAGCTCGATCAGCACCGGCGCGTCGTTGACCACGGTGCTGGTCATGAAGCCCTTCTCGAGGGCCGCCGAATAGATGAAGGGCTTGAAGCTCGAGCCCGGCTGCCGCCACGCCTGCGTGACCCGGTTGAACTTGTTGCGCTCGAAGTCGAAGCCGCCCACCAGCGCGCGTACGGCGCCGTCGTGGGTGTTGACCGCCACCAGGGCGGCCTGCACCTCGGGAAGCTGGCCGATCTCGTAGTCGCCCTTGGGCGTGCGCACGATGCGCACCAGCGCGCCGCGGCGCAGCCGGCGCGCTGCCGGGGCGCGTTCGCCGAGCGCCGAGGCGACGAACTTCAGGCCGTCGCCGGTGATCTCGATCGGGCTGTCGCGTCCGCGCGAGACCACCACCCGCTTCGGATCGGCCTCCAGCACGACGGCGGCGAGGAAGCGCCCGATATCGTCGCCGTCGCCGATCGCCGCATCGATGGCGTCCTCGGCAGCGGCCGCATCGGCGGGCAGGTCGATCATGCGCTCGGGACCGCGAAAGCCGTGGCGCCGGTCGTAGTCGAGCACGCCCTGCTCCAGCGCGACGTTGGCGGCCTGCTGGTCGGCCGGCAGGATGGTGGTGTAGATCTTCAGCCCGGCCGAGTAGATCTCCTCGCGGAAGAGGTCGAAGGCGAGCTGGCGGGCCAGCTCGGCCACGTAGGGGGCGTGCACCGGATAGTCGGCACGCGCCGGCATGAACACCAGCTGCTGCCTGAGCGCCGCGTCCATGCCCGCGTCGGAAAGGAAGCCGGCATCGTGCATGCGGTGCAGGATGTAGCGCTGGCGCTCGACGGCCCGCTTCGGATTGACCATCGGGTTGAAGCGCGACGGCGCCTTGGGCAGCCCGGCCAGCACGGCCGCCTCCGCCGCGGTCAGGCGCGACAGGGGCTTGCCGAAATAGGTCTGCGAGGCCGCGGCGAAGCCGTAGGCGCGCTTGCCCAGGTAGATTTGGTTCAGGTACAGCTCGAAGATCTGTTCCTTGCTCAGCGTGTCCTCGATGCGCAGGGCGAGCAGGATCTCGATGATCTTGCGCGTGTAGGTCCGCTCGGGCGACAGGAAGAACTCGCGCGCCAGCTGCATGGTGATGGTGCTGGCGCCCTGCTCGGTGCCGCCGGCGACGAAGTTGACCACCGCGGCGCGCACGATCCCGATGGGATCGATGCCCATGTGGTCGAAGAAGCGGGCGTCCTCGGCCGCGAGCACCGCGTGCCTGACCACCGGCGGCACGTCCTCGATGCGCACGAAGGTGCGGCGCTCCTCGCCGAACTCGCCGATCAGCTGGCCGTCGGCCGTGTACACCCGCAGCGGAATGCGGGGACGGTAGTCGATCATCGCATCGAGCGGCGGCAGCCGGTCGTTGGCGAGCACCAGGGCGAGGGCCACGAGCAGCGCGCCGGCCGCGGCCGCGGTGACCGGGATCGCAAGCAACACCAGACCGATCCGCAGCCAGTTGCGGTTCGACGGTGGTTTCCTGCGCGGGGTGCGTGCTCGGGTGGTATCGCTCATGCGTGCATCGATGGGCCGGCGGCCCACGTTGCCGTCGCCGGATTCTATACGGATCGTACGCCGCAGCTCCCTTGCCGGCGAGGCCCGTCTGCGGCCGCCCTCGCGGCTGCCCCGGCCGCCCGCCCTGCCGCCGGCCGCCGGCGTGCCGCAGGGCTGCCCCGATCAACCGTTGATACCGCGCCGCCTGCGCGAGCCGGCCGGATGGTCGATGGCATACGACAGATGGAGCCGGCCCGCTGCCAAGTTCTCCACAAAAGGCTTTACAGTAAATCGAGCTTGTTGCTAGCATTTCCAGCAAATTGTAGAAAACAAACGTAACTCTTTGGTTTATAAGAGTTTCTCCTGAGCAGAGGCACCCTGTGGCGGTCAGTTTTCCAAGTCTGTTTCGCCGAGCCCCTCCCCCCCTCGTCGGCATCGATCTGAGCGCTTCCAGCGTCAAGGTGGTCGAGCTGGTCAAGGGCCAGCGGACCCCGATGCGCCTCGAGCGCTACGCGATCGAGATGCTCGAGCGCGGTGCCATCGTCGACGGCAACATCGAGAAGGCGGAGGCGGTGGCCGATTCGCTGCTGCGCGCCCTGAGGAAATGCAGCAGCCGCGCGCGCGAAGCGGCGCTCGCGCTGCCGTCGGGCGCGGTGATCACCAAGAAGATCATGCTGCCCGCGGGCCTGCGCGAGGAAGACTACGAAGTCCAGGTCGAGACCGAGGCGAGCCAGTACATCCCCTTCCCCATCGAGGAGGTCAACCTCGACTTCCGCATCGTCGGGCCGGCGGCGAACGTCGAGGACGAGGTCGACGTGCTGATCGCCGCCTCGCGCAAGGAGAAGGTCGACGATCGCGTGGCCGTGGCCGAGATGGCCGGCCTGCGCCCGGTGGTGATGGACGTCGAACCCTACGCGCTGCGCGCCTCGGTCGATCACGTGAGCGAGTTCCTGCCGAACAACGGGCAGGGCCAGATCATCGCGGTGTTCTCGATCGGCCAGAGCACCACCACCCTCACGGTGGTGCTGAACCGGCAGACCATCTTCGAGCGCGAGCAGTCGTTCGGCGGCCAGCTGCTCACCCAGGACCTGGTGCGACTGTACGGCCTGACGCCCGAGGAGGCCGAGCTCAAGAAGCGCAGCGGCGACCTGCCCGACAATTACCAGCGCGACCTGCTGCAGCCGTTCGTCGAGCAGGGCGCCGCCGACATCGGCCGCGCCCTGCAGTTCTTCTTCACCTCGACGCCGTACACGCGCGTCGACCAGATCTACCTGGCGGGCGGTTCGTCGGTGGTGCCCGGCCTGGTCGAGGCGGTGGCCCAGCGTACGCAGGTGCCGACCGAGATCCTCAGCCCGTTCCAGGGGATGGAAGTCTCCGAGGCCATCCGCGAGCGTCAGCTGCGCGCCGATGCGCCGGCCCTGCTGGTGGCGACCGGCCTGGCGATGCGGAGGTTCGACGCATGAGCACGCGCATCAACCTGCTGCCGCATCGCGAGATGCGGCGCGAGCGGCGCAAGAAGGATTTCGTCGGGCTGATCGCGCTCACCGGCCTCGCCGCGGCCGGCGCGCGGCATGGCGAACGCCTCGGCCAGCCGTGCATCGCCACCGCCGGCGCCCGAGATCATGTCGCGCCGGGCGGCGGCGAAGAGCGATCCCTCCATCTGCGGATCAAGCAGCTCGAAATGGGCGGGAATGTTGGCTTCCAGCGGAAACTGATGCAGCACCGATTCACAGAAGGCATGGATGGTCTGGATCTTCAGCCCGCCCGGCGTCTCCAGCGCATGGGCGAACAGGGCGCGGGCGGTCGAAAGGTCCGTGTCGTCGAAGTCGCCGGCCGCGCCGCCCTGCAGTTCGGCCAACTGCTCGCGCAGGGCCGTGTCGGCCATCACCGACCAGCGGCCGAGCCGGTCGTACAGCCGCGTCTGCATCTCGGCCGCCGCCGCCTTGGTGTAGGTCACGCAGAGGATCGCCGCCGGTTTCACCCCCTCCAGCAGCAGGCGCGCGGTGCGGTCGATCAGGGTCTTGGTCTTGCCCGAGCCGGCGTTGGCGGTGACGAAGGCCGAGAGCCTCGGATCGGCGGCGATGCGCTGAGGGTCTTGGTCGAGCAGGCTCATTCGTCCTCCTC
>Ga0066255_1001679_pt1 | contig 10889 bp, 9 predicted proteins | sample ThiBiot_750_biof_FD_71148 | JGI IMG/M metagenome (GOLD analysis project Ga0066255, IMG submission 71148) | Wastewater bioreactor microbial communities from Cape Town, South Africa - Thiocy_expt_750_biof (version 2) | ecosystem: Engineered > Bioreactor > Thiocyanate-remediating > Anaerobic-Aerobic... | reverse complement strand
GGCTTGGGCAGATAGTCGTCGGCCCCCAGTTCCAGCCCCACCACACGGTCCATCACCTCGCCGCGTGCGGTCAGCATCACGATGGGCAGGTCGCCCTGCTTGCGGATGGTGCGGCACAGCTCGAAGCCATCCATTTCCGGCAGCATGACGTCGAGGATGGCCGCGTCGAAGCCGCCGGCTGTCAGTTGCGCCAGGCCATCGCTGGGCCGAAGGGCGTGAACTAGCTCCAGCTCAAAACGCTGGAAGTAAGTGGCCAGGGGCGCGCCCAACTGCGCGTCGTCGTCAATCAGCAATATGCGGTGCATGAGCAATTCTCACACCGTCAGGCGCGCTCCCCACGGGGTTCATCGACAGAAGCGCCTGCCGCACACAATGCGCGGTGCCGCACGATGAGCCGGCGTAAACGGCCCTGCGCACCAGCGTGCAGCGCGTCAAAATGGTCGGCAGCCGCCAGCAAGGCGGGCAGCGCGTGGGCTGCCACCGAGGGCTGGCGGGCTACCAGGCCCATCGCATGCTCGCGGTCAAAGCGCGGCCCCCAGACCAGAGACATCAGCTCATCGTGAGGCTCCGGCACCCCCGACAGCAGCGCAGGCCCGTGCACACGAACGCCTTGGGCGAGGCGGTGGATAGGTTCCAGCGTGGGTGACATGCAATGCTCCCTGCCCTTTAGCCGCGGGCCATCCAGCCCTTGCGCCGCTGCATCAGCTCGCGCACTTTTTGCTGTTGGTCTGGGTTCAGACTGTCATAGAAGTCAGCCATCGCGTTGACCACTGCCGGGCTGTGGGCCTGCACCGCGCGCGTCTTGTCTTCAAGCAGCGACTGCGCCCGCGCCCGGTCAAACTTGTCGCCCGCGACAATGGCCTGCACCTCGGCACGGGGGTCTGCCGTCTTGCCGATGAACGCCGCGCGCTGGGCCTCCAGCTGATCGGCCAGCGCATTGAGTTTGGTCTTTTGCGCCTCGTTCAGGTCAAGCTTGCTGCTCACCCGGTCCACCATCTTGCCGCGCACTTCGGCCATCTTTTCCGCAGTCATCGGACCGCGCTGATGGTGCCCGCTAGAGCAGGCCGTCAGCCCACCCACCGCAATGGACACACCAAAAATGCCCATCAGCGTTTTCTTGATCCAGGGTTTCATGATGCAGTCCTTTCAAAGACGGTATGGAACATGACCCTGATGGTGCCCGCGGCGGCCTGGAACGTGGTCTCGACCCAGTTTCGGTTTATTTCATTTTGTTTCTTGGGCGGCGTTGGCGAAAGAGGCTGGCGGGTCGCCTATTTTGCGGATGCCAATATGTGGGCTCGCTTTGTCTGGTGTTTCCCGTGCGAAGCCGAGACACGCAGCACTGCACATTGACGCGGAGAGGCTGAATCACGGCTTTCCATGGCGGAAGCAGCAGCGGGCATGAGCGGATCAAGCGGATACCGCGAAAAGCCTCGCTCGGACGCTCAAAACCGTAAAAAAGGAAAAACCCCCAACCGTGACCGGTTGGGGGTTTGTATTTGGGCTGGCGTCTACTGAATCAAACAGGTAAGTGGTTGATTTTTAATAAGATCAACATCTATGCTTTGCAAATTGTTCCCCGATTTGTTCCCCGGTCTCAGCGTTGCTACCCCCAGGGAGTCGAGCCAAAACAGCCAACCGAACGCACCTTAACAACCAAGCTAATCCCTGTTGCAATTCGGTCACCCCTGCCATGAATTGGTTGCTAGCCACCCCGAACTTGGGCCTTTCGACGGCCCTGGGTATCTAGGATGAAAGCTGCCTGTCCCTTGGCTGATACAAATACCGCTGAAAACCGACAAACACCTGCCTGATCTGCTCGGGGCTCCCCAAGTCGTGGAGGGCATCGGTGAGCGCGTTGTACTTCAGCTTCAGCAGTGGCGACAGCTTCTCGGCATCCAGCTCGTCCACGCCCTGCTTGACGTATTGCGCCAAAACGAAATCAACGAACGCCTGCTGCTTGTCATTGAACTGCTGGTGAATCATGGCTTGCGCCTTGCTGGCGCGTTCAGACCGGGTTTCAGTCGGCGCCTCGAATGCCACATACGCCAATACGTCAAACAGGTCGCTGTTCTCGGCTTCGATCAGCTTTTGCATTTCTGCCAGCGGTTCAGCACTGAAGCCTTTGTCTGCAAGGCCAGCGAGCAGGCTCTTGCGTGTTACCGGATCGCTCCAAATGGCACGCAACTGATCTTCATCCTTGAAGAACTCAGGCAGGGTGCCAAACAGACTTTCCAGGAACTGGGCTGCTGACATGGGCGTGCCATCAGCACTCCAGAACGAGGTGGCGGTCATGCTCTGAATCGTGCGCTCCTTGCCGTTTGCCAACTTCACCTTGATCTTGGCCGTTGGCGGTGGCACTGGTGGTTCGGGCCGGTCAGGCGGCTCGACGGGTGGTCCTGGGGGCACCGGCCGTGGCGGTTCGGGTGCTTCTGGTTCTTCTGGCTCCCCATCCCACTCCGGGTCGCTGAAAAGATGGTGGGCCTTCACAAAGTCATAAATCGTGAAGTAGTCCTTGCCGTCATACAGACGGGTGCCGCGTCCGATGATCTGTTTGAATTCGATCATCGAATTGACCGGTCGCATCAGCACGATGTTGCGCACGTTGCGTGCGTCAACCCCCGTAGATAGCTTCTGTGATGTCGTTAGGACCGTCGGTATGGTTTTCTCGTTGTCCTGAAACTCTCGTAGCGCCTGGTCGCCCAACGCTCCATCGTCGGCCGTTACCCGCACGCAGTAATGCGGATCGGTGCTGGTCTTCATCTGGTTGATCAGGTCGCGCACCACTAGCGCGTGTACTTGGGTGGCGCAGAACACGATAGTCTTCTGGCGCTGGTCAATCATGCCCATCAACAGCTTGACCCGGTAGGCCTCGCGCTCCTTGATCTCGATGATCTTGTTGAAGTCTTTCTCTTCGTAGCGTTTGCCCGCCACGATGTCACCTTCAACCACCAAGTCATCCGGGGTGTAAACGTACTCGTCCAGCGTGGTGGCAATCTGCTGCACCTTGAACGGCGTCAAGAAACCATCGTTGATGCCGTCCTTGAGCGAGTACACATACACCGGCTCGCCAAAATAAGCGTAGGTGTCCGCATTTATGGTGCGCTTGGGCGTGGCCGTTAGTCCCAGCTGAACGGCCGGTGCAAAGTAGTCGAGGATGGCGCGCCAAGAGCCCTCGTCATTGGCGCCGCCCCGGTGGCATTCATCGATCACGATGAAGTCGAAGAAGTCGGGCGGGTAGTCACCAAAGTACGGAGAGTCGCCCGGCCCGCTCATGAAGGTCTGAAAGATGGTGAAGAAGATGCTGCCATTTTTGGGCACACGCCCCTTCTTCTTGATCTCATCGGGCGCAATACGCACCAACGCATCGTCCGGGAACGCAGAGAACGCGTTATAGGCCTGGTCGGCCAGGATATTTCGGTCTGCCAGGAACAATATGCGCGGCCGGCGCGTGGGCTCAGCTTCCGACTTCCAGTCCTTGAGATTCCACCTGCTCTGAAACAGCTTCCACGCCAATTGAAAGGCGATGAAGGTCTTACCCGTGCCGGTGGCCAAGGTCAGCAAGATGCGGTCGCGCCCGTTCGCAATGGCGTCCAGCGTGCGGGTGATCGCCACGTCCTGGTAATAGCGGCCTTGCCAAGCGCCGCCCTTGTCCTCGAAAGGCACGGCTGCAAAACGGTCGCGCCATGCATTCGCCTCGGCAAATGTCAGATTCCACAATTCTTCCGGGCCTGGGTAGTGCGGCGCATCGCCCTCGGCACCGGTTTCCATGTCGATGCCATAGATCGCCTGCCCGTTGGTGGCATATGCGTGGTCTTGTACTAGGTCTTGTGCCTGTACCGTCGAGAGGAAGTAGAGAAGAAAGCGAGGTTCGACAAGCTTGCGGTCCGCTGTGATCGTAGCCAGGTGACTTGAGACACAGCCATCCACCTGCATCATTACCCGATGGTTGAGGAATGTGGATGCGCCGCTCTTTGGGAAAAGAATTGTTCCCTTGGGGAACTGGCGCATTCCGCGGGTGCCCCGCACGTTGAGATAGTCAATTGCTGTGTCGATATCGCCGAACCGGATTCGCCCCACATCGGAGGTTCTGAAGAATGGGACCGTCCCATCGGCGAACAGCGTTTCGTCTTGAGGGGCTGAGTTCCCCGCCGTGACTGTTGCCAGTTCACCCAGATCCCTATTGATCCAAGCTCCTGTCATGGCAGCAACTCTCGGATGGTCCCCAGCACTTCGGCGCTTTCGGCATCCAGCGCCGCAATTTCATCCAGGATCTCTGCGGGCGTGCGCAGCGCCACCACCTCGCCGCCGTCCGGGTTCTTCACCGACATGTCCCAAGTGCCCGCGTCCAGGCTGGCCACGTCCACGCTCCAGCTCTTAGGCGATGTGGCGGCGGTGGCTTGCAGCGCCACAAACTCGGCCAGGTCCGCGTCGTTCAGCGGGTTGGTCTTGCCCAGGCTGCGGCCGGGGTCCAGCTGGTAGTACCAGACCTTGCGCGTGGGCGCGCCCTTCTCGAAAAAGAGCACCACGGTTTTGACGCCAGCGCCCTGGAAGGTGCCACCGGGGCAGTCCAGCACGGTGTGCAGGTTGCAGCTCTCCAGCAGCAGCTTGCGGATGCTGACGCTGGCGTTGTCGGTGTTGCTCAGAAAGGTGTTCTTGATGACGATGGCTGCACGGCCACCCGCCTTCAGCGACTTGATGAAGTGCTGCAAGAACAGGAAGGCCGTCTCGCCGGTCTTGATCGGGAAGTTCTGCTGCACCTCCTTGCGCTCCTTGCCGCCAAAGGGCGGGTTGGCCAGGATCACGTCGTAGCGGTCTTTCTCCTGAATGTCTGCAAGGTTCTCGGCCAGCGTGTTGGTGTGGACGATGTTCGGGGCCTCGATGCCGTGCAGGATCATGTTCATGATCGCAATCACATAGGCCAGACTCTTTTTCTCTTTGCCGTAAAAGGTGCGCGTCTGCAGCGTCTTGAGGTCGTCGGTGCTCAGGCCGGGCAAGGCGCTCATGTAATCGAAGGCTTCGCACAAGAAGCCAGCCGACCCCGCCGCGCCGTCGTAGATGCGCTCACCCACCTGGGGCTTGAGCACCTTGACCATGGCGCGGATCAGCGGGCGCGGCGTGTAGTACTCGCCGCCGTTGCGCCCAGCGTTGCCCATGTTCTTGATCTTGGCTTCGTACAGGTGCGACAGCTCGTGCTTTTCAGTTTGCGAGCCAAAACGCAGGTAGTCCACCAGGTCGATCACATCGCGCAGGTTATAGCCGCTTTGGATCTTGTTCTTGATCTCGCCAAACACCTCGCCGATCTTGTATTCGATGGTGTTGGGCCCGCTGGCGCGCTGCTTGAAGCCTGCCAGGTAGGGGAACAGCCTGCCGTTGACGAAATCGCGCAGGTCGTCGCCCGTCATGGCGGCGTTGTGGTCTAGCTTGCCATCTTCGGTCTTGGGGGCGGCCCAAGCCTCCCACCGGTAAGGCGCGTCCAGGATGAAGCTGTAGGTCTTGCCCTCCAATGCCGCCTCGGTGGCCTTGTCGGCCTCCAACGCATCTAGATACTTCAGAAAAAGCAGCCAGGAGGATTGCTCGGTGTAGTCCAGTTCGCTAGTGCAGCCTGCGTCTTTGTGCAGGATGTCGTCGATATTCTTGAAGGTTTGCTCAAACATGCGCAGATGGGTCCAATGGAATGCGATGGCATTCGATGGTGGTGAAGGTTACATGATGAAACGTGCTCTTCGTCTGAACCATTGATTGGCCCGTACCGTGAGCTAACTGAGACAGGCGGAACTCAGCCGACCAACGATCCCGCTCGAGAGTCAGGCGTGGAAGAACTCACCTTTACGACTTCCTCCATAAGGGTGTGCACCTGTGTGCGGTAGTAGTTGCGGGTCACGACCGTGGTTCGGAATATGCCGCGCGACAGACAGATGAATCCAAGGTTTTCGGGCTTGGCCTGGGCTTTGGTGGCAACCTGATGAATCTCCTCCAGCCCGAAGATCATCACCCGTTCACCCTCCAAGCCCCGGGAGCTGTGGAAAGTACTCAGACGAATCTCGTGGCTCAGAGCGATGGTCCGCCGGTTGGACTCCTCCACATAGTCGATAAAGGATAGCCCTGGCCTGTTGTTTACCACTTGCTCCAAGGCCAGGCGCACCCAGCGTACAGCTGATCCGGTTTCCGACGGGACCAGTATTAGCAGATTGACTGCCGCGCCGGCCGCTTGGTCTAGCATCTGAGATACCTCGTCGGCGATCAGGCCTGCGTATACAGTGGAGACCAGTTCGTCCTGCCGAATCCCCTCATGTTCGAACTCATGGGCCAAAGCAGGAATAGGTGCATAACTCAGCGCAGCGCCACGGCGTTCGAATTCGAATTCCTCGTTGCGTGCTTGGGGTCTCGTCACACTTTCGAACGTTTTCGAGACCTGAGCCAGTCGGTCGGGCCATGCCTGGTGGAAGGCCAGTGCCGCCGCGTACTGGAGCGGCGTGTTGCGGAAGTTTCTGCGCAGTCGCTTCTCCCGAATTGGCCGCCCCCCGCTGAGTTGCTTCAGCCATTCAAACGCAGCGGAATTGGCGCGGTACAACGATTGTCCAGGCCCCATCGCAATGTAGACCGAGGCGTTAGGGGCTATCAGTAGTTCCAGCAGCTCCAGCTGCCAGTCCTGCATGTCGTGAGATTCATCAACCAGCAGAGTGTCAAAGCGTCCCCGCTGCGCGTCTGGATTGGCGCGCAACCAAACCACGATCGATTCACCCCACTTGTCCGGCGACTTGCCCTGTTGGTAAGGCAGAGCGTTCATCTTGTGTATGCCGATGGCCAACTGGAATACATCGGCGCAGATCAAGCTGCGGCCAGAGGCGTTCAGGCCCTCGCTGAAACCAACTAAGCGGCGTACATCGCTGGCCAGGGTCTTGTTAAAGCAGGCGAACAGAACCCTCCGTTTACGCATTGCGTGAAAAAATCCGATAGAAAGGAGTCGGAAAGTCTTTCCTGTACCAGGGTGGCCGCTGAAAAGACCGAACTGATGACCATCCACCGGGAAATCCTTTTCCAACCCTTTATTTATGCCGTCTTCGATGGCCTTGAGCCGGAGGCGGTCATATTCCGTTGGGTGTTGCGGCTTCGCCGCTGCCAGGAACTCGGTGAGCTCAGCGAGAAATTTTGTGCCTAGCCGGTAGGGTTCGTGGCCGCTACGGATTGAAGGCGCGTTCATGACACGGGCCAGTCGGTCGCGTAATGAGGGAAGCGTCTGTAGGTCATCACGGAAAATCAGGCCTTCGGTGATGGTTCCTGCGTATGTTCTAGCGGGGAATGCTTCCTGCCATTCCTGTCTAGATATTTTAGGAAAACAGGCAGTGATCGCAATGAATGGCAGACGCGTGCGCATGCGCGTATTCCAAAATTGTTCCAGACCTTCATATTGGGCGTAGGCCTGCTGCAAAGGACTCTCCGTGCTAGCTCTGCCGCTAATGCGCCATTCATTCGGCGCGACGCTTTCGATCATATCGAGCGTCACGGCCTTAATTTCTACCAAGTAGCAGCCCAGTTCGGTATCGGCCAACAGCAGGTCGATTTCGCGGACCCCTGGCAGAAAACCTAGGCTGAAACAAAGGCGGAACGTGGGGCATTCGAATGACTCAAAAAGGGACGCGAGTTCCTGTTCTCCGCGGCTTCTGGCTAGGCATGGGCTAAGGGTTAGATGCATGGCTGATCGGAAATGTGCTGCGGGAAACGTCCATCCTGAGAGTCGCTGATAGCAACTACGGACGCACATGGAGTGCGTCGGCGATTTGATCGGTGTCAGTTGATGAACATGGCACTTTTTTCCTCGATCGCCAACTGAATGATTGGAATTTAGCGAAATTAATTAAGAAATTAATCTTCATCCACCTGTCTGAACTTAGACCAGCATACCTGCGTAACCATCGCATAGAAAAAAACCATTCGTCGTGCTTAAAGTTGGGCTGCTTGGATCTGTGAATTTTTCCAGGAGCATGTACCCAGTAATCTTGCTAGAAATGGTCCAGCACCCGCTGTTGTTCCTGCAGGCATTTGTTCAGATGGCGGGTCATGTCGCGCAGCTCGCGCCAGTAGCCGCCCTTGAAGGCGTTGCGCGACACGGTGGCCTTACCGGCGGCGCTTTTCGGCCCGGTGGACTGTAGCCAAGGCTTTTGCTCCCTGATGCGTGCCGCCTGCTGCGCTCGGCGCTCCGGCGTCCAGCCATTGCTGCTTTTCATGGTTCAGTTCCTTCAGTTTGTTTTCTTCAAAAACTTTTTCCCGCACGCCCGTGGGGGCGGTCTGGGGGGCATTGTTGATCTGCTGCGGGCCCGTGGTCACGTTGGCCTGCTTGGCATAGACGACCGGCGGGTTCTTGATGTTGGCCAGCGTTTCGAGGGTAGCGCGGCATTGGCTTTGGGCTTTGAGTGCCAGGCGCAGAGCCGTTTCCTGCTGGCGCAGCAAGTCTGCTTGCAAACCGGTCTCGGTCAATTTCACGAACAGAGATTGCAGGGCGGTGGCCTGATTCATCAGCATGGCCTCCACCGCTCGCAGGTCACCCTTGTGCACCGCCTGCGTCTGCTGGCGCAGCGCCTCGATCAACGCGGGCGTATCCAGTTGGTCTATCAACTCGCGGCGCTCGCGGTTGGTGATGACCCGGAAACTCCCCATTTCGGGCGAGATCATCAAGTTGGCGAAGTTCAGGGCGGTCTCCTCCGAGGTTCCCCCGTTGATGCAGGGCACCGTTTTGCGATTCAAGCGCTGTATGGGAGGGGCGCTTTCTGGCGCTTCGGGTTTCTTGGTGGGCTTGCTCATGGGGTATTGCCTTGACTGTAAAAGTTGATGAAGCCTGCGCAGCGCTGCAGCTGGTGTGTCAGGCTGCTCGGCAGCTGCGTATCTGCCATGTGCAGGCAGATAGGAGTTCATAACAAGTCAAATTGTGTGCCAGCAGATCAATTAACTCATCCCGATTCATCTGGCGATCCACGAGTTCAGCTCTCAAGCGCGTTTTGCGCGCCCGGTACTCCGGATCATTGGCAAAGGGCTCATCCATTTCATTCATTTTTTCGTCCAAGGAGAGAATAATTTGCGGATGACTTGCTCTGATAAAACAACAAAAAGGCAAAAAGTCGGCAAGAGATGCCTCGGGACAGCACACCCTTAAGCACTTCAGCAAAATCCTCAAGCGACTTTGGAATACAAAGCGATGACCTCCGCTCCAGCGGTTAGTTTGTCCAGATAGTCAGCCCATCGCTGCATCATGATTTGGCGCTGCTTAAGGTAGGTGGTGCGGTTGTAGGCCCGACCGTTAGCATCTCGCACCGCATGGGCTAGTTGGGCCTCAATGACGAGAGGGTCACACTCCAGCCGTTCGGCCAACATAGTTCGCGCCGTCGCCCTAAACCCGTGCCAAGTCTGAACATCAGGTGTGTAACCCATAGATATCAACGCCGTGCGCACCGAGTTTTCAGAGATCGACTTGCTGCGCTGCCGCTCACCAGGGAACACTAACCCGGTTGACTCGGTATATGGCTTCAAGACTTCCAAAATCTGTACAGCCTGGGTGGGCAAGGGGACAAGGTGCGGCTGTCCATTTTCCTTGCCGTTCTTGGTGCGCTTCATGCGCGCAGCAGGGATCGTCCAAAGCGCCGCCTCCAGGTCGATTTCTGCCCAAGTCGCGCCGCGCAGTTCGCCTGGGCGCTGGAAGAGCATGGGGGCCAGTCTCAGCGCTGCCCGTACCACAGGACCACCTTTGTAGCCCTTGATGGCGCGCAGCAACTCGCCCAGACGCTCGGGATCGGTGATGGCCGCGAAATGCGTTCCCCGGTAGGGAGTCAACGCGCCTCTCAGATCGCCGGTAATGTCGCGGTTCACCCGCCCTGTTGCAACCCCATAACGCCACACTTGCCGCGCCAGCATCAGGCCACGATCAGCAGTCTCAACAGCGCCGCGTTCCTCGATCTTGCGCAGCGTTGCCAGCAGTTCCACGGGTTCGATATCGGCCAGCCGCCGATCCCCCAGCCAAGGGAACAGGTCGCGCTCAAACTGGCGTTTTGCCCGCACAGCATGAGCCTCGCTCCATTGGGGTTCCTGCTTCCCGTACCATTCCAGGGCCACCACTTTGAAAGTGTCGCCCGCCGGGTTTGTGGCCTTGAGCTTTTCCAGTTTCCGGGCTTGAATGGGGTCTTGGCCCTCGGCTTTTTGCAGCTTGGCAGCATCGCGCGCTCGCCTTGCCGCTGTGAGGCCCACAGCCGGATAGCTGCCCAGCGCAAGCCGGGTTTCCTTTCCGTCGCGATAGATTTTCTGGAACCAGCGCTTTGAGCCAGCCGGACTGATCTCCAGATATAGCCCTGCACTGTCGGTCAGGCGTTCCCGCTTCTTGCCTGCTGGGCAGATGAAATTGCGGCATTGGGCGTCGGTCAGCATCGGGCATTTCCTGAGATGTTCCCCGGCCTTGGCAGGGTAGTTGTTCCCCGCCTACGGGGGTAACTTGGGTTCCGTTCCCCGATATGTTCCCCGCTCACCATTTGGCTGTCAATGGTTGCCCTTGTGTATTCCTGCTGCGTAAGTACCTGATTTACCAATGAAAAAGGCCGCCAGGTGGTTGTCCTTGGCGGCCCTTGTTTTGATGGATGGTGGAGCTGGCGGGAATTGAACCCGCGTCCGCAAGCCTTCGTCAGGCAGATCTACATGTTTAGCGATCTGATTTGGATCTCGCTACCCATGTCGCGCAGTCGCACGCTACATGGGCCGCCAGCACCCTATTTTCTCGCCTCCACCCAAGGTACCCGGATGGAAGCCAGCCCATGTAATTATCCTTGCAGCCGGGAGGCACTGATTGCTCAGAACCCCCTTGCCCAGCCCATCGGCCAACTGTTGCAAGGCTCACTGGCAATTAAGCA
>Ga0066255_1002530_pt1 | contig 10895 bp, 6 predicted proteins | sample ThiBiot_750_biof_FD_71148 | JGI IMG/M metagenome (GOLD analysis project Ga0066255, IMG submission 71148) | Wastewater bioreactor microbial communities from Cape Town, South Africa - Thiocy_expt_750_biof (version 2) | ecosystem: Engineered > Bioreactor > Thiocyanate-remediating > Anaerobic-Aerobic... | reverse complement strand
CGAACATCCGGGTCGGGTCCTCGCCTTCGCGCTTGAAGGCGAAGACGCCGGCAGTATAGGGGAAGGAGCCGGGCACGTTTTCGCGCATCAGGAAGCGCAGAGTTTCGCCGTCGTCGCCGAACCTGGGCAGGATGACCTTCCTGATCCTGGTGCCGGACAGCGATTCGGAAACCAGCCGGGTGCGGATTTCCTTGTCGCGGATTTTCACGACGTATTCGTCGCCGGCATAGGCTTCGACGGTGGCCGGCCACATGTCGAGCAGCTTCTTCGCCTTCGGGTCCTGCTGGCTGTCCTTGAAGGAGAGCATTTCGTCGAAATCGCCCGTGTTCTTGTCGCAGCCGGCAAAAATGCCCTTGGCGATGCGCAGTGACTGGCGTTCGCGGGCGATCTTCACCTGTTTCTCGGTGTGCGCGTGGTAGCCGCGCACCGTATCGGCAATCTCAGCCAGGTAGCGGACGCGCTGGGCCGGCACGATGGCGCGCTGGCTGGAGGACTGCTTCACCGTGACCAGCGGCAGCTTGCCGGCGGCCAGCTTCAGACCCTTTTCGCTCAAAGCGGGAAGCAGCGCCTGATAGAGCGCGGTAACGCCGTCGTCGTTGAAGCGGGCGGCCTGGGTGCCGTAGACCGGCATGTCGTCGGTCGGCGTCGTAAACAGTTCGCGGTTGCGCTGGTACTGCTTGCGCACGTCGCGCAGCGCATCCTCAGCACCCTTGCGGTCGAACTTGTTGATGGCGACGAAATCGGCGAAGTCGAGCATGTCGACTTTCTCGAGCTGCGAGGCGGCGCCGAACTCGGGCGTCATCACGTACAGCGACAGATCGACGAAAGGCACAATGGCGGCGTTGCCCTGGCCGATGCCCGAGGTTTCGACGATCACCAGGTCGAAGCCGGCCAGCTTGCAGGCGGCGATCACCTCGGGCAGCGCGGCGGAAATTTCGCTGCCGGTGTCGCGGGTGGCCAGCGAGCGCATGAAGATGTTCGGATGCTCGATGGCGTTCATGCGGATGCCGCCGCCGAGCAGGGCGCCGCCGGTGCGTTTGCGCGAGGGGTCGATGGAGACCAGGCCGATCTTCACGCTGTCGCCCTGGTCGAGACGGAAGCGGCGCACCAGTTCGTCGGTCAGCGACGACTTGCCAGCGCCACCGGTACCGGTGATGCCGAGCACGGGCACGCTCAGTTCCGCCGCCGCCTTGAGCAGCGGCTCCTTCAGGGCCGGCGCCTCGCCGTTTTCGAGCAGCGTGATGATCCGTGCCAGCAGGCGCTTGTCGCCGGCCTTGAAGCCGGCCAGCGCTTCGTCGGCGCTCGGTACGCCGGCTTCGGCCAAGTCGAAATCGGCGTTCTGCACGACCTCGTTGATCATGCCCTGCAGGCCCATGTGCACGCCGTCCTCCGGCGCATAGATGCGGCTCACGCCATACGCGTGCAGCTCCTTGATTTCAGAGGGCACGATGACGCCGCCGCCACCGCCGAAGACCTTGATGTTCCCGCCGCCATTGGCCTTCAGCAGGTCGATCATGTATTTGAAGAACTCGACGTGGCCGCCCTGGTAGGAGGTGATGCAGATGCCCTGGGCGTCTTCCTGCAGGGCGGCATTGACGATTTCCTGCACCGAACGGTTGTGGCCGAGGTGAATGACCTCGGCGCCGGTCGCCTGCAGGATGCGGCGCATGATGTTGATCGAGGCGTCGTGGCCGTCGAACAGCGAGGCGGCGGTGACAAAACGCACCTTGTTCTTCGGCTTGTAGGGAAGTTGATTTTGCGTCACGTTCATCTCTTCCTTATCTGCCGCCGGGACAATCGGCCTCACGGCGCAACATTGAAACTCCCGGAATATGGAGGTCGAGTGGGACGGTCCCGGTTCCGGGCAAGCCTGTTTCCCGCTGGCTGCTGCCCGTCACTCGAAAACCGGCTTGGTCGAACCCGCCCGGGCCTCGGGTGACAACAGGCTGAGTATTGCGGGAATCATCAGGATGGCGCCGACCATGTTCCACAGGAACATGAAGGCCAGCAGCAAGCCCATGTCGGCCTGGAACTTGATATCGGAAAACAGCCAGGTCGACACGCCCAGTGCCAGCGTCAGGGCAGTCACCCAGATGGCCACGCCGGTGGTCTTGAGCGTTTCGTAATACGCTTCCTTGAGGTTCATCCCCATCCGCAGATAGTTCTCGAGGCGGTTGTAGATATAGATTCCGTAGTCCACCCCGATGCCCACACCCAGCGCGATCACGGGCAGTGTCGCCACCTTTACGCCGAGCCCGAGCTTGGCCATGATCGCCTCGCACAATATCGAGGTGATGTAGAGCGGCAGAATCAGGGCGACGGTCGCTCGCCACGATTTGAATTCCCACCACACCAGCAGCGCAACGATGCCGTACACCAGGAACAGCATCAGACGCTCCGCCCGCTTGACCACGATGTTGGTCACCGCCTCGATACCGGCATTGCCGGCGGCCAGGAGAAATTCGGCATGTTCGTTGTTGTTTTCCGCGGCGAACTTTTCCGCGGCCGTGACCACCCGCGCCAGGGTATCCGCCTTGTGGTCTTCGAGGAACAGCAGGACCGACAGCATCGAACAATCGTAGTTGTAGTAATCCTGCCGTGTCATTTTCAGCGCGCCGCTGGAGATGTATTCGTCCCGCGAGAGGCCGTACCATTTCAGGTTGCCGCCCTGGACCGCGGCGATCAGGGTCTTCATTTCGGTGACCAGCGACTGGGTTCCCACCACCCCTTCGACATCACCCATGACCGCCTGGAAGCGCTCTACCGTCGAAGTCACCGGGTAGGTGCCGCAGGCGTCCGGCTTGGTCTTGACCATGACCACGAACACGTCGGCGCTGTTCGCGTAGTTGGCGGTCAGGAATGCGACGTCCTTGTTGTAACGGGAGTCGGCCCGCAGTTCCGGCGCGCCGGGATCGAGGTCGCCGACGCGAAGATCCCTGGCCACCCACCACGACGCCCCGAGAATCCCGACACCGACCACCACGACCCCCAGCGCCCAGCGCGGTTCGGTAAGGCGGGACATCGTATTGCGGGTCCAGCGGCGCAGCGCGGACGTGCCTTCGTTGCTCACCTTGCTGGCACGATGGCGCAATCCCCGTTCCGATATGCCGGCGTAGGACATGAGTACCGGCAGCAGGAACATCTTGGTGAAGATGATGACCATCACGCCGACGCTGGCGCTGATCGCCAGTTCCCGGATGACGCCGATGTCGATCACCAGCAGGGTGGAAAAACCGACCGCGTCGCACAGCAAGGCGATGGAACCGGGAACGAACAGGAGGCGGAAGGTCGCCTTCGACGCATCGAAGTCGGAAAGCCCCTGAAGACGCTCCGCCGCCATCGTGTTGATGTTCTGGATCGCATGGCTGACCCCGATCGCGAAGGTCAGGAAAGGAACGAGGATGGAATAGGGATCGAGCGCGTAGCCCATCAGTCTCACGATCCCCAACTGCCACAGCACCGCCAGGCTGCAGCAGAAGATGACCGACGCGGTGCTGCGCCAGCAGCGCGAATAGAAATACAGGAGCCCGATCGTCAAGACGAAGGTGGCGGCAAAAAACAAGACCATGTCGCGGCCGCCCTCGATCAGGTCGCCGATGATCTTGGCGAAGCCGGTGATGTGGATGCGGACGCCGTCGGCACCGTACTTGGCGCGCACCAGCCGTTCCAGACGCTCGGAAAGCAGGCCGTAGTCGAGTTGCGCGCCGGTTTGCGGGTCCCTTTCGACCAGTGGCACCAGGATCACCGTGGACCGCTGATCGTTCGCCACCAGGCTGCCGATGGTGCCCGAACGCGCCACGTTGCGCCGGACCTGCGCGATGCTCCCCGCCGCGCCGTCGAAATCGTCGGGGACCACCAGGCCGCCGACGATACCGTCCTCGGTCACCTCGCGCCAGAATACGTTGGGCGTCCACAAGGACTTCATGTTGCCGCGGTCGACGCCGGGGATGTAGAACACCTCGTCGTTGATCTTCTTCAGCGTGAACAGGAAATCCTTGTCGTAGATGTCGCCCCCGGTATTTTCGACGACGATCCGCAGCACGTTCCCCATTTTGCGGAGATCGCCCTCGTACTTGAGGTAATTCTCGATGTACGGATGGCTGGCCGGGATCATTTTCTGAAAACTCGCCTCCAGCCCTATCCTTGCCGCGTGCCAACCCAGAAAGATCGAGACGATGCAGAAAGCCCCCAGAATCCAGAGCCGGCGATGGAACAGCACATGTTCGATGCGACCCGCGATCGTGCGCACGCCCTCGTGTATCTCGAGATCGACGTCGGACAACGGAGTGATTTCTTTGCTTTGAATCGGATCGGTCATTTCACTTCTCATTCTTGGAAACGAGGTGGACACCGCCTGTGCCGGCCAGCACCAGCGTGCCGTCGGAGAGGAGGACGGCGGCGGCGGCCCGCTTCTGGGTGACGGCGCCGGCACTCGCATCCGCCGCGAAACGCTTGCCGTCGTCGCTGCGCAGGATCTGCCCGCTGGCACCGACCAGGCGCGGCAAACCATCGGCGGCAATGAAGCCGGCCACGATGTTCGTCTTCACCCCGGAGTTGCCCTCGGTCCAGCCGGAACCGCCGTCCCGCGAGCTGAAGATGCGACCGCCGAAGCCATAGGCGATGAAAACCTCGCCGCCCCCGGCGTCGCGGAAGGCCAGCATGCCGTACAACTGGCCGTTGTACCCGGTTTCGTGGCGCTGCCAGGTCTTTCCGCCATCGGCCGACAAATGGATACGCCCTCCCTCGCCGACCACCGCGATCTTCCCCGAAGGGGTCGGCACGATGGCGTTGTAATGGAAGCCTTCCGGGTTATCGAACCGGTCGCCGATGTAGCGCCAGGTGGCGCCGCCATCGTCGGTACGGAACAACTGTCCGAAGGCGCCGGCGACGAATCCCTGCCGGGCATCCTTGAACCATAGGCTGAACAGGGGATGCGCAGGGCCGAAGCGGGCGCCGGCCTTGGCGTCCGCCAGCGCATCCTCGGCCCGTTCGAGTTCGCTTTGCGCCGCGGCCGGGGCCGAAACGGCCGCCGCCCCTGCGCGCTCCCGCAGTTCCTTGATGCGCCGCTCGGCGGTGGCCACGATCTGTTCGTTGGCCGCATTGCCGTCGAACAGCCGGCTCCAGGTCAGCCCCCCGTCCTTCGTGCCGAGAATCACGCCGTCATGGCCGGCGGCCCACCCGGATTCGGCATTGGCAAAGAAGACCGCGGTCAGATTGACCGAAACGGGCACCTGGGCCTGCCGCCAGGATTTTCCTTTGTCGTCGGACAGGATGATCGTGCCCTGCTCGCCGACCGCCACCAGGCGCCCGTTGTTCAAGGCCGCGACATCGACCATCAGCTTCGCAGCGGCCCTGGTCGAAGGGCGCGCCGGCAGGGACAAGGGATCGATTGAGCCGGCTGCCGCCGCCGGAGACGCGATGGCGGCGGTCAGCAACAGGGTCGCCGCCACGCGGATGTGTTTGAATGATCCTGCAAGAAAGAACACTTGAGCCACCCTTTATTGTCGGGGCGGGAGCGCTGATAACCTGTATCTGCCTGATCCCCCCCTGTAATCGTCTCCGCTACGCCCGGCAAGCAGTCCCGTCGTTTGGCCGCTGCCTTGAATGGCAGCCCACGAATCACCCGAAACATGGGCTGCCACCAACCACGATCAACTTGATTGGCGCATGAACCTATTTCGCCAACCGCTTCATGTTGTCGGGCGAGAAGTAATCCGGCTTGTATTGCTTTCCGAAAACAAAGGGTTGCTGCTCATTGGCCAGCGCACTCAGGATATAACGCCCCGACTGGAAGTCGTATTGCGCATCGCCGGCGATCCAGGTGCATCCGCAATCGTAGAAATACGATGCGAACACTTCATGGGAACGCCACAACTCGCCCCGCCCGTCGTAGTTGTCCACATGGGCGACCTGAAAACTGTCCTCATCGACGAGACCCACCCGTTTGCTGTAAATGTGGCGGGCACCGGGCTTCAGCGTGGCTTCCAGGACGTAGACGCGATGCACTTCATAGCGCACCAGATCCTGGTTGACGTTCTGCTTGCCGACGATGTCGGTGTATTTCAGGCTCTTGTCCGTCAACTTGAAGTTGTTGTAGGGAATGATCATTTCCCGCTTGCCCACCAACTTCCAGTCATAGCGCTCGGGCGAACCATTGAACCCGTCGTAATCGTCCTGGGTCATCAAACCATCCGAACCGGTCATCGGGCTGTCGAACCCGATCTGCGGAGCGCGCAAAACGCGGCGGCTTCCCGGGTTGTATGCCCACGCCCGGCGCGCCTCGGCGCTCTTGTTGATGGGCTCCTGCACCAAAGCGAAATCGCCGGCAATGCTCGTTGGCGCCAAGTAAGACACCATTGCATAGTAGCCAAGGTTCTCCGCAGGATTGTCCATGTGTATGTAGAACTGGGTTTCCTCCTTCCAAACCGCAGGGGTAAAGCTCCAATTGGCTTGTACCGGGAAATTGGCGATAGTCCGGCTGTAGCTGCCGCCCCGATACCGCAGCACCATGTTGTGATAGACCTCGACTCCGGATTGCGGGAACGGGAAAGGCACGGTGGATTTTTTCGTTCCCGTGAAACCATTGCCGTCGGTGGTCAGCTTCACATTCGGCCCTTCCTTGGCAATCGCGTCGTACTGGCTTTGCGGCAAAGAATGGGTGCGGTGGCTGGGGTAGACGTTGATCTTGTAGTTCGGGTAACGCTTCAGCAGTTCGATATGACCGGCGGTCAATTTCGCTTCGTACTGCTTGTAATTGGCCGCCGTGATGGTGTACAGCGGCTTCTCGTCGGGAAACGGGGAGGCATAGCCCTTCTTCGGATCATAGCTTGCGGGCGCCTTCTGGATGCCACCGTCCCAAGCGGGAATGGTGCCATCCGGACTGCCGGCCTTGGGTGCCCCCCAGGGCGTCAAATCCTTGCCAAGACGCGAAAAGTCGCCGGCAGCAGCAGCCGCTCCGCTGGCCAAACCGGCGATCAAAAAAAACTCAAACAGCATTGTCAGTTTCAGGAATTTCATGATGTCCTCGAATTGATTGCTTGACGAATACACTGGATGCCCCTGGTCACAACGGTGACCAGGCCGGAACAATCCAATACTTGCGAGATATCTGGCGTCGACCGTCACTCGTTTCCGGCCCATCGGCCATCACAGAGTCATGCCGACGACAAAGGATATGAAGTCGCGATCCCGGAAGGAGTCGTACTTGGTATCGTGGGCATAAGTCGTGTAGCTGAAGTCGGCGTAATACCGTTTCAGATATTCCGCCCGCACCCCCAGGCCGAGTGTCTTGCGCCCCTGAAGAAAGATGTTGTCGGCCGAGTAGCCATGCACATCGTGGGCAAAGAAGACGCGCGGGGTCAGATTGACGCCGCCGACATTGTTGTATTGCAGGGAGGCCAGAACCCGATAGCCCCAGGCATTGGACGTCGCAAAACCGTTTGCGTCGCAACCGGCGTTCTGGGAGGCGGAACCATTGGAAACGCAATTCCCCGTCACGCCGTTGGCCGACCATCGCGCCACACCATATTCGAAGCCACGGCCATAGCGGGTCGACGACATCGGATCGCCAATTCCCTCCCAGTGCTGGTAAGCGGCTTCGCCAGTCAGCGACAGGTTTTCGGCGCCAAGGACATTGGCAAATGTCTTGATCGTGGAAACCTGGATCTGAGTCTTATTCTTCAGATCGTAACCACGGATGATCCCGCCCGCCGGGTTATTCGCGAAAGGACCAATGGTCTGCGCCAGAATCCCGCCCTTCTGGATACCGTAGCCACCCACAAGATCGGATCCGTTGATCTGGACCGGGAAATCCTTCGTATAACTGGCTTCGCCGAACACGGACCAGCCACCGATCTCGGTGGCGGCGGAAAGACCGAAAACCTTGATGTCGTTGGCGCTCCAGTCCCAGAACCCCTGTATCCCCAAGGCAGCCCCGGAAAGCGGCCCACCGGCTGTCGAAGGCGTGTTGAGCAGGCTGATGCGCGGCGACGTCGTCGTGTAATTGACAAAATAGCCGCCGATATCGACGTCCCCGATCAGTTTCTTGACAGAAACGCCCCACGACCCGGAATCCCTTGGATACTGGTTGTTGCCGGTGATCTTGCCGAGATTGGCCGCCAGGGCCAGGGGATCGGGGGTGGCCGGCGTCAGGTTCACCAGCGCGAATTTCGCATCCTGGCAATTGAGGCTGTCGCTGGGGCTCCAGTAGGTGCCGCAGCCCTCCACGACGGTGCGCTGCGTTTTCAGCTTGTAGAAGGCTTCGAAGTTCAGTCCGCCGACCCCGAGGCTGGCCGAAATCTGGGGCGTCGGCAGGATGACTTCCTTCACCTGGGCGCCGGGCCGCCGTGCGGCAGCCACGTCGATCGGGTTGTACTGGCTGATGCCGCCGCCGATGAACAGGCTTTCACCCCAGTTCACCGCATGGCTGCCCAGTTTGACGCCCAGAACGGAGTTTTCGGTGGGCGTGAAGCTGCCGAAACCATACCAGTCGAGCATTTCGAGGCCGCTGAATTTCGACAGGCGGTCGTTGAAAGTGCTGTCGTTCAGCGGCTGCCCGCTGGCATAGCCGTTGGCAACGCTGCCGTGGGGTACGCCGCGATCCTTCTGGGTATAGTCGTACCAGCCCTTGGCGCGGAGAAACACGCCGAAGCCGTCCTTCTCGAGTCGAACTTCGCCGATCACCTTGGCGATCGTCGAATAGTTGTCGTACTTTTTCCGGTAGTTCAGATTGCCGTCGTCGGTGGAAGAAGATGGCATCGAACCGCCATTCTGCTTGCCGATCAGCGCCGGATCGGCGTCCCGTGTGCGCCACGCAGAGGAAAGGGACATATCGAGCCCCCAGCGCCCCTGGACACCGTTGTCGAGTTCGAACGAATCGGCCCACGCCACTCCGGACGCGCATGCGATACCAGCCGCCGCGACACACGACTTGATGTGTCGACCAGCGTGCCGGGCCTTCGCGCCACACCTGCCGCTCCCTCTTGATTCAGTCTTCTGCACCATTACACTCCTCCTTGTAGTTTGAGCCGGCGGCTCCTTTTGGGTCGTCCATCAATACCCACTCGATGGCTCCCCGAATGAGCCTTAAGGCGGGCGTTATTGTTCTGAGATCAGGCTGGACGATAAGGGAGCCCGGAGCCTGTCACATCGTCCGAAGCGACAGTTCGCAGATGGTGCGGCGCACCATCAAACGGACCTCCAGCGCGGTCATCCTGGCCCTCCTCTGCTGCGTTTCAACCCCTATTCGGAATCGACGAGCAGGGATTGCCGCAACTGCTGTTTGCGCGCTTCGCCCAGCCCCCCGACGGCGGCGAGATAAGCGTCTATCGAACCGAAATCGCGCACGACCTGGTCGATCGCCGCCGCCAGGAATTCGGCTCGAACATCGCCCAGCACGGCGGCGGCTTCCGCCGCTCGACCAGGGATATCGCCAGGGAAGGCACGCCGCAGCATCGCTGCCATGAAACCCGTCCGGGCAAAGCCATCGGCACTTCTCAGATAGTCGCCGTGGATGGCCGAAATGGGCGCTCCCAAGGCCCAAAGCAGCATCGCACAGACGAATCCGGTGCGATCCTTGCCCGCCACGCAGTGAACGAGCATGCCGCCCGCAGCGGGTGACAAGCAGTGGTCGAACAGGGCCGGGAATACGCCGGCGAGCGCCCGCGGCATTTTCCGGTACGCATCGAGCATCGTCCGGCGAGCGAGTTCCCCGTCGAACTCAGGCTCCATCAGCCGCCGGACCCAATCGACGGGCTTGGCATGTTTCAACCCCGCCTGACTCTCCGCCACCACCTCATGAACGGCCCCTGACTCAGGAGCAATGCTGCCCGTCGCCACACGCTCGGCGATACTGCGCAGATCGAAAACGACATCGATACCGAGCGCGGACAATCCATCCGCGCCGTTTTTCATCGGCCGTGAAATCAAGCCGGATCGAAACAGCCGACCACGGCGGACGACGCGACCATTCGCCGCCTCGATGCCGCCTATGTCGCGAAAATTGGGTAGGTTTTCAAATACCGCCATGACCACCACTGGTGTGCGCTCCCGCTTATGTTCGCGGCTGCCTTCCGCTGTAAAACGATCAGATATGAAGGCTGAAGCTTGCTGCCCCATCTGCGGACACAGCCTATCCGGGGGAACCTGGCGGCTCGTCGTCGCAAACGACGATCGAAGCAGACAAAAAAATGCCTGCACACGCATGGGGGCCGTACCGTGCCGAGGGTCTCGTTCGAGAAGGGATACACCATTCAAAACGCCAGCCGATCAGCTCGTGACATACCTGGGATCGTATCGATACTTACTCGAATGGCTGCCGCACGTCCGTGGGACGCATGACCTCCCGTTGGGGAATTGTCGCTTTGGACGACGCAAGCGCGGGTCTCATTCGTCAAGATCAGCTAGCGTAGTCGGGAGAAGAAATTCTTGAGTTTTCAGTTATGACCATGGAGACATTCTTGTTTATATGGAGAAAGGAAGCGTGATGGAGCGTGAGTCCATGGAATTCGACGTGCTGATCGTCGGCGGCGGCCCCGCAGGCCTGGCAGCAGCCATCCGGCTGAAGCAACTGGCCGCGGCCAAAGGCCGGGACATCGCGGTCTGCCTGATCGAAAAGGCCGCCGAAATCGGCGCCTCATTTTTGGCGCGGCAGATGGAGAGCTGATTCGGTATTTTCCTTCATGAAAGAAGGGGGTGTCGCGAGACAACCCCTTCTTATTTTTATGCTTCCGTCTTTCCCGTATATTTGTCGGTCAGATATTCGATTTTTATGCCACTTTTCAGGCCTTTGATCTTCTCCTGGGCTTCCTTGGCGACTAGATCCGAAATGATGGAGTCTTTCACCTCGTCATAGGTTTTGGTTCCCTGCTTTTTATCGGTCAGCTTGATGATGTGAT
>Ga0066255_1002525_pt1 | contig 10900 bp, 10 predicted proteins | sample ThiBiot_750_biof_FD_71148 | JGI IMG/M metagenome (GOLD analysis project Ga0066255, IMG submission 71148) | Wastewater bioreactor microbial communities from Cape Town, South Africa - Thiocy_expt_750_biof (version 2) | ecosystem: Engineered > Bioreactor > Thiocyanate-remediating >... | reverse complement strand
GCAGGTCGGCCTGGCCGAGTTGTTCGCCCCGTTCGCGGTCGCGGTCGCGCAAGTGCCGGCGGAGCAGCGGGCGCTGCTGCTCGGCGTCTTCACCGCGCTCGGCAACGTGATGCTCACTATCGTAAGCTGGGTCCTGTGGCTGGCTCCCGTGGGCGTGTTCGCGCTGGCCGTGGGGGTTGCGGCGCGCAGCGGAGAGGATGCGATCGCGGTGCTGGGGCACTACATCCTGCTGGTTTCGAGCATGGGCGTCGCGGTGCTGGCCGCAGCCTATCTCCTCGCCGTGTTCCTGGCCCGCAGGCGGCTGAGCGCCTTCCCCCGGGCGGTTCTTCCGGCGATTGCCGTTCACTGCCAGCCCGGCAAGGACGAGGGCGCGGGCGATGCCGAGCGCGATCGCCAGGAAGAACGACCATTTCAGCATGAAGCCAAGCGTGGCCGCGACCAGGAAGATGCCCACGTCCATCCGCACCGCGGCCAGGTCGCCTTCCTGCACCTCGGGCATCACCTGGTCGCGCGTGAGGCCGGCGAGCTGCGAGACGGGGACGAACTGATAGCCCTTGGCCCGCAGCCCGTCGATGATCCGCGGAAGCGCCGCCAGCGTCTGCGAGCGATCGCCGCCGCCATCGTGGAGCAGGATGATCTGGCCCGACTGCTCGGCATTGCCCGCTTCCACCTCGCGCAGCGTGGTGTCCACGATCGCGTCGACGCCGGGGCGCTGCCAGTCGTTCGGGTCCACGTGCAGGCCGACATTGGTGTAGCCGGCGCGCTGCGCCGTCAGCGCGGGGATCAGTTCGTCCGCGGTGGTCGGTTCGGCGTCGCCGAAATAGGGCGCGCGGAACAGGCGGACCGAGCGGCCGGTATAGGCCTCGATGAGCCGCTGCGTGGCGTTGAGCTCTATCCGCGTGCCGCGCGACGAAGTCAGCGCCAGGTTGGGGTGGGTGAAGGTATGGCTGCCGATCTCATGGCCCTCGTCGACCACGCGGCGGACGAGGAACGGCTCGGCCATCGCATTCTCGCCGATCATGAAGAAGGTGCCGGTCACCTGCTTCTGCTTGAGCACGTCGAGGATCTTCGGCGTCCAGTCGGCATCGGGGCCGTCGTCGAAGGTCAGCGCGATCTTGCCGGGCATATAGCCGGTGCGGGTGACGACATAGGGGGTCGGCAGCGACTGGAAGATCTCGTCGACGATCAGCCCCTGCGGATTCTGGACGATCGTGCGCGCGCCGACGCTCGGCGTGCTGGTGATGCGCAGGATCTCGCCCGATCCTTCCACGTCGACATCGCCGACGGCTTCGATCCGGCGCAGATCGGGGATCTTGCCCGAATGCGCCGCGCCCAGCGCCGCCCAGAAATTGGAATCCTCCGAGCCGAGGCGCCACAAGGCGACGCCCCCCACGCCCTTGATGTTGGCGGCGCGCAGCTGGTTCCAGGCAGTGGTGGCGTCGGCCATCCACACGGTGTGCTCGGTGCCATTCTCCTCATAGGCGAAGCTCTGGTTGCCGCTCGCCTTGTCGAAGACGTGCAGGCGGGTGAGGTCGAGGGGGAAGTCCAGCATTTCACCGGGCTGGACGGGGCGCGGATCGAGCATCTTGCCCTGCACTTCCTTGCCGCCGAGCTCGGCGAAGAGAATGGTTTCGGTGCCCAGCGGCTCGGCGATCATCACGGTGCGCGCCACGCTGACGGACCTGTCGGCGCCATGCAGCGAATGGCCCTTGGGCGCGAAGGATTCCGGACGGAAGCCGAGAACGATCTGCTGGCCCTCGCTGACCCTGGCATCGGCGGCACCGGCGGCCATTCGGTGATGGGAGAGGCGGGCCTTGCCGTGGGCGCCGATCGCGTCGAGCTGGTTCATCGGCGGCGAGCCGATGAACCCTGCAACGAAGGTGTTGGCGGGCTTCTCAAAGACCTGCGTCGGGGTACCCACCTGCTCCACATAGCCATCGCGCATGATGACGATGCGGTCGGCGAGCGTCATGGCCTCCACCTGGTCGTGCGTCACATAGATGACGGTGGTCTTGACCCGCTGGTGCAGCCGCTTGATCTCGACGCGCATCTGACCGCGCAGCTTGGCGTCGAGGTTGGAGAGCGGTTCGTCGAACAGGAACACGTCCGGATTGCGCACGATGGCGCGGCCCATCGCGACGCGCTGGCGCTGGCCGCCGCTGAGGTGCGCCGGCAGGCGGTCCATATAGGGCTCGAGCCCGAGGATGTCGGCCGCCTCGTTCACCCGCTTGGTGATCTCGGCTTCCGGCTCCTTGGCGATCTTGAGGCCGAAGCCGAGATTCTCGCGCACCGTCATGTGCGGATAGAGCGCATAGGACTGGAACACCATCGAGATGTTGCGGCTGCGCGGCGGCAGGGCATTCACCACGCGGTCGCCGATCGAGATGGTGCCGTCCGAGATTTCCTCGAGCCCCGCCACCATGCGCAACGTCGTCGACTTGCCGCAGCCGGAGGGGCCGACCAGCACCACGAATTCGTTGTGCGCCACTTCGAGGTCGATGCCATGCACCACCTCTTCGCGCCCGTAGCGCTTGACGACCTTTTTGAGGGAAACGTTCGCCATGACTACCCTTTGACTCCGCCGAAGGTGAGGCCGGCGATCAGATGCTTCTGGACAATGAAGGTGAGGACCAGCGCGGGAATGATGATGAGCACGGCCATCGCGCTCATCCCCGCCCAGTCCACCGTGAACTGCGCCGTGAAATCCATGAGACCCACGGGCATTGTCTTGCTTGCCGTGGTGCGCGTGAGCTGGCTCGCGAGAGCGTACTCGTTCCACGAGGTGAGGAAGGCAAAGATCGCCGCCGAGGCGAGGCCGGCGCGGGCGAGCGGGAACTCGACCTTCCAGAACGCCTGCCAGCGCGTGCAGCCGTCGATCTGTGCGGCCTCGCTCAGGTCGATCGGGATCTGGCGGAAGAAACCGTCGGTGAGCCAGATCGTGAAGGGGATGTTGATCGACATGTAGACCAGGATCATGCCCCAGCTCGTGTCGATCAGCCCCAGCCGCGCCCACAGGATGAAAAGCGGCAGGCTGAGCGCCACGCCCGGCACGGTGCGGCTGAGCATGAAGCCAAGGAATAGCGCGCCCTTGCCCTTGAAGCGGTAGCGCGCGAAGGCATAGCCGCCCATCATGCCCACGGCGATGGCAACGACCGTCGAGGTCACCGAGATGACCAGCGAATTGACGAAGTACTGCGCGACGGGCAGGCCCTGCTGCGTATCGAGCAGGCCGAAGATGCCCTGGAAGTTCTTGAGCGTGAGCTCCTGCGGTATCCACACGGCGGGCTTGGCGAGAATCTCGATGTTCTGCCGGAAGGCGGTGAGCACCACCCAGGCGCCAGGCACCACCAGGATCGTCATGGAGACGAAGACCCCCAGCCGGATCAGCCAGCGCTGCCAGGGCTTCTCGATGGTCATGGCGCTCATTGTGCACCTCCCATGAAGGTGCGCGCCTGCGTCAGCTTGCGGTAGTAGAAGACGGTGAACGCGATCGACAGGATGATCGACACGTAACCCATCGCATTGGCCATGCCCATCTGGCTGTTCTGGTAGCCGGTGCGCGTCATCAGCGTCCACAACAGCTCGGTGCGGCCGGCAGGACCGCCATTGGTCATGATGCGCACCATGTCGTAGGCGCGCGCCACGTCGAGCGAGCGGATGGTCATGGCGATGTAGATGAAGGGCATGAGGAAGGGCAGCGTGATGTGGCGGAACACCTGCCAGGGATTGCAGCCATCGACGCGCGCCGCCTCGAGCGGCTCCTTGGGCAACGCCATGAGGCCGGCGAGCAGCAGGATGGCGAACACCGAAGTCGACATCCACACTTCGGCGAAGATGATCGCGAAATTGGCGAGGATCGGATCGACCAGCCACGCGATGGGCTCGCGGATGAGGCCGAGGTCGAAGAGCGCATTGTTGACGAGGCCGACGGCGTCGTTGAACAGGTACTTGAACTGGAAGCCCACCAGGATAGGCGAGAACATCATGGGGAACATCATGATGGTGCGCAGCGTGCGCTGGCCCCAGGTGATCTTGTTGACGAGCAGCGCGAGGCCGAGGCCGAGCAGCAGCTCGAGATTGAGCGCGATGGTGATGAACAGCACGGTGCGCCCGAACGCCCACCAGAAATCGCTGCTGGCCAGTACGCGCTGGTAGTTGCGCAGCCCGACCCACTGGAACAGCGTCGCGGGCTTGGTGAGATTGTAGCCGGTAAAGCTTGTCCACAGCGAAACGAGCAGCGGCACGAGCACGACCGCGAGGATCACCGCGATCGCCGGCAGAAGCAGCAGATAGGGCGTCGCCTGGGGCGAGCGGAAGAACCTGGTCACGTGACTGCTGTCCTGGCCCGAGAGTGTTGCAGCGGACAGTGTACCGCTGTTGCTTCCGAAGAAAGAGGGCCGCCCGGCATGTCTCCGGGCGGCCGAGGTCGGGAGGACCTTACTGGAGGAGGCCCGCGTCCTGCATGATGACGGTCGCCTCGGCGACGGCGTCATCGAGCGCCTGCTGGACGGGCTTCTGGCCAACGATGGCGGCCTGGACGTTCGGCCAGATCACGTTGCTCACTTCGATCCACTGCGCGATCAGCGGCGGCGTGCGCGCTTCGGCGAGCGAGGCTTCCCACGCGGTGAACATGTCGACCATGAACGCCTTGTCGTTGGCCTTGAACCATTCCTTGACGGCCGGATAGGTCGCGGTGCGGGTCGGCAGGTTGCCGGCCTGGGCTTCCATCATTTCGCTCTCGTCATTGGTGAGGAACACCGCGAACGAGGCCGCTGCCGGCTTGTTGTCGCACTGCTGCGTCACCGAGAAGGAGTGCGAGCCAGACCAGCCGCCGCGGATGCCCGCGGTGCCTTTCGGGGCTGTCGCAAAGCCGAGCTCGGACGCGATCTTGGAAGCGTTCGGATCGGAGTAGAAGCCGGCAAAGCCCGGCCAGTCGAGATCGACCGCGAGCTGCCCCGCGGCCATCGCCGCGCCGATATCGTCCCAGGTGTAGTTGATGGTACCGGCCGGGACGGCCTTGGCGTCGTAGATGTCCTTGAACCAGTTCACCGCATCGACGCCGGCCTGCGAGTTGAAGATCGGCTTCCAGTTTTCATCGAAGATATCGCCGCCATTGGCGCGCAGGATCTCCATGAACCGACCCGACATGCCCTCGTCCTTGCCGGCGAAGGCGGTGCCGTAGAGGTTCGGCGGGTCAGCGAAGAAGATGACCTGCTGCTTGAGCTCGTCGAAGGGCTGCCGAACAGCGTGGTCTTGCCGGCGTAGAGGCTCTTGCGGTAGTAGAGATTGGACACGTCGGTGACGCGCGGCAGCTGCACGAGACGACCGTCGACCATCGCCGAAGCCAGCGTGCCCGGCACGTACTTGTCGAGCTCGGACTGCGGGATCAGTTCCTTGAGGTCGACATAGAGGTCGCCATACTGCGGCGCGAAGCTGGTGTGATTGGAGCCCACGCACCAGGTGATCGAGCCCGACGCGATGTCCTGCTTGATCTCGCGGTCGAGGTCGAAATGGTTCTTGGACGAAACGATCTCGACCTTGGCGCCGGTCAGCGCCTCCCACTCGGGAATGCGGGTGTAGAGCTTTTCGTACTGCGTGCCGCCAATCAGCTTCACCTTGAGCGTGTAGCCGTCGAACTTGCCGTAGTCGAAGTCCTGCGCCATCGCGGCGCCGCTGAGCAGACCCAGCGCGCACGACGCGAGCAGCGCCGTCGTCAGTTTGTTGGACATGAGATTCTCCTCCTGAGACCCTTCCGCCGCCTTGCCCTACATCGGGCTTGATCGTGCATAGATGAAAAGTCTATTCGTAGGTAAGCACAGTTGACGACCCAACGTCAACGGCTAGCATCCGCGCGAATTCGGCGTGGGAAGGGAGTACCCGGTGACGGCGACTGACGCGGAAGACCTCGACAAGTATCGCGCACCGGCGCTCGATAAGGGTCTCGATATCCTCGAACTCCTTGCGGCAACTGAGGAAGGGCTGAGCCAGGCGGAAATCGCCAAGGCGCTGGAACGCTCTCCCAACGAGATCTACCGCATGCTCGACCGCCTGGTGCGCCGCGACTACGTCCGCCGCACCAGCGCCGACCGTTACGAACTGACGCTCAAGCTGTTCGAACTGAGCCACATGACGCCGCCGATTCGGCGGCTGGTGAGCCAATCGATGCCGGTGCTGCGCCGCTTTGCGCGCGACTCCGAGCAGGCCGTGCACCTCGTCATCCACGACCGCAACATCCTCGTGGTCGTGGCGCAGGTGGATGGACCGGGCTACTGGAACGTGTCGATCCGCGTCGGCTCGCGCATCGGCCTCGTCAACACCGGCTCGGGCCATGTGTTCCTTGCCTTCGCATCCGACGAAGACCGCGCGCTGATGCTCGAGGACCTCAACGGCAAGCGCCGCGAGAAGCTGCCGCCGCAACTGGCGGCGCGCGTCGCCCGGGTGCGCGAGCAGGGCTACGAGGCGATGGAGAGCCAGCAGACCGCGAGCGTGACCAACCTCTCGGTTCCCATCTTCGGCCCGCTCGGCACGATCATCGCCGCCCTCACCTCCCCCTACACCGAGCGTCTCGACAAGAAGGAGGCGCCAGGCAAGGCCACCGCGTTGAAGCTGCTGATCGCGGCCGGCAACGAAATCTCGCAGCGCTCGATCGCCAAGGACTAGATATGCGCATTCTCGATACCCACCTCCACCTCGTCTATCTCGACAAGTTCTCCTACCCCTGGCTCGACGGCGCCCCGGCGCTCAAGCAGCAGTGGAGTGTCGAGAGCTATTTCGCCGAAGCCGAAAAGCTCGGAATCGAAACGGCGCTCCACATGGAGGTCGACGTCGCCGAACAGGAAATGGAGGACGAAACCCGCTTCGTGCTCGGCAACCTGCATCCGCGCATCGGCGGCGCCATCGCCGCAGCACGTCCGGAACATGTCGACTTTCCGCGACACCTCGCGCGCCTCGCGGCCATGCCGGGGGTCAAGGGCATCCGTCGCATCCTGCATACGCAGCCTGACGAACTCAGCCAGGGCGACCTGTTTGCCGCCAATCTCCGCCGCCTGGCCGCGCACGGACTGAACTTCGATCTGTGCGTCAGGGCGGACCAGCTGCCGATCGGCCGCGCGCTGGTCGCCAAATGCCCCGACGTCACCTTCGTCATGGACCATTGCGGCGTGCCCGACGTTGCCGGCCAGGGGCTCGATCCGTGGCGGGACAACATCCGGCGCATGGCCGAGCTGCCCAATGTCAACGCCAAGATTTCGGGCGTGGTGGCCTACGCCAAGCCCGACTGGCGCGTCGCCGACCTCCGCCCCTTCGTCGAGCACGTGATCGACTCGTTCGGCTGGGACCGCGTCGTGTGGGGCTCGGACCACCCCGTCTGCACCCTCACCGCCAACCTGACCCGCTGGGTGGAGGCGACGCACCAGCTGATCGGCGGTGCGAGCGAGGACGAGAAGGCGAGCCTGCTGCACCGCAACGCCGAGCGCATTTACCGCGTGGGCCAATAGCCGCGACGTCATCGAAGCGAGGGAAGACCAGCAATGAAGCGCTACGGAAGTGTCATCGGCCTCAAGCCGGAAGCGATCGCCGAATACAAGCGGGTGCACGCCGCGGTGTGGCCGAAGGTGCTCGAGCAGATCAAGCGCTCGAACATCTCCAACTACTCGATCTATCTGCGCGAGCCGGAGAACCTGCTGTTCGCCTACTACGAATACACCGGCACCGATTATGACGGCGACATGGCGGCAATGGCCGCCGACCCGGTGACGCAGGACTGGTGGAAGGTGTGTATGCCGCTCCAGTCGCCTCTCGCGACGCGGCGCGACGGCGAGTGGTGGGCCGGGATGGAAGAGGTCTTCCACCTCGATTGAGGCTTGCCCCTCCCCCTCATTTGTGAAAAGACTATTCACATAAGAATGACGGCAAGGCGCCGTCGGGAGGCAGCGTGTCCATTCCGGTGAGCGAGTTGCGGCAGAGCTGGCCGCGCCCCAGCACACCCAGGCCGATCGTCATCATCGGTGCCGGCGGCATCGTGACCGACGCGCACCTGCCGGCCTACCGACTGGCGGGTTTCCCGGTGGCGGGCGTGTTCGACCTCAACGCCGACCGCGCGCGCGAGGTGGCCGCGAAGTGGGACACTGTCGCCTTCGCGACGCTCGATGACGCCATCGCGACGCCGGGCGCGGTCTATGATCTGGCGCTGCCGCCAGCCGCGCATCTCGACGTGCTGCAGCAGTTGCCCGATGGCGCAGCAGTGCTTCTGCAAAAACCGATGGGCCGCGACCTCGCCGAAGCGACGGCCATCCTCGAGCTCTGCCGAGCCAGGAAGCTCCGAGCAGCGGTGAACTTCCAGCTCCGCTTCTCGCCGATGTTCCTCGCCCTTGCCGACGCGATCGAGCGCGGCTGGCTCGGCGACATCGTCGATGTCGAGGTGCATCTCAACATCATGACGCCGTGGCAGCTGTTCCCTTTCCTCAAGGGGATGCCGCGCGTCGAGATTGCCGTACATTCGATCCACTATCTCGACACGCTGCGGGCGCTGCTGGGCAATCCCGTCGGCGTGCATGCGCGCACCGTGGGCCATCCCGGCACCGAACTGGCGCAGACGCGCACCACCGCGATCATGGACTTCGCGGCGGGCCAGCGCGTCGCCATGTCGATCAACCACAACCACGATTTCGGCCGCCGCTTCCAGGAGGCGAACTTCCGCGTCGAGGGTAACAGCGGGGCCGCGCAGGTGAAGTTCGGCCTACTGCTCGGCTATCCGACCGGCGAACCCGACGAATTGTGGATCACCCGCCGCGGCGACGACTGGACGGCGGTGCCGCTGAGCGGCACCTGGTTCCCGCATGCCTTCATCGGCACCATGAGCAATGTGCAGCGCTTCGCCGCCGGCGGAGACGACCGGCTGCTGACGGGGGTCGAGGATGCGTGGCATACGATGGCGCTGGTCGAGGCGGCGTTCGAGTCGAGCGCCCTGCCCGCTCATCCCGTAAGGAGCGCGCCATGAGCACGCCGACCGTCGGCATCCACTCGACCAACCCTACCACCATGCCCATCGAGCATGCGCGCCTGCCGGTGTGGAACGCCGAGAACTGGTTCTACGAGGACTTCGAGGTCGGCCATAAGATCCGGTCGCTGCGGCGCACCATCTCGGAAGGCGAGAGCATGCAGTTCAATGCGCTCGTCACCGACATGCACCCCTACGTCGCCGACGAGATCTTCGCCACGACCGAGGGACAGTTCGGCAGGCGGCTGGTTGCCGGCGCGTTCGTGTTCTCGGCGGGGCTGGGGCTCGTGGCAACCAACTGCATCAACGCCTTCAGCTACGGCTACGACAAGCTGCGCTTCATCAAGCCGACCTTCATCGGCGACACCATCTACACGATCCGCACCAACCTCGATAAGCGTCCCAAGTACAGGGAGCTCGGCCTGATCCGGGCGAGCTACGAGGTGTTCAAGGGCGAGGGCGAGCTGGTGCTCTATTGCGAGCACCTGCAGACCGTGAAGTACCGCAACCCCGCCGACTGGGAAGGCAAGACCGAGAAGTGACCGACCAGAACGACTTTCCACTGGCCGGCCTGCTGGTCGTCGACATGTGCCAGTTCCTGAGCGGGCCCTATGCTTCGCTGCGCCTGCAGGACCTGGGCGCCCGCGTCATCAAGATCGAGCGGCCCGACGGCGGCGACCTGAGCCGCCGGCTCTACCTCACCGACACCGAAGTGGGCGGCGACTCGACCAACTTCCACGCCATCAACCGGTCCAAGGAAAGCCTCGCGCTCGATCTCAAGGATCCCGCCGACCTCGCTGCGCTCAGGACGCTGCTGGGCAAGGCCGACGTGGTGCTGCAGAACTTCCGCCCCGGCGTGATCGAGCGGCTCGGCCTCGATTACGAGGCGGTCAGGGCCATCAATCCGCGCATCGTCTACGCCTCGATCACCGGCTACGGCACCGAGGGCCCATGGGGGATGCGGCCCGGCCAGGACCTGCTGGCGCAAGCCCGCGCCGGGCTGATGTGGCTCAATGGCGACGAGGGCCAGGGACCGGTGCCCTTCGGCCTCGCGGTGGCCGACATGCTGGCAGGCTCCGCCGCGTGCCAGGGCATTCTCGCCTGCCTCGTGCGGCGCGGCATCACCGGTGAGGGCGGGCATGTCGAGACGAGCTTGATCGAGGCGCTGGTCGACTTCCAGTTCGAGGTGCTGACGGCCTATCTCAATGACGGCCAGCGCCAGCCCAGGCGCTCGGGCTTCCGCTCCGCCCACGCCTATCTCGCCGCGCCCTATGGCGTGTATCCTACCAGTGACGGCTTCCTTGCGATCGCCATGACACCCATCGCCAAGCTCGCCGACCTGTTCGCGCTCGAGGCCCTGGCGCCCTATCGCGACAAGCCCAAGAGCTGGTTCTCCGAACGCGACGCGATCAAGCGCATCATCGCCGATCATGTCGCGACCAACACCACCGAACACTGGCTGTCGATCCTCGAGCCGGCCGACATCTGGTGCGCCCGCGTGCTCAACTGGGACGAACTGGTGGCGAGCGAGGGCTTCAAGGTGCTCGATATGCTGCAGACTGTGACGCGCGAGGACAATGTGTCGATCACCACGACGCGGGCGCCGCTGCGCATCGACGGCAAACGCCCGATGACCCGCCGCGCCGCGCCTTTGATCGGCGAGCAGAGCGAGGCGATCCGCCGCGAGTTCGGCCTGTGAGCGCGCTCACCCATCGCCCCTCGCTCAAGGGCATGACCTGGAGCCATCCGCGCGGCTACGACCCGATGGTGGCGACGGCGCTCGAATGGGAACGCCGCGGCGGCATGGCCATCCATTGGGACAAGCGCTCGCTGCAGGATTTCGAGAGCTTCCCGGTCGAGGAACTGGCCCGCCAGTACGACATGATCGTCATCGACCATCCG
>Ga0066255_1002282_pt2 | contig 10903 bp, 10 predicted proteins | sample ThiBiot_750_biof_FD_71148 | JGI IMG/M metagenome (GOLD analysis project Ga0066255, IMG submission 71148) | Wastewater bioreactor microbial communities from Cape Town, South Africa - Thiocy_expt_750_biof (version 2) | ecosystem: Engineered > Bioreactor > Thiocyanate-remediating >... | reverse complement strand
CGGTCATCATCTATGTCCTGGCGCTGCGCCGTCGCTGGCGCGAAGGTGCCGCCTCCGTTCGTCCTGAGTAGGGGCTGAGCTTGTCGAAGCGCCGTATCGAAGGGCCAGAGACAGTTTTCGTCATGAATTTGGCTGGAAGCGGCTCAGCCAAGTTAGACTTGTCCGTCCAGAACCGCCTTTTTGCTGCCGTTCAGCGCCCTCACCGCTAAGAGCGCGGGGCATGCAATATATCAGCACCAGGGGGCGCGCCGGGGCGCTCGATTTCGAGGGCGCGACCTTGGCGGGCCTTGCGAGCGACGGCGGCCTCTATCTGCCGGAGCGCTGGCCGACGTTCAGCGCGGACGAATTCGCGGCGATGCGCGGCCTCTCCTATGTCGAGACGGCGGTGCGGGTCATCGCGCCGTTCGTAGGCGACAGCCTGACCGAGGAGGAGCTGCGCGATCTCTGCACGCAGGCATATGGCCGCTTCGCCCATGCCGCGGTCACACCGCTCGTCCAGCTCGATCACAAGAACTGGCTGCTGGAGCTGTTCCACGGACCGACGCTTGCCTTCAAGGATGTCGCGCTCCAGCTTCTCGGCCTGCTGTTCGAGAAGTTCCTGAGCCGCCGCGAAACGCACCTCACCATCGTCGGCGCCACGTCTGGAGACACGGGCTCGGCGGCGATCGATGCGGTCGCGGGCCGTGCCAAGATCGACATCTTCATGCTGCACCCGGCGGGCCGCGTGTCCGACGTGCAGCGTCGGCAGATGACCACGGTGCTCGCGCCCAATGTGCACAACATCGCCATCGAGGGCAGCTTCGATGATGCGCAGGCGCTGGTGAAGCAGGCGTTCAACGACCGGGATTTCGCCGCGCGCTATGATCTCTCGGCGGTCAACAGCATCAACTGGGCGCGGCTGGTCGCGCAGGTCGTCTATTATGTCTATGCGGCCGTGCGCCTCGGCGCGCCGGAGAAGAAGGTCGCGTTCGCCGTGCCCACGGGCAATTTCGGTGACGTGTTCGCTGGCTATGTTGCCTCGCGCATGGGCCTGCCGGTCGAGCGGCTGATCGTCGCGACCAACGTGAACGACATTCTCCACCGTGCGCTGAGCGAAGGCGATTACAGCCAGGACACCGTCGTGCCGACCGCGACGCCGAGCATGGACATCCAGGTCTCCTCCAATTTCGAGCGGCTGCTGTTCGATCTGGGCGGCCGCGATGGATTGGCGCTCGCCGAGCAGATGAAGGGCTTCGAGGCGACGAAGGCGATGCGGCTCACCAATGCGCAGCGCGAGGGCGCATCGAGGCTGTTCGTATCGGCGCGCATCGACGCTGACGGCATGTCCCGCGCCATGCGCTGGGCCTATGATGCGGCGGGCCAGATCATCGATCCGCACAGCGCCGTCGGCCTTGCGGCTGCCCATGCGGTCGAGGTCGATCCGTCCGTGCCGGTCGTCACGCTGGCGACGGCGCATCCCGCCAAGTTCCGCGACGCCGTCGAGCGCGCGATTGTCGCCGAAGCATTTCACCAGGTCGGCGGTGCGGGCGAGGGGGTCGGTCATCGGGCGCCCGCCCGATCCTTCGGCGATGTCGCTTGCGGCACGCCCCCTCCGCCACCGGCTGCGCCGGCGGTTCCCTTCCCCCTCCGGGGGAGGATTCGAGGAAGGACCGCCACCCCCCTCAATCCTTGTGCTTCGGACGTGCGCCCGGGACCGAAACGCTGACCGGCTGGCCCTGACGCAGCGCATCGTCCGGATCGTCGACGATGATGCGCAGCTGATAGACGAGATCGGTGCGCAGATTCTCGGTCTCGACCGTCTTCGGCGTGAACTCGGCGCGCGGCGAGATGTAACCGATCGTGCCGTGATAGTCTTTCGGGTTGCCGTCGGCGGTGACCGTCACCTTCATCCCCGGGCCGATCCGGCTGAGATCGCTCTCCGCGACATAGGCGCGCACGCGCAGCGGCCGCAGGATCGCCAGCGTCAGCACCGTCTCGCCGGGCTGGACGATCGCACCCGGCTCGCGCGCACGCGTCACGATCGTGCCATCCGTCGAGGCGAGCAGCCGGGCATCGCCGAGATCAGTGGCAGCGCCCTGGCGCGCGGCCAGGGCGGAACGGACGTCGGCGGCCGCCGCGGCGACGTCTTCCTTGCGGCTCCCGGCGTTCATCAGCGAGAGCGCCTGGCGGGCCTGGGCGAGATCGGCGCGCGCCTTGTCGCGCGTCGCCACCGTCTGCTCCCACACGTCCCGGCTGATCGCGCCGGGCTCGACCAGCGGCTGGCGCCGGGCATAGTCGCGCTCGGCATCCCGGGCGACCGCGGCGGCGGCATCGACACGGGCGCGGGCCTGGGCGATGTCCTGCGCGCGATTGCCGTTGCGGAGCTTGGCGAGCTGCGCCTCGGCCTGCGACACCTGCGCGTCCGCCTGGGCGATACGGCTGTCGAGCGTGGCGGCATCGAGCGTGGCGAGCAGCTGGCCCTGCTTCACATGCGCACCTTCCTCCACTCCGATCGCGGCGATGCGGCCGCTCACCCGGAAGCCGAGATCGACTTCGCGAATGTCGACATTGCCGTTCAGCCTGAGCGCGCCGTCGTCCCGCGCCTTGAACAGGCCGAAGCCGCTGGTGGCGATCGCGGCGATCACCAGCACGACGATGACGACGAGGATCGCGATGCGGCGGCGGTTCATGCGGCATTCTCCGACAGGATGCAGAGGGCATTGGCGCGCAGCCGCGCGCGAAGGAGCGCCCGGGTGCGCTCGTCGATCGTCTCGACCGAGAGGATGCGGGTGACGGCTGCACGGCAGACGCGCAGCACCAGCGTCTGGCCGAACAGCATGATCCCCATGGCCAGCACCTCGCGCTCGCCAAGATCGGTACGGATACGGGCAAGGAGCGCGACGAAGACCCCGACGACCTCCTGCATCACGCCGGTATAGATCCGGTCGAATGCCTCGGTAGGGGCCTGTTGCTCGCGCGTGATGAACAGCGACCAGGCTTCGGATTCGGGGCGGATCATCATCAGCGCGAAGCCGTCGAGCAAGGCGAGCAGTGCCTCGGTCGCCTGTTCGCGCGTGCCGGCGCGCGCGGTTTCGCGGGCGACTTCGAGCGCGGGGCCCTGGATCTCGCGGACGCAGGCGGCGATGTGATCGGCGGCGGCCAGGTACAGCCCCTGCTTGCCGCCGAAATGATAGGTGATCGAGGACATCGCCGTGCCCGAGGCGCGCGCGATCTCCCGCGTGCTCGCACCTTCGAAGCCGTGGCGGCCGAACTGGTCGATCGCCGTTTCGATCAGCGTCTGGCTGGTCATCGCACACTCTGTTCGTTCGAACGAACAATACTGCACGACGATGCAGGGAGCAAGCCCCGCCGCATGATGCGCAGCGGCGCCGGGGGTTCAGCGGCTTGGGATCCGATCAGGAACGATCGCGATCGTGGTCGCCTCGATGCGGATGATCCCTGTGATGATGGTCGCCATCATAGCCCGGGCGGCCATCGCCGTGGCAACCGGCCAGGGCCATCGCGGCCAGCGCCAACGCGCCGGCCATGCATAGGGTGCGCATGTGCTTTCTCCTTCAGGCCGTGACAACGCGCGGCTTCCGAGAATTCCCCCAGCAGCTCGCGGGGGAGGCCCGGATCAGGCCAGCAGCTTCGCGGCCTCCGCCAGATCCTCCACGAACGCCGCGAATTCGTCCTCCGCCTTTGCCCGGTCGGGCAGGCGGAGGAGATAGCCGGGGTGGATCGTCACCCAGCCTAGCCCGCCTTCGGGCAGCGCGATCGGCCGGCCGCGCATCGCCGCTATCGTCCCTGCCTTGCCGAGCAGCTGGCGAGCGGCGGTCGCACCCAGCGCGACGGTCATCTCGGGCTTCACCAGCGATCGTTCCTGCTCGTACCACCAGCGACAGGCCTGGATCTCGCCGGCATCGGGCCTGGCATGGATACGGCGCTTGCCGCGACGCTCGAACTTGAAGTGCTTGACCGCATTGGTGAGATACACCGTGTCGCGATCGATCCCGGCCGCAGCCATGGCGTGATCGAGCACGGCCCCGGCAGGGCCGACGAACGGGCGGCCGGCCAGATCCTCCTGATCGCCGGGCTGTTCCCCGACGAGCATCATCCGGGCATCGGCCGGGCCTTCGCCGAACACGGTCCGCGTGGCATGCCGGTGCAGGTCGCAGCGGGTGCAGTGCGCCGCCTCGTCGCGCAGCGCCTGCCATGCCGCCTCGGCATTGCCGCCCGGCCCGGCACCTGCCGTCGCCACCATCGCCGTCTCCCGCTGGCGCGCGGTTGCGACCAGCTCCCGTACCAACGCGGTTTCGGGCATGTTTCTCCAGTATCTGCGCGGCATTTCCCGGAGCATCGCACCGGTCTTGAGCCGGGCCGGATTGAAGATCGCGGCGTAATAGGTCTTCCAGATATCCTCGACCGGATCTTCCCCGGGGGCGTCCGCCCTGGCGGCGCCGGGGCCTTCGCGGAGCGTCTCGCCGTCCCAATGGAGCGAGAGTGCGGGCGTGAGGATAGACCAGCGCATGTTCGCGAAGCGCTCGACGAAGAAGCGGGCATTGGCGCGGACGATGTGATGGGCCGGCTCGAACCAGGCGACATAGCGGGTGTTCGGCTCGCCGGTGCCGGGGAAAGGCAGGGCGTCCCCCACTTCGCGGAAGCGGACAAAGGCGCGCATCTTGTGGATGTCGCGGCGGACTTCGCGCGCCATCGCCTCGATCCGGCGGACGCGCGGATCGGCCGGGTCGGCGATGCGGCGGGGATCGCCGGCGAGCAGCGCATAGAGCAGGGCGAAGCGCTCGCGGTCGCGGTGCAGGATCGCCGACCGGGCGAGATCGACGAACGCGCGCGGGACCTTGAGGGCGCCGGGCGCGGCCGGCGGCAGCGCGGTTTCGCCGGCGAACAGGTCCGTCGGGGCCTTGCCGATCTGCCAGAGGATTTCCGATGCGGGGACGCCGGCCCGGGCAAGCCCGCGCGCGGCGTCGCGCCAGCCTTCGAAATCGTCTTCGCCTGCCAGGGTAACGACGCGCACTTTGCCCTCCGGTTGGAGGGCTCTAACGCCCCGGCGCGGATTTCGGCATCGATTCGATCCACTGGCGGACCAGCGCGACGCCTTCCTTGTGGACGGTAGCCCGGCCGAGTTCGGGCATGGCGATGCCGGGATCGGTCGATTCCATCCGGTAGAGCAGGATCGAAGCGTCGGGCACACCGGGAACGATGTCGAAGTCGCGCGTGCCTGCCCCGCGGCCGGCGGCAGTGGGGCGCTTGAACAGCCCGCGCTGCTCGGGATCGGTGCGGGCGAGGTCGAGGAACAGGCCCGAATTGGAGGCGGCGCCCCGCGGATTGTGGCAATGCGCGCAGTTGATCTCGAGCCAGGCGCGGGCGCGCGCATCGAGCGGCGCGGCCTGGTCGTCCCAGCGGGCGACGCGGGGCGCGTCGGGCGGAAGCCGGTCGAGCATGCCGGCGGCCAGCATCTTCTCGAGCTGCCCGCCATGGTTGAGATAGCGCGCCTTGATGCCGATCGGCGTGACCCGGCCGGCAAGGCCGTGGCAATCCTTGCACTGGTTCTGGTTGGGCACGGCATAGGAGATGGCGTGCCGCTCGCCCGAGGGATCGACGAAGGCGACGGGGATGCGCGTGCCGGCGCGCCGGATATCGGCATCGCTGCCCTCGGCGTTCCAGACATAGGGAATCGGCACCCAGCCGCCGGCCCGGTGGAGCAGCACGCGGGTCTCCAGCGGCTTGAACCGGCCGTCCACCGTATAGCCGAAGGTCTTGACCAGCGCCGCGCCGACGGGGAGGTCGAGCGGCCCGTCGGGATCATATTTCGCCCGGGCGCCGGCGGGCAGGTAGATATAGCGCTCCTTGGCCGCATAGTCCGAGAAGAGCGGAGTATCGAGGTCGTAGCGGAACAGGCCCTGGGCAGGCATGCGCGCCGCGAGATCGGTGAAGAAGCCGAATTCGGAAAGACGCGCGGGATAGCCCTCGCCGGCGATCGCCGCATCGTTCACGCCGCCCGGCCGGCCGATCAGCGCGGCGGCGAACAGGGCAACCGCGCCGAGCAGCGCCTTCATTTGGCGGCCGCCTCCATCGCGGCCGGCAGCTTGAACGTCCGCCAGGGCGACGGGGCCGCGTTGTCGAGCTTGATCAGCTGCGGCTTGGCAGTCTCGATACCGGCGCCGAGCGCGAGGCCGAGGGCCAGCACCGGCCCGTCATCGCCGACAAGGCGCACCTTGTCGCCGCCGGTGCCGTCCCAGAAGACCGGCGGAAGCGTGCCGCCCAAGGCCGCCGCAAGCTCCTTGCCGCCGGGCATGGCCGGCGCAAAGCCCGTGCGGCCATGCTTGTTGCCGGCGAGGCGGATGTTGCGGGGATAGGGATCATAGCCCTTGTCCTCGAAGGGCTGGCGATAGGCGACGACCATGATGTTGGCGGTGCCGTTGCCGCTGAGTTCATTGCCGGTGACGCTGACGTCGTTCTCGGCCATGACCAGCACGCCGGTGCCGGTGGGGACGGTGGCGACGGTATTCCCCGGGGGGGCGAAATTGGGCGTATCGTTGTCGACCACCCTGTTGCCCTTGACCAGGACATAGCCCGCCCCGCGCTTCGGCAGCGCCGGCAGGTCGAACACCAGGATGCCGCCGGTATTGTGCGCGGCGAGATTGCCGGTGACTTCGGCAAGGCCGCTATTCTCGATCTCGATCCCGGCGACATTGTACATCGCCGTGGAATTGCGCACGACGATCCGGTTGGACTGGCCGACATAGATGCCCGCGTCCGAAGCGCCCTTCACGGTGACGCCGTCGATCAGCACGTCCTCGCTCTCGACCGGATAGACGCCATAGGCGCCGTTGGTCGCCTTGGGCCCGCCGGTCCATTCGACGCGGACATTCTTGTAGACGATCCGGTCGGCCCCCTTGGACTTGATGCCGTCGCCCTTCGAATCCTCCACCGCGAAGTCGCGCAGCACCACATCGTCCGACGTGACGAGCAGCCCCTCGCCCGCGCCCAGCTGGCCCTTGAAGCTGAGCACCGTCCGCTCGGTGCCGGCGCCGCGCACCGTGACGCCGTTCACGTCGAGGCTGAGCCCGTCGGTCAGCTCGAAGCGGCCCGCGCCGATGCGGACGGTGTCGCCCGGCCTGGCGTCGAGCAGCGCGGACTGGAGCCGCTCCTGGGCATTGGGCCCGGCCTCGACGACGATGTCGCGGGCCAGGGCCGGAGTGGCGGCGAGCAGCACCGCGGCGAGCGCGCAGAATCGAAGCATCCCTCTCTCCCTCTTGCGTATTTTTGAAGATGATACGCCGATCGGGAGAAATTGACAGGCCTGTCAGTTAGGGCCGTGGCAGACGAACTCGATCAATCGCCCGTCGGGGTCGCGAAGATATCCGGCATAATAGTTGGGATGGATATGCGGGGCGAGCGCGGGCGCGCGGTCGAGGACATGGCCGGCGTCTCGGCCGGCGGCATAGATTCGGTCGACCGTGGCGCGATCGGGAGCCGCGAAGGCGAAGTGGAGATCCGACGCCACTTCGCCCTCGACCAGGAACAGGTCGAGCACGGTCTCGTTGCCGAAGCCCTTGGCCGGACCATCGACCTTCTGGGTATAGCCGAGCGGCGCCAGGGCGTCGGCATAGAAGGCCAGGCTCTCGGCCAGGCGGGTGGTGCGGATCTCGATATGGTCGATCATGGAACTCTCCTTCGCACCGGGAGATAGGGGCGCGCCCGCGCGGCTTTTCCGCGAAGAAGGGAGTCAAATCGGCAGATTTCGGCGCATTTGCGCGCTAGGGTGCGGCGAATGGCCCGATCCGATCTCGACCGCTTCGACCGCAGGCTCCTCGCCCTGGTCCAGCGCGACGCGGCGCAGACCGCCGATGCGCTGGCCGGGCAGGTCGGGCTTTCGGCATCGGCGGTGCAGCGGCGCCTCAAGCGGCTGCGCGAGACGGGCGTGATCCTGAGCGAGATCGCCGTGATCGATCCGCTCAAGGCGGGAAAGCCCAATTTCTTCCTGGCGGCACTCGAGATCGAGCGCGAACGGCCCGAACTGATCGCCCGGCTGCGCCAATGGCTCGGCGCGGAGGAGCAGATCCAGCAGGTCTATTACGTTACCGGCACTGCCGATTTCGTGCTGGTCGTCGTCGCGCCCGATGTCGGCGCCTATGACGCGCTGATGAGCCGGCTGATGGCGGACAATCCGAACGTACGCCGCTTCACCACCAATGTCGCGCTGGGCGTGGGCAAGCGCGGGTTGTTCGTGCCGATCGCCGACTAGGCCCTTCGCGCGCACCGCCAGGCCGGCAGCCCGCTCATGCCGCGAACAGTTCGAGCTGTTCCCGCTTCGGCGCGACCAGCGCATGCAGGAGGGCCCGATCGGCCAGCGCGACCGGGCGCCAGTCCTCGGCGATCAGGAAGGGGCGGACCCTGGCGATCGACGCCGTCAGCCGGGCGATATCGGCCAGGCGCAGCCGGCGCCAGCGGCGCGCGGCGAGGATCGCGTCGATCGCCTTGACGCCGAGCCCCGGCACGCGGAGCAGCGCCCCGCGGGGCGCGCGGTTGACGTCGACGGGGAAATGCGCGCGGAACCGCAAGGCCCAGGCGAGCTTGGGATCGATGTCGAGCGGGAGCATGCCGGTGACGGGATCGGCCGCCTCGGCCACTTCGCGCGGCGCATAGCCGTAGAATCGCATCAGCCAGTCGGACTGGTAGAGCCGGTGCTCACGCATCAGCGGCGGGGGACGGAGCGGCAATATGGCGCTGGCATCGGGAATCGGGCTGAACGCCGAATAATAGACGCGGCGCAGCCGGAACCGGTCATAGAGCCCGGCGGCGCGCGCGATGATGTCCCCATCGGTGGCGGCATCGGCGCCGACGATCATCTGGGTCGACTGGCCGGCAGGCGCGAATTTCGGCGCGGCCCTGTAGCGCCTGCCCGCATCGGCGCCATCGTCGATCGCGGCGCGGACGTCCCGCATCGCGTCTTCGATGCGGGGTGCCGACTTCTCGGGCGCCAGCCGGGCCAGCCCCGCCACGGTCGGCAGCTCGACATTGATCGAGACGCGATCGGCATGCAGCCCGGCCTGGCGCACCAGCTCGGGATCGGCATCGGGAATCGCCTTCAGATGGATATAGCCGCGAAAGTCGTGGACCTCGCGCAGGAGCCGCGCGACGCGGACGATCTGCTCCATCGTATAGTCGCTCGAACGGATGATGCCCGAGGATAGGAACAGCCCCTCGATATAGTTGCGCCGGTAGAAGCCGAGCGTGAGGTCGACGACTTCCTCGGGCGTGAAGCGCGCGCGGCGGACGTTCGAACTCTTGCGGTTGATGCAATAATGGCAGTCGAAGATGCAGCTGTTGGTCAGCAGGATCTTGAGCAGCGAGATGCAGCGCCCGTCCGGCGCATAGGCATGGCAGATGCCCATGCCCTCGGTCGAGCCGACGAGCCTGCCGCCCGCCGAATTGCGCCGGGTCGTGCCCGAAGAGGCGCAGCTGGCGTCGTATTTGGCGGCATCCGCCAGAATCTCGAGACGTTCGGAGATCGGCGGGACAGTCATGTTGTTTCTTATATGTTTCCACGGGGGCGATCGCCACAACGAATTGCGGCCAGACGATCACTGACGGCGCTCGGCCGGCTCTTACCCAAGATTTAACCTGTTTCCGGCTACGCACGCCGATAGATCGCGCAGTGCATCGGGGGTTTGATGGCGAGCTTCAGTCAGTCGGGCCAGGACAATGCAGCGCGACTCCGCGCGCTACTGCGCCTTGAGCTGTTGTGCCTTCTGGTGCCCGCAGCAGTCATCTCTGCGATCGGCCTTGCCTCGGGCTTCGATACGCTGATCTCATGGCTGACTGCCACGGGCGGCGCGGATTCCTGGAAACCGATCAACCATGCGCTCGCTTATGTCGACACGCACGCCTCGGGCAGCGGCCTCTATCAGGAAACCTATTTCCGCGCGAAGGACCAGTTCATCTACGCGCCGCAAGGGCTGGCGCTGCTGCAACTCGTTCGCGACATCGCGCCGTTCGACATCTGGGCAGCAGGTCGGGCCAATATCGTATCCTGGCCCTCCCTGCCGATCATGATCCTGATCGCGGCCACCATGATGTTCCGCTTGCTGCCCGCGTCAGGGCGGAACGCGCGGAACCTCCTGCTCATCCTCGCCTGCGCGAGCGCCTCGGTGTTCTTCTTCTATCCCATCACCAAGGGCTACGAGCTGGGGCAGATTCAGAACTGGCTGACGGCGTTATTGGCCGCTTCGCTGCTTCTCTATATGTCATCCCGGATGTTCTGGGCCGGCTTCCTCATCGGCCTTACCGCGCTCATCAAACCGCACGTCGCCGCGGTCCTGCTCTGGGCACTGTTGCGAAGGAACTGGCAATTCGCGGCCGGGCTGCTCTGTCCGATCATTTTCGCGAGCCTGCTCTCGGTCACGCTCTATGGGTGGGCCATCCACTTCGAATATCTTGATCTGCTCTCCTACCTGTCCTCGCGAGGAGAGTCCTATTATGCGAGCCACTCGTTCGAGAGCGCGCTCTACCGGATGCTGCACAACGGCAACAATCTGGTGTGGGACGGCCGCCATCTGAGCGTCACTTATGTTCCCTGGGTCCACAGCCTCGCGTCGCTGCTCTCGGCGGGCACGCTGCTGCTGGCTTCGCTCCCCGCGCGGGGCTCGGGCAAGGATTTCCGTTTTCTCGACTATTCGCTCATCCTGTGCGCGCTGGTGATCGCCTCGCCTGTCGCTTATGATCATCATTTCGGCATCGTCGCCCTCGTCGCGCCTGGCGCGGCGCTCATCTTCATGGGCCGCGCGGGCACTGATGGACCGCGCTGGCTGCCGCTGCTGGGGGGCATCTCCTATGCGCTGATCGGGGGCTTGTTCGTCGTGACTGACCGGCTCGCCGCCACGGATGTCAACATTCTCCA
>Ga0066255_1001236_pt2 | contig 10951 bp, 6 predicted proteins | sample ThiBiot_750_biof_FD_71148 | JGI IMG/M metagenome (GOLD analysis project Ga0066255, IMG submission 71148) | Wastewater bioreactor microbial communities from Cape Town, South Africa - Thiocy_expt_750_biof (version 2) | ecosystem: Engineered > Bioreactor > Thiocyanate-remediating > Anaerobic-Aerobic... | reverse complement strand
CCCGCCGCCACGCTCTTGAACGGCTCCGCGCTCGGGCCCGTCGGCGCTTGACCGAGGCTGTTGTCTCCCCAGCAGAGGACCTTGCCATCCGACGCACGCGCCCCGCACGTGTGTGACCCGCCCGCTGTCACGCCCTTGAACGCCTCCGCGTTCGGCTCCGGCGGCGCTTGGCCGCTGGTGTTCTCTCCCCAGCAGAGGACCTTGCCATCCGCCGCGCGCACCCCGCACGTGTGATTCCCGCCCGCCGCCACGCTCGTGAACGCCTCCGCGCTCGGCCCCGCCGGCGCTTGGCCGCCGCTGTTGTATCCCCAGCAGACGACCTTGCCATCCGCCGCGCGCACCGCGCACGTGTGGTAGTAGCCCGCCGCCACGCTCGTGAACGCCTCCGCGCTCGGCCCCGCCGGCGCTTGACCGTTGCCGTTGTATCCCCAGCAGACGACCTTGCCATCCGCCGCGCGCACCCCGCACGTGTGAGACGCGCCCGCCGCCACGCTCGCGTACACGGTTGGCTGCGCGGACGCGGCGCTCGAGACCCCCTCCGCCCACGGGGACGACGCGCGCGCGCGGAAGTAGCGAGGCTCCGTGACCGACGACGTCGCGTCGAACCACACGCGCCCCGTCACGTTCGGGAGATCGCTGTAGCCCCCGTCCGTCGTCCCCGACGAGCGCTGCCACTGGATCGCCAAGAGCTCCAGCCGTCCCACCGCCCGCTTCCCCGTCGCCGGTGCCGATGCGTCGCTCGCGACGTGCCCGGCGCGCGCGCGCACGCGATACGTCCGGCTCGGCATCGCCCCCACCGTCGGCTCCGCCGGCAGCTCCAGCCGGAGCGCCGAGCGCGCGTCGTCGGGCGTCACCTGCGGTGCTCCGAGGCCCACCGCTGCACGGGGCGCGTCCGCGTCCTCGTACGTCAGCTTCAACCCCGCCGACTTCCACGTAGCGCCCTCGTCGAGGGTCACCTCGTAGTCCGTCACCTCTGCAGACCGACTGCCCGTCGCCGGCTCCGACGCGCGGCTCGTCGACTCTCCGCGCACCGCCGCCACCGTGTACGCGTGGCTCGACGCCTTCCCGTCCACTCCTGACGGCTTCCACGTCACCGTCACCCCCGCCTCGCTCGTCCCGTCGCTCGCGGTCACGTCCAGCGGCGGCGCGAGGGCCGCCGCCCCGGCTCCCGTGTCGTCGTAGCTCGTCGCGGTCCCCGCCACCCTCGCGAGCTCGCCGCCATCCCGGTACACGACGTACGCCGTTACGCCCGGCCCGGGCGACGGCGACCACGTCACGCGCACACGTGCTGGATCGTCCGTCGTCGCGCGAACGTCGCGAGGCGCCTCGACGTCGCCAGCGTCGCGCCCCACCTCCGGGCCCGCTTCGATGGGGCCATCACTTCCGCATCCGACAACCAGCGGCAGCGTGACGGCCAGCACCGTCAGCACGCGTGACACGCTTCCCATCGTCGTCATGTCTCTCTATCCCTCCAGCCAATACGTCGACGCTCGACGAACAGGCGATCGCGGCGCTCTCAGACACGAACCCGTCACGTTTCGGAGCCGGTGCAACGCGGCACCGTATCCGATGCCCTCCGCGCTCGCCACGGCGCTGTACGCGCCGATCGGCTCTCCCGACGGCTACCGCGCGGGCCGCTGCGCAACCGCCGCGTATCGCTCTGACCTTTCGGCCATCTGGACGGGGGAGAAGATGGTTCTTTGGGGTTGCCCAGACGCGCAGCGATGCACCGCCGACAATGCGAAGCGACGGCGCCCTCTACGATCCCGTCGCGGATCGGTGGACGTCGATGACCTCGGTCGGTGCCCCGCTGCCGCGATGGTCGCATTCGGCGCTATGGACCGGGAAGGTCACCGTCGAGACGGTGCCGTGGGCGGCCGGCAAGATGCACGCGACCCATGCTGTATCACCCGCTCGGCGACCTACCACGAACCACGTGGCTCACCCACAGATTCTGCTCACGAGCCGGAAGCCCGCCCGCACGTCGTCTCGCGTTTGACGTCGCCCTAGCCAGGGAGCCAGGGCAACGTTCCCGGGGATGTCCCAGTCGACGCGAGCGGCGAACAAGCTCGTGATCGCCTCGAGGTCCCGATGCGCGAGCGCCTCGGAGAAACGGTCTGCCATCGCTTTCGTTGGCAGCATGTGCAAGGAGTCCGTTCGCGCGCGTTGCGTCAGTGCATGGGAGCCGCGTCCACGAATCCCGCGACGGTCTGAAGTCGGCCGTCTTCCGCGACGATCGCGAAGCCGGTGGCGTCCGTCGTTGATCGTCTGCTCCCGCATCGAGCGGCGATGTGTCGGTATCCGAGGTCTTCCCCGTTGCTTCGCTCCTTGGCGCGAGCGCCTCCGCGCAAGCGAGGGAAAATCGACTTACGGGGCGGCATCGACACCGCGCCGCTTGACGCCTGGTTGATTGCATGATGACCATCATGCAATGGCTCGGTACCCCGCGGGGCACAAGGAAGAGGTTCGCAAGCGCATCGTCGACGAGGCGGCGGCGGCGTATCGCGAGCATGGGCTCGAGGGAATCGGGATTCAGTCGCTCATGCGTCGGCTCGGGCTCACGCATGGCGGCTTCTATGTGCATTTCCCCGATCGCGAGGCGCTCATCGTGGCGGCGCTGGCGCGGGCCGGCGAGCTGGCGGTGGCGCGGTTCCGGTCGGACGCGCGCGGCGAGGTCGTGTCGTTCGCCGAGTTCACGAAGCGATATCTGAGCGCGGAGCATCGTGATCAGCCGGGCGCGGGCTGTCCGGTCACCGCGCTGGCGCCGGCGGCGTATCGTCAGCCGGAGCCCGTACGAAGCGCAGTCGCGCTCGCCGCGAGCGGCTTTCTGGATAACGTCGGTCGCGCGATGGCAGTGGACGACGAGCCCAAGCTCAAGCCCAAGAAGCGGGGGGCGGCGCTGTCCGACGAGGCGATCGCCGTGGGCTGCGTGCTCATCGGGTCGCTCGTGCTCGCGAGGGCGCTCGGCGATACGCCGCTCTCGGCGCGCGTGCTCGCGGTGGGAAGACGAATCGTGCGTTCGCTGCAATCGGAGGAAATCGAATGAGACGAGTCGTGGTCACCGGGATGGGCGTCGTGTCACCGCTGGGCGTCGGCGTCGAACGCTCCTGGAAAGCCCTTGTCGAGGGGCAATCGGGAATTCGTCGAATCGAGAGTTTCGACGTCAGCGACATTCCCACCAAGATCGCCGGACAAGTTCCGCGCGGTGAAGGCGCAGGAGAATTCAATCCACTCTCCCTTGGGCCCGCCAAGGAATTGCGAAGACTCAGCGACTTCATCCTCTTCGCCATGGCGGCGACGCGGGAGGCGGTCGACCACGCGGGCTGGCGACCCACCGAGGAGTCGGAGCTCGAACGCACGGGCGTCCTCATTGGGTCGGGTATCGGTGGCGTTTCGCTGATTGCGGAGAATGCCATCAAGCTCGAGAAAGACGGTCCGCGGCGCATTTCGCCTTACTTCATTCCCGCGAGCCTCATCAACGAAGCGTCGGGTGTGGTGTCGATCGAATACGGGTTTCGAGGCCCGAATCACTCGGTCGTCACTGCCTGTGCCACGGGCGCTCACGCCTTGGGCGACGCGGCACGGCTCATTGCCATCGGCGACGCCGACGTCATGATCGCGGGCGGCACCGAGGCGGCCACCTGCCGACTGACACTCGCGGGCTTCTCCCTGATGCGTGCGATTTCGACGTCGTTCAACGACCGTCCGAACGAAGCGTCACGCCCGTGGGATCGCGACCGCGATGGCTTCGTCATCGGCGAGGGCGCCGGCATGGTCGTCCTCGAAGAGCTCGAACACGCCCGCAAACGCGGCGCGAACATCCTCGCGGAGCTCACCGGCTACGGTCTCTCCGGTGACGCCCACCACGTCACCGCCCCCGATCCCCACGGGGATGGCGCCCGCCGCGCGATGAAGGCCGCCCTCGAGCGCGCGCGCCTCTCACCCGACGCCATCGACTACATCAACGCCCACGCCACCTCGACGCCCGTTGGCGACCCGGTCGAGATCGAGGCCGTCAAAACGCTCTTCGGCGACCACGCCCGCGCACTCTCGATGTCCTCCACCAAGTCCGCCACCGGCCACCTCCTCGGCGCTGCCGGTGCGGTGGAAGCTATCTTCGCCATCATGGCCCTCCGCGAAGGCATCGTCCCGCCGACCCTGAACCTTCATTCCCCCGACGAAGGCTGCGACCTCGACCTCGTCCCGCGCGAAGCCAAACGCCGCTCACTCCGCCACGTCCTCTCGAACTCCTTCGGCTTCGGCGGCACGAACGCCGCGGTGGTCTTCAGCCCGGCGTGACTATAGCGGTGCTCACTTGGAGTGACCTCCGATTCACGCCCGCCCGTTGGGCGAGCGGGCGTGAATCTCCGGTCAAAGCGAGTACGTGTGAGCCGACCGCTTCGAGCTTTCAGGATCGGCGCAACTGAGTTGCGCCTTAGTCGCTCCGTTGCCGAGGCGGAAGGGACGACGCGGGGCTCCATTGGTGAGTGCAGCGCGATATCCGATTTCCGAACGTCGGAAGCTTCGAAGCGGTGGCCGGGTTCGCCCGATGGTTAGTCGAGCTCCGGCATCAGGTGATCGAGTGGAGCGCGTTTGGATGTCTCGTCATTGAAGCTCGTCGTGAATGTCGGCCACGACGTGATGGATGCGCGACGCGAGCCATCTGCGATGGGGTGCGCGAGAGTGTTGCGTTGCCCACGAGGTCTTCGATGCGGTGCCTCGAACGCGCGAGTCCGTGTGTACGCGTGGTACCGCGAGTGGACGGAGGTGGCGCGCGCGACCATCAAGCGCCGCGACTACCTCATTCGTCTCGGCCTCGCTTCGAGGCGGGCGCCCTCGGACGGCAAGGACACCGTCGCGCCGGATACCGGTGGCGGAGCGGACCCAGTCGACGGCTGACGGACGCATCAACGTGCGGCGTCGGACCGCGAAGGAGCGCCGATCCGGCTCCCGGCGCCGCCGCGAGAGCCTCCTGCGTGACCGAGAGGCCGTTGGCCTCCGACCGGAAGCCTTCCGGAGCAGTCCGGGTGGCCTCCGACGCGCTAATGAGGCTTTCGAATCCATGACTTGGGCCATCCGTCGCGCACCGGAGGGCGCTCCGGGCGCGCCTCCGGGCCTGAATTTCGCGTCGACGGCGTGGGCGCTCGCGCCGGAAGGGCGCGGGGAGGCGTCGGAAGCCTTGGGGGCGCGTCGGAAGCTCTGTCCGCCGCCGAGCGACCGCGGACTCACGGCGCGAGGCCGTTCATCGCTGTGCTCATCGCGCTCTCGGCCCGTGCTGTCGGAGCCACGGTGCTGCCTCGCTCCGGCCTCAGTACTTCGTGCCCTGCCGGATGACCTCGTAGAACTGCTCGAGGCCGCTCTGCGGGTCGACGAGGAATTCGGCCACGTTCCTGCTGACCGACGCGTAGTCCTTCTGCTGGAGGGTGCCGTCGTACTCCTCGGTCGGATCTTCGCGGTTCACCTCCGCGATGACGTCGATGAGGACCTCGAGCGGTGCCTGCCCCTTGAACTCGCCGTCCTTGATCGGCGTCACGAGCTTGCCGAGCACCGAGGCGAGGACCTGATTCGGGTCGACCTCGTTCCGGCAGATCTCCTTCCCGTCTTTGTCGAAGTACTTGCCGCTCATGCGGGCGAGGAGCGCCATCTGAGCGTCGACCAGGCTCTTCTGGGTCAGCTTGCCCTTCGCGTCGTATTTCGAGCCGTCCACCGCGGCGGCGAGCACCTTGTAGAGCGGCACGAGGTTCTCGTCGTCACGGAGGACCTGCACCATGTCGTTCGCGGACGCGAGGACGTTCGCGAGGGCGTCGTTCTTCGAGCTCGAGTCGAGGAGATACTCCATGAGCTTCTCGGTCTCGCGGCGGCCCTCCGGATCCTCGCGGAGTGCATCCATCATGTCGATCCCCGCGGTCATGAGCGGGCCGGCCATCGACTCCTCGGCCTTCTTCGCCAGCTCCTCGCGCGCCCAGGCGCACTTCTCGTAGGGTGGAACGAAGGACTTCGGGCAGTGTGCCCACAGCTGCGCGCGGAGCATGTCGACGATGACCGGCGTCATCTTGGCGATGCTGGGATTGGCGAACGCGGAGTTCGACTTGATCCCCGTCGTGCCGAGGAACTGATCGACGAGCTGCGAGCGGGCGCGACGCCAGTTGGCGCGGCGCTCCTTGTCGTTCGGGTTCTGCTCCTCGTACTTGTCGAACGCGAGGTCGATCGCGAAGAGCGCGTTCGTCAGGAGGTAGGCCGGCGTCACCTGCGGGACGGTGGTGCCGTCATTGCGCTTGGTCGTCGTCTGGCCGTTGCGATCGGTGAGCTTGATCGATTTGGCGTAGTCCGGGTCGAGCGCCGCTCGCGCGGCCTGCGCCGCCACCTCGATGCCGCTGATCGTCTTCACGCCGGCTGCGGTGCAGGCGCCGGTCGCGTCGGTCTCGGTGCAGGTCTTGACCGGCAGGTTCTCGAGCGCCTTGGTGAGCTCGCTCAGGGCAGGCACGACGTCGGTGGCGAAGGCCTCGGCGATGAGGCCCTCGTAGGAGCCCATGTTCTCGCGCGTGCACTGCTTGTTGTCGGGGAGGCGGCACTCGTCGACCGTGGTCTCCTGGCCCCCGTAGCGGCGGTAGATCGCCGACGCGAGCTCGATGAAGAGGTCCTCGCGGTTGTGCTTGGCGAACGCGCCGACGAGCGGCTTCATCGCCGTGTAGAAGCCGAAGTGCTCCCAGGTGAAGATCGTGCTCTTCCCGCGCTCCTGGAGCCACTGTCCCGACGGGCAGTTGCGGAGACCGCGGACCTTGCCGTCGGAGCGGGCGTCGGGCGCCTCCGGCATCGGGTCGTCGATGACGCGCTCGGGGCACACGCTCGAGCCCATGAAGTCACCCGAGAGGTCCTGGATGAACGTCTTCGTCTTCGGGTTCTTCGTGTCGTTCCTCGTGTCGAAGAAGACGAGGCGGTTCAGCCACTGAGGTGTCGGCGTGAGGTTCCGGTTGTTGCCGGTGTCGACGAAACCGAGGAGCCCGCTCGACTCCTCGAGCAGAGTGGTCGTCGCGGCGCCGATCCCGACGATGCCGGTGCGGAGGAGGTTGTTGCGCAGGTACATCGCGCCGCGCTTGTTCGGCTTCGTGTCGGGATCGTACTGCCAGGCCTCCGCCATCACGTCGACGTAGTAGGCGGCGAGGTCTTCGATCTTGAAGACCTCGCACTCCTTGTAGGTCCCGGTGATGGGCATCGTCACGTTGATGCCCGCGAGCTTCGCGTGCACCCTCGCGCCGGGCTTGTTGCAGGCGGTGACGCCGGAGGTGTCGCTGATGAGACCGAGGAAGCGGAAGAGCGCGCTCCGGTTCTTGCCGGTGTAGGGCGTAGCGCGGTCGACCGGCGTCTTCAGCTCGGCCTTCGATTTGGTCGTGACGTTCCAGGCCGGGCCGTTGATGTCGTTCTCGTCGTAGGTGACCTCGTCCTTGAACTGGGCGTACTTCGAGAAGATCGTGCCGAGCTGCTGCGTCTCGGGGGCGGCGAGGGCCCGGAGGAGGTCCTCGAGCAGGCCCGGCTCCTTCGCCAGCTTGGCCATGATCTCGAGGTTCTCGTCCCAGAACGTCGAGGTGCGGGGGATCGACGCCTCCGGGTGTTCTTTCGCGATGTCGAACGCGGTGTTTAGCGCGCCGGTGAGCCGTGCCATCGGCTTCGAGCTCGTCGTGAAGAGCTCCTTCACCATTGCGAGCGTCGCGTCGGCGCTCTTGTCGCCGAGGATGGCGCCCATCGCGTAGACGAGGTCGAGCATCGGCGAGTCCTTGGTGCGGATGCCGTCGTACTCGATCGACTTGTTCTCGTACTTCTTCGACCGGGTCTCGCGCGGACCCATGACGACCGGAAGGCCTCCCATCATGTCCATGAGCGTCTCGTGCTTCGCCTCCGGGTCGGAGTTCACGAGCGGCTTCATGTCCTTCATCATCTGCGCGGCGAAGGTGCGGCTCGTGTCGATGTACTCGTAGAGCAGCCCATCACCGACGGTGACTCGGTCGTACTTGTCCCGCTTCGCTTCGGGCGAGTTCGGGTACGAGAAGGGCGATGGCGCGACCGAGCCGTTCGACGTCTTGAAGCGACCGACCGCATCGACGTCGGGGAGGCCGTCCTTGTCGGCGTCGATGAACGGCGAGGGGACGGCTCCGCCGCGGATCATGGCGTAGCCGCGCGAGTCACGGCGGACGATGAAGCGTGGGCTGCCGCTGACGAAGGCGTCGTCCTCGGCGTAGAGCACCTCCTGCATCATCTCGAGGTTGTCGCGCGGTCGCGAGATGACGACGCGTCCGGCGCCGTCCGTCTTGACCGTGAGCAGCTTCGGTTTCGGGTCAGCCTTGGCCGCGAGGAACTCCTCGTGGGCGACCTCGAGCATCTTGTTGAGCGCGTGATTGCCGGGGCCGGCGATCGGGATGCGGTTGCCGTCGGCGTCGCGCTGCGGGCTCGGCTCGTACGGCTGCGAGTCGGCCGAGAGCAGGCGGAGGCTAGCGTTGGCGAAGTCGCGGAGGCCGGGGTACGCGACGACGGGCCGGGCGGTGCCGAGCGCGGTGTCGATCGGGCGATAGCCCTGGCGCGCGCTGATGCGCTGCCACGCTTCCTGCGCCTCGGTGTCCTTCTCGAACTGGGTGATCACCTGCGCGAGCGACCCGGTCGAGTGCGGGAGCGTCCCGTCGTTGTAGAGGTCGCCCATCCGGCCGAGCATGTCGGCGAGGGCGTCGACGAGCAGGCCTTCGCCGCTCTTCTTCGGGGCGTCGCAGGACTTCGTCGGGTCGGCGTTGTCGAGGTCCTTGATCGCGATCTTCTCGTCGCCCGGGAACGTCGCGTCGAAGGCGCGGATGAGATCGTCGCGGCGACGCGCTAGCGCCTCGATCCGTCCGGTCGCCTTCTTGCGGTCCGCCCGCTGCTTCTCGACGCTGACGGGCTTGCCGTTCTCGTCGACGAGGCCGACCGCGATCGGCGGCAGCTTCGACTCGTCGACGGTGTCGGCGAAGTCCCCGCTGAACGGTTTGTGGCAGATGTCGCGGAACGAAGCGCCCGAGAGGTCCTCGCGGAGCGCTTGAGCGGAGACGCGGTCGCAGATGACCCCGAACATCTCCTGGCCGACGGAGGCTCGCTTCGGAAGCGTGCGCTCGGTGTCGAACTCATGGCAACCGGGCGCGAGGGAGCTGAGCGCCGCGAGGCCGACCACGCCGATCCGAAGGAGTCGCGCGAGGCTGACGCAGCGCGGCGACGTGAGCCGCTGCCGGTGCGCGTGGATGTGCTGACGCGGATAGCTGGAGGATCGGCTCTCATCCATCTCTGATCGACTAGACTCGGGCCCCGAGCCTACTCCCATCGAAACCTGCGACGCAGTCGCATAGAAGTCTCCGTCACCACTCATCGCTTAGCGAAAGGCGCGCCATGTTCGAGAAGACGACCGCCGTCATCCTTGCCGCCGGCCAGGGCACCCGGATGAAAAGCTCCTTGCCCAAGGTCCTGCACCCGGTCGCGGGTAAGCCACTCGTTCACTATCCAGTTCGCGCGGCGCTCGAGGCTGGATGCGGAGAAGTCGTCGTGGTCGTCGGTCACGGCCGCGAAGCCGTTGAAGCTTACCTCGCCAAAGCCTTCGGGGCATCCGGAGAGAAGCCGGAATGGGCCGGCCGGGTGAAGACCGCCGTGCAGAAGGAGCAGCGGGGGACGGGCGACGCCGCGAAGGCGGGCCTCTCGGGGGTGCGCTCGGAGGCCGAGCGCGTCCTCCTTTTCTACGGGGACGTCCCGATGCTCTCGGCGGACGACGTCGCCGCGGTCGCCCGCGCGCTCGACGAGGACGAGGAGAAGGCCGCGACCGTCGCGCTCGCGACGTGCACCACCGAAAATCCGTTCGGCTACGGGCGCGTGATGCGCGATCCGGAAGGACGCGTCCTCGAGATCCGCGAGCAGCGGGACCTGAAGAGCGACGCCGAGCGCGCGATCAAGGAGTGGAACCCCGGCATCTACGCCGCGACCCGCCGGTTCTTCGACGACGCGCTCGCGTCGCTCGAGCCGAACAACGCGCAGGGTGAGTACTACCTGACGGACATCGTCGCCTTTGCGGCCAAGCGCCACCTGGGCACTTTCCAGATAGGCCTTTGAATAGCTTGTAGAGCCGTTATAACGGTTTAATACATTGCCATCCGCATCCACAAAAAGTGATACCAATGCCCCTTTGATATGAAATTTTTCCGCCAGCTTTTTGCCATTTTCAGACGTTACATTGCTTCGGACGGCAATAAAATTCTTTTGAAAAATATCGCGCAGGGCAACGCCTTTAAAACCCTGGGTCGCTACCTCGTTGCATTGTTCGCATTCACTGCTTTCGAGATGGATGAAAATTAGCTTTCGTTCCTTCCTGGCTGTTTTCGAAAGCGTTTCCCAGGGTGTGTTTTCATTGATGAATGTAATTTGACCGCGGCATTGAAAAGAAATGATCAGCGAAATTGCCAGTACAATATGCTTCATTATTGATCGGAAGGATGAGGTTTTTTCAAATGTAATTTAAATTTTGTAACCGAATGTTAAAATAAAATAAAATTGAAATATAATACCTGAATGAGATAAGCGATTTGCAACCATTATTGCCATTGTATTGTCTCATTTTCAATCCCATTCCGCAACTTTTGACCCCATGAAAAAACTTCTCCCTTTCCTTTTTATCATTTTTATTTTTTCCTGCAAAGACGCTACCGTTTCCTCGCGGACGGAAGTCTGCGGTGTAAAAGATCCCGTTCGCAACCTTCCCTGGCTGAAAGCAAAAATCGACTCGCTGAAAACCGAAAAGCAGGATGATATGCTCATGGTTACGGTCGGAAAAATCAAGGACGAGTATGTTTTCGATTACACCATGACCTATATGTCGTGCCACGTCTGCGGCGTGTACCGGTGCGACGGCTCCCGCGTCGACCTGTCCAAATTATCACAAACCGAAATGGAGGAA
>Ga0066255_1002506_pt1 | contig 10964 bp, 14 predicted proteins | sample ThiBiot_750_biof_FD_71148 | JGI IMG/M metagenome (GOLD analysis project Ga0066255, IMG submission 71148) | Wastewater bioreactor microbial communities from Cape Town, South Africa - Thiocy_expt_750_biof (version 2) | ecosystem: Engineered > Bioreactor > Thiocyanate-remediating >... | reverse complement strand
AAATAGGCGGGGAAATACACCAGGTTGAATACATCCTTCCGCTCTCTTTTGGAAGAAAAAATCAAATGGCTCTCACCCGATCGGTTGGAAGGCAAAGAGGAATTGTAGTCGTCGTATTCGGAGTTGAATTCTTCCAGATTGACTACGTCCATCAGAAACTTTCCGTCCCGTTTGTTCGGATCCATTCCCGGAGGCCAGCACCCGAAAACCAGTAACAAAAGAATAACAGGCAGGAGCTTTCTCATATCAGGACGGATTAAGTTTGTGTACCGGTAGACACAAACCGCTGGTGAAACGTTGCTATGCGAGTTACTTATCCAGCGTGTCGCAGTAGGCCAGCAGACGGGCGAGTGTTCCGTCTTCGCCGGCCGCGCGAAGTTTCCCGAGGATCGCCTCCAGCAGGTTCGGCTCGGCGATCGGGTAGACCGGGCCGATCACGCCGAGGTCCTGGGCGTGGGCGGGCGCCGTCGTGAACATGACGGCGAAGACCACCGCTGCGAAGCGCAGCGGCCTCCCGCAGGCCGTGCCGCTTGCGATCGCGCGGTCAGAAGAGCGCATCGGCCCGCCCGATGATCTGGGACGCGTGGATCCAGCCGGTCAACTGGTAGCGGGAGTCGAGGCTGTCCGGGTGTCCGGCTTGAACGTAGTAGCGGCCCTCCGGAATGCGGCCGGTGGGACCGGGTTCAAGCGGCTGACCTCTTAGGCTCACCGGTTTGGGCACGCCCACCGGAATGCCGTTGAGGTGGAAGCCCTGCGCGTCGCGCGTGACCTCGTCGCCGGGCATGCCGGCAAGCACCTTGATGAAGGTGACGCCCGCCGGGTACGGTCCGCCGCCGGCCCAGCGGAAGGCGACGAAGTCACCGCGGCTGGGCATCTCGCCCTTGTGGATCAGGTAGAGCCGGTGCGGCAGGCTGGGCGAGGCGTTCAGCCCGAAGCCATAGTGGGCGTGAAACCAGAGCGCGATCGCGGCGATCGCGACGTAGACGAAGGCCCAGTGCTTCAGGTGTTCGACCGAGCGCTCGGCGAACGGCCGCAGCCGGAGTCGTCCGTTCGATGCGAAACGGTCGCGCCAGCTTCGATGCAGGAACAGGGTGCGCATGCGGACTCCCGATGCAGCTACAGGCCGAGCCGGCGCCGCACGTCCGGCGTCAGGTCCCGCAGCAGGGGTTCGGAACCCATCACCGCGCCGCGCGCCAGCACGATGCAGCGGCACTCGCCCGGCAGCGCCTGGAGCAGCGTGCTCACCTCCGTGCCGAAGCCCGCGGCGCGACGCAGTGCGCCGGCGCGCTCCTCGTCGCTGGCGTCGCGCTTGACCAGCACGGCGGCGACCTGCAGCTCCTTCAGGCGATAAAGCTCCGCCACGTCCAGCACGGCCAGCGCCGGCAGGCGCTCGGGCACGAGCCACAGGTGAACGAGTGCGATCAGCGCGGCGCTCAACAGCGCGTTGGCGCCCACGAGCAGTGCGGCGGCCCGTGCGTTCACGCGAGCCCCCGTTCGCGCAAGACCGCGTCGATGGCGGCGGAGACGTCCAGGCCCGCCGCGCGCTTGGCGTTGATGGCGTTGAAGTCCTCGGCCCGGCTGCTGAAGAGCAGGAGGCTGTACGGATCGACGATCAGCCGGCCGATGCCGTTGCCGGCCGGCGAGTGGATGAAGACCTCGGAGTAAGCGCCGTGCTCGGTGCGCAGCGACAGCAGCAGCCGCTTCATCGCATCGTCCATCGTGAGTTGACCGAGCTTGTCCATCATCTCGATCGACTCGGGCTTCTGGCGCAGCAGGAACATCCAGTCGGAGTTGTCCAGTGCCGCCTTGGCCGCCGGATTGCGGTAGTAGTCGTCCACGCCCTGGGTGGCCGACATGAAGGCGCCCTTGTACTTGCGGGCGCGGCGGTAGCCGGCCTCGATGAACTCGGCGGTGGCGCCGCCCGAGAGCAGGTCCCAGGCCTCGTCGATGATCACGATCTTCTTGCGGTCGCGGGAGAAGTACATCTCGCGCGTGATGCGGTACATGACGATCAGCAGCACCACGGTCTGCAGATCCTTCTTGGACTTGAGCTCCTCGAGCTCCAGCACGATGAGGTCGGCGCCGAAGTCGATGCTGGCCTCGGAATCGAAGTACTTCCCGTAGGCGCCGTCGCGCGTGTAGGGGTGCAGCATCGCGGCGAGGTCCTTCAACCGCCGGTCGCCCTCGCCGGCGGAGGTCGCGCAGGCCGCGTCGAGGCGCCCGGTCGAGAGCAGGTCGTGGATGTCGGTGACGGTCATGGCGCGGCCCCTGGCCTTCCAGACCTTCTTGATCGCGGCACCGAGCGTCGAGTACTGGAAGCCGTCGAGCGACTCGCGCGGGGACACCATCTGCGCGAGCAGCGGCTGCAGGAGTTCCATGTCCTCGTCGATGTCTTCCACGAGGGGGAACGGGTTGAGCGAGAGCGCGGCGTCCTCGGTGAACTCGATGAAGCTGCCGCCGAAGTTGCGGCACGCCTTCTCGTAGGAGCGGCCGACGTCGATGATCCAGACGCGCGCGGCGGTGCCGAGATAGGCGGCGGCGATCTCGTTCAGCAGCAGCGACTTGCCCGAGCCCGACGTGCCGGCGATCGCCACGTTGTAGTTGCCCGCCGGGTTGTCGTACACGTCGATCTGCATGATCTGGCCGCGCCGCCCGCCGAACAGAAGCACCGGCGTGCCCGTGCCCTGCCACTCGGCAACGAGCGGCGCCAGGTGCACCGCGTTCGCCGAGGTCTTGGTGGTGACGCGCTTCATGCGCTGCAGATCGGCGTGGAACGGTGCCGAGAGCGTCATCGGCAGCGACCCGATGAGGGCCTGCGTCATCATCATCGTGTCGCTGGAGAGCTCGAAGCCGCGCGCACGGAAGATCGCGCGCGCCGCCTGTTCGGCCCGGGTCACCGCGTTCGGCTCGGCGAAGAGAGCGAGCTGCAGGTTGAGATCGACGAGCTGCTGGCCGTCGTCCATCGCCTTGAGCACGATGTCCCAGTCGGCCTTGCGCTCCTGCAGGTCGGGCAGGAAGCGCGCCATGTAGCTGGTGGCGTTCGTGGTGGCGCGGGCGGCCTTGAGGAAGGCCCAGTTTCGGGTGGCCTCGGCGTCGAGCACGTGCACGCCCAGCGTGAGCAGGAACGGGCAGGGGTACTGCAGCGTGCCCTGGTAGAGGTCGCCGATCAGGCTGCCGGCGTTCCACAGCGCGAAGCGCGGCGGGAAGGCGCGCACCGACATCAGGCGAAGTTCGGTTTGCAGGTCGGCGGCCGGGTTGGCCAGGCCGATGCCCTGGCGGTCGATGCGCAGGCGCGTGGCCCGGTCGATCACCTGGTCGCGCAGCTCGCGCCCGTCGTCGTAGGTGAGCGGGATCGCGTCGCCGGTTTGCCGGTGCGGGTCGAGCAGCGCGGAGACCCAGTTGATCAGGTCCTCCGCCGTCCACGAACGGGACGGAAAGCCGGCGGCGTGCAGCGTGGCCCGGATCCCGTCGCGCAGCAGCAGCAACTCCTCCAGGCGCGAGAGGTTCTCGGGGCTACCGGGAAGCGAGACGCTGACCACCAGCCGGTAGTCCCGGAACAGGTAGCTCTGCGCCGACAGCAGCGATGTCCGGCTGCCCTGCAGGTAGTGCCCGGCACGACGCCGGGCCATGGTGCGGTGGATGTTGGTGTGCCTGCCGGCGCGGCCGAGGGTGTCGAGCTCCGGGACGACGTCGTCGGCCACGCGCAGGTTCGCGTAGCGCGCCAGCGGTGCGCGGATCGCGGGGCTCGCGTAGAGGTGGAACTGGATGCCCGTGCCGGGCGGAGAGGCTGCATACAGCGCGGTCAGCACGCGCGCCATCTCCTCGTCGGCGCCGGATTGCGGTCGCACCTCGAGGCAGAAGCCGAGCGCGTCGAGATTGACGAAGACTTGGCGGTCCGCGATCCAGGCGCGGTACGGCAGCCACTCGGAGAACGCGGCGGCGTCCTCGCCGCGCGACGCGGGGCCGGACTTGGGTACGCGGATCAGGTCCGCCGGCTTCGCGCCCTTCAGCACGGACTCCAGATCGGTCAGCAGGCTGCGCCACATCGCTCAGGGCTCCTGGGTCGCGCCATTGCCGGGCAGCAGTCCCGTGCGCGGGGGAAAGCGATCGGGCGCTGTCTCTGTGTACGACGCGGGCTCGCTCGCCGATGCCGGGCCGGAGGCGGGCGCAGCGGACGGGATCGGGGGGCGCACGGCATCGACTCGCTGTCGATTCGCCGGAGTGACGCGCTCGATCAGCCAGCGGCCGGTGTCGACCAGCACGTGCACCACCGAGGCCTCGTGCAGATCGCCGTCGGCGTCCTCCCAGGGCGCGATCCACAGGCGCAGCACGCGTGGCTGCGAGCGGAGGGCCGATGGCGGTGCGCCGAGCCCCGGAGCGGCTGTGGATGCCGGGGCGTTCGCGGGGACGGACGCCGCTCTCGCGGGGCCCTTGGCGGGCTTCGGCAAGTCGGAGGCGGGCGGCTGCCCGTGGATCGAGTTCGCGTACACGCCCGAGACCGAGGTGCACTGCGAACCGACCGGGGCCTTGCAGGCGTAGCTGCCCTCGCCGCCGAGGCCGCTCATCGTGGACGCGCAGCCGCCCAACAGCGTGGCGGTCGCGCCGACGAGGAGGGCGACGGTCCGTCGCACGTCCGTCATGGCGCCTTGCCCGTCGCCTGGGCCGCGGGGTTGCTCGGCGCGGGGCCTTCGGCGCTCGTGGTCGAGCGCGACAGCCAGGCGTTGATCTGGTCGGCGCTCGCGGCGCCTGGCAGCACGCGACCGTCGGCGGCGACCAGCGTCGGGGTGCCGGTCACGCCGAGGCGCTCGGCCAGTGCCACGTTGCGATCGACCGGGTGTGCGCAGTCCACGCTGGACGGCACCTGGTCGCGGGTCATCAGCGCCTGCCAGGCGCCGAGGCGATCCTTCGCGCACCACACGGCGATGGCCTTCGCGCGCGCCTGCGGGTGCAGGGAGGCGATCGGCATCGGGAAGGTGTGGATCGTCACGTCGGACAGGCTCTTCAGCTCGGCTTCCAGCCGGCGGCAGTGCGGGCAGTCCGGATCGCTGAAGATGGCGAGCGCCCGGGAGCCGCGGCCGCGCACGTCCTTGATCGCGTCGGCCAGCGGCAGCGCGTTGAAGTCGATTCGGGCCAGCGTGTCCTTGCGCTCGGCGGTGAGGTCGCGATGTGCTTTCATGTCGTACAGGTGGCCGAACAGGAAGTACTGGCCGCTCGCGTCGACGTAGGCGAGGTTGGCGCCCATCGCCACTTCGAAGACACCCGGCCACGGCGTGGGGCGGATCTCTCCGAAGCGGGTCGACGGGTAGAGCGCCTGCAGGCGCCCGATGAGGCTGTTCAGTTCGGGCGTGGTTGGCGGTTGGCTGGGCTGCGCCCATGCAGCGACGCTCAGGCAGGTGGTCAGCGCCGCGGCCAACGTGGCCTTGGCCGCGAGAGCGCGCAGCGCGAGGCGCGCGTCAGTCGTCTTCATCGTCGTTCCTCCGGAGGTTGCGGGCGCGCTCGGCGAGTTGCGCGAGGTTGTCGGGATCGGTGCCGGCGGCGTCCAGCGTCCCGGGCAGGGCGACGCCCTGCGTGAGGACCACGTCGACGCTGCGGCCCGCGTCGACCTCGATCACCGGGAAGACCTTCTCGGCGAGGCTGATGTAGTACTGGGCGAGCCGGTCCAGGGCCTTGCCCACGCCCGTGCCCAGACCGGCTTCGAGCTGCTTGCCGGGGTCGACGGTGCTGGTGGTGCCCAGCGGCGAGACCGACAGCGTGGTGGAGCTCTGCGTGAAGGCGTGACCGATGCCGCTGGCCACGCCGGCGAGCAGCGCGTTGGCGAGGATCTGCCCCTGCTTGGAGACAAGGCGTCCGCGCATGCCGGCCTTGCCGTCCTCGCCCGCCACATAGCCCTTCACCGGCACGTCGATGGCCGTGCCGTCGCGGGTGACGCACGACAGCGACTCGGTGCGGATGTAGGCGCGCTCGGAACTCACGTCGCCATAGCCGGCGCCGACGATGAAGCACTCCTTCACGCGCGCGCGGAACTGGTTGGGCAGGATCGCGTTGTCCGCGAGGCGCAGCAGGACCGGTTGAGGATTGCGCTGGGCCTGGCCGCCGGTGGGCGCATCCAGGCCGCCGAGGAGGACCGCCCGGGTGAAGGCGCCGCTGGGTAGGTAGCGGCGCGTGTCTCGAGGGGCGGGCGTTGCGCCTGCCGCGTCCGCGGCCGGCTTGGCGCCCTTGCCCGCTGCGACGTCACCCAGCGCGATGCTGACGATGCCCGTGGGCGTCGGCGCGCTCGGAACGGCGCCGCGCGGCGGCGGCAAGCCGGCGCCGTGCACGGCGCCTTGCGGCATAGGTGGCGGTGGCGGCGGGAAACGCTGCGGACCGGCGTCCGGGAGCCCGCTCCCCGGGCGATCAGGCCCGAAACTCGGCCGTGCCGCCGGGGCGGTGACGGGCGGAGGCGGCAGCGGCGTGAGTCCGCTGCCTTCGAGCTTCTTGAGGCGCTCGAGCATTTCCTTGCTCTGGCCTTCGAGCTCGGCATTGCGCTGCGCGAGGTCGCGCGAGCGCTGTTCGATCGCCTTCAGCTGCGCATCGGCCTGGCCACGCCACGCGTCGCGAGGATCGACCTGCGCACCCGGCGCGAGGATGTTGGTGGACTGCGGCTTCGCAGGCTGCGCGTCGTTGCCTTTCGTGCCGGTCAACGAGACCGACAGCAGCGTGCCGGCCACGATCGTGCCGGCGATGCCGGCGAGTAGCAGGACCTGGCGGCGTTTGATGGCTGCAGCCGTCGGCTCCGCCGGGGCCGACGGAGACCCTTGCCCCGACGGGTGAGACGCGCCGGTCGGTGACATGCCGGGCGGCAGGACAGGATCAGTCATCGGCGCGGCGCTCCCGGATCACGAAGAGCTGCGTGGTCTCGCCCGGGCGCAGGGCCGCCTGCTCGACGCTCACGGCCATCACGCCGCGCTTGAAGAGATCGCGCTCGGCGAGGTCGAGCGCGGACGCACCGGTGTTGACGAGCTGGTACTTTTCGCCGACCACGCCGCTGCCCAGCCACTGGCGTTGCAGCGTGAGCCTCGCGCCGGGCCACAGGGTCAGTTCGCGCCCGGGCTCGCGCACCTCCATGTCGTCGGGCAGCGCGTCCTCGGCCATCGCGAGCAGGAGGTTCTTCATCGTGCGCGCGTGACGGCCGCTGCGCTCGATGCGTGCGGGTCCGGTCGCAGCGTCGCGGGCTTCGCGGATGACGATGGCGTCGCTCGGGGTGTCCACCGGCTGCAGCAGCAGCCCGATCGTCGAGCGCTCCGTGCTGACGAAGAGGTTGATGGGCTTGCTGCTGTCCGGCGAGACCGGCCGAATGAAGACCTGGCCCTTCTCGTCGTCCTTCTCCAGCACGAATTCGCCGGCGTTGCCCGTCACCTTTCGGATGCGCCCCCGCTCGACGGAGATGCGCGTTACCTCCTTGCGCGAGACCTTGGCGAGCACGGTCTCGCCGTCGCGCGCGTCGACGACCTGCAGCGCCAGGGCCGGCTGGCTAGCGGCCAGCGCCAGCAGCAGGAGCCAGGCGGAGCTGGGACTGAGCTTGGATTTCGAGCGGATCATTGGGACTGGTCTCGCGAAATGCCTTCAGAAAGATCCGGCCGCCGGCGTACTGCAGCTCGATGGCGTAGCCCTTCGAGACCTCGGACACGCGACGGTCGCTGATGAATGTGGTGAGCAGGCCGCGCACGCCGACGCGCTGGGTGCGCTCGTCGACGGCGAGGTCCTGCGCGCTGAACACGGTGGAGGCGCCGTCGCGCTTGACGCGCTCGGCGGCGGTGGCCAGCACGCTGCGCAGCTCTCCGTATGAGGCCGGCGCGGCGTACTGGAGCAGCACCCGGGACTGGTGGTCGATGCTCTGCGGCGTGACGTTCAGCGTGAGCTGCAGGAGGAAGTAGGCCATCTGTTCGAGGTACTCGGCGCTCACTCGCTCGGACTCGACCCAGAAGGTCTTGTTGATGCTGGGCGGCACCACCACCACGCGCTCGCGGCCGGCCATGTGCATCGCGAAGGCCGCCAGCGTCACGTTGGCGAGCATCGAGCAGGCGAGCAGCAGCACGAGCAGGGCGCTCGCGCGGCGCGCGCTGGCGATGTCGGCGCGCAGCCAGTCCAGCTTCATCCGGCCAGCTCGCGCAGGTAGGACGGCGGGGTGCGCTTCAGGCCCGTCATGAAGGCCGGCAGGTGCCAGTACAGCAGGTGCAGCGCGAAGGCGGGGTGCTTGCTCGCCTTCGCGCGACCGTAGGCCGAGGCGAGCAGCAGGCCGACGGCGCAGCCGCTCACGAAGAAGCCCGCGACCATGCCCGCCAGCGCGGCCCCCAGCACCAGCAGGGCCACGTCGATGTCCCACCAGAACATGCGCGGCGGGTCATTGAGACGGCGGGGGATGTCGAGCGAGGCGTCGATCACGCGGCCGGCCCGTCAGATCACGGCGGTCATGATCGAGTCGATGATGGTCGGCACGTAGACCATGAAGAGCGCGAACACCACGCCGGCGAGCGCCGGGATCGGCGAGGAGCGCGCGATGCCGATGCCCGCACCGAGGATGAAGGCGGCAATCGCGATCGACTTGCCGAGGAAGCCGGTCGCCCAGTTGAGCAGGGTCGTGTACATGGTCTGGAACTCGGTCCCGGTGGTTCCGGCCAGGGCCGAGCCGGCGGCGAGCGTCAGGACGAGCGCGAGGGGAATTGCAGTGCTGCTGCGGCGGATCAGTGTCATGGTGTGGTGTCTCGTGGTTGGGCAGAGAGGAAGTGCTCGGGGGAGCGGTCAGGGCAGGGTTGCGACCACCGGTGCTCGGTGGTCGCCTCGGGTGATGGCGGTGCGGGTGGCGCCTTTGCGGACGCGATGCGCGCCGTCGTCGACGCTGCGCAGGTGGCGGCGGACCTTGTCGACGTAGGCGCGGCGCAAGGTGGGACTGACGGCGTTGTAGGCACCGACCGCATCCCACGTGTAGCCCAGCCGCTGGACGTTGCCGGCGAGGATCCAGGCGCCGACGTGGATGCTGGTGCAGGGGTCGAAGAGATCGCGCTCGCCGATGCCGTGGGCGGCCAGCGTGGGCAGCCACGCCGAGTTGATCTGCATGAGCCCGATGTCACGCGTGCCGTTGCGGTTGCGTCCAACGGCCTGCGGGTCGAGTGCCGATTCTGTGCGCGCGATCGCGTAGAGCAGCTCGCTGCTGACGCGGTAGCGCGCGGCCGCCTCGTCCCAGCAAGCGTGGGCGGGCAGGGCCGCGAGCGTGACGATCGCGGTGATCAGTGCTGCCGTCGGTGCCCAGCTCGCTGTCTTGCGCAATCGGAACCCCCCTTCACGTTGGCGCGGAAGTGCGGCGCATCGAGCGAGCCGCATTGCGTTGCCATCCTAGGGAGCGAGCCCGTGTGAATCAGGCTCCATCGGGGCTTCGATGAAGCCCCGAATCCGGCTTGCATCGGCGCGGAATCTCTGCCGCCGATGTGCGACGAGCGGCTGATGCGAGGAGCCCAGGCTACGGTGTGGCGCACGACGAAGTTCGGTCGAACCCGTCAAGAGGACATCGGGTCCTCGTCGAGGTTTCGATCGAAGCTGATCGCCGTCAAGGCGCCCGGAATACTGGTCGAATGACCTTCAACGACACGTCCTCCGGGTCTGCGTCGCCGCGAGCGATCGGGTCGCTATTCGTGCCCGAGCAGCCGGCGCTCTGCGCGCAGGCGATCGTCGATCGCAGCGGGGTGGCGAACCTGATCGTCCTGCTTCGCGTCAGGATGGGGTTTCCGGCGGAGAGCTTCGCGCTGGCGGCGCGGCCGCTGATCGACGGCTATTCGGAGTTCGTGCAGCTGCGGCCGATACCGGGCTCCAGTCGATATGGCGGTCCCGGTGGGCAACTGCAGCGCGGGCTCGTGACCGCGCTGCGCGCGCTCGATCACCGGCGCGGCCAGATCCTGCCGCGCAATGCGCCGCCCGAGATCCTGGGCGCGCTCGCGCATCGATGGACGTACGCGGTGTTCGCGGCCGCGCTGCTGCGCGATGCCGGCGGAGGTCCGTCGGACGACCGGGTGAGAATCTTCGAGCGGTGGGTGCCGCCGAGCGTCCAGGCCTGGCTGGCCGAACATCCTCCGCTGATGGCGGAACTGCGCGCCGTGCTGGTGGGCCGCGCGGATGCATCCAGCGCGATTGCCGAACTGGCGGAGCGCGCCGCGACCGGCGCGCGCCCCCGTATCGAGGCGACTGTGCCTCATACGCAGACGGAGTCGTTCGTCGGCGCGGTGGAGGCGGGCGTTGAGACGGCGCCAATCGCGCCCGAGGCCGATGGACCCGAGTTCCTCGACGGTGTCGACGCGGTGGATACCGGGCGACCGCGGCGCTTCATGGAGTGGGTGCGGCAGGGGATCGCCGACGGAACCTTGCCGGTCAACGTGCGCGGCGCACTCGTGCACGGGGTCGAGGACGGCCTGTTGCTCGCATCGCCGGGCATCTTCCGGGCGTTCGTCCGGCGCGATGGCCCCGGCCGAGCTGAACCCGGCGACGCCGCCAAGCGTATGCAGCGCGAGGTCTTGCGGGCCGGGTGGCATTTGCGTGCCGATGGCGGCGTGAACCTGCACGGCTACGCGTGGAAGCAGGACGCGCGCGTGGCCGATCGCATCCACGGCATCGTGATCCTCTCGCCGGGCCGATTCTTCGATCCGGTGCCGGCGATCAACGCGGCGCTCGTGCGCGTGGGCGACTCCGCGCGGGCCGCGGAGTGATGGCCTATCCGCTCGAATCCCGGCTGCGGCCGGCGCACGAACTCGGCGCGGCCTCGGTGTCGGCACTGGGTGCGGCCCTGGTACTGAGCAGCCCGTGGCTCTTTCTGGTCTCTCCTCCCTGGCACCTGGCGTTTGCCGGCCTGCTACTGGGCCACGCGGCGCGGCGCGGCGCGGCCGGACTGAGTAACCGTCTTCCGAGTCAAGCGCCGTGAAGCGAGTTGTTCCAGGGTTGAT
>Ga0066255_1002495_pt1 | contig 10997 bp, 10 predicted proteins | sample ThiBiot_750_biof_FD_71148 | JGI IMG/M metagenome (GOLD analysis project Ga0066255, IMG submission 71148) | Wastewater bioreactor microbial communities from Cape Town, South Africa - Thiocy_expt_750_biof (version 2) | ecosystem: Engineered > Bioreactor > Thiocyanate-remediating >... | reverse complement strand
TCGTCCTCAAGTTACTCAAGTTCGCGCCGAATACAGGGGAAGGTCGCTAGTCCGGTTCATAAAGGGGCAGACATGGCGCATTGCCCTGAGCCATGATCGAGCCCGCCGCCGCAGCTCCGACGAGAACCGGCAATTCGAGTTGTGCCAGATCATGTGGTCGATGCGCCACGTGCTGCTGCTGGCGGCGCTGGCCATCGGCCTGGGCGATGGGCTGCCCGCGCGCGCCGACTATCTGGTCGGCACCTTCGAGCTGTCGAACCCGGCGACCGAGAATCCCCGCACCATCACGGCCCTGACCATCCTGGGCCGCAGCGTGGAGCGGGCGCGGGCCGAACTGGCGGACCAGCCGGCCATCCAGGCCCGGCTGCTGGCCACCTTGGGACGGGCCTACAACAACCTCGGCCTGTTGGGCGAGGCGCGCACGGCGGTGGAGGCGGCCCTGCCGGTGATCGACCGCTCCGGTCCCGACGGCGCGGAGGCGCTGCTGGTCCTGGCCACCAACGACGGCACGCGGCGCGAGGTGCCGTTGCGGCCGCAGTCGGTAGCGGATTTTTACGCCGCGGTGATGGCGGCGCTGGCCGCGCTCGGCATCGACGTGACGATCAGCATGATGCCGAACGAGATTCCGAATGCGGTGCGCTTCGATCAGGATCGCCAGCACGCCTCGTATGATGCCGATGCCGCGCAGCGGTTCTGGCGCGTGCTGGTGGATGCAGATCGTGTCTTCAAGCGGTTCCGCACGGCGTTTCTCGGCAAAAGCAGCCCGGTGCATTTCTTCTGGGGCAGTTTCGATCTCGCCGTCACGCGATTTTCCGGCCGCCGCGCGCCGCTGCATCCGGGCGGCGTGCCCAATCTTTCCAACGAGGTGGCGCGCGAAGCCTACTCGCACGAAGTCAGCAGCGCCGGATTCTGGCCGGGCGGTGGCGCCATCGATTATCCGGCGTTCTATTCTTACGCCTATCCGGCGCCGGACGGCTTCGCGGCGGCGCGCGTGCGCCCGGATGAAGCGTTCTTCAGTTCGGATCTCGGCGAGTTCATCCTGCCCTACGACGCGGTGCGCAGCGCGCCGCAACCCGATGCGGCGTTGCTGGCGTTCCTGCAGAGCACTTACGAGGCGGCGGCCGATCTGGCGAACTGGGATCGTGCCGCGCTGGAATGCGAAGCGGGACGTCCCGGCCGTCCGCGCCAGATGTAGCGGGCGTCCTCGTTATGTCACGACGTCGGCCGCAACTGCCGTCAGTGCCTTGCAGGCGTCGTTGGGATCGATCTGGATTTGCAGGCCGCGCTGGCCGCCGTTGATGAAGACGCTGGCTTCGCGCAGCGCCGCCTGTTCGATGGCGGTCGGCACGCGCTTCTTCTGGCCGAACGGGCTGATGCCGCCGACATGGTAGCCGGTCAGCCGTTCGGCATCGGCAGGCTTCATCATCTTGGCGCTCTTGCCGCGAAACACCTGCGCCAGCTTTTTCATGCTGACTTCGCAATCTGACGGCACCACGACGCAGACCGGTTTGCTGTCCACCTCGGCCATCAGCGTTTTCAGCACACGGTGCGGTTCGGCGCCGAGCGCTTCCGCCGCCTGCAGGCCGATGCGGTCGGCATCCGGATCGTAGTCGTAGGTGTGCAATGTGAAGGTCACGCCGAGTTTGGCGAGTGCCTGCGTGGCGCGTGTGGTCCTGGACATCGGCTGTCGGCCCTGCTTGCAGCGAAACTCAGGCGGCCTTGCGCGCGCGCAACGCGGTGCCGAACGCCTCGAACAGCGCGCGGTTGACCGGGTTGCGTTGCGGATCGTATTCGGCGTGCCACTGCACACCGAGCGCGAAGCCGGGCGCATCGGCGATGCGGATCGCCTCGATGGTGCCGTCCTCGGCAATGCCTTCGACGACGACGCGCTTGCCCAATTCGAGGATGCCCTGGCCATGCAGCGAATTGACGCGAATGGTGTCGCAGCCCAGCAACCGTGCGAAGGCGCCGTCGGGTGTCAGGCGCACGTCGTGGCGGTCGGCGAACACCACGGTGTGGTCGGGGTGGATCTCGCCGCTATCGAGCCGCGGCATGCGGTGGTTGATGCGGCCGGGCAGTTCGCGGATTTCGGGATGCAGGGATCCGCCGAACGCGACGTTCATTTCCTGCAGGCCGCGGCAGACGCCGAAAATCGGGATGCCGCGCGCGACGCAGATTTCGGCCAGCGTCAGCGCCACGTCGTCGCGATTGGGGTCGTAGGGCTCGTGGCGGGGATGCGGTTCCATTTTGAACCGCGACGGGTGCACGTTGGCGCGGGCGCCGGTCAGCAGGATGCCGTCGACGACGTCGAGCAGGGCGCCGATATCGGTGATATCCGGCACCCCGGCGAACATCAGCGGCAATGCGCCTGCGACTTCCGCCACGGCGCGCAGATTGCGCTCGCCGACCGCCTGCACCATGAAGCGGTTTTCGATCAGGTGCGCGTTGCCGATGACGCCGACGATAGGCTTGCTCATCGCGGCAGCCTCGGATGGCTTGCCGCTGCAAGGGGCAGATAACGCTGCGGTTTCCGGCTGGGGCGGGGCGCGGCGGGGTGGCGCGCCGGGAGACGATTTGTTCTGTCGTTTGTCATGATTTGGGTCATTATGCCCGCAGGTCCGCGCCGCTTCAATTGTGAAGCTCCGGCTTTTGATCACCTCTGCGCGCGCGGCCCCACTTCCCCCAATGGCGGTTTGCGGCGGTCGGTCGCGGATTCCGCGATGGCCGAATTTTCAGGGGATATCAATGGTTTGGATATGTTACGATGCGGCAATGCAGAGCCGTTCTTGCTTGCGTCGATAGCCTGCTTCCTTTATCCGAAGGGACGACTCGAATCCCGAGTGGCCGGGCCGCGCAGTGCCCGATGCGAGCGTTACGGGGAATCATCTCGAAATGACCAATGTCGTCGTCGTCGGCGCCCAATGGGGCGACGAGGGAAAAGGCAAGATCGTGGACTGGCTGTCGGAGCAGGCCGACATTGTGGTGCGCTTTCAGGGCGGCCATAACGCCGGTCATACCCTGGTCATCAACGGCAAGACCTTCAAGCTGGCGTTGCTGCCTTCCGGCGTGGTGCGGTCCTCGAAGCTGTCGGTGATCGGCAACGGCGTGGTATTCGACCCGCAGGCTTTCCTCACCGAGGTCGAGCGGATCCAGACCCAGGGCGTCAACGTCTCGCCAGAAAACTTGCGCGTCGCCGAGAACGTGACGCTGATCCTGCCGCTGCATCGCGAACTCGATGCGCAGCGCGAGAACGCCAGCAAGGCCACCGCGATCGGCACCACGCAGCGCGGCATCGGCCCGGCTTATGAAGACAAGGTTGGCCGTCGCGCTATCCGCCTGATGGATCTCGCCGACATCCCGACCTTGCCGCACAAGATCGATCGGCTGCTGGCACACCACAATGCGCTACGCCGCGGCCTCGGTCTGCCGGAAGTCGATGGCAAGGCGCTGCTGGCGGAACTCGCCGAAATCGCGCCGCGCGTGCTGCCTTATGCCGACAGCGTCTGGAACCTGCTCGATCACAAGCGCCGCGAAGGCAAGCGCATCCTGTTCGAGGGCGCGCAGGGCGCGCTGCTCGATGTCGATCACGGCACCTATCCGTATGTCACCTCGTCGAACACCGTCGCGGCACAGGCGGCGACCGGCTCCGGCATGGGCCCGAGCTCGCTGGGTTATGTGCTCGGCATCTGCAAGGCCTACACCACGCGCGTCGGCATGGGTCCGTTCCCGACCGAGCTGACCAACGAGATCGGCGAGCTGATCGGCCAGCGCGGCAAGGAGTTCGGCGTCAACACCGGGCGCAAGCGGCGCTGCGGCTGGTTCGATGCCATGCTGGTGCGGCAGACGGTGCGGACCTGCGGCATCCATGGGCTGGCGCTGACCAAACTCGATATTCTCGACGGCTTCGACACCATCGACGTCTGCGTCGGCTACAAGCTCGACGGCAAGGAGATCGACCACCTGCCGGCCGGCGAGGCGGCGCAGTCGCGCATCGAGCCGATCTACGAAACCATCGAAGGCTGGAAAGAGCCGACCGCCAACGCCCGCTCGTGGGCCGACCTGCCGGCACAGGCGATCAAATATGTTCGCGGTGTCGAGGAACTGGTGGGGTGCCCGGTGGCGTTGCTCTCAACCAGCCCCGAGCGTGAGGACACCATTCTGGTGCAAAATCCGTTCGAGGCTTAATGGATTGTTACCGGAGTGCTTGCAAAGTTAAGGTCTGCAGTATTGATGCGACATGGCTGATTATTACCCGCTGATTGCGCGCGCCATTGCTGGTCTTGATCCGAGCGCCCCCGGCGAGAGCCGCCGGGCGCTCTACGAGCGCGCGCGTTCGGCCTTGATCGCCCAGTTGCGCAGCGTCGAACCGCCACTGACCGAATCCGAGATCACCCGCGAGCGCCTCGCGCTCGAAGAGGCGGTGCGCAAGGTGGAGTCCGAGGCGGCGCAGAAGGCGCGGGACCTGGCGCGCACGCCCGACTCGCAGGGACGGCCGCGTTCCGGCGATGCGTTCCGCGCCTCGATCGCCAGCCGGCACGGCGACCGCGATGCGAGCAAGGCCGCGCCGTCAGTACCGTCCCCGGCATCGCCGCCGTCGTCGTCTGCTGCGCCGGTGCCCCCGCGTGCACGTTCGCCGTTGCCGACGCGGCCTCCGCGCAGCGAACCGACGCGCGAGCCGATGTCGGAGCCGCCGCGCGACCGCGCGCCGCGCCGGAATCTCGAGCAGGATCGTCCGTCGCCGGGCGCGGCCGCGCCCGATCAGGCCGCCGCACCGGGCGTGCGCGGTTTCCGCGATGTCGTCGCCGATGCCGACGATCTCGGCCGCGCCACCGCGCAGGCCAATCGTTCGGCGCGTCGCACCTATGCCAACGTGCCGTCGCCGACGCCGGAATTCGACCGGCTCGAGCCGAGCATGGAGGATCGCGGCAGCGGCGGTGCGCCGTTGCCTTACGAATTCGACGAACCCATCGACGAGGAGAACGAGCGTCCCGCGCCGGGGCCGCGTTCGCGCGGGCCCAAAGAGCGACGGGAAAAGGCGCCGCGGCTGCGCACCGGCGGCGGTTTCCCGTTCAAGGCCGCGATCATCGTCGGCCTCGCGTTGATTTTGGCCGGCGCCGGCATCCTGTGGGGGCCGAAGGCCGTCGCCTATGTGCGCGGCCTGCTGGGTAAACCGGCGACGACGGTGCAGGCGCCGAAGAATCCGTCCACCGCTCCGCCGCCGAAGATCGCCGACCGTGTCGGTCAGCCGGGTTCGGCCGAGACGCTGGCCCCGGTGGCGCAGCGCGTCGTGCTCTATGACGAGGATCCCAACGATCCGAAGGGCAAGCAGTATGTCGGCTCGGTGGTGTGGCGCACCGAACAGGTCAAGGGATCGAACGGCCAGCCCGGCGATATCGCGGTGCGCGCCGACGTCGAGATTCCCGAACGCAAGTTCAAGATGACGATGTCATTCCGCCGCAACACCGACACTTCGCTGCCGGCCAGCCACACCGCGGAACTGACCTTCATCCTGCCGCCGGATTACGACGGCGGCACCGTCGCCAACGTGCCCGGCATCCTGATGAAATCCAACGAGCAGGCGCGCGGCACGCCGCTGGCCGGGCTTGCGGTGAAAGTCACCGACGGCTTCTTCCTGATCGGCTTGTCGAATGTCGAGAGCGACCGCTCGCGCAACCTGCAACTGCTGAAGGAGCGGTCGTGGTTCGACGTGCCGCTGGTCTATTCGAACCAGCGCCGCGCCATCATCGCCATCGAGAAGGGCGCACCGGGCGAGCGTGCCTTCAACGACGCCTTCCTTGCGTGGGGCGAATAGCGCTTCATCCCGAAAAGAGGGAACCGGTTTTCGGATCGTATGAAGCGCGTAGACGTTTGATCTCTATCTGCGGTACCCGAAATCGTCATCCTGAGGTGCGACATGCGCAGCATGGCGCCTCGAAGGGGGACCACGAGATGGTGACCCTGCATCCTCCGAGGCTTGCAACTTTCGTCGCGCGCACCTCAGGATGACGTCCGTGGTTTCAGTCGCGCGAGGTCGATGGCGCCGTGCTTAAGCCGCTTCCGCCCTGCGATCGCGTTTGCGCGCCGCGCCTTGCGAATGCCGCAACGCCGCCACTTCGGCCTCGAGCAATTCGTTGGCGATCAGCAGCGCCTTCAATGCACCGCGCATGTCGCTGTTACAGGTGGCGATAGCTTCATCGATAGCCGCCTCGTAAGTGTCGCCGTCAGCGTCCGGCATATGATGCATCGTGTCGAGCACAACTCTCTCCTGGTGCGAAGTCGCGATACCCATCAATCGCACCAACAAGGCACCGTTCCGACGGCCGCGACGTTGTGCCCGTTATTCCCGTTGTTCACAGGGGCTGGAAGGCTAAATGGGCTGTTCCATCCAGTGCAGGAACTTTTGCAGCAGGCCATGCGCCTTGTGTCCGGGTGTGAGCGGATTTTCAGTGGCGGCGACGCATCGCGCCAACAGGTAATCCATGAAGCGGGTGTCGTTCGGCTCGGTGACGGTGAAGTGCGCGCCATCGACGAACACGGTGTAGTCGTAGAAGAACGGCCCGACCGAAATCGTCGCGGATGATGCGGCGCTGTCCTTGGAGAGAATGAAAGCCGATGGATCGAGCCCGTGTTCGATCATCGCCGCTTCAAGCTGCGGCAGCCGCTTCATGAAGGCGGCGGAAAAACCGCCGACGGTGGATTGCAGCGTGACGGACACCTGACCCTCGTGCGCTCACCACCGTGCCGAGGCACGTCTGGTTCCTGCGAAATTTGGTCGGGCGGGTGTGGCAGGAGGTTCAAGTCTCAGGTGACGTGCGGCTTGGACTTGCCCTTTTCGAATGTGATTGTCTCGCCGTCCTCTTTTACGAAGACGCTGACCGGCGTGTCGAGCAGGTCCAATACGGTTTCCGATGGACGGCACAGCTTCGCTGGTATACCTGATGGCAGCACTTGAACAACAGGCTTTACCGAAAGCAGAGAAAGATAGCTATGGCGCTATCAGGAGAGCTGATACTGCTTCTAAAAAAATGGCCATCGTTTTCACCGGTGATGAATTCCTGGAAGGTGCAGATTTTATCGGCAATACCTTATCAAAGCATCACCTGAAAGGTTCTTTCTTTTTTACCGGGAATGCATACCGCAATCCATCATTTACCAAAGCCATAAAAGAGTTGAATCGTCAGGGTCATTACCTGGGTGCTCATTCGGATAAGCACCTGCTGTATGCTGACTGGAATGATCGCAATAAAACACTGGTCACTGAAGAAGCGTTCCGGCAGGATATCGCCAATAATTTCCTGGCAATGCAGAAAGTTGGGATAGCAACAGATAAGGCTAAGCTTTTCCTGCCGTCGTATGAGTGGTACAATTCCGCGATCACTGAATGGAGCAGGAAAGCTGGATTAACCCTCATTAATTTCACACCGGGTACAAGGTCGGCTGCCGACTATACTTTTCCGGCGATGGGTGATAAGTATCTCAGCTCGGAAGCTATTTTCCAGTCTATCACCGATTATGAACAAAAGGATCCTTCCGGTCTCAATGGATTCATTCTGCTGATCCATGCCGGTGCAGGTCCTCAGCGCACCGATAAGTTTTTTCACAAACTGCCGGAGCTGATCAATTATCTGAAAAAGAAAAATTATAGGCCGGTGAGGATAGATGAGCTGTTGAGTGATCAGCATTAAAGATATCGATGAGGCCCTGCCTTCAATATTTCCTGTGTGTCCCTTTTCATTCAAACGCCTCTTTTCATTTCCGCTTCAACGTCAATACCGTTATCTCCGGCCACACTCCTATCCTTCCTTTCAGGCCATGATACCCGAAACCTCTGTTCACATAAAGATATTTCCCTTCCTGCTCATAAAGTCCGGCCCATTGCTTATACACATACTTGATCGGGCTCCACTTAAAACCAAACAATTCGATCCCAAACTGCATACCATGCGTATGCCCGGCTAATGTAAGATGCACATGCTGATGATGATCGATGGTCACTTCATCCCAATGCGAGGGATCATGTGATAGTAATATTTTGAATGCTTCATTCGGTACAGCCTCCGTAGCTTTTTTTAAGTCACCATATTTGTGAAAACCGCCTTTACCCCAGTTTTCAACACCTATTAAAGACACCGTTTCATCCTGTCTTTTTATGGTTACCGCTTCGTTCAATAGCAACGTAAAACCCATTTCCGCCTGGATCTCTTTTAACCGGTCCAGGTTGGCCTCCTTTGCTTCTTTCGTTTCCCATCGGATATAATCACCATAATCATGATTACCCAGTACGGAATATTTGCCGTAAGGTGCTTTCAGGGTTGTAAAAGCAGGGATCCAGGGTTCCATCTCGACCGCCATATGATTAACCAGGTCGCCGGTGAATAACAGCAGATCACTGTTCTGGGCATTCACCAGGTCGATACCTTTTTGTACACCTCTGGCCCCACTGAAACTGCCGGAGTGGATGTCGGATAGTTGAGTGATCGTAAAACCGTCAAATGCTTCTGGCAGGTCGTGGAAGTACAATGTTTCCCGCCTCACTTTATAAAAATGCCTGCCGCGGGTTAATCCAAAAAGGGTTATAAGAAACATCAGCAATGCAAGCGACACTGCCATCTCGCTAACATAGATGCTTCTCGGAGGAAAACCTTGCAGCAAGCGAACGATATCTTCTGCCAGCAGTATTGGCGAAGCCACTAATTTGGGAATAAAGACCAGCAACACGCCGGACATCAGCCCGGCTATCCAGCGCTGAACATTATGACCAGCTCTGTGTATAGATATAATGGATATCAATCCGCCGAGCAGCAACAGGTCCAACAGCCAGTAGCTGACATGCAGCAGCGGGTTTTGCGTCAGCGTGGTAACGGCCTGGTAGAAATAGAGATCGGCTACCAGGAAGAGGAGTAATATCCACAAAAGCCTTTTAACCATACATGTGTTCAGGCAAACAGCCCGGTAAGTAACAGCAACATTTGCTCCATGTTCATTGTTGGGTCAATTTCATTTTTTAACATATAACTGGGCTAAAGAATAAGGAGCACGCTGTTCTGATTCATACAAACGATGCATCTCTTGTCAATTGATTTTTTTCCAAACCGAGGTCTGCAATAAAAAGCATTCTTACTGTTTCTTCAATTTCATTTCTGTTTATCGTTAATGGTAGGCGCCTGGATTTAAAATAATGTTCTCTCGCTATCTTTTCAGCAAACTGGCCGAGAGTGGTCAGATCAAGCTGATTTCCGTATCTGTTAGCAACAGCTGTTCCAAGTGTCGAAATAATAAAGCCGGAGAGTGCTGTCTGCCAGGATATAAAAAGTATGATAAGCGAGCCTAACATCATCATTGTCAGCAACGCTGTAATGGCATGTTTAGGTCTGAGCACCTTCGTCCTGAAACCCAGGTAGTGGTCTATTGCTTTAACAGATCGCCGGCGGATATTTTCTGGAAAAAGCGTCTGTAAGGCTGTGTCTGGGGTAAGGTTTTTATGGCTGATTAATAAAGTATCAGCAATGGCATTACGAAGTTTATAAAATGCTTGTTGTGTTGTGCAATCGTTAGAATTCTCCCCCCGAATCTTACCGGATATAAGGTCGCATAGTTTACCAAAAGTAGTTACACCCTCAGTTTCTGTACTATCAAATTTGAACCCGAATGATTTTTCAACTTTACTTAAAACCTCTGAGATGTCGTCAGGATCAATATTGCGAAGTCCGGGTATGTCAGGGGAGTTCATGATATGAAGGTAATAGTTCAGATTTTGATAGCCTGCTTTATTGGCTGACTGCAGAAACGGTTTCAGACTATCAATCCAGTTAAATATAATACTCCTAAAAGTGATAAATAAGACAAATAGGGTAAAAATGTAACTGTAGAGAAAATTTTAAACTTTTTTAGAAATACCCCTAATGTTCAATAAATCATCTTTAAAAGGTCATAAATCTCTTTAAAACACTATTTATCGCTATTAAGAGTTATAAATTGCTCATCTCCAATATTTTGACTTTGCTATTTTTAATCTATGGCGGAAAAGCAAAGGATAAAGTATAATTCGATCAAAGCAGCTCTTGCAAATGCACGTGTAAAGAATAAGGACCTAGCCGCCTATCTTAATGTCACAGCTCAACTCGTTTCAAAATGGGTTACCAATACTAACCAACCTTCTATTCAGATGTTTTATAAGATCGCCGGTTCTCTTAACGTGGATGTCCGCACATTGCTGGAACCCAATGACCTCAAAGGTGATCGACCCGATCTACCTATTGAACACCCTGCTCCCCGTAAAAAAACAGATTAAGCATTATCTTTTATTCTTTAACATCATGGAACAAAAAAAGAAAATCTACAACCGCATTAAAGCCAACCTTGCACTTCACCAAGTAAAGAATAAAGAGCTTGCCGAGCATTTGGGAGTAAGCGTGCAGACCGTCTCAAAATGGTGTACTAATTATAGTCAACCTTCGGTACCGCAGTTGTTTGAGATCGCCGTATTTCTACAGGTGCCGGTTCCTGAATTGCTCGAACCCGTTAAACTGCGATAAGAAAAACAGCAGGAAAATCTAGCGGCTGTTCATTTCAGGATGATCGATAGCGGTAGCTTGCATACCCCGCTGGAATACCCTATCTTTCTTCACTGAAAATCACCACCACTGCTGCAATGAGAGCTGTTTTTGCCACCTTCCGGACATTCCCGTGCTTTTTGTTACTGTGTTGCCTGTTCGCCTCCTTGCAAACGATGGCTCAACTGCAGGCCAACTTTTCCATAGATACACCAGGCGGATGCTCTCCTTTATCAACAGGTTTCAACAATACATCAACGGCCACCGGCTCCGTGAAATGGCATTGGGACTTTGGCAATGGCAACACCTCTGACCTGCAAAATCCATCTGCTGTTTTCCTGGAAGAAGGTTATCCTTCGGCGGATATTCAGCTTTAAAAGCTTATATATCCGTTACAACCGCTTGTGGTTACACTGGTGCCCACTTCTGCGAAGCCGGTAATAA
>Ga0066255_1002489_pt1 | contig 11031 bp, 9 predicted proteins | sample ThiBiot_750_biof_FD_71148 | JGI IMG/M metagenome (GOLD analysis project Ga0066255, IMG submission 71148) | Wastewater bioreactor microbial communities from Cape Town, South Africa - Thiocy_expt_750_biof (version 2) | ecosystem: Engineered > Bioreactor > Thiocyanate-remediating > Anaerobic-Aerobic... | reverse complement strand
GGCATCCGCACCCGTCGACTTCGCCGACAGCGCCGCCCGCGGGCCGGCGCGCAGCCACGTCGCGCACGAGAGCCGGCGTTCGCCGGTGCCGCGCGAGCTCACCGTGCGCCACCGCGAGGAGGACACCGACGTCACGACGCCCCCGTCCGCCGGCAGCCGCGTCTGGCCGTGGATCGTCGGCGGCGTGATCGTCGCGGCGGCCCTCGCCGGCGGCGGCGCGTGGGTGTGGACGGTCCTGTCCTGATGCGCCGGCAGACGGCGGTCGGCCTCGCCGCGGCGGACGGCCAGATCCACGCCGCGCACGACGAGGCGGCGCTTGTACGACTTGCGCACGCCGACGGCCGTCAGCCAGCCCTCGTGGCTGCCATGATCGGCATAGTCGTAGGGCTCCGCCTCCTCCTCATGGTGCGCGCCATTGTGCGATTGGCGGCGACCGAAGCCGAACCGCTGCATCCAGCCGTTCTGGTTCATGAAGGCATCCCCGGGCGGCAGGCCATCGGAAAGCCCCCGCGTCGGGTGCCGGTGTGGTCGATGGCGTGGTCGATGACTGCCAGGAGGACTGGCCGGTGCCGCGCGGCGTCGGGACGGGGTCGGTTGCGGCCGGCTTGACGGGAGCATGCATGGTCAGGCCACCGGCGCAGTCTGCGGGGCCTCGGCCGGGGTCTCGATCCGGCCGGCGCGCAGCCTGACGGTGCGGTCGCAAGCGGCGGCGAGCGAAAGGTCGTGGGTGACGAGCACCAATGTGCCGCCGCGCTCGCGCCGCAGCCCGAAGATCAGATCGACGATCGAGCGGCCGGTCGCCTCGTCGAGATTGCCGGTCGGCTCGTCGGCGACAAGGATCGCCGGATCGGTCGCGACGGCGCGGGCGATGGCGACGCGCTGCTGCTCGCCGCCCGAGAGCTGGGCCGGGTAATGGTCCATGCGGTGGCCGAGGCCGACATTGCGCAGCTCGGCGGCGGCGCGCTCGAAGGCGTCGGCCGCACCGGCGAGCTCAAGTTCCGTCATGCACTCGTCCGCGACGCCGCCTATGCGATGCTGACGGAGCAGGACCGCGCCTGGGGTCACCGGCTCGCCGCCGAGTGGCTCGAGAGCAGCGGCAACGCCGAGCCGCTCCTCCTGGCCGAGCAGTTCATGCGCGGCGATCTCCCCGCGCGCGCGGTCCGCTGGTTCCGCCGCGCGGCCGAGCAGGCGCTCGACGGACGGGACCTCGACGCCGTTCGCCGCCATGCACAGCGCGCGATCGATGCCGGCGCGAGCAACGGCGATCTCGCCGCCGCGTATCACCTCCAGGCGGTCGCGAGCTACTGGCAGAGCGGCTACGCCGACGCGCAGAGGCAAGCGACGAGCGCGGCCCGCTTATTCCGAGAGGGCACGAGCGAGTGGTTCCGCGCCGTCGCCGAGGCGGTCGTCTCGAGCGCGCGGCTCGGCGACTACGCCACGCTCGATCGCTGGTTCGAGCGCGCCGCGAGTGCTGACGCCGGCCCTGGCGCGGAGGGAGCGCAGCTCGTCTGCCTGTGTCGCGGGACGTTCCAGATGATCTTCGCCGGCCGGTTCGCGGCGAGCGACAAGATGCTCGAGCGGATCGGATCGCTCTCATCGCCCTCGCGTGCCTCCGTGATGCTCGACGATCTCACGCGGGCGCAGGTCGCTCACGTCCAGGGGCTCCGCGCGGCACATGCCGGCGACGTGGCGACGTTCCTCGCCCGGCTAGAGACCGTGGTGGAGGCCTTCGAGCGGACCGGCGATCGCAACAACGTCCGCCTCGAGCGGACCACGATCGGCTGGTGCTGGGCCGAGATCGGCGACTTCGAACGCGCCGAGGCGATCGTTCGCGAGAACATGGCGGAGTGCATCCGCGCCGGGGCGCAGCAAGCGATCACCTACGCGAACGTCAACCTCGGCTACATCCTCACGCACCGGCCGGGCCGCCGCGACGAGGCGCGGTCGCTCCTCGGCTCCGCGATCGAGGAGTGCCGTGCGGTGCGGAACAGCCGGCTCGAAGGCTGGGCCCGCGCACACGCGTCCGCGCTCGAGCATGCGCATGGCGATCACGAGACGAGCCTCGAGCACGCGGTGCACGCGGTGCGGCTGCTCTCTGCCGCGCCGAGCCTCCATGGCTGGGCGCTCGCCACGCGGGCGCGCGCGCTCCTCGCCGTCGGGCGCGCGGCCGATGCGCTCGACGACGCGCTCGAGGCGAAAGCCAAGCTCGAGTCGCTCGGCGGCCTTCTCCAGGGCGAGTCGCTTCCGCCGCTCGTCCTCGCAGAGGTGCTCGCCGCGCTCGAGCGCGCCGACGAGGCGACGGCTGCAGCGAACGACGCACGGAGGCGCGTCGAGCGACGCGCGGAGCGCCTGGGTCGTCCGGAGTGGCGCGCCTTCTTCCTCGCCGTCCCGGACAACGCTCGAACGCTCGAGCTTGGGAGGGCGTAGAGTGGCCACCGTGTCGCGGATCTCATCCATTTACGACTCGTACCTCCGGAAGGCGCCTCGCCAGTCTCGCTCGCGCAGCGTCGTCGAGGCCATCCTCGGCGCTGCCACGGAGCGTCTCTCGCGGAGCGGAAACGAGGAGGAGCTCACGCTCCAGGAGGTCGCGAACCGCGCCGGCGTCGGCATCGGCTCGGTCTACGACTACTTCAGCGATCGACGCAGCATTCTCGCGGCCCTCGCGGTGAAGTCCACGCAGGACAACCTCCGCGCGTTCGAGGCGCTGCTCGAGTCGGCCCACGAGCTCCCGCTCGACGAGAGCGTCGGACAGGTCGTCGACTTCTGCTTCGAGACGTACACGAGCAACAAGCGGGTCCCTCGAGCGGTGCTGAAGGTCGCTCACACGATCGGGCTGATGCCGACGCTCGCGCAGAGCCAGACCGTCTTCGCCGAGTCGCTCGCCGCCTCGCTCCGCAAGCGCCAGGACATCGGCGTGCCGGACATCGACCTCGCCGCGTGGACGGTCACCCAGGCGATGATGGGCGTCATCCAGACACTGGTATGGCAGGACGAGCCGAAGCACTCGGAGACGGAGCTCCGCGCGGAGCTGATCGCGCTCTTCGGCGCGCACCTCCGCGGACGTGTGTGATCGGTCGGTCGGTCACCCCCCGACGACACGCCTCCACACCGCGAGCCTGAGCGCCTCGGCCGCGAGCGCAGGCGGCGACGGTGACGGCGCGCGACGCCACGCGGCGCTCTCGAGGGCGGAGGCGGCGGCCGCGCGGCCCATGCGCCCGATCTCGTAGTCGACCGCCTGCACCGCTTCCTCCATCCTCGAGAAGCGGTCCATCGTCTTTCCGTCGAGGACCACCTCCCAGGCCTTGCCCCGCGCGGCGCGCCTCAGGACGAGCACCTCGCTCGGACGCCCCGCGCGTCTGTGGAAGTGAAGCCCCACGCCGTGCCGGCCGAGCGAGAACCATGCGTTTCCCGAGATCGCGCGGACCTCGGTATCGACCGAGAGCGTGAGGGGATCGAAGCTCGCCGCGCGGTCCTGGATCTCGCGGAGCGTGAGCGCTCCGGCCTCGAGCTCGAAGCCCGGATGATCGAAGAGGATCTGCTGCCAGATGCGCCGTGCCTCGTTCGCGTCACCGCCGTCGAGGTCGAGGTCGCGGGGGGCTCCGAAGAGCGACGGGAGGGTGCAGAGGCTCAGGTTCGAGAGGTCGACGAAGTCGAGGATGAGGCAGTCCTTCTTGCCTGGATGGAGCCGCGTGCCCCGCCCGACGCACTGGGCGTAGAGCCCTTCCGACCGCGTGGGGCGCGCCATCGCCACGCACGAGACGCCAGGGTCGTCGAACCCCTCCGTCAGGACCGCCACGTTGCAGAGCACCTGGGTGCGCTCCTCCCGGAAGTCCAAGAGCGCCTTCGCGCGGACGTCCTTCGGCATCATCCCGTGGACGACCCCCGCGGGGACCCCGAGCATGTTCAGCGAGCGGGAGAGGTTCCGCGCGTGGCCCACCGTCACGCAGAACGCGATCGTGCGCCGATCGCGCGCGAGCTCCTGGATCGAACGCGCGACGAGAGCGTTGCGCTCCTCGATGTCGACGACCTCAGCGAGCTCCTCCTCTCGGAAGTCGAGACCGCCGGGCGAGAGCCGCGTGAGATCGGCCGAAGTCGAGATGCGATAGCCGCGCAGCGGAGAGAGGTAACCGTCCTCGATCATCTCCGGGAGATTGCGCGAGTAGACGATGCGCTCGAAGACGGTATCGAGGCCCTTGCCGTCGCCACGCGACGTGGTCGCCGTGAAGCCGAGCAACGTCCCCGTCCAGTCGTCGTCGAACGCGCCGAGCTGACGTAGCACGCGGAGGTTGTCGTCGGCCGCTGCGTGATGGCACTCGTCGTAGATCACGAGCCCCACGTCGCGACCGCGCATCAACCGTGCGAGCCGCTCCTCGTGGAGGGACCGGATCGAGCAGACGAGCACCCTCGCGTCCTCCGGCGCGCGTGCCGCGCCTTGCTCGATCGCGACGACGGCCGCGCCCTCCATCGCACGCTCGATCTTCTCGCGAGCCTGCGCGAGGAGCTCCTCCCGGTGCGCGAGCACGAGCACTTGCCGCCGCGCGAGCTGAGCAAGATGCGAGAAGATGACCGTCTTGCCCGCCCCCGTCGGGAGGCACACGAGCATCCGGCGGACGCCGCTCCGCCGAGCGCCGAGCACGGCATCGATGGCGTCGCGCTGGTAGGGACGAAGCGCGAGTTTCGTCGTCGTGGAGGCAGCGGGCATCGGATCCGGAGCTCCCGGCTCACGGCCGAGTCTTCCATGAGGACGGAGCGGACGCCATCCTCGCGCCCGACCAGCTCGGCCTTTGTCGACTCGAGCGTCCTCCCAGGAGTCAAGAGCCCGCGGAGCGATTCGTGCATCTCACGGTGAGTGATCACACGAGGGGAACCAGGGAATATGCTCGCCCAGGTGGAAGCCACCCACGAGCCAGACGACAAGACTGCGGACAACGGGACGACCGGGAAGACGAAGAAGAAGCCCTTCTCGTTGATCCGCACGTTCGTGCTCGCCGACGTGATCACGATCGGCAATGCCGTCTCGGGCGCGGGCGCGATCCTCGCGAGCATGAGCTACATGGCCACGGCTGAGCGGAACGCGATCTGGGCGGCCCTCGTGCTCCTGCCGATCGCGCTCGTGTGTGACGCCCTCGACGGCGCCGTCGCGCGCTGGCGCCGGAAGTCGTCGCCGCTCGGAGCCGACCTCGACTCGCTCGCCGACATCGTCTCGTTCGGCGTCGCCCCCGCCGCCCTCGGCTTCGCGCTCGGACTACGCGGAGGGTGGGACGCGGTCATCCTCTGCTACTTCGTCGCGTGCGGGATCGGCCGGCTCGCCCGGTACAACGTGACCGCGGCGTCGCTCTCCGACGAGCGCGGGAAGGTGAAGTACTACGAGGGCACCCCGATCCCCTCGAGCCTGATCCTGGTCCTCCTCCTCGGCATCGCGTTCGGGACGGACCGCGTCCACGAGGCTCTATGGCTCGGCTCCGTCGAGCTCGGCCCGTTCGTCCTGCACCCGTTCACGCTCGTGTATGCGGTGAGCGGCTCGATGATGATCAGCACGATCCGCGTCCCGAAGCCCTGAGCCGGCTGCCAGCCACGCGACCGACCGGGCCAGCAACCAAACGAACGCGGGCTCGCACGATCGGCTTCCCTGCCCCGACCTCGTCTCGTGGCAGAGTCGTGACGGAGGGCGCGCTTCGCCTCGAATATAAGTAGCGCGTGGCAAAGCACGCGCTCGCTGGCATTTTCACCTACGCCGAGTTCGCAGTGTGCGTGACGGCATTCCTGCCCATCATGGCCGTCTCGTCACTCCGCCATCGCGGCGATCCCACGCAGCGAGAGCCAGGGCGCTGGATGCGACGACTCGGCCGGACCACGAGCCGGCTCACGCCGCTGTGGACGTTCGAGATCGACGGCGAGCCGCCGCCCGACATCGCGCACTCGGGCTATGTCGTCGTCGCGAACCACGAGTCGGTCGCCGATCCCTTCGTCCTCTCCTGGCTCCCGTTCGACATGCGATGGGTCGCCAAAGAAGAGCTGTTCAAGCCGCCGGTCATCGGCTGGGCGATGCGCTGGGGCGGCGACATCCCGCTTCGCCGCGGCAAGGCCGAGAGCGTGCGCACGATGATGGACGAGTGCGAGCGCGCGCTCGGAGGCGGGATCTCGATCATGATGTTCCCCGAGGGGACGCGCTCGAAGGACGGCGACCTGCTCCCGTTCAAGGACGGCGCGTTCTCGCTCGCGCTCCGCGCCCAGGTCCCGGTGCTGCCCATCGCGCTCGCCGGCACGCGAGAGATGAGGCCGAAGCACTCGCGCTGGTTCGGGAAGGCCCACGCGCGCGCGAGGATCCTCCAGCCGATCCAGACGAAGGGCCTGGGGATGGACGACGTCGGGCTCGTTCGCGATCAGGCGCGCGACGCCATCCGCGCGGCGCTCCCCGACCTCCGTTCGACGACCGGCTTCTCTACGAGCTGAGAGCCGCCGAATCGAAGGAACGGATCGCGCGCCGATCAGGTACCGGCGTCGTGCCCGCCCTTGTGCGGTCCGGTCCCCGGCCCCTTGCCGTCGGCGTTGCCCGGACCGGCGCCCTTGCCGCCACCGAGCCCCGGGCCCGGGCCCTTGTGATCGGCATCGCCCGGCCCCTTGCCGTCCGCGTTGCCGGGACCGTCACCGTGGCCGGAGCCCGGGCCGGCCTCGGGGCGCTCGTGAGCCGGGGCCTCCGCGGGGGGAGCCTCACCAGCAGCGGGCGCGGCCGGCTGCGGCGCCGCGGGGGAGCAGGCGGTGGCGGCCCATGCCGCGACGACCAGGGATGCAGCGAACACGAAACGGATGGAACGCATGCCCCAACCTGTAAACGGAAGCCTCGATCCCGTCGACTGATCTGCGCTCGTCCGTGGGGTTCCTTGGCTGAGGTCCCGCGGCGAGCCGAGCCGCTCGCCGCCCCCCTCAGCTCATAGAATGCGCTTGTCGATGTAGCACCAGGCCCACCTCTCGCCCGGCTCGGCCGACGTGATGATCGGATGCCGTGTCGCGAGGAAATGCTGTGTGGCGTGCTTGTTGGGCGAGGAATCACAGCACCCGATGTGACCGCACGAGAGACACTCGCGGAGGTGAACCCAATGCGACCCCAGCTTGAGGCACTCCTCGCAAGCAGGCGCAGGGCGCGTCACCGTGCGGACCTTGATCTGAGCCGCATGGTTGCACGGGCTGGACAGGTTGACGGAGACGGTCATGCACCGGCGATAGCATGCATTGATCCACGACCACGGCACGCCGCGCACGCCCGGAGCCTGCGAGTGGTCGGGGCGCAGCCCCAAACAAGAACTAGAGCGGCGCCGTCTCGATCACCACGTCGGTCGCCGTCATGAGCTTGTGGACGGGACAGCGGGCGACGACATCGTAGAGGCGCGCCTTCTGCTCGTCCGTGAGCGCTGGACCGTGGAAGCCGAGGCGAACGCGCAGGACGTAGCGGCCCTTTCGCTCCTCGCTCGCGTCACGCTCGATGTGCGACTCCACGCGCTCGAGCGGGATGCCGTTCTTCTTCGCGTACCACGTCGCCGTCAGCGCCTTGCAAGCCGCGAGCGACGCATCGAAGTAGTCGTGCGGGTCGGGAGCCTCGTCGCGACCTCCGGTCGCCGCGTCCACGTCGGCGCGGAACGTGTGCGAGCGAACGCGCAGCTTCTGAGGGAACTCGTTCGGCGTCTCCGTCTCGCAATCGATCATCGTCATCGGATCCTCCGGTCGGCGTTCATCCAACACGAGGAAGTCGCCGCCGTCGATGCCTCCGATCCGGACGGCTCCGTGGCGTTTCGCAGCGATCTCGTGCCCTGGAAGAAGTGATGCGCGACGACGGTTCCCGGTTTCACTAGTCTGGCTCTCGGGGGCACTCACTACCTCATCCCAACCAGGTACCGAGCTCCGTCGGCGTGGTACTAGACTGCTCCGCGGCGCCCCACCTGCCAGGTATTCGCCACTGGGGAGGCTCTGTCGATGTTCGTCATCTCTCGAAGCCATGTGCTCACCGTGGCGCTCGCGACGGCGTCCGCCGCGTTCGGATGCTCCGGCGCCAAGACACCGGCGGGCCCGTCGAAGACCGCACCAGCGCAGACCACGACCGGAGGCGGGACTGCCGCCCCGCTCCCCGTGACGAAGGGCTCGCCGAAGGTCGACGCTTCGCCCGCAAAGCCGCCGGGCATGGTCGCGCTTCGCCAGGAGCTCGACCGCGCGATGCAGACGCTCGGCAACGCGCGGCTGCCCGTCCACCACCTCGCCTACACGGTGACGCATCACGAGGACGAGACCATCCTCGCCGAGTACGGCGTCATCGACGGCGCGACCCATCGCGAGGGCCGCACCATCGACGTCGACCTCCGCGTCGGAACGCCGGCGTTCGACTCGCACCACGCCTCGAGGCACGTCGCGCCGGTCGGCTCCTATGTCCAGGCGCTCCCGTTCGACGGAGAAGACGGCCTCGCCTCGCGGCAGGTCGCCTGGCTCGCCACCGAACGCGCCTACAAGGACGCGGTCGAGCGGTTCGTCTCGCTGAAGAACCAGCGTGACGTGAAGGTCGAGGACGAGGACAAGTCCCCCGACTTCTCGACGGAGAAGCCGACGCAGTACATCGGCGATCCGGCACCGTCGCTCGGCCTCGACGTCGCGGGATGGAAAAAACGACTCGCCGCCGTCTCGGCGAAGTTCAAGGGCAAGAAAGCGATCCAGGAGTCACACGTCTCGCTCCAGGCGCGGCGGCGCACGCGCTGGTACATCAGCTCGGAGGGCTCCGAGGTCCAGTTCTCCGATCGCTCGTACCGTCTCATGATCACCGCGAGCACGCAGGCCGACGACGGCATGCCCCTCTCGCGCTTCCGCTCCTTCGAGGCGTGGACACCGGAAGGCCTCCCCACCGACGCGCAGATCGGCGGCGCGATCACCGAGATCGTCGACGGGCTCGAGGCACTCCGCCGCGCGCCGCTCGCGGAGCCGTTCACCGGGCCGGCGATCCTCGAGGGACGCGCCGCAGGCGTCTTCTTCCACGAGGTCATCGGGCACCGGCTCGAAGCGCACCGCCTGCGGAGCGACTCGGACGGTCAGACCTTCGGCAAGAAGCTCGGGCAGCCCGTGATGCCGGCGTTCCTCTCGCTCTACGACGATCCGACGCTCCTCAAGATCGGCGACACGGAGCTCAACGGGCACTACTTCTTCGACGACGAGGGCGTCCCGGCGCGGCGCGCGTCGCTCGTCGATCAGGGCGTCCTCAAGGAGTTCCTCCTGAGCCGGACGCCCGCGCGCGGCATCGTCCAGTCCAACGGCCACGGCCGGCGACAGGAAGGCCGACCGCTCGTCGCTCGCCAGGGCAACCTCGTGCTCGAGGCGAGCGAGACCGTACCGGTCGCGTCGCTGCGCGCGCGCCTGATCGAAGAGGCGAAGAAGCAGGGCCGTCCCTACGGCCTACGCTTCGTCGACATCCAGGGAGGCTTCACGGACACCTCTCGCTACGGCACGCAGGGCTTCAAGGTGATGCCCACGGTCGTGTATCGCGTCTACGCCGACGGCCGACCGGACGAGCTCATTCGCGGAGTCGACATCGTCGGCACGCCGCTCGCGATGCTGATGCGCATCCAGGCGGCCGGCGACGACTACGACATCTTCAACGGCGTGTGCGGTGCAGAGTCGGGCTGGGTCCCGGTGAGCGCAACGAGCCCGTCGCTGCTCGTCGGTCAGATCGAGACCGCGTTGAAGGACAAGGGCAACGACAAGCCGCCGGTACTCGAGGCTCCGGCAATCTCGACGACGGTGCTCGAAGGAGGTGTGCGTTGAAGCTGCCGGCGCTCGTGCGGGTATTCGCTCTCCTCGCCGTCACGTGCTCTCTCGGCCTCGTGGAGGCGTCCGCACATGCGGCGGCGCCCGCTGGGCCGACGGACGACGCAGCGGTCCGGAAGGCGCTCGAAGACGAGATGGCGCGCTCGCTCACGCAGCTCAAGCTCGGATCCGAGGCGCCTCCCTACTTCCTCCGCTACGTGGTGGTGGACTCCGACCGCTCGTGGGTGTCCGCTCGTCTCGGCGCGCTCGTCGACGAGGACCTCCAGCCGAGCAGGACACTCCACATCGAGGTGCGCGTCGGCAGCCCCGACGAAGACAACACGAACTTCGCGGGCTCCTCTCCCGGTGGATCGGCGACGGTCACGCGCGAGGACGACTACGGCGTCCTCCGCCGCGACCTGTGGCAGCTGACCGATCGCGAATACAAGGACGCGCTCGCGACGCTCGCACGGAAGAAGGCCTCGCGCGCGGTGCAGGCTGCCGAGAAGGACAAGGTGCCCGACTTCTCGAAGGCACCGGTCGTGAGCACCGTCACGAACAAGGCCGTCCCGGTGGCCGACGCCGATCGCGCGAAGCTGAAGGAGCTCATGCTGAAGCTCTCCAGCATCTTCCGCGAGTTCCCGAAGGTCGACAGCGGCCGCGTCAGCTCCGTCACCGAGCTTTCGCGACGGCGCCTCCTCACGAGCGAGAAGACGTGGACCGACGAGCGACGGAGCCGAGTCCGCATCGACGTCCTCGCGGACACCATCGCCGACGACGGACAGCAGCTCAACGCGTCGCTCGCCTTCACCGCGAGCTTCACCGCGAGCGACACCGCGAGCCTCCCTCCGTTCGAGAAGATGGCCGCCGATGTCCGGGCGCTCGCGAAGAACCTCACTGACCAGCGGACCGCACCGCAAGCCGAGGCAGGCGTCGCGAGCGTCCTCTTCGAGGGCCAGGCTGCCGGCCAGCTCGCACTGGACGAAGCCGAAGAGAGGGCTAATTGCCCTTGTCCGGGTTCTTGCCGGTCTGCTCGGCCGGGATTGCTGAATCGGAGGGCGTGGTCGGGACTTCCGGGTTGGTGATCTGGCCGAGGCGATCGGTCAGTTCTTCCCACTGTTCGGCCCCGAGGGTGGAGCCGATCGAGCCGCCGGTCGCGTCGGTGCCGGCGACGTCGAATCCGATGTGCAGGTGGTCGCCGTGGTCGCTCATCGCGAAACCGTCCGGCTGCGGGTAGTTCATCAGGGAGATGAC